>Ga0207426_1001864_pt1 | contig 15474 bp, 7 predicted proteins | sample AraplaMF_Cvi_mMS_FD_184265 | JGI IMG/M metagenome (GOLD analysis project Ga0207426, IMG submission 184265) | Arabidopsis root microbial communities from the University of North Carolina, USA - plate scrape MF_Cvi_mMS (SPAdes) (version 2) | ecosystem: Host-associated > Plants > Roots > Endosphere ...
GCTCGTGCGTAGACGTTTGTCAAGGATCTATTTCCTGCGGAAATTCTTTACTTATCCCATACAACTATCCCTGGATACCCTCACCAAGCTTGGCCTATGGACCACTATTGCTATTATGTTTTCTTATCTGAAGGCACAGCTGTTACCACGTAAGCCGGAAAATAACCTGGAAGATTTTATGATCAACCGGTTTGGACAGGTGTTATATAAGCTGTTCTTCAAAGACTATACGGAGAAAGTGTGGGGGATACCCTGTGATAAGATCTCTGCGGAATGGGGCGCCCAACGTATTAAAGGTGTATCCATCAGCAAGGCCATTCAGCATGCCATACAATCTGCTACAAAAATGAAGCAGAAGGTTGCTGGAAATGATATTGCTCAAAAAGATACTGAGACTAGTTTAATAGAACAATTTCTTTATCCAAAATTCGGACCTGGCCAACTATGGGAGGAAGTAGCCCGGCAGGTGGAAAGCATGGGAGGAAAGATCCTGATGCATCATGATGTGAAAAGGATCTATACTTCAGATAACAATAATCAAGTTACTGCCGTAGCTGCTATTAACAATATAACCGGTGAAACCAGTTACCTCGAAGGCGATTATTTCTTTTCAACTATGCCAGTGCAGGAGCTGATCGGAGGCCTGGACGGCCCCATACCTGAGGAAGTGAAGGAAGTGGCGGCCGGCCTCCAATACCGGGACTTTATAACCGTGGGTATTTTGTTGAAGAAATTGTCCTTCCAGGATAAGAAGACGGGGGAGTGGAAGGCGTTGGATTTGAAAGATACATGGATATATATACAGGAGAAGGATGTGAAGGTAGGAAGGTTGCAGTTGTTTAATAATTGGAGTCCGTATATGGTGAAGGATCCGGATAATGCCTGGGTGGGGATGGAGTTCTTTTGCAATAAGACAGATGATTTTTGGAACAGGCCTGATGAGTATATAAAAGATCTGGCTATCCGGGAATTGGAGAAGATTGGATTGGCCAGCCAGGCCAATGTGTTGGATGCGACGGTATTAAGGATGGAGAAGACTTATCCGGCTTATTTTGGGACTTATGAAAGGTTTGATGTGGTGAGGGAGTATGTAGATGGATTTGGGAATTTATTTTTGGTAGGAAGGAATGGTATGCATAAGTATAATAATTCAGACCATTCAATGCTGACAGCGATGGTGGCGGTGGATAATATAGCGGCGGGAGTAGGGAAGAAGGCGAATATTTGGGAGATAAATACGGAACAGGAGTATCATGAGGAGAAGGTAGCAACTAGCAATCAGCAAACGGCGACTGAAAAGCCTATCCAAGAGACTGCATCACGACCTGAACCATCTTTTTATGAGTTCGTGTTTAAGAATAAAAGGCATAGGGCTGCTTTGCTCATTAGTGCACTACTATTGTTGGTCCAGTTTGTTGTTTATAAGAAGCTGTTTCCCTTTGTAAACTTTATCCCGGATTCTTATGCCTACCTTGACGCTGCGTACCGGAATATGGAAATTAATATGTGGCCTGTTGGGTACTCTAAATTCTTACGGGTGTTCAGCGCATTCTTTAAATCTGATATTGCATTGGCCTTTTTTCAGTATGCTCTTATTCAATGTGCTATATTATATTTCATCTTTACCTTGTTATATTTTATCAGGCCAGGGAAGCCGATACTATATATAGTTATGGGATTCTTTATCTTCAACCCATTAATGTTTTTAATAAGTAATTATATTCTGGCTGACACTTTATTCACTTCGTTAAGTGTGGTCTGGATTACACAGTTAATATGGCTGATGATCAAACCACGAAAGTATCATATATGGCTCCAGGCAATTTTATTAATGATGCTATTTACAATCAGGTTTAATGCTCTATACTATCCTTTCATTACGATCGGTGCATTGATTTTGTGCAACTTGCCGCTAAGGATAAAACTTTCAGCGGTTGGATTAAGCGCCTTATTAGTAGGAGTATTCCTATGGCATAATAGCAACCAATATAAGGAATTGACGGGAATTAGACAGTTTTCAGGGTTTGGAGGGTGGCAACTGGCAGCCAACGCCACTTTTATGTACAGTAAAATGGATACTGCTATCAAACTCGACGTGCCACCAAAATTCATCCAATTCCACAGAATTGTCAATAATCATAGGGATTCATTAAATAGGTTAAAAGTTCGTCCAGATTCTGTTCCCAGCATATATTATTTATGGGATGACAATGCACCTGTAAGAAAATATCTAGCAGTGAAATATAGCAACGATACTATTACAGATTATTTCAAACGATGGGCCACTATGTCGCCATTTTATGCCGAGTATGGAGAATACCTTATCAAGCATTATCCTAAAGAATTTGCAAAGTATTATCTGGCAGATAATATCAAGGATTATTGTATACCTCCATTGGAATTTTTGTCAATCTATAACATGGGATTTGATAGTGTGGGAGTACTGGCAAAGGATTTTTTTGGATATAAAACTCAAAAGGTTAAAGCCGCCTTTACTGATTTTAAAGTAGCTCATGGGATACCTGTGATGTTTTCTGTTACTAATGTTCTTTTCCTAATTGGTTCAATAGGGTTTGTATTCTTTAATGGTCTAAAGAAAGGCGGCGTTGTTTTAAAAAGTATTTTAGCCATTCTACTGTTGATCTGGCTTGGTAACTTTTGTTTTAGTGTGCTGGCTTCGCCAATTGTGTTAAGGTATCAGATATTGACCTTGATCCTGTTCTTTCCTATGGGTATAATTCTATTTGACTATATACTCAGAAGTGATTCACAAACGATAAATGAGAAACGATCATGAGATACGCATTAGCGATACTAATAAGCTGCATCTTTAGTTCCTGTGACAAACGACCTAATATGCCATCTTTCGATATTTTACTGAAGGATAGCGTTACAATATTAAATACTTCGGAGATTCCTAGAGGCAGTCCAGTACTTTTCTTCTACTTCAGTCCTGATTGTGACCATTGTCAAGCTGAAACTGCGGATATTTTAACCAACATAGATTCGCTTAAATCAGTTCGTATGTACTTCATTACATCCGATGAATTCAGCCGTTTGAAGGTATACAATAACTATTACAAGATTGATCGGTATCCAAACATAGTCTTAGGGAGAGACGTCAAAAACAAACTGGTAAATCATTTCAATATTATGTCACCTCCATTTTCGGCGATTTACAATAAAAACAAAAAGCTCGTGGCTCTATTTGCAGGCGAAGTAAAAGCAAGTGATCTATTAAAACAGCTAAGAAAAGTTAATTGATAGTAATTAGTACTGGTTAAAATGTTGTTTTAAAATTAATAAATGGTCTTATGAGAAATTTGACGATAGGGATTGCAGTCTATACATTCATTGTTCTGTTTTTGTATACCGGATTGAGTAAAATTGCAGACCATCATGTGTTTTTCGTAGCCTTACAAGGCTCTCCACTGATTAAACCGTACGCAAAACTAATATCTGTATTAGTCCCATTAGTTGAATTAATCATTGTCTGCCTACTCCTTATTCCAAGAACAAAAGTAATAGGCTTATACTCATCTTTTTTCTTAATGGTATTATTCACTGCGTATCTTGTTATAATTTTGAGTGGCAGCAGACTTCCATGCAGCTGCGGAGGTATTTTCTACAAAATTTCCTGGAAACCACATTTGTATCTAAATATATTCTTAACTGCCCTTGCTGCCGCTGGTATAATTTTCGCAAAGAGAGGTAATCATCAAAATCGCATAAGACCCATTGCAGGATAAATTATATAAAGCTTCGTCAGTTGAAGACAAGAACTTAAGTGGTTAAGGAGGTATTTATGATTTAAACCTAGAGCAAAATGTCAAAGAAATATACATTCCTTGTAAGTAGCTGTGTAATAGTTACAATTATTGCTGTCATTACTACTAGAGGAATGAAAAAGGTCCTTCCGTTCTACTATTATAAGACAGGATCTAATTGCGTTTATGTACCACAGATTTCCGCATGCTCGCCAACATCATCTGTAGGCTGCTGGTATAACAAATACCCAGCGTACCAAAACAGACTTGATTCTATAATGTGTTTCACACCGCTAGGATTTGACTAGCACTTATGTATAGTATTAATAAAGAGATTCAGCTGTAACTGAACAAAAAAGAGCTTAAGATACTCGCGAGTACTAGTATATATGTTAAACAATTAAAACCCAAACAAAATGAAAAAGTCCAAATTGTTTTTAACAGCATCATTAATTGTGATGGCAATTGCTGCCGTAGCTGCAACAAGAGGAATGAGAGCACCTCTTCCGTTCTACTACTATCAGGTTACAAACGCAAGCGGAGCACCCATTAACTGCGTTTATGTGCCACAGCAAATTCTTTGCCAACCGAACCCGTCTCCTGTTTGCAAGTACCTTACTTACAATGCTTACAAGGACCGCCAAAGCGTAACTACTTGTATAACACCGCTGCGTCCTGAGTAATGAGTTGTCCGCTTACAGAATGACGACTCTTTGAAATTAAATAGGGGACGGTAGAGTGGATGGATATAGTATTTAATTATCATTCATTCTTGCCGTCCCCACTTTTATCTCCGAATTTTCAAAAGGATACGGGGAATAATGCTTGTAAACCGTCTGCTTATTGCGTATGATGTAATACGCCAATGTATAATTAACGAAACTTATATCATGCCAAGTCAGGTTTAATTTAAAGTAACGATTGACTTATTTATCTTTTCACGATGCTTGGTAATGACAATAACGAGCATTTCCTTTTCTCCTTCCACTATGTCTAGCCCGTACTTTTGTAGAGATTTTCGCATCGATTCTCTATCAAAAAGAACATCTTCAATTGATATATCAATATTGTCAGTAATTCTGGTTTCATCGAAGTATACATTATGTTCATTTGCAACTGCTAAATACCCCCTAAAAAGGAGATTGCTAAAGGCGGGCATAGGCTTATTCTTGATATGTATGCTGGATTTGTCAGCAACTACATTTGGAGTGCCACCTTTTGTTTTTAATAAATGAAATGCCCTCTGATCCGCAACTAAATTGTAGCATTTCACTTTTTTCTTGACCAGTTTAGTTTCGTAGTTGAATATCTTACATAGATCTTCTAACATATTTCTTCTGAGATCTTCGTCACTAATATGCTCGATATTTTCTATTTGGCGATACCAGTATAGGCTACCGGGTCTTGCCAGCGATCCATATAGCTGTAAAGAATCCTCGTAACTAGCTTCTAATTTTGGGTATACCTTATACGATAAACTTGAGCTATCTATTTTGTCGAAGTCGGCACTGAAACTAGTATTCCAGTTGATACCTCCAAAAATCGAGAATAGGAATAAATTTGCAAGTGACCCCATTCCAATTATTGCGCGGTTTGCATTCGGCCCCGTTCTAACAATTTCTGGTGCATTCATCGTCATTCCAACTTTCCAGATACCTAATTCTGATTTAAATAGATTGTTTGTGTCCAAGTCAACTCTAGCTACTCTATTACTATCTCTATCTAGCGCTAAGTACCAATCATAAATGTATCCATTTGAGCTTGACGACATTGCTTTATAGCCAGCGTGGCTTCGGTCGAAGAATTCAAATTGCTCATTTCGAACAAACTTATTCAGGTTATCGATAGATAATGGGCCAGACGAGGTAATTGCTCTTATTATCCCAAGAGTATCGACCCAAATTAGATGTGGGAATCCAGCAGGTACAACTCTATTTGCGAAAATAGAATCATAAATAACGGGTATATTTAGGTTAAGCTTCTTTTGATACACATCAAACTGCTTTCTTATATGTTTATCTTCGTAACCTATTAATATAAATTGAACCTTTGAGGTAAACTGTTCTTGTAATTCTTTTATTTTTGGAAAACTTATAAAGCAACCAGCACATCCTGATGAAAAGAGATCAAAAATGAGGTACTTACCTTTGTATTTGTTCTTTATGGATTTGAAAAACTCGTCATTCTTAGGGTCGTTTATAAAAGAACCGTAAAATTCTTTTCCTATTTCAGGAACTACAATATTGAGATTTGATTGGCCAAATGTTGCAAAGGATTTCAATGAAATCAATGTTGCAAATATTGTCAATCCTTTAACTAGTTTTTTTGTTTGCATGATAAATATTTGAAGAGAATGTAAACATTTAATGTATCTGTAACTTCCAGTCGGATAGTTTCTTTTTCTGCGGCCAGACTTCGTCCAACGTGTCTCCGTTATAGAGTATGCCATCTTTCATTACATATCGAATTTCCCGACTGTTGTGGATATCATCGAGTGGATTTTTATTCAGGATAACCAAGTCGGCAATCTTACCCACTTCCAATGACCCTATATCCTGCTGAATGCCCAATGCTTCAGCACCTGCAATCGTGGCGGCTTGTAAGGCCTCCATGTTTGTAAGTCCTCCTGCTTGTAAGGCCCAAAGCTCGTTGTGTGGTCCGATGCCTTTATCATCACCATGACTTCCTAAAACTACTTTCCCTCCCTCGTGCCGGACACGTGCGTCTATTTTTGAAGGGGTAATAAAAGCCGGATCAAGGGAATCGGCTGGACTCGCCTGCTTTATTGTTTTTAATTCATCTGCTGGAAGGAAACGAGTCATCTTTTCGTCTACGTGGTTGCGCCAGTATTTCCAATTCATACAATCCCGCGCCTGGAATTTTACACCAAAGTAAACCTGTAAGGTAGGGTCCCAATAGGTTCCGGATTGGGACCGCAGCATAATTACATCTTTGTAAACCTCTCCCAATGCGGTGTTGTGTTCTATCCCTGTACTGCCATCCTTGATCATCCCGATATGTAGAATAGGGTTGCCGCCTCCTTCATTAGTCATGTTTATCCCTGCTTCCATACAGGCCATTAGCAACCATTGCCGCTGCAGACGCGTGTCCAACTCGTACTGCTTCACCAATATTCCTCCCACGGTATTTCGTTTTCCTGCAAGTGAACGGGCATCGTCCGGATTGTTCATTCTAATCAAAAAATCAGATCTCACTGCCTGTCCAGCGCCGAAAAGACGCGGCCCTAAGATCCTTCCTGCGCGTAACAGTTCTGAATAACTTAATGTCCCGTAAATCTGCGATGGGTCGCTGGCTGTGGTCACGCCATAAGCCAGGCTGGTCAGAAACATCCAGTTCTGTTGGGCAATCACGCCCGATGGAGCGTTCATATGGAGATGTAGATCAACCAGGCCAGGCATGATGGTAGTACCATGAAGGTCCAGCACCTTTGCTCCATTAGGAATTATTATCTCATTCGCGTACCCAACTGCCTGGATTCGCCCCTTGTGAATCACCAAACAACCATTTTCAATCACTTCGTCTCCCTTCATCGTAATAATTCGAGCATTCGTTAAGGCAATGGTGCCACGGGCATAAGCGGCAGGAGCTATTAGGTTGATCTCAACAGATTCATCCGGCTGCACCACTACGGCAAGGCTTGTGGAATCATTCATGCCCAAATTATTGTACGATTGCATCTTCATTTCGGCGGCTTTCAGTACTTTGTTGGGGGCTATTCGAAAAAAGCGGTTGCCGTAGGTCCAGCAAAGTATCTTTCCGCCGTCTTCCCAATACGGGTCCACGCCATTAGCAAATCGAATGGCTGGAAGTGTTTTACCGAGATTATCAATTATTTGTGGCATTCCTAATTGGGCACATGGAATAAGATACAAGTCTTCGCTGGCTGAATAGACGATGAACCGGCCGTCGGGAGAAATGCTTATACTTTGCATCATAAGCCGCTCCAGATATAAACCTCCTTCACCCAACAACCACTGTTTAACAGAGTCTGTTTCTAAATTCCTCGAATCCAGTATGCATCGTGTATCAAGTAGAGGCTCATAAATTAATTCTTTACCATTTGCGGAAAAAATAAGTTTATTATTGATACCCACGTCTTCCTTGAAAGTTTTTACCAGTTTACCGTCTCTTGTAGAAATGAGTTGAATCTTGCCTGTCCCGTAGTCTATCTTGTCCCCCAGCTGTGGTATGCCCTTGACTACAGCTATCTGCTTTCCATCCGGTGACCATATGGGCCCATAATAAAGGCCAGGCTCTTTACGTAGCTTCTGCGGCTTGCCTCCGGTAGCAAGTACCTTCCACAAAAAGCCACCTTCGGTATCATTCCACGATACGTACGTAATCCATTTCCCATCTGGCGAATATACCGGTTGGAACTGGTTGCACCTCTGGTCCACTAACGGTCTTGGAATTCCATTCGGAAGCTCCATGACATAAATCTTATTGAGTGCCGAAAGGACGAGTTGTTTCCCGTCTGGGCGGACATTGATTGAACGAATATACTTGACCTGTATTGAATCATGAGTAACCCGGTAGGTATTGTAATTCAGAGGCCCCATGTCCACTTTTACATCGGCTTCAAAGGGGATAATGACATCTTCTCCTGTTTCAATGTCCACCCGATGTATTTTGCCAAAATAGCTGATATAGATATACCTTGAATCCGGCGAAAAGGAAAAATGTTGGGGAGGAATATATGCTTTGTAGTCGTGTGGAGGTTTCAACATCTCTGGAACCAAAATCCGTTCTGCGTTTGTCAAAACATCACGAATCATGAGGGATTTTCCCATATCTCCATCTACGATATAAGCCAGCCAGTGGCCATTGGGGGACAAAGCCATACTACTTTTGTTTTCTGGTATAACAGTCCACTTCATTCGACTTCTAGTCTTATGATCAAACCGAAAAATCGTATCAATCTCAGTATAGTAGCCAACATTGCCATCCTTTGAAAAGGAAAATGGCCGGTGCACTGTAGAATCGGCCATTAGACTTCCTCCAACGAGACCATAAATTCTGGAATGATCAATGCCCCCATACTTAATATGCTCCATGTATATATAGAGCCCGTTCGGTAGCCATAAGGGTGAAGCCATCTCCTTGTGGCTCAATGGTTCACCTTCTCCACCTAATACCTGGTGATACTTACCCGTTAGATCGCGTACATTTAGATGCAAGCTCCCTGAAATATCGCTGATGTACGCCACACGCTCCCCGTCCGGAGACCATACCGGCCGCAGGTTCAATGCAATACCATGGGTTAGCTGTGTTGCTTTCCCTCCCGTTGCTGGAACAGTATATAAATCCCCCAAAAGGTCAAACAACAGAGTTTTACCATCAGGGGAAATATCAACGTTCATATAAGAACCTTCGTCAGTAGTGAAGGAAAGGGTACGAGTGGGTTGGATGGGAAGTTTATTGATTAATGAAAGTGAAGGCCGGTTAACTTGACAAAATCCCTCAAAGATTGCGCCTAGTAAAAAAATGCCAATAAAAATTATTCTCATATTTCTCTGATTCAGTTGTTTCGCACTTCGTTATGGTTATAAAGCGCTCCCGAAAGACCAATGTCGATATTGCGGTTTAACCCCGTGACATCGAAACAGACATCTCTAGCTTTTCTAGTTGCAGGCTGGATGATAGCCTTCACTACGCCGGATATATCGTCCTGGCCAAGCGAAAGAGGAAATCCAACGTTAAATATTTACCTCTAAAGAATGTGTCGTTCTTTTGGTTGTGCAAGTAGGAAAAAAGTTCGAACGGTTTTGTGCTTCGATAATCTTAATTTGAGCGCTTACTTTAAATTTAGGCAAAAATTGAATTATTGCAAATACAAACAAATTCTCATGACTATTAAACTTTATTATAGCGTTTTTACTTTCAAACATTCCTGTCTCTGGAGGGCCGAATTAATAGCCATCATTTTGTGTTAGATTTCGATTCTTCATAATTTCGTCCTGAGGAATTGGCATTAGCGCCTTGAATGACTGCCAAGATCCACCTTTCTCGCTCGTTACTTTTGGCATTACTTCATCTAATTTGCCAGTTCTTTTTAAATCAAGCCATCTATGTCCCCATTCTGTAAAGAGTTCCTTCCTTCTTTCCTCTAAAATTGCATTCAAAATTTGATCTTTTAAAGTAATTAACGTGTCGCCTAAGCCTGCGCGGTTCCTAATAATATTAAGGTCACTCAGCGCCCCTTCAACATCATTTAGGTTAGCTTTCGCCTCACTTCTAATGAGGTACTGCTCTGAAAGTCTCAAAACCATTACGTACTCTGAAACAGTCTCCGAATACTGGATTTTATATTTGTAGGGATAATAAAAGGTGTCAACCCCCTCAGTGAAAACTCCTATCCAATTCAATCTCCTTAAATCATTAGACGAAAAGGCATTAACTAACCTCCTATTCATTGAAGCAAATCCAGGATAGGAATACAAGACATAAATAAAACCTTCAAACGTATTGAAGAAATTTCCACAAGACAGTTGCCAAATTGCCTCTTTACTATTTTTTAAAAATACGTTATCGAAGGAAGGTTCTAAAACATAATTACTATTGGCTAAGACATCAGAGGACAGTTTAATTGCTTCATCATATTTCTTCAAATACAGGTATACGCGCGCAAGAAAAGCAGTTACTACAGCTTTGTTAGGTCTTAGTCTTTCTTCCGTGACTGTGGTACCATCGCCGTTAACATATTTTTCATTCAACAGATCTTTTGCACTTATTAGGTCCTTTACAATATTATCATATATAACATTGGTATTTGTACGACCTAAGACAGCATTACCTACATATTCCGTTCGATCGATATATGGAATATCATCAAAGAAGTTCACCAAATAAAAATACAGAAACGACCGTATGAACAAGGCCTCTCCGGTAATCTGTTTCTTAACTTCATTTGTGATTTCAGTTGAAGAATTTAATCCTTCTATCATTGCATTTGCTTCATATATTAACTTATAAAACGTTGCCCAGGTCTCAGCCACAGTTGAATTATTCCTCAAAACACCATTTGTATATAGTTCAATTTTAGCATTCTCACGTGTGAAATCAACTAGCTCGTCTGACAAGATTCCTGGAACTAAGGAAAGATAGGTATAACTTAGCGCCTGCGTCATTTGGGTATATATAACTAACTGAGCTGCATTTGCTGTCGAGTTATCCTTAAACACACTCGGCCGCACTAATTCGTTAACCGGCGGATCAACTTCGACAAATTTTCTGCAGCTTCCAGTTGGAAGTATTAAAATGATGGTCAGAAGCCAGTAACTTATTTTGTTTAGCATAACTAATATATTTCTCGTCAAAAAATTTAGATACATTTTTACTCATAAATCAATTTGAATTCCAGTAGCAACCATTCTTAATGGTGGTAAGAATGATTTGCTTTCTGGATCTAAGTTCTTATATTTTGTTAGCGTTAGTAAATTTTGTGCATTCACATAAATTCGAAGGGCGGTTATCGATTTTCTTTTTTCAAAATTAAATGTATATGATGCGGAGATGTTTTTTAGACGTACAAAAGAGCCATCGGAGTATCTGCCATCGCTTTGACTAAAATTGGAAAATGACGTTATGGCATCAAAATTATTACTACTTTTTTGAACCGGAGCTTTATCCCCTATTACTGTCCACCGATTAAGAACATCTTGAGTGTTATTTCCGAAACTCCCAGGCCGTCCAAACATCGTAGTATTATTATTCGCATTTTTCTGGCGTACAAATTGGAAGAAAATATTGAGTTGAAAATTACCAAATTGGAAATCATTCTTCAATCCACCAAAATATTGTTGCCCAGTGAAAATAATGTTTTGGTAATCTTCAGGAAACGAAATCTTTCCGTCCTTATTTTGATCAACGAATGTATATAAGCCTGTATTGGGATCAACACCCGAATATTTTAGTGCTTTATGGATTGTTAAGGACTCACCAACAACATATGAATATATGTCGCTTGAAGCTTCCAAATTTGGATACTCGATTAGCTTATTCCTGGGAATAGAAATATTAAATGTGGATTGCCAAAGAAAGTCGCTATTTTTAACATTGATCGATGTAGCTTGAATTTCAATACCAGTATTTTGAACTATAGCATCTAAGTTATCGACTATGGTCCCAAATCCAGTTTGTGTGGGTATTTGTCTAACTAACAATTGATTTGAAGATCTATTTCTATAGTAACTAACATCTAACAGTACACGATTTTGAAGAAATCCTAATTCAAATGCCAACTCAAATTTCTTGTTTTTCTCCCACGCATAGTTTGCATTAAGAAGTCGAGTTGGTTGCAGACCAATTACTCCAAGATATGAATTGTATGGTGAATACGGCTGGTAAGTGTCTAGGAATTGGTAATCACCTATTTGGTCATTTCCGGTTATGCCGTAGCTGGCCCTTATCTTCCCAAACGAAAGAAATTTTAGGCGGTCAAAGAAAAGTGGATTGTCACTAAATATCCATGCGCCGCCAACAGACCAAAAGTTAGCAAACTGCTTTCCAGGTCCAAATCTACTTGATCCATCTCTCCTTGATGTTAAGTTAAGTATATACTTTCTATCATAGATTAAATTGAGTCTTGAAAAAACCGCACTATATTTATATTTACTATAAGTCTCCCCGATGCTTGATACAACAGATGCTGATTGAAAGTTTTCAAGCATTTCATCACTTGTAAATCCTATCCCCTTAAATGCTTTTCCTTGTTGTGATTGTTGCATCAACGTCGCTCCTATAAGAAAATTAAGATCGATTTTCTTATATTTTGCTGCATACTCTGCCTGCGGCTCAATGTTCCAAATTGAAATTTCGTTACTACCATATATCGAATATCCTTGTCCAGGAGATAGAGTCGGATCTAACGATTTACTTGGATTTATTGCTAATTGATTAACGGATGTATTTGTATATCCACTACTAACCTTGATTTGCAAATTTTGCAATAGTGAATAATTTAGATTTATATTTGAGTTCCAATATTTGATCTTTGAAGTGTTCTTTTGGAAAGTATAGCTTATTGGGTTTGTCCAAGTAGATTTTTCCCAATTTAAAGAACCATCGTCATTATAAATTTTTGGAGCATTTGGTGGTAGCTGAATTTGATACACAAAATCCTGCAGAGGTAGCCCACTTTGATTGTAAGAACTTATTCCAGAATAATTTAATTTAAATTTTTCATTTTGAGATTTATGGTTCAGACTATAGTTCGCTGTGCCTTTCCAGCTCCCGTAATTTCCTGGGAAGACGGTATTTTCTCTGTGATAACCAAGGCTAATGAGAAATTGAGTACTTGTCGAGCCTCCAGAAAAGGAAATCAGACCATCTGTTGTATGTGTTGTTCCCCCAATGAGAAGCCTTTGCCAATCTATATATCTGCTTGTATCCCATGTGCCGTTAATATCATATGCATTTGATGGGTAGCTTGTAACACCGTCATTTTTATAGCTCTCTTTCCTTAAAGCTAAATAATCACTGGTATTTAGTAAAGGCGCACTTTTTGTTATTTCTCCAATTCCATGATAAATATTTGCAGTTACCCGTGTTTTACCTATTGTACCCTTTCGGGTGGTAATTAATATTACGCCATTAGCTCCCCTCGATCCATAAATTGCAGTTGCATCAGCGTCTTTCAAGACCTCAATACTCTCAATATCATTAGGATTAATTGAATTGAATGGACTTGTCTCCAATCCAGCCCCTAGTGGTACATGCACATTGTCAATTGTAGTTGTTGCAGTTGAAACAGATAACGTGGTATTGTTGAAAAAAGGCACTCCATCTACTATAAACAAAGGGCTGCTTCCATTCTTAATACTATTTCTTCCTCTAATTTGTACATTAAATGCCCTCCCCGGTGCTCCAGAAAGCTGAGTTACCTGGAGCCCAGGTATTCTGCCTATTAAGGCTGCTATTGGATCGCTTACCGGTTGCTTACTTATTTCCTCAGCTTTCAATGTACCCACATTACCTGTGTTGAATCGTTTGGTTGTAGTATAGTACCCTTTTATGACGGTTTCATCAAGATTACTTACGACAACATTGAGTTTGACCAAAATTTTATTCCCTCTTACGGGGATTTCTCGCGTTTCGTAACCAATTGAACTGATTAGTAGTAGATCATTTTTTTGGGTATTAGGTAGCGAAAAGTTTCCACCGGGATCTGTTGTAATTCCATCATTAGTTCGTTTAATTCTCACCGTCGCTCCCGGTATCCCCGTTCCATCCGCCTGCGTCACCTTCCCCGTCACCGTAATCGTATTAATATTCGAATCCGCCACCGTCCCCATACCATTTCCTCCTCCTTCCAAGACCTTTTTTTTTCTTATTGTTATCACATTATCCGTATATATCCATTCCAAATTCGTCCCCTCCAATATCCTCCCCATCACCTCATCCAGTGCCGCATCTACCACCTTAATACTCACCTTCCCGGGCAACCTGATATCACTCGTTGAGTAAAAAAAGCTCATCTTCGTTTGCTTCTCAATCTGCTTAAAAACCTTCACACAACTCTCTTCCACCACATTCAATGTTACTTTCTTCTCTCCCTGATCTACGCCCGCAATACAATTTAGATATAAGGATAAATTAATCGCGCACAGGATCCCCATCCTGCGCACCTTGTTGGTCCATGATTGTCCCATAGCGATGCTGATTTTAAGTAAGCGTAAAAATTCGTATAGCCATGGGACTTTCTGATCATACGGGCAGAACCACCGCGATTGGATCACAGGCAATCATACAATGATCCTATTTCGGTTGATTATTTGAACATCCACAATAGTTATCACAAAAAGAAGTACGAGTTGCTATGTTTTTAAACTTCCCATGACTATTTTTGACCCCGCCTCTGGTATAGTACCAGAATGCCTAGTTTATATATAATACGGACAACATCCAAAATCATACTGTCCAAAATGAGCTTTTCTTTAAATTTTTTGTGCAGAGAAAATAACACGAAAAATGTATACCCATCGGTTAACACCGGATTAACTGTCTACCGCCGCAGACTACCCACTGTACCGCAATCCCGGCCACCTAATTTTTTGATTTTCCGCCTAATTGTGTTATATTTAATAAGCAAAATGCTTGTAACAATTTATTATACATTTTGCGTCGGGAATAGCAATATTTTATTACCGCTACACAACATAGCACCAACCATCAACCGGAATATTTTCCCTCTACAAAGTTTTTACAGATAGATCTAAGAGTCAAATGCAGAATGTACGGGATGACATACTTCTGGTAAAAGACCTCGTCAAAGGTCACGAGTCCGCCTTCAACGAACTGTTCCTCAAATACAGCCGCTGGATATTCCTCACCGCTATATCTAAATGCAACGGCAGCGTCCAGGAAGCTCAGGACGTCACCCAGGAGGTATTCTTCAAGCTCTGGAAAATGCGCGACTCCCTCAAACCAGACCTCTCCGTTAAATACCTCCTCTTCACCATGATGAGCAACGCCTGTAAAGACCGCAACGAAAAAAGACAAACCTCTCTCAAGCTCAATATAAAATACCTGGAAAAAGAAGAACAAACTTCCCCACCAGAGAACAACGGAAACAACGAACTCGCCGAAAAGATCCACAAAGCCATCGATCAGATCACTGCCCCCAAAACTCGTCAGGTAATAAAAATGTACTATATGGACGGCCTCAGCTATAAAGAGATCATCCGGA
>Ga0207426_1001866_pt1 | contig 15454 bp, 29 predicted proteins | sample AraplaMF_Cvi_mMS_FD_184265 | JGI IMG/M metagenome (GOLD analysis project Ga0207426, IMG submission 184265) | Arabidopsis root microbial communities from the University of North Carolina, USA - plate scrape MF_Cvi_mMS (SPAdes) (version 2) | ecosystem: Host-associated > Plants > Roots > Endosphere...
GCTGCAACGTCTCATCTTGATTGACGCTTCGTCTCATCTTGGTTGTCGCGCTGCAAGGGGGAAACGCCACTTGCAGAGCATAGTAGACAAGTCGAAGGAAATCCAGGTCGGGAGCACTCCACAAGTTGCCCCACTCGAGATACCGAGGTCTATGTATTGCTCGATCCATCGGAAAACGGCGTCTGCCACTTCCTCCGGCTCTGCCCCGACCTTGTCGGAAAGCCGCTCTATATCAACGTTGATCAGATCGCCTCGGTGAGCCCGCCGGGCAACCAAACGGTGGTCGTCGTACCTGCCCCAGGACGAGACGGAGCCCTTGCATACGCCGTTGATGAACCCTGGAGCGTGCGGAGGGGGAGGTTCCGGGAAGGGGTCCAGCCGACCGCACAACCTCCCTGTCGCTCCATGGGAGGCAGACACCGGGATTTTACAAGCAACCCATAAAAATGCACGTACTCGGGATGCCGCCGTTCCATAGAATCAACCGACCAATGCGCTAAGCCCCAGGGTGCGGTGCGTTGGCAAGCGCCATCGACAGGCTTTCGCGCGTCCTGAAGCCGGCTTCTATCAGGTCGAGTGCTGTGGCGGTTACAGCGCCGGCGCAAGGATCGCCTGAGCAGGAAAGCAGCCGGCCGATTATCAGATTGACCCTGAGCACTCCGCTGATCCCATAAAAAAACCCCGCAGCGTTGCGGGCGGGGAGTTTATCGATCGGTGAAAAGGCCGCACCATGCGCGCATCGCATAGGAAACCCGCCGGCATTCGCGGCCGACGGGTTTCGATAGCTAGAAATTAAAATATACGCCCACACCGGACCTGCGATGGTAGGGGTAGTAGTCGCGATAGCCGTATCGCGGATAACCGTAATACCGCTGATGGCCGTAGTACCGTGGACGGTAGCACGACCCGTAATACCGGCAATCGCGATAGGCGTAGCGCCGGTCCTTATAGTGGCCGTACGCATGTCCATTCCCATGGCCGCGGTGGTCGACCTGCTCGACGTCAGTGGCGTGCATTGGTACTGTATTCGGCACAACGATCGGCGCAGCGTTAAGCGGCAGGGCGAACGATCCAGCCATGATCATGGCGGCGAGTGAGGGCATGAGCTTCTTAATCATCGGAACATCCTTTCGGGATACGAGTCTGAGGTAATGGGTATTAACCTCCGATGAACGGCTGCTCGTTGAACTCCGGCTGGCTTCTTATGCTGGCGTTGGAGACAAGTGGTGAATGAACTTGACGCATTGAGCGCTCAACGCCATTTCAACTCCGCGCTCGGGCGGGTGCGAACCCCAAACCCATCGGCATGCGGCTGTCGGCAACCTCTTCAAGGAGAGGCGCTATGCGCATGGCCTATCACCCGTCCGACTTCATCGGGCATGAACTCCGGTACTCCTGCACCAAATGCCAACGAAGCGGATCGATGCCCGCCGCGAGTGCCCTCGCCCGTTACGGGAACAAGGCGTTGCCTGAGCTTCGCTATGACTTCGCTCGAGAATTCGGATGCGAGCGCGGACCCAACGCACCATTCAATGACAAGTGCGCGATAAGGTACGACAGCTCGGCAGAGAAGATGCTGGGCATCGAGGTGCCGCCGCCTAAGGCCGATCACGAAAGAGCACTCGGCGAACTGGCGCAGTATGAGGCGCTGTTTGCGCTATGTCTGGAGTGCAACCGCCGGAAGCCTATCGATCGCTGGGAGATACAGAAGAAGGTCGGGAAGGGATTGACGCTCGCTCAACTCGCCGGCCTCATGTCGCGAGACTGAAGGGAGGTTTGGGAATGTGCGGACGCATCTACATCAAGGCAACTCTCGAGGAGATGCTGCAGAACTTCGCGTTCGCCGACCGCGGTGACGTCGGGAGCCTCAGCAACCAGTTCCCGAGGTATAACGGCGCCCCTTCCCTCTACTATCCGATCATCATTCGCGACATGGTGCGCGAGCCTGATATCATGGGGACGGTCTTTGTTTCAGCTCGTTGGGGCCTCCAACCGTCTTGGATGAAGCCGGGAGGCCGACCGCCTCCGATCAACGCACGCCGCGAGGGCATCGCCACCAATGGCCTGTTCAAGTCGGCGTATCGATTACGTCGGTGCCTCGTGCCAATCAACGGCTACTTCGAATGGAAGGACATCTACGGGACGGGCAAGAACAAGCAGCCCTACGCGATTGCCATGGCCGATGACAGCCCATTCGCGCTCGCCGGCATATGGGACACATGGCGAGATCCAACCACCGGCGTTGAGATCCGCAATTTCGCGGCCATTACGTGCCCACCAAACGAGATGATGGCGACAATCCATGACCGAATGCCCGTCATCCTGCATCGAGGCGATTACGACCGGTGGCTATCACCGGAGCCAGACCCGGACGACCTCATGAGGCCCTTCCCCGCCGAACTGATGAAGATGTGGCCGGTCGACAGAAAGGTCGGCTCGCCAAGGAACATCATCGACGAGATCGACCCTGATCCCGAACCGACGATGATCTGATCGAGGGGCCAGGCCAGCGCCTAGTCGCAGACGTTCCTGTATCGCACAACCCGGTGGCCGTGGCGGTATCCGTAGTACCTCTGTGTCCAGCAGCGTTGGGCGTCGCGATATCCCGGGCCATCGTAGTCGTCATCGTACACGTAGCGTGGTGAATGGCGATAGTACCGCGGGGCTGGCGGATCATCGTAGTAGCGAGGGCCGCTGCCATACTCAAAGTAGATCTGAGAGAATGCCGGCGACGCTGACAGCGTAGTCGCGAACGCCAGCGCTGCGATAGCGAGCTTCTTCATGTCTTATTCCCATTCCGGTTTGCGCATAGACGTTGGTAAGGCGGTGTCTCACGCTTCGGTGTTAATACGTCATTAGCGTTGTTCCTGAACATCGGACCTAAGTCCGAGATGGATCGGACTCGGGTCTGGTGGCCTCAGGACCTTTGTCCGGCTGTTCAAGCCAGCCCTATCCCGCATAACTTGTGCCGTCCAACCCCACCGGACACCGGAATGCTCCGGCACGCCCCCCTCGTGTGTAAACCCCTCGGAGCTTCCGGAGCCCGACCAGAAACGACCCCCACGGTTGACGCTTAGCCATCACGTGCATCAGACCTTAGTCCGTGGTGGCGCGGCATATTGAGCGTAAGATACGCGTGTCCCGAAAGCTTAGCGGCTTGGGCGGGACACCAGGGAAGTCTTCGTCCATCCCAGCTCGCGGAGGCTTCCCGCAAATTGCCAGCGTCTGCTGTTCCGATCGTCTACCACCGGCTCATGCGGCATTGACTGACGGCTGCGAGAAAGAGACTCCCAGGGAAGATACCTGACGCCATGCGATACGGCAGGAATGAAAAACGCGACCATCTGAAAGATGCAAATCGAAGTCCGCTGGTGGGACTGCAATAGCGCCATCCATAATCAGACGCGCGCCGCCGTCTGACAGGTCCTTGACGACACAATCCAGAACGCTGGAGCCTCCATTGAGAAGGATTTTCGCACCGATGAGCGTGCGCCTCCGATGAGCTTTTCTGCCGTCCATAAAACGCCCTGTGCCTATGTCACGCCACCGTGTACGCAGGGATCGTAAAAACTGAGTATACGAACCGGTGATGGCAAACAAAAAAACCCCGCTGAAGGAAGCGGGGTGGGAGTTAGTGTGACTGGAAAGGGGTCTGAACAAGAGTGTTCAAGTCCTGACAAGTAACGCACACTGGTCTGCCGGGGTTCCAGTACGCAAGCGTACCGTGGCAGAAAATGATCCCCGCAGTCGCGGTTGCGGGGCAATTGAGCATTGAGGCTTCGCTGGGAGAAAGTTACCCGAAGCCCGACCCTAAACGGAGAAGACGCGCGTTTGGTTCCTGCCTTCGGTAGCCCTGCGGCGCTCGGAACTAGCAAAGAAAATGCCCCCGGCGGGGTATAGCGCAGAGGGCCAGTTCTGAGAAAGCACCCTCGGGAGAGCGGTCCCGAAAGCACCGTGACATTCTAACCCTAATTTAAAGTGTCGCTAATATTTTTTGCAGCGCTCGCTCGAAAGCGCCGGGAGGCTGCACCTCTCGAAAAACTCCGTCCAGAGGAGGGCGGGATTGAGTTGGGGACGTTATGTAAGGTCGGACCGAACGCCTCTGTTCTCAGTTCCGCCATTTTAAAAGACGCCGCGACAATCCCTCTGTCCCGGTACAGCGAACACACCAAAAAATGGCCCCGCTGAAGGAAAGCGAGGCCAGAAGTGGGGGTCGTGGAGTGGAGGAATCGAGTCTCGCTCTCACTTCCTCCGACGTGTCCAACGCAGCGATACCACCGCCGGTTCCGTAGAGGCTGGCAATTTCTCGTGTCGAGATGAGAAGGACCCGCAGTCGCGGATGCGGGGCTAAAGGAGCATTAAAGCTTCGCGGGGGGGACGCAAAAGCCAATAGCAAAACCGCTAGCGTCGCGTCCGGTTCCGGTTTGCTAGCGAACCAGTGGTGCTCCACCTGTCAAGCGAAGTGAAGATTTGACCCCGCATATTGCCTCATGAGCTGGTGTTACCGACTGCGGCGAGCGTACCTGAACCAGCCACCATCGACGATGAACAAGCCAGCCATTTCCATTCGCCAGGTCTTTACCAGCAGCTGCTTCCGCCGAGCTAGCACTCGGATCGCATGCTTGCGATGATGGCCAGTTACCGCAACAAATTCGTCGAGAATCCTCTGCTTATCCGCACGACTGCTAGATCGATATCGTTCGATGATTGCCTCAACAAGTTCCGTCCGTGTCGCCATGCTGATCCGCCGTGCCATCCGCCCCCCGAGCCGGGACAGTAAATCAGCAGTGCCCCGTTGGGAGCATCAACCCTATCGGTAACATTTTGCTTGAGGCAATGCGGGGTCAATTTCTCACTTCGCCTGACACCACCAGGAACGGAACAAATATCGAAGTTGGTGGTTTATCTCGCGCGGAACGGCTTTGCCCCTCCTTGCCGTTTCTGTGAATGCATCTGCTCTTCTTACCAGCCCCGCTTGGCCTCCACGCCGGCGGGGCACGTTTTTGTCTGATGGTGGGGTCTCTGTCGCGGTGTCGCGTTAAGATTTCGCGTGCCGCCTCTTGAGCTGGAGCGCACCGAATATTAGATTTTTCTTACGTTGTCTTTGTAAGAAAAGGAGGAAAAAATGACGACGTCAGATGTCCTCTGGAATATCCCTGTTAACGTTCGATTACAGAATGGCATCGAGAAGTCTTTTCAGAGTGTCCACGACACCTTGGACTTCCTCGAAAATGAATGGCCCTCCCCCCGCGGAGCCTATCACGATGCAGCGGTCATTAGCTGTCGGAGGGCCCTGAATCACCAGACGCCACCCGCGGTCAGCAAAGAACTTTTTCTTGCGGCATGTCTAGAGGCTGGCCTTGCGGCTCGAAACAACATGCGACCAGATAGCCATCACTCTTCACCGACGGTTCATCGAGACTTATAGGCCGACCGCGTAGTCGATCCGCTGAAATGGCAGATTTCCCTTTCGCTGTCGATCCCTACCCGCTTGTGCCCAGGCGGGGTCATTCTTTCGACTTCGACCACGAAAAAATACGACATTTCACGAATATCATTTCTGTGCCGGTGAGATCATCGTGAGTAGGCGTCGAGAACGGATTTGACGGCCGCGGCGCAGGGTCGAAAGCTGGCCAAGGGCTGCGTAGAATCGGGCCTTGGCCTCAACGTCGGTCTGAACCAGGCGCATTCGCTTTTTAATTGACGAATACGACTTTTGCGGTAGTGTTAGCTATTCTTTTGTTACCTCCCAGTTGTTCCCCTACTCACGCCCCGTTAGGTCACGGGGTTTTCTTTTGTCTTTGTGAGAAAGAACCGCGTAGATTTTACGAGTCCGCGGTGCGAGAGTTTGACGCTACATAATACTAGCGGTTGCTGTAAGGTTGTGTTGTCTGCTCTCCTTTGGCACAGGGAGGTTCAAATGTCGGCTGGACCCCTTCCTCGGACCTCCCACTTCGCCCATAACGCAGACATTGACGTCCTTGCTAGACAAGCACAAACTAGTGTCGGCGCCTCCCCCAGAGCGCCTGTGCTATGATAGCATGGCGGTCCGAATGCTCCCGCCACCGGGCCGCTTCCGTCGTCAAGCTCGAAGAGCTGAGGAGTTAGTTTGACCCGTCTGGCCTATTGCTCTTGTCGCCAGCTTCAGATCGAAGCCGATGGTGATCCACTCAAGGTGTCGATTTGCCATTGCACAGAATGCCAGCGTCGAACTGGCTCGGCATTTGGTGTTGGGGTTTTCTATAGGTCAACGCAAGTTGACTCCTCGGGAGACTATCGAACCTATGTGCGACAGGGCGACAGCGGAAAGGACGTGGAGTTTCGTTTCTGCCCTAATTGTGGGTCTACCGTATATTGGCTGCCGGAGTTTCGGCCCGGTCTGGTTGCTGTTGCCCTAGGCTCTTTTGACGATGCCCAAACGATTCTGCCAAGCCAGAGTGTTTATGACGCATATCGGCATTCGTGGGTCCAGTTAAACCTCAATCCCCTTTGATAGGCGGCTTCCGTGACCTCGGTTTACGACATGAGCGGGCTGCTTACGGAAGAACGTCCGGAAGACAGGCGCGGCGATGCGCGCGTTGCTGTGGAGTCTTGTTAACCAAGGGGCGATCTGTTGACTACAATGCCTTACAGCATCACAGTGGCCACGGCGCTCTCCCCAGGGCGCAAGTGCTCGATGCACCGGCGGCCCCGCACCCCGAAACTTGCGGGCCGCTTGCATCGGTAGGATTTTGTCCATCAGGTTTGCCTGAAACCTACGCATTGGCTGCCAGAGGATCACGGATGAAGCGCTGGCCTCGCCCGCATGTTGCCTCAGCGGCCCCTTACCAACCACAGCTACCCGGAGAGCGAGTGCGCCCGCGCAGTAACCGCCACAGCACTCGACCTGATGGAAGCTGGCGCCCAGGGGTCCGCAAAAGCCAATAGCAAAACCGCTAGCGTCGCGCCCGGTTCCGGTTTGCGAGCGATAGTGGTGCTCCACCAGGAACGGAACAAATGTCGAAGTTGCTGGTTTAAGTCGCACGGAACGGCTTTCCCCCTCTTCACCGCTCCCGCTTAAACTGCATTTGCCTTAGAGCCCCGCTTGGCCTCCACGCCGGCGGGTCTTTCGTTGACCAGCCACGAAAATCAAAGTTGGATTTGGTGAAAATCGACGGCATCCTACTGGCGTCCAAACTTCTGACCTTGACCCGCTCTACGCGGGGCTTTTTTCGGACTTCGGTCCCAACGATCGATCTTCCTTGCCCCGCGCTTGTGCCCATCAGGATTTTTTCGCGTCCACTACACCGGCGGGATTGCGACCACATGGTCAAGGATTGAGACCGCCACCAACAGTACGCACATCAACCCGATGAACGCCGTCACACTCAGAGCGATGAAATGTTTCTGATTCATCGTTTGGAGATAGGAAGCCTCATGGCGCCCGCCCAGTGCGGCTACTCGTCACGCACGACCATCCCTGCCCGGCCTTGAGAAGTTGGCGGCCCAAGGCCAGATACGACGTGCTCTTGCCTTGAGCGGGAACCGTGAGTGAGCTTCCTCACGGCGACCCGAACCGATCCTGAAAGCATTCAGGCTCGGGGCGCCGCAAATGTCGCCATCGAGCTCATGTCGTCGAATTCGACGCTCACGCCCCGAGAGTTGCTGGAGTTGCTCCTTCTTCGTCTACCCGCGAAATAGCGGGAACAAACGTGTCACGGGCGAGGTTTAAAGAGTGGCTGCCGATCGATCAGTGTATATCCCTTTGAAGCGGAATCGGAGACCTTGTGTCGTCACGTTGGGTCGTTTTAGTCGTTGAACGCAACCATGTGCTGCACACCATTGCATCCGCAGATGAAGCCCTGGAAATGCTATTTGCGAACTGGCCGGTGACACAAGGCCGCGCCTTCTTCTCGGCGATGCAGGCCTGCGCTGGTACCATGGCAGGAGGAGTAACCCAGAGAGAGGCCCAGTCCGCATTCCTTGCAGCGGCTCTTGATGCAAAGGTAGTGTTCCGGCTCGCCTAGGCGACACGCCCCAATCAGCTTTGTGACTGCGACAAAGCGCTCAGTCAGCCACGCCAATGGCGACCCATATGAGGAAAATCGCTATCAGGATCTTTTCCATGCGCGACCTTGGTTGTTCGGAACAAAGCTCAAAGTTGTTAGCTGAAAAGATGGGACGGCAAGATATTCCGGTCTGCGTCGTTTCACTTTCCAAACTGTAAACTGCCAAAGGGCGCCGCTCGCCAGAACCCTTGCGGGGCACCTGTTTTTCCTCGCGACTGGAACGATCAGGCGTGAGCGCTGAGACCTGGCGCCCATCTCGACAAACAAAAAAGGCCGGGGCTAAACCGCACCGACCTTCCTCACATCGCTACTCATACCAATGCCAGTACATCCGTGGTCAAAAGCAGAAAGCAACTGCGGCGATTGCGAGCGACAGACATGTTCCAGCGCTCATCAGCAATGCCGATAGCCGCCATATAGACACTCCTCGCATGAAACGCAACGACAATCTTCGGTTTTGTTATAAAGGACGAATAAAAACATTGATTGCATGAATTAAGTTGCGTGAGGAAAGAGCGTGGAGCATGGTCTGTAAGTCAGCAGTCTATTTTACGGGCGCTGCTGCTTCGGGGCAAAATGCCCTCGCCCCAAAAGAAGGAGGACCAGATGTCTTCCGAACTGCACGTCGTCCTGAAATCAAAAGACCTCCTCATGCTGCAAGGCGTATTGGATGCGGCTGGCTACGGCCCGGCCACCAGCGTTTCCGATCCCAAAAGCTATACCGTCGCAGCGAAACTGCTCGTCGGACTTTTTCACCGTGGCATGACATCAGAAGAAGATCTGACTATGGAACTCGAGAGGCACTTTGGCAGCATAATGTCGCCAATTTCGCCGCCCAGTTTCGAGCGAACACGGGCTGCTATTCAAGGCCGCCCGCTGTCGTAAAAGTCCCGCGCACGACCCCCAATATTTGTCGGCGGCCGCCGAGCGAGGCCAAGTTCCACGCAATGCCACTAACAGAAAAAACCCCGCTGAAGGAAGCGGGGTGGGAGTTTGTATTTCAACCCGGCAGTCGCGGTTGCGGGGCAATGGAACATTGAGGCTTTGCTGGGAGAGATTAAGCAAAGCCAGACCCCAAAACGGATAGGGCGCGCTTTCGTTCCAACCTCTCTTGGATGATTCCGCGCGGCATGGAAACCGGGCGATTTGCTATTGAAGGAAAACAGGTAGCCCTGCTTGCAGCGAAGAACGCTGTACGATCCATTTAAAGCTCCAGATTGTGAGGTCAGGCGTGCGAAGAAGTTCGCTTCGCGTAGAGGTTGGGCCGCATACCTCTATTGGATGAGGTGCTTTCTACGGCCAGTTGTGCCCCTATGAGCCCGACAGCAATGATGCGGTCAGCTTCAATAGTATGCAAAAGGAAGCTCGCCTCCCCGGCGGGCTTTTTGCGGTTCTGAGCGACCCTTCAAAAGAATGACCTGATAACGCGAACGAGGTCATTACCCGGTTCAAGCGGAAGAGATATGCTCGAAAAACAACCTTGCAAGCAGGCGTTGCTTGTGAGGGGGCTGTGCGAGGGTGATCCTCAGAACCCCGTCATCCTTGCATATCCCTTCTAAGGCCACACTGCGGCGGGCGGCCGCGCCCTCCGCATCGGATATGGTCGGAGCCGCCTCGATTGCAGCTTTCGTCCCCCAGACGCACCGCTTCGATCGCCGCGCCGATGATTTGCCACTGCTGATAAGCGCCGTTCACGGCCGCAGCGACCTCTTCCAAGGTCGCGGCAGTGATGCCGAATTCTTCCGACAAACGCGGATAGGCAGAAGGCTCAGTCGGACACCTGCTGTTCTGCGCAGGCATCCAGTATCGTTTCCATGCCGAACACCTGAGACTGGCCAAGCGAGCCGCCAAAGATCGACGCTCGCGTAGCATCGAAGAAATGCTTGCGGTCCATAGGACGCTCCAGATTGTGGGAGGTCAGAAAGGGTTAACGGCCTTGAGCCCGCTGCTGAATGTTACAGCCAGAAACTTATTTTGAGACGACATTGCCCCCGACTTCGCTAGGTTCCTCCTCATGTGGGGAGTAACTCGAATGAACTTGGAAGCGCGCGCTGAAGCGTATCAAATCGACTGGCAGAGCGTGGTCATGGCGCTAACGATGCCATTGGCCATTGCAGTCGTTTCGTTTGGCTGCCAGTTCTTCCTGTAATTGAATTGCGCGATCCTTAAAGCGTCGAAGCAGCCAAGATGAACCCATTTATCTGCTCTTCCCTAAAGCCCATGGCCGCAAAGCCATCGGCCATCATCGGCTCTGTGCGTACGAAGGTGCCGGAATACTCGTAGGCGATCTGCACCGCCTTCGATTGTGAGGCGATCCACGCGTCGACATGGAACGTTCGCCACCAACTACGACTCCGACACGGAAACGGCTCTCCGAACCGAACTTGGCGCGAGATTCGAGCGCACTCTCCCGACAGAAAGCGGCAACGTTCGTCTGACAGGGCCGTGGCTTGGGCGTGGAATGCGGAAACAGCGCGCTCCGTCACAGCGAGCTTTCAAAACCTGGCAACGTCCAGCTTTACCGTTAATGGCGCGGAGCCCGGCCGGAACGCGCTGCTTTTGGATGCCGGCGCCGACTTTGTCGCAAGCGCCAACATGTCGGTTGGTCTCGCAGTCAACGCTGCGTTCTCAACCGACGACCTTGCTTATGCTGCAACTGCAAAATTGAAGTACCGCTGGTAAGCGTTTCACAAAAAAGGCTCGCCACTACAGCGAGCCTCAGGCGTGCCCTAACCGACGCCAGGGCAGGCGGGGAAATGTATCGAATTCACTCCGCTGACGGGTACCGTTGAGCGGTTGAAGCAGCCGCACTCCTAAACGCTTCCCAATCGACAGCCGCAAATCTGCGTCCACGTTCCTGAGCCGCCTTCTCAAGCAGTACGGCGAATGCACCGAGGCTCACCTTGTCGGCGCGCAGCATTTGCCGGATCAGAGGATCTTTCAAAACTTCTGACATAGATAGGTCCTGCATGGCCATTCTCCTTCACTGGAGTGTGAAGTAGCACGGCGATGCAACGGTCAGATGTCGCCGGCGTGGCGGAAACAAGGCTATTCGACCGTGAGCGTTCCGCCCCCCTTGGAGTACTTCTTCCCTCCAAGCGAATTGATCGTTGCGCATTTTTCCTTGTCAAACTTCTCGCAAATCTTGTTGCCCTTAATGCTCCATGTGCCCTTGTAGGCAGTCTTGTCCCCATCGACAGTCGCTTCAATTGTTCCGTCTGGTTTGTAAGTTGTGATACCCGATTGCGTCTTGGACTTCCAATGGATTGGGTGGCCTACCAGCTCGCTCTTCAACTGGTCCCCCGTTAAGGTCGCGGCATACGCTCCAGATGCGAAGGCTATCATAATGAGGCCAGAAATTGTAATCGCTTTCACCGTTCACTCCCTCCTTGCAAGCCGCATCTGCCGTCTACTTATACGACATCACGATTGCCCTCTCCACAGATCAAAGCCATGTCAACCATCTCCCAAAGGTGTAGTATGGCCCCTTTCTTGACGTTCCAGACCCCAGTCACCTCATTCAGGTCGCGTCTAAGCCTCACTCCCCTTCAAGCTATCATTACTGATCAATCGCGATGTCAGCCTCCCACGGAAAGGCACTGAGGTCCTGTGGTTGGCCGGATCCCTGCCCGGTACTTCCCACGGTTCAGGCCGCCGTTGACCACAGTCTGCTGTCATCGGCGGATGACATCTTGACGGCGGGTGTCTTCGCCATCATTTCTCATCCACCTTCGGGGCGGAAGCTATCTCATCTCGTGCGGCGCACAGACCTTTCGAGGAGATGATTCCGATGTTCACTGCGGCCAAACACCAATCCTACCTTTCCGATTACAAGGGCTATCGGCTGGAAGCGACGTGCGCCTATTGCAGGCGACATAAAGCCTACGCGACGGATGACATCCGGGAGAAGATCGGGGATTGCCAGCTCGACGGCCTGAAGACCGCGATAGGCACCGTCTGGGGCTGCGATAGGGTCTATAGCGTCAATGCCGACCAATGCGGCCTGCGCGTGGAAATCACCGGGAAGATCAACAAAACACCCGACATCATTCGGAAAAGAGATGATAAGCTCAGGTCCAAACGAAAATCTAGCTAACAGGTCAGTCCGGGTGGACTATCAACCCAAACACAAATGGCGAGAGACGTGGCTTGACGAAAGCCACCAAGACTTTGCAGCATGGGAAGGTGATCTACAAACGGGAGGATCTTCCTCGATCTCACGAGCCTCAAGAAGGGCCAATGGATATGGGCGATAAACCACATTCCCTGGCAGAGGCGAACGATCATGCCGCACCATGGATGGGCGGTTGATGTCCGAGAAGCATCCGGGTGGAAGAGACTAATGATAGGTTGAAGGTTCTACACGGAAGGTGATGTGATGGATATGGTCGAGAAGGTTGCTCGGGCGATCTACGAAGCGGAACCGTTTGACGCCGTTCGCCGCGAGATCACGTGGGCGGACGTTCACGATACCCAAAAGCGCGGGTTCCGCGTCAAGGCTGTTGCTGCGATCGAAGCGATGCGCGAGCCAACGCCCGAGATGCTGGCTCCCGAAGAAGTCCACTACGGCTATGCCTGCCATGTGTGCGGAGGCTTGAAGGAGGGCTATGAGCTTATGCTAGATGCAGCCCTAAAGTGTCAGGAGAAGGTGTGAACCGCTTCGAGATCCCTGGCACTATTTTCGCCTTCCTCATCGTTGTCGGCCTTATTGCCGTGATCGGGAAAGGCTTCTGGATGGCGTCGTCTTGGGTGATTGGAGGCTAGTGAGGCGAAGGCTGGTCTCTGCCCTTCGCCTTCCTCGGGCGCTTCCCGCCCCGCACTTGGATGTACTCTTCCTTGACCATCAGCATCTCAGCCGCCAGCGCTGCGGCTACGAATGCCGCCCTTGCTTGCTCTGGATCTCGCACGCCTTCCATCGCTTCAAGGCACATGGTCTGAGCGACAACCCATTCCTTGCCTCGATGCTCATCCGGCCACCGATAAAGCAGGCTGTAGGCCAGATCGGCAAGGGTTGCATGTCGGCGCATGGTGATGCCCTTGCGCTTCTCGACGCAGACAATGCAGTCTCTAATGGTGATGTGTTCACCTATGTATTCAGCCATGCCCGTCACCTCTGGCCGAATCAGGTGAGCATTAACTCCGGCCAGTCAAGACACGTTTTTAAGATTCTTCTAATTCGTTCGGTAAGCGACAGAACGAGCAGCGCCATAGACTCGCAGATTTGCGGGTAGAAGGTTCCGCGGCGGAATGCTGTCATCCCGAAAAAAGGAGATAGCCCGTGATCGAAGAACCAACACGCTCCTCGCCTTCCGCCTCACCGACGGTGAATGGCAGGCCATGTTCCTCCATCCAGATGGCTCTGGATCGGTGAAGCATGATGTGCCGGTGGCTGAGCTGATCGAGATGATCCTCGATGTGATGGCGAGGAGTGAGGAGAACCCTGCCCGACATTGACGTGGGCAGTAGGAGGCCCATTTTACTTTCGGCGCTCTCCCCAGGGCGCCAGTGCTCGATGCACCGGCGGCCCGCACCCCGAAACTTGCGGGCCGCTTGCATCGGTAGGATTTAGTCCACCACCTTGCCCGAAACCTATGCCTTGGCTGCCAGAGTATCAGGGCCTGCGCTTCCTTCAGTACCGGGTAAATGAGGAAGAGAACATGTCGGGGGGTTAGCCCTCCTGCTCCGCCATCTCGCGGGCGACACTCAGGGCGAAGATCAGTTGCGGGATCTTGGTTTCGGTCATTTCTCGCTCTCCACACCTTCAAAGACGTAATTGTGCTATCGCTTGGTCTTTAGGTAGGAGGACACTAGCATGATCGCTCGGAGAGACTTCACATACGAAGAATGGAGTTGCCTCTTGCATCTCTATCGGCACGAGACCGCTGATATCCCGAACGATCGGATCCGTAGATTCAAAGAGGCGGGCGTCACTGAGGAAGTGCTAGACGGAATCAGCCTCAGTCCGGCAGGTAAGCAATTGGTCGCGCATGAGCTGCTTCTAGAGCGTCGGAACCGGCTCCAGCGATGACTACTCAAAAGCCGCCTCCCCGGTTACGGAGAGGCCGCTGGGTTACGGCAAGCCACTAGCGCCGATCCGGCATCAAAGATTGGGTCGCCAAGTAGATGATGTAGGCGTAGGGCGTCGGCCGCCCCTGCTCCCAACCTTGATAGGTGGAAACCGGAACACGCAGCAGTCGCGCAGCCTGCGACTGTGAGATGCGATTCTTACTGCGCCAGTCATGTAGGTATTGTTTGATGACGCGGTCATCTAAACCATCGATAAGCAAGAACTCGTTGCCGCCATCTGGATTTCTCATTTGCGCCTCCCGTTGCTTCACGTGATGGCACTATCAGCAAATTGCAGATATAAGCAATATGCAAACATAAGCAAAATGCAGATAATCGAAGTATTCGGTCAGCCGCGTGCGGTGCGGCGCGTACCAATCGATCAGCAGGAAACGGAGTGAACCGCTTCGAACTCCCCGGCATGATCTTCGCCTTCCTGCTCGTTGTCGGCGCTATAGCCGTGATCGGGAAAGGCTTCTGGATGGTGTCGTCTTGGGTGATTGGATAGCGCTCAGACATTCATAGAATCTCCGGACCGCTGCCCCCGCTTGTTCTTCGCAGAACGCCTTTCCGGCCGCTGCTGAATGTACTCTTCCTTGATCATCAGCATCTCTGCTGCGATAGCTGCTGCGACAACCGCCGCCCTCGCCTGCTCGGGGTCTCGCAGACCTTCCATCGCTTCGAGGCACATGGTTTGCGCTACCACCCACTCTTTTCCGCGATGCTCTTCGGGCCACCGATAGGCTATGAATACAGTTATTCGTACAAACGAGAGGTTTTGATCCTTCGCAACATTCCGCAGTGGCGACTTGAAGGTCATTATCGACGATGACGAAATGGGTGGCCAGCTTTTCAAGCGCTGATTATTCGACAGCGGGCCTGTCGCGACATGCGCGGTCAATAGAACCGCATAGGTACCACCGCGTGCACTTCGTGCAGGGAAGGCGGACAAGGCGCACTGGAAGAAATATTAGTCCTGTAGGGCTGGCCGGAGATTCCACCCCGAGACAAGCCGACTACCGCTGAGTAGTTGAGCCTGCTCCGTTGGCTCCGAAATCGATCGAAAGTAATTGAGATCAATCACTCTCGCTCATGGAATATAGAAAACTGCTCGGAGGTATCCCTCGTTGTGCAGGAACTCCAGCAGATCACATAGAGGAATCAACGCTACTAAGAAAAGGGAGTCACGGAACGCGGTAGACAAAGCCGAGGTACGGAAGGTGACTTCTGCGTCCAGCTTCATCAATAGCGGGTTCGGCATAAAAAATGGAGTTCGTGCCGCATAGTCGTCATAGGCAGAGCCGAATTTTGATCTGAGATATTCGCTCTCGCGCCGCGCG
>Ga0207426_1001871_pt1 | contig 15442 bp, 11 predicted proteins | sample AraplaMF_Cvi_mMS_FD_184265 | JGI IMG/M metagenome (GOLD analysis project Ga0207426, IMG submission 184265) | Arabidopsis root microbial communities from the University of North Carolina, USA - plate scrape MF_Cvi_mMS (SPAdes) (version 2) | ecosystem: Host-associated > Plants > Roots > Endosphere...
AGCGGATCGTCACCGGTCAGACGCTGACGGATTCCAACGTCACGCTCGGCCAAGGACTTACCGCTGTCGTCGGCGGAACAGTGACGACCATCGGTAACGTCGCAGCCACGGCTGTCGCCGCGCCGGTCATTGTGCTTGAACAGCCGATGCGGGCCAAGAGGCGCCCTGTCGACGAAACCCTGCAAGGTGATCTCAAGCCACAGCAGTTGACCCAGTAGGCGCTCCCGCGCAACGCCAACTGCTCCAGAAAACTGCTCGCATCCAGCTCAGGCCGTTCTTTGCAATCTTCTTGAAGCCGATGATGAGGGTTGCGTCGCTCTACGAGTCGCTGAATTGGAAGCTGAGTTATGCCACAGCCACCCTTGCAAACTCGTCGAATATTTTCTGAATATCCCGCGCCGGTCGTGGTTTACTGAACAGATAGCCCTGCACCTCGGTACTGCCCTCCACCTTCAGCATGTTGAATTGGCCGACGGTTTCGACACCTTCAACCGTGGTGTCCATTCCAAGGCTGCTACTCAGCATCGCCACTGCCTTGACGATCGCCAACAAATCCGGTCGATCGGTGACATCGCGTACGAAGGACTGGTCGATCTTGATCTTGTCTTGAAAGCGACGCGGCACGACATGGTCTGCTAGGGGATTATTTGACCTTACTTAGGCCCTCGCCATCGCTCGGAGCGAGGCTCACGGCTTCCAACCTAGGTAAATAGCCAAAGATCCTGCGATCTCTGACGCACCGATCACGATGATAACCATGAATAGGGCGACCAACAGCTTGTTCCTGATGCGCATTGCCCTCAACTGGATTAGCGCGCACATCGCCGTCAACCCCTAGTTTGACTGGCGGTCGCTGCGGCGTTGAGGCCTTGACCTACCCCTTCATAAGGGGGTTGCCGTTCGGCTTGGGATCACGTTGGGAAGCCGAGCCCTGCAGTCGTCCCAAATAGGTCATCCACTTTCGTGAGAGGCGTCGAGTTTAGATGCGCAGGCTGTCATCCAACCAGACCCGAAAACCGCCGCGGAAGGCGTTGTCGTTGTTGCCGCGGCGGCACTTGGGTGGCAGTTCCTTGAGCCGGTCGACATTGCCGCCGCCTATGACGATGTAGTCCGGCAGCAGGGCAGCACCCAAGCGGTCGGCGACGTCGAGTACCGATTTTCGCCATTTGCTTTTGCCGCGACGCTTCAGGCCGCGTTCGCCGACATAATCCTCGAATGTCGCCTTTCGGTAGGGCATGTGCGCCAGTTCCAGAGGCATGCAAACGTTCTCGGCGATAATGGCCGAGCCGAGGCCAGTGCCGAGGCCGAGAAAGAGCATGCGGCCCGCCTCGTAACTGCCGATCGCCTGCATGAGTGCGTCATTGACCATCCGCACTGGTCGTTCAAACGCTGCTTCGAAATCAAAATTCTTCCATCCCGGCCCAAGGTTAAATGGATCGGCGGCGGCCCGGTGGGCGATAACCGGTCCGGGATATCCCATCGCGACAAGGTCGTAGTGCCAGTCTTCCGTGAGCTTGCGCAGTGCCGCCACCATCTTGGCCGCTGTCATCTGATGGCCGGATTCGACCGCGCGCCGTTCGCTGCCGCTGCTGAGTTCAACCTTCACATGTGACCCGCCGATATCGATGGCAAGCACACTGCGATCAGCAGGTCCGGTGCTCGCCTCGGGCTTACCATGCTTGCGCTCTTGCGATGCTGCGATTGTTTCAGTCGTCCCAGCCATGTTCTGCGCTCCTCTACGGGCCGTGCCCCTAAATGCTCCCGCATTGCGCTATCGGGGTCAAGATCAGGACTGGCTGTCGATTTCCAGAAGGCAATGGGGCGTCGCTTGATTTCAATCCGATGATGGCTCACTGAAGAAGAGTGCATTTTGAACGGAGGATCAGCAGTTGGCCTTTCCGACATTGCCCCCCGGTGCTCTTGTCCCACCAGGCGCACCCGGTATCGAGCCCCGTTGGACTTCGAGCGACAAGAGTGCGGTTGGCACCGCCGTCAGCGTGGCCAGCCGCGTTTGGTTCACAGCAAGCCACGGAATCCTTAACGAGATCTACGCGCCGCGGCTCGATATGGCCTGCGTCCGCGATTTCGGCTTCATCGTGACAGCGGACGGCTATTTCTCCGAGGAGAAGCGCGACGCTGATCATCAAGTACATGCGGTCGAGGACGGTGTTCCGGCGTTTCGTCTCGTCAACACCGCCCACGACGGCCGCTATCGGATCTCCAAGACCATCCTTTCAGACCCTGAGCGCGAGGTGGTATTGCAGGACCTCCGTTTTGAGGCGTTGGCCGGCAAACTTTCTGACTACCGGCTGCATGCACTTATTGCGCCGCATCTCGTCAACGGCGGCGCCGATAACACAGCCTGGTGTGGTGATTTCAAGGGTCGGCCCATGCTCTTCGCCGAAGGCTCGGGAAGCGCGCTTGCGATTGCTGCCTCTGTCCCCTGGCTTGCGCGGTCGGCGGGCTATGCCGGCTTCTCCGATGGCTGGCAGGCTTTGTCGCGCGGGGAGGAGCTGAAGGAGGAATACCACTGTGCGCCGTCGGGCAACGTCGCGCTATCGGGGACGCTCGACATGGAGGCGACTGAAGGGCGGGTGCAGATCGCCACCGGCTTCGGCACGCAACCCGAGGAAGCTGCCTTTCGGGCCATACTCAGCCTGGAACAGGGTGTCGAACCGGCGCTGAAGCATTTTCGCAACGGCTGGCGGGACTGGCAGGGGGGATTGCTTACCCTCGACGAGCCCCATGAACCTGGCCAATTGAACCGGTACCGCGTCAGCACAGGTGTGCTCGCCACCCACCGTGACGATGCCTCGGGCGCCATCATAGCGAGCCTTTCCATCCCCTGGGGTTTCAACAAGAGCGACGACGACCTCGGCGGCTACCATCTCGTCTGGACGCGCGACCTGGTGGAAACGGCGGGCGGGTTGCTTGCCGCGGGTGCGGGAACCGACGCGCGTGCGGTGCTCAACTATCTTTCTGCGATCCAGGAAGCCGATGGCCATTGGGTGCAGAATGCTTGGCTCGACGGCCGCCCCTACTGGCATGGCATCCAGATGGACGAGACGGCGTTTCCCATCCTGCTTTACGACATGCTGCTGCGCGCCGGCGAGATCGACGCCTCGGGGGCTGGCCGATACCTGCCGATGATCGAGGCTGCCGCGGCCTATATTGTCAAAAACGGTCCCGCCACCCAGCAGGATCGTTGGGAGGAAGATGCCGGTTACTCCCCTTTTACCCTCGCCGTCGAGATCGCCGGGTTGCTCGCGGCGGCCGACGCGGTGGAAGCGACCGGACGATTATCGGCGGCGCAATACCTTCGCGAGGTAGCCGACGGCTGGTGCGAGCGGATCGACGAATGGACTTACGCCTCCGACACGGAATTGTCGCGCCGGTTGGGCATCGATGGCTATTATGTGCGGATCGCCACGGCGACGGACGCCAGCTCCTCGCTCGGTCGCGACTTCATCCCGATCCGCAACCGCGACGACGGCGCGGCCGTCATCGAAGCGGATCTGCTTCTCAGCCCCGATGCGCTTGCGCTTGTCCGGTTCGGTCTTCGATCCGCGGACGATCCGCGTATCCTCGGTACCGTGGCGGCGATCGATGCCGAGTTGCGGCGCGATCTTCCGGCCGGATCCTACTGGTATCGGTACAATGACGACGGCTATGGCGAGCGCGTCGACGGCGCCCCCTTCGCCGGCAGCGGCGTCGGCAGGCTCTGGCCGCTTCTGACCGGTGAACGCGCCCACTATGAGCTCGCCGCCGGGAGACCGGATGAGGCGCGGCGCCTGCTGGCGGCACTGGAAGCCTCGGCAAGCGACGGCGGTTTACTGCCCGAGCAGATTTGGGATAGCGAGAACGTTCCCGAACGCGAGCTTTTTCTTGGCCGCCCTTCCGGTAGCGCCATGCCCTTGGTCTGGGCCCATGCGGAACACATCAAACTGCTGCGCTCGATCCGCGATGGTGTCATTTTCGACATGCCACCCCAGACTATTGCCCGCTATGTCGCCGGTCAGCCGCCGATTGCGCCATTCGCCTGGCGGCTGACCGACAAGCGGACCGTTATGGCGGCAGGAGGTAGCCTGCGCATTGAACTGAGTGAGACTGCCTTGGTGCATTGGTCGACCGACGCTTGGGCTCATGTCACCGACTGCCATACTCGTGACACGGGCTTCGGCATCCATATCTGCGACTTGCCGACCAAAATGCTCGGCCCAGGCATCATCGTCTTCACCATCTTCTGGACGGCTAGGCAGCAGTGGGAAGGCACCGATTTCCACATCAACGTGATTTGAAACTCGCATGCGCCGGGTGAGACGGTAGAATTGCGAAGACACCGCCTAGAAACTGGGCCAGAAGTAAGTGAGTTTGGGGCACCAGTCGGGTCATCCTCCTGTTCCGGTGTGGACGGCCGCTCGGTCTGGTTCCCCAGGCTATTCGTTGATGTCGTCGAAAGCGCGCTCAAGGCGTCCGGTTGTTCCATGGGAGTTTCGAAGGCCGCATGATCTTCAAACGGCTTGGTCAGCGGGTCGGGTGACGTCGACGGCACGAGCCGGCCAGCTCGTCAACGCCTCATCAAGCTCTGCTCGATCAGGCGCCCCGATGCGCCCTCCAAACGTTTGGCACTTGATGGCCGCCGCCATCGATGACGAGCGCATCACATCCTCCATCGCCATGCCCTCGCAAAGCATCAGCGCAAAGGTTCCGTGGAAGATATCGCCCGCAGCCAGCGTATCGACAGCTCTAATGCGTGGTGCCTCGAGATGACGGATAAGGGCGTCATCTTCATCGAACCAGTAAGAGCCTCTCTCGCCGAATGTCACGCTGACGAAGGCATGAGCGAACGTCTCCTTCAACTGGCGAACGATCGACACCGGATCTGATGCTCCTGTCAGTCGTTCGGCGGCCGGTTGCGAAAAGATAATGTGGCTTGCGGCCGGCCCCAGCATCTCGATCACGCCTTCGGGCGCAACGTCGCCATCGAGGATGGCAGGAATGCCTGCTTGCCGGGCAGCAAGCAATGTCTTGAGGGCAAGCTCTGGCCAACGCACGTCGACCAGAACGGCATCAAATGCCGCGATATCTTCGGCGGTGACGGGTTGGACGCCGTGATGCAGCCGCGGATCATAAAACGGTATGATCAGGCGTTCGCCGGCATCATCGATCAGGATCGTCGATACGGCTGAGCGGGCGCCTGCCACGCAACGCATGCCACCGGTATCGATGCCGCTTGCAGCCAGATCGCCGATGATGCGCTCGCCGGTCCCGTCATCTCCGACAGCGCCCCAGATGCTGGCGCTCCCGCCAAGCCTTGCGACAGCATAAGCGGCACTCGAGGCCATGCCTTCTGCGATCTGCAACATGTCGGTTGGCAGCACTTTGCCTTGGCCGGCAGGAATGACATGGACCCTGAAGAGCGTATCAAGAACAGCGGCTCCGACGCACAGAATACGCCGCGCCGGCTCCGGCTGCTGCTTGGTCGGGATCGTCGGTGTCACTTCACCGCACCCGCCGTCAGGCCGGCAACGATCTGCCTTTGTGCAAAGACGGTCAGGATCAATACCGGCAGGGTGACGATCAAGGCCGCGGCAGCAAGCGGCCCCCAGCTGACCTGCTCGAACGACAGCATGTTGTAGACCGCGACAGGCAGCGTACGTGTCTCACGACTTGCAAGGACGATGCCGAACACGAAGTTGTTCCAGGAGAAAATGACCGACAGAATAAAGGCGACGACGATCCCGGGCCTTGCGATCGGCAGGGCCACCAGGCGGAAAACCTGCCAGGGCGTTGCCCCGTCGATGCTTGCGGCTTCTTCCAGCTCCATCGGCGTCGTTTCGAAATAGCCGATCATGATCCAGACGACGATCGGGACGGTTACGACAAGGTGAATGATGATCTGTGGCCAGAGCGTGCCGAGCAGGTTCAGCCACTGGAACAGCAGGAACAGCGGAATGAGGAAGGAAAGGCCGGGCGTCATACGCGCAATCATGATGACGACGGCGGATTTCTCAGCCTTCAGGCGGGCAATACCGTAACCAGCCGGCACGCCGATAACAAGCGCCAGAAGCGTTGCCGCACCCGTTACCAGGACCGAATTCCACAGATAAAGGAAGAAGTTGTTCTCCTCGAACACCTTGACGTAGTTCGACCAGGCGAAGCGTTCGGGGATGAAGATCGGGGGGAAGGCGCCGTTGTCGATCTCGTACTTCAAGGACAGTGAGATCATCCAGAGGAAGAACAGCACCACTGGCGACACCATCACCAGCGCCACGAACAGAAGTCCGATGCGATCGAGTGCCTTGCGCTTCATCAGCGTGCCTCCCCGTCGGACCAGTTGGCGCGCTGCTTTATCATCAGCAGAATGAAGGAAAGCATAACGATCAGGACGAAGAAGACGACCGCCATCGCCGAGCCATATCCGATGTCATAGTAGGAAAACGCGGTGTTATAGAGATAGATGTTGATCGTCTCCGACGCGGTGCCCGGTCCGCCCTGTGTCATCGCATAGATGATGTCGAAGCTCTTGACCGCATCGATGCTGCGAATGATCACGGCGATCATCAGGAACGGCGCGATCATCGGCAGTGTCAGGTACCGAAACTTCTGCCAGACATTGGCGCCATCGATTTCCGCGCTCTCGTAGGGCTCGCGCGGGACGGCCGCGAGGCCCCCGAGCACGATCAGCATGACGAGCGGTGTCCACTGCCAGGTTTCCACAAGCACCAGCGAGGGAATGACGCTCATCTGGTTGTAGATCCATTCCTGCGGACCGATCCCGACATAGGAAAGCAGGTAGTTCAGGACCCCGAGCTGCGGATGGAACATCATCGTCCAGACGAGCGCGATGGCGACCGGCGTCGCCATCATCGGCATCACGAACACCCCGCGTAGGATACCGCGCAGTGGAAACTGGGTATCGAAGATGAGCGCGGCCAGCGTTCCGAGAAAAAGCGGAGCGACGACCGACAACGTCGTGTAGAGCACGGTATGCCACAACGAGTCCCAAAAGCGCGGGTCGACCGCCAGGCGCAGGTAGTTATCCAACCCGGCAAAGACCTGTGCCTGGCCAAGCGTCCAGCTGTTGACGCTCATCCACAGAGTAAAGACCCAGGGAAAAACGATCACAGCCGCCACGACGATCAGCGCGGGAATGACGAAAGGCCAGTAGTTAGGAGCAAACCGACCCGGTTTGCTCCTCTGCTTTTGCTTGGCCTTGGCCGCGGTTGCGGCTTCCATGCTCACCGAAGACATTATCCCTCGCTTCGTGCCAGCACCGGCTCGAACTGAGCGGTCGCCGTCTTCAGCTCGGCAGCCGGATCGGCGCCTCCGATCATGTTGGTGAGCCCGACGCCATAGATGTCGCGGAACTCCGTGACCGGAATGATGATCGGCAGGGCAAGTTGCGACACCTTTGCGGAGCCCGCGACAGCATCGAGCCATGCGGCCGGCATCTTCACGCCTTCGCGCACCTTCTGATCCTCAAGGACCGACTGACGGAAGGGAACGCCGGCGCCAGCCTGCAGCAGGCGCGCACCCATATCATGGGAAATCGCCCACTGGCAGAAGAGATATGCGGCTTCCTTCTTCTGGCTTGCAGCCACGACACCGAGCCCGTCTCCGGTTGTTGCTGCCGCCTGGGCCTTGGGACCCTTCGGCATGATGCCGTAACCGACCTGGCCGACGACACGCGACTTTTCCGGGTTCTCGATCGGCGGCGCAAAGCCGACGCCATCGAGCCACATGCCGATCTTGCCCTGCAGGAAGGCCGACTGGGCTTCTGCCCAGTTGAAGCCGGAGACGCCGGGAGGGGCGGCCTTGGTCATCAGGCGCTGGTAGAGCTTGGCCGCTTCCACAGCCTCTTCGGAATTGGTGCGCAGCTTGCCGTCCGCTCCAAGCGGGCTCGATCCGTAGCCAAGCAACAACGTCGTCCAGACCGGCGTATTGGCGTTCTTCAGGCCACGAGCGACGAAGCCATAGGTGTTGGTCGAGGGATCCGTCAACGCTTCGGCGGCGCTTGCCATTTCCTCGAATGTGGTCGGATAGGAAAGCCCCTTCTTTTCGAAGAGCGCCTTGTTCCAGTACACGATCCAGTAGTCCACCGAGAAGGGCAGGGAGCGCAGGACGCCTTCAGGGTCCTTGGCGAAGGTCATGCCGGCGCCGGCAAAGTCGCTCTCGACCAGCGACGGATCAGTCAGCGATGGATCCTTGATAAAGCCGCTGATATCGGCAAGCCAGCCGCCCTTTTCGAACTGTCGCTTCTGGACGTGATAGCTCATATGCACCACGTCGAAACTCGGCTTGCCTGAGCTCAGTTCGATCGTGGTTTTCTGACGCTGCTGCTGCTCTGGCGTCGCTTCTGCATTGACCTTGATGCCCGTCAGCTCTTCAAACTCCGGGAGATACTTGATGAGTGTCTCGCTGCGAGGGCTCTTGACCAGATTGACTTCCAGTGTGGTGCCGGCGAAACGCTTCCAGTCGACGGCCGCCGATGCCGAGCGCACGCCCATGAGGCTGCTGGCGCCGAGTGCCGCGGTACCGGCGAGAAAGCCGCGCCGGGTGGGATTCAAGAATGATGATGGCATGTAAGTCCTCCTCTTGTTGCCGCCGATCTCCTCATCGCCGGCTATGATGCAGTTAGATCCGCAGGGCACGATCCCTGGCGTGGTTGATGTGAGCGGCGAGGTTGTTCACCGCATCCTCGGCCGAGCGGCTTTCGATCGCCTCCAGGACCTTCAGATGCTCTCCCATGACAGGACCGACACGCCCGTCGATACGGAAGCGTTCCTGGCTGATCAGGCGCATCTTGATCGAATTGACCCGGTAGGCGTTGGAAATGATCGTATTGCCAAGCGCGTCGATGAAGGCGTCATGCATGCCCCAGTCGACGGCTTGTGCGCGTACTTCAAGCTCATGGGAAGCGTCGCCACTGGCGATGGCTTCGGCGATATCGCGATGCTGCTTGATGAGCCCGGCAATCGTTTCATCGGAGGCGGAGCGCGTAAAAAGCGCCACCGCCTCCTTCTCCAGGAAGAGCCGGAGCTGAAAAGCCTCGCGGATGAGATTGAGGTCGATATGGGCGATCTGCAGGCCGCGCTGCGGGACCGTCTTGATCAGTCCTTCGGCCTCGAGCCGCGGGATTAGCTCGCGAATCGCAGCAAGCGTCAGGCCGGTCAACTCGACGAGGCGGCGCTGGGAGACAAATTGACCGGGGCGCACGTCGCGCGCCAGCAGGTGGCGCGTGAAGCTTTCATACGCCTTTTCCCGCAGCGTCGGCTGCTCCTCCAGTCCGTCCATTGCCTCCTCCTCGTACATGGCGCCTATGCAGCCTTGGAGCGGAAAAGTGAATCGAAGGCAAGAGCAAGCTGCTCCTGTCCCTCGCCAGATATCGAAATGAGTGGTGGGCGAACCGCAAGCCACACATCGTCGCAGGTTTGCCTGGCCACCATGACCTTGACTGCCGGGGTAACCGGATACTTCAGAAGTTCGGCGACAAAATCCTCGACGCGGGCATCGTCCCTGCCTTCTTCCGCCATCAGCTTGACCTCGGCAGGCAGGAAGTTCGCCATCCCGGAGATCGCACCTTGTCCGCCGAGGCGCACACCCTTTGCAAGGTGGCGCTCGTCGCCGATCAGGATGATGAGGTCACCGTGCGCCTTCAAAAGGGCTTCGGTGAACGGCCAGTCGCCGGATGAATCCTTCACGCCAGTGACAACCGTTGGAAAGGCCGTCCGCAATCGCCCGATCAGAGACACGGTCAGGGGCACCATCGTAACGGAGGGAATATTGTAGACGATGATGTCGCGCGCCTTGTCGCCGAGGATCACAAAGACCGCCGAGAACCATTTGAAGAGGCCGTCATCGCTCACATTCTTGAAGTAGGAGGGCGGGGCAAGCAGGATGTTGCGCACGCCACGCGAAAGCGCATACCCAGCCTGCGCTGCGGCATCTTCGGCGGCGTCAACAAGCACTCCCATGACGATCTTCCGCGGCTCGATACCGGCATCCAGGAATGCTCCGAGGATATGTTCACGCTCCTGGGTGCCAATCGACGATCCCTCGCCGGTGGTGCCAAAAAGCGTGACACTCGAACATCCAGCTGCAAGGCTTTGTTTTGCCTGCCTAATCATCGTATCGACAGCGATCTCGCCGTTGGTTTCGAACGGCGTGGCAAGCGCAACGGAAAGCCCAAATTTCTCAGTCAATATCCATCCTCCAAGGCAACGTGTTAGACGTAACAGACTGACATGTTAGTTGTAAATAGGTAATATATCGCAACGGATATTTTCCCCTGCGCCAAGCGGGGCGGGCGGTGGAAAATTCAGGCTGAGCTAGGCAGGCCGACCTTCAGGCTCCGTTTTCCTTGACCGCCTCCATGGCCACGAAGGTCGATGTACTGGCGACGAAGGGGAGGCTCGATATCTTCTCGCCGAGCACGAGACGGTAATTGGCAATGTCTGATGTGCGGATCTTCAAGAGGTAGTCGAAAGCGCCGGCGATCATATGGCACTCCTCGACTTCCTGCAGCTTCCGCGCGGCGATGTTGAAGGCCTTCAGCGCGTGCTCACGCGTGTCGGAGAGCTTTACCTCTGTGAACGCGACATGATTCTTGCCAAGTTTCTTCACGTCGACGATTGCGCGGAAGCCAAGAATATAGCCATCCTCGATCAATCGCTTTAGTCTGACCTGGCAAGGAGTGTTGGACAGGCCGACCTTCTTTGCAAGGTCGGTAATCGACATGCGACCGTCGGCGACAAGGGCCTCGATAATCCTGTGATCGAACTGGTCGATTTCTCTGCCGTTTGCGATGGTGTTCACGACATTACCTCTGATTTCCGTGTAAATTAGGCAAATACCTTCCATTCAAGCCTATTTCAAGTGAAATCAACTTCATAGATCTGCTATGTATCAGCCATACCTGATCTGGAGCTAAGACATGACGATCACCAACGATAGGGTGGGCAACGAAACCAATGGCGTGCAGCCGCGTGACGCTGCAAATCCTTTCGAGGGTTTCGCGCCGGCGGTCCGACCGCAAAGCGAGCTGCGTCGTGCCATTACGGCAGCTTACCGCACGCCCGAGACCGTCTGTGTTCCGCGCCTCACCGAGGCTGCGACGCTGCCGGAAAAGGTCAGGCAAGACGCAGCTTCGACCGCTCGCAGGCTCATTGCAGCGCTTCGGGCCAAGCACAAGGGCACCGGCGTGGAAGGGCTCGTGCACGAATATTCTCTTTCGAGCCAGGAAGGCGTGGCACTCATGTGTCTCGCCGAGGCCCTGCTGCGCATTCCCGATACAGCAACGCGCGATGCCCTGATCCGCGACAAGATTGCTGAAGGAGATTGGAAGTCGCATCTCGGCGGCGGTCGCTCGCTCTTCGTCAACGCCGCGACATGGGGTTTGGTGGTGACCGGCAAGCTCACCTCGACAGTCAACGATCGCAACCTCTCGGCAGCGCTCACCCGCCTGATTGCACGCTGTGGCGAGCCTGTCATCCGGCGTGGCGTCGACATGGCGATGCGCATGATGGGCGAGCAGTTCGTTACCGGCGAAACGATCGACGAGGCGCTGCAGCGGGCAAGGCCGCTTGAACAACGCGGCTTCCGCTATTCCTACGACATGCTGGGCGAGGCCGCGACGACAGGCGCCGACGCCGAACGCTATTACAAAGACTATGAAGCGGCGATCCACGCGATCGGCAAGGCATCCGACCGCCGCGGCATCTACGAAGGCCCCGGCATCTCGATCAAGCTTTCGGCCCTCCATCCCCGCTATTCGAGAGCCCAGAGCGCGCGCGTCATGGGCGAATTGCTGCCGAAGGTGAAGGCACTTGCGCTGATCGCCAAGTCCTATGATATCGGCCTGAACATCGACGCGGAGGAAGCCGACCGGCTGGAACTGTCGCTCGATATCCTCTAAACGCTGTGCCTGGACGAGGACCTTGCCGGCTGGAACGGCATGGGCTTCGTTGTCCAGGCCTATGGCAAGCGTTGCCCCTTCGTCCTCGACTTCATCATCGATCTTGCCCGCCGCGCCGGTCGCCGCATCATGGTTCGACTTGTCAAGGGCGCCTATTGGGATGCCGAAATCAAGCGCGCGCAGCTTGATGGCCTTGAAGACTTCCCTGTCTTTACCCGCAAGATCTACACGGACGTCTCCTACATTGCCTGCGCCAAGAAGCTGCTTGCCGCGACCGATGCCGTCTTCCCGCAGTTTGCCACCCACAATGCACAGACGCTCGCCACCATCTACCACATGGCCGGTTCCGACTACTATGTCGGCAAGTACGAGTTCCAGTGCCTGCATGGTATGGGCGAGCCATTGTACGACGAGGTTGTCGGTCGGCAGAATCTCAACCGCCCATGCCGCATCTATGCGCCTGTCGGCACCCATGAAACGCTGCTTGCCTATCTTGTGCGCCGCCTTCTCGAAAACGGCGCCAACTCCTCCTTCGTCAACCGGATTGCCGACCCCAATGTCTCCATCGACGAGCTTGTCGCCGATCCGGTTGAGATTGTCGCGAGAATGCAGGTGCCCGGCCAGAAGCACGAAAAGATTGCGCTTCCCTCCGACCTCTACGGCCAGCGCCGCAACTCGGCCGGCCTTGATGTCTCCAATGAAACATCGCTACAGGCGCTTACAGAAACACTGAAGGCGAGCGCCACCCTCTCGTGGTCGGCCGCGCCAACCAACCAGACCGAGGCGGCAACTGCCCGCGACGTTCTCAACCCGGCCGACAACCGCGACGTTGTCGGAACAGTACGCGAAGCAACCGCAAAAGAGGTCGCCTCGGCAGCCGCGATCGCCCTGAAAGCTGCTTCGTCCTGGGGATCGGTAACGCCGGGTCAAAGGGCAACACTTCTTGATCGCGCTGCCGACCTCATGCAGGCGAGGATGGAGACCTTGCTCGGCCTCATCATCCGCGAAGCCGGCAAATCGTTGCTCAATGCAATTGCCGAAGTGCGCGAGGCAATCGACTTCCTGCGCTACTACGCCGAGCAGACTCGCCGAACCCTTGGCCCTTCGCATGCGCCACTCGGACCGGTCGTGTGCATCAGCCCCTGGAACTTCCCATTGGCAATCTTTACCGGGCAGGTGGCTGCTGCTCTTGTTGCCGGCAACCCGGTTCTTGCCAAGCCCGCAGAAGAAACGCCGCTGATCGCCGCCGAAGCAGTTCGCATCCTGCATGAGGCTGGTATCCCCGACGATGTCGTCCAACTGGTTCCCGGCGACGGAAGGGTAGGGGCGGCCCTCGTCGCAGCGCCTGAAGCCGCCGCTGTGATGTTTACCGGCTCGACCGAGGTCGCCCGACTGATCCAGGCGGAACTTGCCAAGCGTCTGTCAAAGGATGGCAAGCCGATTCCGCTGATTGCCGAAACTGGCGGTCAGAATGCCATGATCGTCGATTCCTCGGCGCTCGCCGAACAGGTCGTTGGCGACGTGATCGCCTCGGCGTTCGACAGCGCCGGGCAGCGCTGCTCGGCACTTCGTATCCTGTGCCTGCAGGAAGACGTCGCTGATCGCACGCTGGCCATGCTCAAGGGCGCGTTGCGCGAGCTTTCGATCGCAAACACCAACCGGCTGGCCTCCGACATCGGCCCGGTAATCACCGCCGAAGCCAAGGACATTATCGAGAAGCATGTAGATGCCATGGGCCGTTCCGGCAGTGCCGTGGAGCGCGTCGAATTGCCCGATGCGACCAGGAATGGCACCTTCGTTGCGCCGACGATCATCGAGATCAACAGGATCTCTGAACTCAAGCGCGAAGTGTTCGGGCCTGTCCTCCATGTCGTTCGCTGGCGCCGCCAGGACCTCGGCCACCTGATCGACGAGATCAATGCAACCGGATATGGCCTGACCTTCGGGCTCCATACACGCCTCGACGAAACGATTGCGAACGTTACCTCGCAGGTGAAGGCGGGCAACCTCTATGTCAATCGCAACGTCATCGGCGCAGTTGTCGGCGTCCAGCCCTTCGGTGGCCGCGGCTTGTCGGGCACCGGCCCCAAAGCGGGCGGGCCGCTCTATCTCGGGCGCTTGGTGACGACGCCACCGATCCCACCGCAGCACAGTTCCGTCTACAGCGACCCGGCTCTTTCGGACTTTGCGAAGTGGCTGGACCAGCAGGGCCTTTCCGAGGATGCTGAAATGGCGCGCCATCTCGGCAGCCAGTCGGCCCTCGGACTTGAAACCGAACTTGCCGGCCCCGTCGGTGAGCGCAACCTCTATGCGCTTCATCCCCGCGGAGCGATCCTGTGCGCTCCGGTCTCCCGGACCGGCCTCATTCGCCAGGTCTCGGCTGTGCTTGCCACCGGCAACAGCGCGGTAATCGAATGCGATGGGAGCCTCCGCACGACGCTGAAAGATGTTCCCGTCAGCGTCGCGCAGCGGATTTCCTGGAAGGAGGCAAGTGCCCAGACCGAGCCGATGGCTGGCGCACTTGTTGAAGGCGATGCGGACCGTGTCTCCGCCATGCTCGCAAAGATCGCCGCGATGCCGGGCCCGTTGCTGCTTACACAATCCGCCTCGACAGAGCAGCTCGAGCGCGATCCTGATGCTTATTGCCTCAACTGGCTTCTGGAAGAGGTATCCACTTCGATCAATACCGCCGCGGCCGGCGGTAATGCCAGCCTGATGTCGATCGGCTAGGCTGATCGACGAAACCAGACGCTCTGCTCAGGCGCAACCAGCTGCGCCTGACCAGGATTTGTTTTCCGAGTACTTCAATCGGGAACTGGCGACCATGCAACGAGTTGTGCTTGAGTTCGCGCAAGGCTGCGGCAGCTAAAACCTTGTCATGTTCGCCGCCGGTGGGTTTGGTGATCGCGCAAGGCTCGCCTTATATTCTCCCACCGCCTGCAGCAGCGGCCCCAGAACCCAGTTGTACATCTCGCCGATATTGTGCTCCTCCTGTGGATCGGCCTCGATGTTGAACACTTGCGGATAACCGTTCATGGGCGCAGCACTCGCGCCAACGCCTCCCATCAACGTTGCGCCCCCTGCGCCGCTACGGCCCGGCGCCACGTTGACGAAATACGCGCGGAACTGTTTCCAGCGGGCTGCGACCAATTCCGACCCGACGAAGGTCAGCAGATGATCACGGGCACCGTCGTCGTCCTCTCCCAGCAAGAGGCTGGTTTGATCCACACCGTCGATCGGCCGGTCATCCGGCACTTTGGCGCCGGCGATGTGAGCGAAGGTCGGGAAGAAATCCATGATCGAAAACATCGCGTACGAAGATCCCGGTTTGATCCGTTGCGGCCAGCGTATCGCCGCGGCCGTGCGTATCGCGCCTTCGCTGATCTCGCCAAGCGCACCACGATACGGTCCGGAACTGCCAATATCCGGCATGTCGCCGCCGAACCGGTTTGCGCCAGGGCCGTCCGGTCCATTGTCTGATGCAAAGACCACGATCGTATCCTGCTCAACCCCAAGGTTCTTGAT
>Ga0207426_1001873_pt1 | contig 15425 bp, 13 predicted proteins | sample AraplaMF_Cvi_mMS_FD_184265 | JGI IMG/M metagenome (GOLD analysis project Ga0207426, IMG submission 184265) | Arabidopsis root microbial communities from the University of North Carolina, USA - plate scrape MF_Cvi_mMS (SPAdes) (version 2) | ecosystem: Host-associated > Plants > Roots > Endosphere...
GTTGCGCCAGATCGTCGTCCCGTCGAGGGTGACGGAGCCGTTGGAGGGCGCGAGGAAGCCGCCCATCATGTTGATGAGGGTGGACTTGCCGGCGCCGTTGGGGCCGAGCAGGCCGGTCACGCCGGGGGCGATGGTCATGGTGATGTCGTTGACGGCAACGACATTGCCGAACCAGCGGGAGACACGGTCGATGTGCACAGTCGTCATGGGCGCGGCCCATTCCTTCGGAGGGTGGTGGCGGGCGACAGACAGAAGGCGCGTGGGCGCAGCCCATCCCTGGGAAGGGCGGTGGTGGGCGACAGACGGAAGGCGCATGGGCGCAGCCCATCCCTGGGAAGGGCGGTGGTGGGTGACGGGTGGGCGGTCACAGGCCGGCCTTTCGGTAGCGGCGCATCAGGAGGGCGTAGCAGCCGACGATGACGGCCAGCGTCACCAGGAGATAGACGAAACCGGCGCCGGTGGTCGGGGCCAGGCCGTTGGGGAAGGAGCTGCTGCCGCCGAGGAACGTCGACTGCACCCCGTCGATCAGCGTGATGGGGGAGAACAGCCCCAGCCAGCCGACGGCGGACTCATGGCCCTGGACGAAGGCGATGCCCTGGACCGCGCTCACCGCGCCGTACGGGATGGTGAGGACGGCGATCACGGCGGCGACACCGAAGCCACGGCGCGGGGTGACCGCGGAGACGACCAGGCCGATCCCGGCGAACAGCAGCGAGAGCAGCACCACGGCGACCAGCCCTTGCGCCAGGCCCTTGGTCTGCTCGAGGAAGTCCAGCTTCGCCAGTAGCGCCCCGACGTAGAGGATCAGCAGCGGTAGGCCGGTGAGGATGAACAGGGCGGCGGCCATGGCCGCGAACTTCGAGGCCACGTAGTCGACCCGCTCGATGGGCCGGGAGAAATACAGCGGTATGGACTTGAACCGCAGATCGCGGGAGACCGACTGCGGGGCCTGCGCGGCCAGATACAGGCCGATGACGGCCTGGAGGAAGACGGCGTAGCGGGAGTAGCCGACCGGGAGGGCCTGGGCCTTGGTGACCACCGCCACCGCCACCATGATCGCGGCGGGCAGGCACATCGCGACGAGGAGCAGCAGCGGCAGCACCTTGCTCTTGGCCGAACGGCCCAGACCGTAGGAGCCGCGCAGGCTCTGCGAGAAGAGCGACCGGCGGGCGTAGGCGCGGCCCAGGCGGGGGCCGTCGTAGTGGCGGTAGCCGATGTTGTGGATATAGGCGTCGGCCGGTGCGCCGGAGGGGGACGCCGGGTGCGTGGACGTCATGGGCTCAGGCGACATCGTGGGCGCCTCCGTCCTGGGTGGCATACGGGGCGCCCGGGGCGCCTGCGGTGGCGGTGGCGGCCTGCGCCGCATCCGCGTCGCGGAAGACCTCGGCGATCTGGTGGCGGCGCTGTTCCATCCGGATCAGGCCGAGCCCTAGTCCGGCGACGGTGTCCCGCACCAGGTCGTACGTCTCCTCGCCGGCCGCCTCGACATACAGGAGGTGGCCGGAGGCGACGAGGCCCTCGGAGCCGGCCGGGCGGGTGGTCACCGCGGCGCCGGCCGCGGCCAGGGCCGCACGGAGCGCCTCGGTGCCGTCGGGGTGGGCGTCGGTGTCCGTGACCTCGACCGCCAGCGAGGCGGTGACCTGCGTGAACTCATCGGTCGAGGAGGACCGCAGGAGTTTTCCGCCGTCGATGACGACGACGTGGTCACAGGTGCGCTCCAGCTCACCGAGGAGGTGGGAGGTCACCAGGACGGAGATCCCGAAGTCGCTGTGGACGCGCCGGATCAGGCCGAGCATCTCGTCCCGCCCGGCCGGGTCGAGGCCGTTGGTGGGCTCGTCGAGGAACACCAGCTGCGGGTCGTGGACCAGCGCCTGGGCCAGTTTCACCCGCTGCTTCATGCCGGTCGAGTAGCCGCCGATGGGGCGGTAGCGCTCCTCGTAGAGGCCGACATGGCGCAGGGTGTCCGCGGTGCGCTCGCGGGCGGCGGTCGGCGGCAGCCCGGACATCCGGGCCATGTGCACGACGAACTCCGTCGCCGAGACATCCGGCGGCAGGCAGTCGTGCTCGGGCATGTAGCCGACCCGCTCACGGATGGCGCCGCCGTCCGTGGTCACATCCAGGCCGAGGACATGCGCCGTCCCCTCGGTCGCCGGGGCCAGCCCGAGGAGGATCTTGATCAGGGTGGACTTTCCGGCACCGTTGGCACCCACCAGGCCCGTTACGCCGGGGGCGATGTCAACGGAGAGCCGGTCCAAGGCGGTCACCCGCGGGTACCGCTTGCTCAGGCTTTCGGTCACGATCACAGTCACGTCATCGACGGTAGTGGCAGCCGCCACACCGGTCGTCAACCCAAACGATGGGATGCGCATCCCCCTGCGGTATTACGTGCCCGTAGGGGTCTCCTGCTGTGAGCTGCCCCGGCCTCAGGGCTGCCGGTGCATATGTGCGGCCCTCTTGACGCAGCCTCCGGTCATTGTCACATTCATCAGTGTCAAGTTACGGGCACGTACCGCGATGGACGTCTCACGGACGGACGGTTGGCGATGGCCTCAGTCACCTCAGCGACCCCACCAGGAGCAGCCGGAGAACTCACCGCCGGACTAAGGGGGTTCAGAGAGGTCCAGCGGCTCGCCTATGCCTGCGCGGAAGCGGTGGCCGCCCAGCTCAAGCCCGGGGTGACCGAGCGTGCGGCGGCGCGGATGCAGCGCGAGTGGCTGCGTGAGCGCGGCGTACGGGACTGGTTCCATCTGCCCTTCGCCTGGTTCGGCGACCGCACCGCCTTCGTGAACTTCCGGGTGCCGCTCCAGTTCTTCCCCACCCAGCGTGAGCTGGAGCCCGGGATGGCCTTCATCCTCGACATGGCCCCCATCCACAACGGCTACACGGCCGACATCGGCTACTCCGGCTGCCTGGGCCTCAACCCCGTGCACGACCGGCTGCTCGCCGACCTCGAAGCGCACCGGGAGCTGATCCTGCGCGAGGTGCGCGAGCGACGCCCGCTGCGGGAGATCTACGGGGATGTCGACCGGCTGATGGCGCGGCAGGGCTACGCCAACCGCCACCGCGCCTACCCCTTCGGCGTCATCGCGCACAAGGTCGACCGGGTCCGGCAGCGCCGCTGGTCCCCCACACTCTTCGGGTTCGGCACCCGGGCACTCAGGGGCCTGGCCTCCGACGCACTGCACGGCCACCGCGACGGCTGGTCCCCGCTGTGGAGCCCGTACCGCTTCTCCGACCATCCGCCGCAGCCCGGACTGTGGGCGGTCGAGCCCCACCTCGGCTTCCGGGGAACGGGCGCGAAGTTCGAGGAGATCCTGGTCGTCACGGATTCCAAGGACCCGCAGGAAAGCGCTTTCTGGCTGGACGACGATCTGCCGCATGTGCGGCGCTGGCAGGAGGAGAAGGCCGCGTGAACACGGGACGTGGATGGGGAAAGGGCAGCGGCCGGGGGATGGGCGACGGCCGGGGGACAGGGAAGGGCCGGGGTCCGCGGAACGGGCGAGGCTCGGGGCGGGGGCAGCGGCCGGGGGCCGGGGCGGTGTCCGGGACCGGGGCTGGGGCCTCGGCTGAGGCCGGGGCCGGGGTCGCTGTGGGGCTGGCCGGGGCGCGGGAGCGCCGGGTGCGGACCGGTGGCATCGAGCTGTGCGTCGCCGAGCTGGGCGATCCGGCGCAGCCCACGGTGCTGCTGGTGCACGGCTACCCGGACAGCAAGGAGGTGTGGTCCGAGGTCGCCCGCGGTCTGGCCGACCGCTTCCATGTGGTGCTCTACGACGTCCGGGGCTGCGGCCGGTCCACCGCCCCCCAGCCGCTGCGGGGCGGCTTCACCCTGGAGAAGCTGACGGACGACTTCCTGGCCGTCGCCGACGCCGTCAGCCCCGACCGCCCGGTTCATCTGGTCGGTCATGACTGGGGCTCGGTGCAGGGCTGGGAGTTCGCCACGGTGCGGCACACGGAGGGCCGGATCGCCTCCTTCACCTCCATGTCGGGCCCGTCCCTGGACCACTTCGGCCACTGGATCAAGAAGCGGACGGTGCGCCCCACCCCCCGGCGCGCCGCCCAGCTCCTCAACCAGAGCGCCAAGTCCTGGTACGTCTACATGCTGCACACCCCCGTGCTGCCCGAGCTGGCGTGGAAGGGCCCCCTCGGCAAGCGCTGGCCGAAGATCCTCCAGCGGGTGGAGAAGGTGCCGGGTGGTGACTACCCGACCGCGTCGCTGCCCACCGACGCGGCCCATGGCGCCTGGCTCTACCGCGACAATGTGCTCCCCCGGCTCCGCCGCCCGCGTGCCGACGCCTTTGCGCACTGCCCGGTCCAGCTCATCACCCCCACCGGCGATGCCTTCCTCTCGCCGCGACTGTACGACGATCTGGAGCAGTGGGCGCCGCAGCTGGTACGCCGCACCCTCCCGGCCAAACACTGGGTGCCCCGCACCCGCCCCGACCAGCTCGTCTCCTGGATCGGCGAGTTCATCACCGCCAAGGAGGAGGGCGATCCGGCGCGGCAGGTCGTGGCGAACGGCGCCTACGCCGACCGGTTCGGCGGGCAGCTGGTGCTGGTGACCGGCGCGGCCGGCGGCATCGGCCGGGCGACGGCGTTCGCCTTCGCGGAGGCCGGCGCGCGGGTCATCGCCGTCGACCGGGACGCCGAGGGCGCGGCCCGGACCGCCGAGATGTCCCGGCTGATCGGTGCACCACAGGCCTGGGCGGAGGTCGTCGACGTCTCCGACGAGACGGCGATGGAGAAGCTCGCCGACAAGGTGCACGCGGAGTACGGCACCGTCGATGTGCTGGTGAACAACGCCGGGATCGGCCTGTCCGGCTCCCTTCTCCAGACCGGGACCGAGGACTGGAAGAAGGTCCTGGACGTCAATCTGTGGGGCGTCATCCACGGCTGCCGGATCTTCGGCCAACGGATGGCGGACCGCGGCCAGGGCGGCCATATCGTCAACACCGCCTCGGCAGCCGCCTTCCAGCCGTCGAAGCTGCTGCCCGCCTACAGCACCTCCAAGGCGGCGGTCCTGATGCTCAGCGAGTGTCTGCGCGCCGAGCTGGCAGGTCAGGGCATCGGCGTCTCGGCCATCTGCCCCGGACTGGTCAACACCGGCATCACCAGCACCGCCCGTTTCGCCGGAGTCTCGGCCGACGAGGAGAAGCGCCGCCAGGCCAGGGCCGCGCGGCTGTACGGGCTGCGCAACTACCCACCGGAGAAGGTCGCCGACGCCATCCTCCGCGCGGTCGTCCGCAACCAGGCGGTGGTACCGGTCACCCCCGAAGCCCGCGGCGCCCACCTGCTCTCCCGCTTCGCCCCACGCGTCCTCCGCGCCCTCGCCCGCTTCGAGCCACGGCTGTAGGGAGCTGCGGGTGCGTGCGGGGCGAGGCTCCGGACGCAGGGTCCCGTCCGGCCGTTACGCCGCCCCTTGGCCTCCGGGCCGGAGCCTCGGCCCCGGCCCGGAGGGAGAGCCGGACGCAGCGAATCCGCGGTACCGAGGGCGGCCGTACCATCCCTCGCAGGAAGGGGCGCTGCGGACGGCCTCCGCGCCTGCTCGGCGTCCTCCCTCGCCGCACTGGGCCGGGGCGGGCCGGGGCGGGCGCGATTGGCCACGCGGCCGGTCGGTTCGTCACGCGCGGCCATCTCGTAAGGAGCACCACAGTGAACGAGCAGCCGCCCTCGGGCGAAGCCCGCACCGCCGAATACCGCATCGAGGATTTGGCGCACCTCAGCGGCGCCACGGTGCGCACCATCCGCGCCTACCAGGACCGCGGACTGCTTCCCCGCCCGGAACGCCGCGGCCGGGCCAATGTCTACGGCGATGCCCACCTGGCCCGGCTGCGCCAGATCGCCGATCTGCTGGACCGCGGCTACACCCTCGCCAGCATCAAGGAACTCCTCGAGGCCTGGGACGCGGGCCGTGACCTCGGTGGGGTCCTGGGCCTGGTCGCCGAGATCGACGGGCCGTGGACCGACGAGGAGGCGTCCCGCATCAGCCGCACCGAGCTGAACGCCGCCTTCGGGGGCAGCCCCGATGAGACGGCGCTCGCCGAGGCCGTCGAACTGGGCGTCCTGGAACGCATCCCCGGCCGGGACGACGAGTTCCTCGTCCCCAGCCCGCAGGAACTCGCCGTGGCCGCTGAACTGCACTCCGCCGGTGTCCCGTTGACGGCGATCTCCAGACATCTGCGGGAGGTGCGCGGCCAGGTCGAGCACATCGCCGCCCGCTTCCTGGACTTCACCACCGAGCATGTCTTCCAGCAGTTCCTGGACCATCCGCCCACCGAGGCCGAGGCCGCGGAGGCCGCCACCCTCGTACGCCGTCTCCGCCCCCTGGCCCAGCAGACCATCGACGCCGAACTCGCCCGCGCCATGCGCACCCTGGCCACCCGCTATCTGCGCCATCACCTCAGCGAGGCACTGCCACCCGAGGCACGGAGACCCACCGAAACGGCTGTTGGAGCAGGGGCAGCAGCCGGGGCCGAGGCGCAACCCGGAGCCGGGGCCGGGCCCGGAAGCGTCCCCACGCCTCGGGCCGCTTCCGGCCTGCCGTCCGCCCCGCTGCCCGCCCCCGGGCCGGTCGCGGACCCCCGTACCGCGGCCGCCCCAACGCCCCACCCGACGGCCGGCCCGGAGACGGTGCTGCTCCCCGCCGGTGCAGTGCAGGCCGTGCGGGACCTGGTCGGTACGGAGAACACGGCCGCCTTCATCGCCGCCGCAGCACACCGGGAGGTACAGGCCCGCACGATGGACGCCCTGGTGGCGGGCGACACAGGCACAGGCACCAGCAGCCACACCGGCACCGGCACCGTATCGGCGGGTGGCGCGGGCAGCACCTGACGGCCCTCACCCCCGGAGACCGGGCCGCAGACCCATGGCCTCGACTAGCCCGCAGACCGGACCCCAGCCCAGCCCCACGCCCCGAGCCCGCCCCCCGTCCCACTCTTCAGCTATCAAGCATCAATCGATCCGCGGCCCCCTGCCGCGTCCTCCCCCCTCACACATCAACCCACCGAATCCGGCAACCAGTTGCCATGGAACCCATACGGCACCCGCTGCGGAAGATGGACCGTGGCGACCGGGTCGGCGGAGATGTCCTCCGAGTCGAGTACGACGAGGTCGCTGGTGTCGGTGGAGGCGTCGTAGACATAGGTGATCAGCCAGCCCGGCCCGCCCGGACGGTCGTCCGCCGGGGCGAAGACCGCCTCGCCCGGTGTGCGTCCCGGGCCGAAGTCATGCCGGACGGCCACACCGGTCTGGAGGTCGTAGCGGAGCAGGGCTCCGGGTATGTGGCCGGTGCCCGGCAACTCGCCGACGGTGGCATGGCCGAAGCGGGCCGGCTGTCCGGTGAGGCGGTCGTCCACCCTGGGGAACTCGCAGAACCGGTCGTCCAGTTGCTCTTCGGCGACCGTGCCTGTCACCAGGTCGATCGTCCAGCGCCAGAGGTGGGCCGGGGTCCGGCCACCGTAATCGGCGTAACGGGAGACATGGAGGACGATCCGCTGGTCGCCGTCGTCGTGGGCGTTCAGGGCGTGGAAGACATAGCAGGGGTCGATGGGCAGCCAGCGGACCTCCCCGTAGGGATCATCGCGGCGCAGCACACCGAGCCGGGCGCCGTACTCCGGGTTCCACCGGTACGGCATACCGGGGTGGCTGCGGTCGAAGACAACCGGGAGGTCCATGAAGATGACATGGCGGGCGGTCAGATGGAAGTCATGCATCATCGTGTGCCCCGGAACGTCGATGGGGCGACTGATCACCAACTCCCCTGCGGCGTCGGCCCGGTGGTAGGTCAGATACGGCGGAGTGGGTCCGCCGTATCCGAAGAAATGCAGTTCGCCGGTGGTGGGGCAGGTCTTGGGGTGGGCGGTCATGGCGGTGGTGAGCCGGCCGCCGAAGTCATGGACGCCGAGGGTCTCCAGCTCATGGCCGGGGCGGCAGTCGATTTCGTACGGGAACGACGACTCGACCAGGGCGAGGGTGCGTCCGGCGTGCCGGACGATATGGGTGTTGGCCACGCCCGCCGCCAGATTGCGGCGGCCCTGCGCGTCCACCGGACGCGCGCCGTCGGTGAAGGTGGCGGTGCGGACCCAGCGGTTGCGGTAGGAGACGGCCCGGCCGCCCTCCAGGCGCAGGCCGTGGACCATTCCGTCGCCGAAGAACCAGTGGGGAGTGGCGGCGTCCCTCGGGTTGGGGCCGTTGCGCAGGAACCAGCCGCTGAGTTCGGGCGGGATCGCGCCCGTCACCGGCAGGTCGTAGGCGGTCAGTTCGTCCGTCACCGGGGCGAAGTTGCCGGCCATGTGCGGTGCGGGGGCGTGGGATTCGGATGCGGTGGTCGGGGAGGTGGGGGTCATGAGGTCAGGCCTCCTTGGATGTCGGCCCGCGCGCCGGAGCTCTCCATGAAGCGGGCACGGGCTCGCTCCGGGTAGGAAGCCGTGAAGCGGGCGGGAAGGATGAATCCGGCGAGCTGAAGGGCGATCGAGAAGGCCACATGCCACCCGTAGGCGGAGGCTGCGGTCTGGGCGAGCGCGGTGAGGGTGAAGGACAGCGCCCATGCGGCCGTGAGCACCACATTGATGCGGCGGAACAGCAAGGTGTGCCAGACCTCCGGCGGGGCCATCCGGCGCGCGATTCCCATCGTGAAGGGCCGTCGCACGGCGATCGACACCCAGGCGATGAGCGCCAGCCATCCCATCGACAGGGCGCTGCCGTACATCTTGAGACCGCTGTCGGGGCGGACGAAGGCCAGCACGCCGAGGGCCGCGAAGAACACGATCGTGCCGTACTCCAGCAGGCGCAGGTCGAGCGCGAGTCCGCCGGCGCGGTCGGCGATGAGCAGCGCGACGGCTGACACCAGTCCGGCGAGCGCGCCCCACTGCCAGCCGAACGAGGACACCCCCGCGAAGACCAGCCACGGGATGAAGCCCCGCAGATAGTTCATGATTCCCCCTCTTCGCTCGCGGCCGTCATCCGCACCGCGCGCCCACATTCCAACTTCGACATGTCGAACATAGAAGCTCCACCTTTGACATGTCAACAGTGGAAGGTAAAGTGCGGGTCATGAGCCTGAGACATGCCGTGCTGGGCCTGCTGGCCGAATCCCCCGCGAGCGGCTACGACCTGATGAAGCTGTTCAACGCCTCGCTCGCCAGCGCCTGGCCGGCCACCCAGAGCCAGGTCTACGGCGAGCTCACCAAACTCACGACCGCCGGCCTGGTCGAGGTCGCAGCCCACGGCCCCCGTGGCCGCAAGGAATACGCGATCACCGATGACGGCCTGGCGGAGCTGCGCCACTGGCTGACCGAAGTCGAACCCAGCGGCCCCCCGCGCCATGACGGCCTGCTGCGCGTCTTCTTCCTCGGCATCGTCACGCCGCTCGAAGCGCAGACGTTCCTCCTGCATCAGGCCGAGCGCGCCGCGCGTACCCACGCCACGCTTGAGCACCTCGAAGAGACCACCGAGTGGGACACGGAAATGATCTCGGTCTACGGGCGGATCGCGCTGGAGTACGGCCTGCGGATATCGGCGATGCAGGAGGAGTGGGCCCGCTGGGCCGCCGACGAGGTGACCAGCGCGAAGGCACGCAAGGCCAGCGAACTCGCGCGGGCGCGGCACAAGGGGCGGGAGGGCCAGGACGGGGAAGTCCGGCCCGGCGAAGGGGAGTGACGCGCCGGGAGCCTTGCCGCCGGAGGACCACCGGACTCCCGGCGGCAAGGCTCCCGGCCCCAGGCCGCCGGCCACAGGACTCCCCACCCCACGGCTCCCGAGCGCGAGGCCCACACCCCGTCCCCCCCAACAGGAATTCAGGTGCCACCCCACCGCCCTGCGCGGCACTCTGGAGGCATGAACACCCAGCGCTCCGTGCGTCTCTCGAAGTACCTGGCGAAGCATCTGCGCCATGAACCGGAACGGATCGGCATCACCCTCGACGCCCAGGGCTGGGTGCCCGTCGCCGAGCTGATGGCCGCGGCCGCGCGGCACGGATTCCCGTTCACCCGGGAAGAGTTGGCGGCCGTGGTAGCCGACAACGACAAGCAGCGTTACGCCCTCGACGGCGACCGGATCCGCGCCAACCAGGGCCATTCGGTACCGGTCGACCTCGACCTGCCGCCGGCCGTACCTCCCGCCCATCTCTTCCACGGGACAGTGGCCCGCAGCGTGGCCGCCATACGGGAGGAGGGGCTGCGGCCGATGTCGCGGCATGCCGTCCATCTCTCCCCGGACCGCGAGACCGCGACCCGGGTGGGCGCGCGACGCGGCAAGCCCGTGGTCCTGACCGTCGACGCGGGCGCCATGCACCGCGCCGGCCATGTCTTCCGGGTCAGTGCCAACGGGGTCTGGCTCACCAGCCGCGTACCGGCCTCATTCCTGCGTTTCCCGGGCTGACCACCGCGCCCGGACCGGTTCAGAGCCCCGGCGCACCCCACACCGGGAACCACCGCGTCAGATCCTTCTCGATCGTCAGATCGTCCCCGAGCATCGCCCGCACCTGCAGTTCGAGCGGGTTGTCGCGCTTCTCGCCGCCCTCCCGCTGCGGCGCGAAGGGGTAGAACGTGCCCCGCTTGTAGAGGTAGACCAGCGCCAGCGACCGATGCTGCTCCTCCCGGAAGCCGACCAGCGAGCACAGCAGCTGGGGACCGAAGCCCGCCTCCTCCAGGGAGGTGTTGACCGCATGCAGGTCGTTGACCAGGCCCGCCACATCCTCCGGCGGATGCCGTACGAGCAGCCAGGTATAGCCGTACGCGTCCTGGGTGAACTCCACGGAGCCGTCCAGCAGGGACCGTGCCTCCTCCTGGATACGGGCGAACGCCCCGCCCTCGACACTCGCGAAGCACACCGATCCCCGTCCGGTGGGGGCGAAACCGGCCGCGGCCTGGAGGGTCACCGCGGCGGACGGCAGCGCGAAAAGCTGGTCGAGGTCGGGACGGACCGGCTTGCTGCGGCCGAGGATGGCGTCCAGAAATCCCATGTGCTGCTTACTCCTTGCTCGTCACGGCCGACCGGTCGCCAGCGGGACCCCACACGCATCGCGTCTCACGCCCGCCCCAGTTCTGTCGAGATCCGGGCCAGCTGGTCCAGCCGCTGTTCCAGCGTCGGGTGCGAGGACAGCAGCCGGCTGAAGCTCTCGTTGTTGAACGCGGGGGCGAAGTAGAAGGCGTTGAACGGCTGGGCCTTGCGCAGATCTTCGGTCGGGATCCTCGCCATCTGGCCGGTGACCTTGGTCAGCGCGGCGGCCAGTGCGGACGGCCGGCCGGTCAGCAGGGCGGCGGCCCGGTCGGCGGACAGCTCGCGGTAACGGGACAGCAGCCGGGTCAGCAGGAAGCTGATCGCGTAGACGACCACGCTGACGGCGGTCACGATGAGCACGGCGATGGCCGCGTTCTGGTCCCGGTTGTTGCGGCCGATACCGCTCCACAGGGCGGCCCGGGTGATGATCCCGGCCAATACGCCGAGGAACGAGGCGATGGTCATCACGGCGACATCGCGGTGTGCGACATGCGAGAGCTCGTGGGCCAGCACCCCCTCCAGCTCGGCCGGCTCCAGCCGCCGGAGCAGCCCCGTGGTGGCGCACACCAGCGAGTTCTTCTGACCACGGCCGGTGGCGAAGGCGTTCGGCACATCCGACTCGGCGATCGCGACCCGCGGCTTGGGCATGTCGGCCAGCGCGCACAGCCGGTCGACGGCGCCGTGCAGTTCGGGCGCCTGCTCCGGGGTGACCTCACGCGCGCCCATGCTGAATGCCGCGATCCGGTCGCTGAACCAGAACTGCGCGATGAACAGGGCACCCGCGATCACCAGCACCACCACCCAGGCGCCCTTGAGCAGCACCACCAGCACGCCGACGACCACGACGTAGAGCAGTCCGATGAAGAACATCGTCGTGACCATGCGTGAGGTCAGCCCGCGATCCGGGGCGAATCGGGTCCGTGCCATGGCTCCTCCACAACGCCGCACTTCGCGCAGTGCGCCGACCGCCCGCGCGCCGTCTTGGCACCGCGCGTCGCGTGCGGCCCACTGCGCCGCTGTCCCGATTCTCCCTCTTCAGGGCTATATGTGGGGTAAAGCCCAGGCCAGGGGACGGCCCGGCGCGTCGGGCGCACGGGAGGAGTAGGGCGCACCGGCCCCGTAGGGAGCGCCGGGCCGGGAGACGTCTACCGGGCGGCCAGTTGCGCCAGCCCCTCCGTGGCGATCCGCTCGAAGACCGCGACATCGGCCTCGAAGAGCGAATCGGCGATCGGCCAGTGGAGGACCAGTTCGTCGATACCCAGCTCGGCGTGGTGGCCGGCGAAGTCGACGAAGGCGTCCACGGAGTCCAGCGGACGGTCCGGGGTGAAGCCGGTCAGCATGATCTTCTGTAGGTCGGCGACCTCGCGGCCCTGGTCGGCGCAGGCCTTCCCCAGCCGCTCGAACTGCCCGCGGATCGCCTCGTGCGACTCCGCCGGGGTGCCGCCCCCGTTGGACACCTTGGGGTCGCCGGTCGTTACCCAGGCCTGGCCGTACCGGGCCGCCAGATTCAGCCCGCGCGGGCCGGTGGCCGCCACCGCGAACGGCAGCCGCGGCCGCTGCACACACCCGGGAATGTTGCGCACCTCGTGCGCGGAGTAGTGCACGCCCTCGTGGGAGACGACGTCCTCGCTCAGCAGCCGGTCCAGCAGCGCGACGAACTCGCCGAAATGGTCGGCCCGTTCGCGCGGCGCCCAGGGCTCCTGGCCGAGCGCGGTGGCGTCGAAGCCGTTGCCGCCGGCGCCGACGCCGAGGGTGATCCGGCCGTCGCTGATGTCGTCGAGCGAGATCAGTTCCTTGGCGAGGGTGACCGGGTGCCGGAAGTTCGGCGAGGTGACGAGGGTGCCGAGGCGCATCCGGGAGGTGACGCCCGCCGCCGCGGTCAGCGTCGGCACGGCGCCGAACCAGGTCCGGTCGCGGAAGGTCCGCCACGAGAGGTGGTCATAGGTGTACGCGGCGTGGAAGCCCAGCTCCTCGGCGCGCTGCCACACCTCCCGCCCGCCTTCGGACCAGCGGCGGACGGGGAGTATCAGGGTGCTCAGTCGCATACTCCGAGCGTACGGCCGTCCGAAGGACCAGACGATTCTCCCTCGGTGCACCGGACGGCTCGGCCCACCTGCCCATACGCCCTCGGACCGACGGCGCACGGGCTCATCCGCGCAACCCACCGCACTCCTGTGCACAGCGGTACGGGAAGATGGCCCCGTGACTGATGCCTCCGCCCCACCGTCCCGGGCGCCCGAAACGGCCGTGACGCCCCGGCTGATCGCCACCGATCTCGACGGCACCCTGCTGCACGACGACAAGACGGTCTCCGACCGCACGATCGCCGCGCTCGCCGCCGCGGAACGGGCCGGCCTGGAGGTCTTCTTCGTCACCGGACGCCCGGCCCGCTGGATGGGCGTGGTCAGCGACCATGTGCACGGCCACGGCCTGGCGATCTGCGCCAACGGCGCGGCCGTCGTCGATCTGCACCGCGGCGGACGGATCGTCGAGGTCAGCCCGCTGGAGCGGACCATCGCCCGCCAGGTCGTGGACGCGCTGCGCAGCGCCGCGCCCGGCACCTCGTTCGCGGTCGAGCGCACCGGCGGCATCCACTACGAGCCGCAGTACCCGCCGCTGCTCCTCGACCCGGCTGCGGTCGTCGCCCCGGCGGAGAAGCTGCTCGCCGACGGCTTCGTCCCGCCGCTGGGCCCGGAGGACGCCGAACCGGACGGCCCGGACGGCGGCGCCCCCGCCTTCCCCGACCAGCCGGTGATCAAGCTGCTCGCGCACCACCCCGAGCTGGACCCCGACGCCTTCCTCGCCCTGGCCCGTACGGCGGCCGGCGCCCTTGCGACCTTCACCCGGTCCAGCCCCACCGCCCTCCTGGAGATCAGCGGGCCCGGTGTGAGCAAGGCCGGCACCCTGGCCCGCTGCTGCGCGGAGCGCGGTATCGCGCCGGAAGAGGTCGTGGCCTTCGGGGACATGCCGAACGACATAGCGATGCTGTCCTGGGCCGGCACCTCGTACGCCATGGCCAACGCGCACCCGGATGTACTGGCCGCCACGACGCGCCGTACCGCGTCCAACAACGACGACGGTGTCGCGGCGGTCATCGAGCGGATCCTTCAGGACGGCCACCTCTAGGGCCGCCTGTCCGGCGTCGGACCGTCGGCCCCGGGCCGTCTTACAGCGGCGCCTGCCACCGCACCATCGTGCCCGAGCCGCCCTCACCCAGCCCCGGGCCGTATGTGCTGGACCCGCCCAGCGCCTCCGCCCGGTTGGCGAGGTTCTTGAGGCCACTGCGGCGGCCGCTGTCCGGGATACCGATGCCGTCGTCGGCGACGGTAAGACGGACGCCGTCGGTGCCGTCCGGGAGCCGGATCGTGGCATCGACGACGACCTCGATCCGGGTGGCCTGGGCGTGCCGGAAGGCGTTCGACAGCGCCTCCCGCAGCGCGGCGATCAGGTTCTTGCCGGTCAGCTCGCCGACCCGGGTGTCGACGGGGCCGACGAAGTGGGCCGAGGGCTGGAAGCCGAGCGGTACGGCGGCGGTGCCGATCTCGCGCAGGACCCGGGTCCGCAGCCCGGACGGCGCCTCGGCCGGGCCCTGTTGGAGGGCGAAGATCGCGGTGCGGATCTCCTGGATGGTCACATCCAGCTCGTCGACGGCCTTGCCGACGCCGTGGGACACCTCCGGCACGATGGTCCGGCGCTGTGCGCTCTCCAGGATCATGCCCGTCGCGAACAGCCGCTGGATCACGAGATCGTGCAGGTCGCGGGCGATCCGGTCGCGGTCCTCGTAGACGGCGAGCCGCTCGCGGTCGCGCTGGGCGTCGGCCAGCACCAGCGCCAGCGCGGCCTGCGCCGCGAACTGGGTGGCCAGCGTCCGCTCCGCGGCGGTGAACGGGCGGGCGCCCCGGGACCGCGGCGTCGCGAGGGTACCCAGCACCCGGCCGCCGCTCTTGAGCGGCAGCATCATGCTGGGGCCGAAGCGCTGCGCGATATCGGTGACCATGCGCGGATCGGAGGCCGAGTCGTCCACGAACACCGGTTCCCCGGCGAGGAGTTGTTCCACCACCGGGCTGTCGGTCGGGATCTGCGTCCCCATGATCCCGGCGGGCTCGTCGGCCGACACCGCGACGATCTCCAGACCGCCCTCCTCATCGGGCAGCAGCACGATGCCGGCCGCCGAGTCCGCCAGCTTCCGGGCCTGCTCGGCAACCACGGCCAGCGCATCGTCCACATCGCTGCCGGCGAGGAGTTCGGTGGTCACCGCCACCGAGCCGTCGATCCACCGCTCCCGCTGCCGGGTCGCCGCGTACAGCCGGGCGTTGCCGATCGCGATCCCGGCCTCGGTGGCCAGCACCCGCACCATGTGCAGGTCCTCCTCGCTGAACACCCCGCCGTCGCGCTTCTCCGTCAGATAGAGGTTGCCGAAGATGTCGCCC
>Ga0207426_1001874_pt1 | contig 15407 bp, 10 predicted proteins | sample AraplaMF_Cvi_mMS_FD_184265 | JGI IMG/M metagenome (GOLD analysis project Ga0207426, IMG submission 184265) | Arabidopsis root microbial communities from the University of North Carolina, USA - plate scrape MF_Cvi_mMS (SPAdes) (version 2) | ecosystem: Host-associated > Plants > Roots > Endosphere...
TGACCTTCAGCAAGTCGTTCTACCAAGGCGGCCTGATCAATCGGCGGGCCGTACTGCGCACCGCGTACGCCCAGTTCGTGTTCCTGGCGGGCGGCGCCGACCACGATCAGATGGAGCGCATGCGGGAATACCTCTCCTCACTGTGCCGCGGCTGGGACGTCGCCCAGGTGCGGGAGATCGTCGCCGAGACGCTGCACGATCTCATCGACCCCATCATTTACGACGAGGCCGCCTCGCTCATCGAGGAGCATCACGCCGCCGGACGGGACGTCGTGATCGTCTCCACCTCGGGCGCCGAGGTCGTCGAACCGATCGGTGAACTCCTGGGCGCGGACCGGGTGGTGGCCACCCGTATGGTCGTCGGCGAGGACGGCCGCTTCACCGGCGAGGTGGAGTATTACGCCTACGGACCGACCAAGGCGGAGGCCGTTCAGGAACTCGCCGCGTCCGAGGGCTACGACCTCGAGCGCTGTTATGCGTACAGCGATTCGGCGACCGATGTCCCGATGCTCTCGGCGGTGGGTCACCCGTACGCGGTCAATCCGGACCGGGCGCTGCGCCGCGAGGCGGTCGCGCGCGGTTGGCCGGTGCTCTCCTTCAACCGTCCGGTCCCGCTCAAACAGCGGCTCCCGTCGCTGTCGATGCCCTCGCGGCCGGTGCTCGCCGCCCTGGCAGCGGTGGGTGCGGCCATGGCCACGGCAACCCTGGTCTGGTACACGAGCCGGCGGAAAACCACAAAGCCACGCGTCCGCGTTATCGGCCGGACCGGCGGCGCACTCCGCAATGCCCGCGTTTGAAGCCAAACGTAAAGATCTGCAGGTTGGGGTTCCGCTTGCCGGGCCCGAGGAGTACAAAGGACTTAACGGCCCGCGAGACCAAGGACATCCGAGAGGAACACCTTTAACGCAGGAAGTGGCCCACGGACCGATGCATGAATGTCGGGCACCCACGCGACGCCGACCCGTCGATTACGGGCCAGCCGCACCAGGTAACCGGACAAAGAATCCGACCTGATGGGCACATAACCGAGCACGCATGGTAACCCGACGGACATGCCAGCGGCGGTACCACCATTGGTACCGCCGCAACCCTGTTCAGGGGCAAGGAAGCAATGCTTCCGGAATTCTCGGGTGCCGAGCGCGGCTTTCGCCCCGGCTCCCCTTATGCCGCGCCGCGCTGCAGCGCCTCACAGACGGCGGTGCTCTCCCGCACGCCCAGCTCCACCGCACGTCCGCAGTGCGCGATCCATGCCGCGACGCCCTCCGGGGTGCCGGAGACGTAACCCTCCAGGGCCGCGACATAGGCCGCACGGCCCAGTTCGGCGTGGCCGACCTCGGCCGGGCAGATCGACTTCGGATCCAGTCCGCTGCCGATCAGCACGATCCGCTCCGCGGCCCGCGCGACCAACCCGTTGCAGGTGGCGAACGGACGCAGGGCGAGCAGCTCGCCGTGCACCACCGCCGCGGTCACCAGGGCCGGCGCCTCGGTACCGGTGAGCAGCAGCCGCGACAGCCCGTCCAGGCGCCCGGCGACCTCGTCGGCATCCGGGAGCGGCAGTTCGATGAGCGGTTCGTCCACCGGCTCGGCGGCCAGCCGGGGCCGTCCCACCGTGTCGTCCGCCGCGCCGCCCGGCCCGTGCCGACCCTCGGCCTCGGCGGAGCCCTGTCCGCCTCCTGATGCCGCCACCAGGTGGAGCCGCGCCAGCACCCGCAGCGGCGACTGCCGCCAGACGCTGAGCAGCTGCCCGGCCTCGGCCGTCAGCCGCAGCGCGGCGCCGACCGTCCGCGGTTCGCCCTCGACGCCGAAGTCCGTGCGGCGCCGGACCTCTTCGAGCGCCCAGTCGGCTCCCGAAAGGGCCGCGGAACCGCGCGCTCCGCGCAGCGCCGCCTCGGAGGTCACCTCGTTGCTGCGGCGCCGCATGATCCGGTGCCCGTACACCCGGTCGACGCCCTTGCGGACGGAGGCCACGGAGTCGGCGACCCCCGGGAGCGAGGCCAGGGTCGCGAGCGGGTCGTCGCTCGCTTTCGGGGGTGCGGGGGACGTCCCCCTGGTGTTTCCAGCCATGGGTACGACCCTACGCACCACCGGGGCCGACCCCTCGAAGGAGTGGTCTTCCTCACGCAGCCCTCTCACCCACGGCGATCTTCCACTTACCCTTGGTGAACATGAAGATCGCTTTCGTAGGGAAGGGCGGCAGCGGCAAAACCACCCTGTCCTCCCTGTTCATCCGCCATCTCGCCGCGACCGGACTCCCCGTGATCGCCGTGGATGCCGACATCAACCAGCATCTGGGCGCCGCCCTCGGCCTCGACGAGGCGGAGGGCGCCGCGCTCCCCGCGATGGGCGCCCACCTCCCGCTGATCAAGGACTACTTGCGCGGCAGCAACCCGCGGATCCCGTCCGCCGCATCGATGATCAAGACCACCCCGCCCGGCGAGGGCTCCCGGCTGCTGCGGATCAGCGAGAACAACCCCGTGTACGACGCCTGCGCCAGGACGGTGCAGCTCGGCGACTCCGCCGTACGGCTGATGGCGACCGGGCCGTTCACCGAGTCCGACCTGGGCGTGGCCTGCTACCACTCCAAGGTCGGCGCCGTGGAGCTGTGCCTGAACCACCTCGTGGACGGCCGCGAGGAGTACGTCGTCGTCGACATGACGGCCGGCTCCGACTCCTTCGCCTCCGGGATGTTCACCCGTTTCGACATGACCTTCCTGGTGGCCGAGCCGACCCGTAAGGGCATCGCCGTCTACCGCCAGTACAAGGAGTACGCGCGGGACTTCGGCGTCCCCCTGAAGGTCGTGGGCAACAAGGTGCAGGGCCCCGAGGACCTGGCGTTCCTGCGCGAGGAGGCGGGCGAGGACCTGCTGGTGACCGTCGGCCACTCCGACTGGGTGCGCGCCATGGAGAAGGGCCGCCCGAGCCCCTTCGCCTGCCTGGAGGAGGACAACCGCCACGCCCTGGAGACCCTGCACCGCACGGCCGACGCCGCCTACGGGCGCCGCGACTGGGAGCGCTACACCCGCCAGATGGTGCACTTCCATTTGAAGAACGCGGAGAGCTGGGGCAATGCGAAGACCGGAGTCGATCTTGCGGCCCAGGTCGACCCGTCCTTCGTGCTCTTCGAAGGGGCGGCCGCCCCACAGCCCGCCTGACGGGTACGGGTCCGGAGGGGGCCCCGGAGCGGCACGCCGCCCAGCCGCCCCCTCCGGCGCCCGCCCCCGGCAGCACCTGGAGTACGGCCGCCGCGGCGATGAATGCGGTCGCCCATGACACCGATCGCCTGCGGCGCCGTCGCCTTTGCCGCGGGCCACTCGATTTCGCCGGGCACCGCTATCGGCGCCTCATTTCCGGCGCCCGGACCCCCTCCGCCGGCAGTTCACCGGAATCCCCGCACACCGACTTCTCGCCGTCGAGAAGCGACAGGAAATCAGCAAGCCGAGCGTCATCTTATTCACCACATAGGGGGAAGGATGACGGCATTTGCCGGTAAAAGCTTCTCCTTACCTTTACCTGTCATTACGGTTCATTTACCGATGCTTGAGAGTCACCGGACCGTCGCCCAACGGCGGCAACCACCGGCCGGCTCACGTCCCGCCGCAGTACACCGCCGCCCCACGCTCGCGCCCCGCGCGACCGCGTCGCCCCGGAGGAGACGGGAATGCCGCAGATCGAGAAGTTGCCGCCGCAGTCGTCGCACACCTCGCCCCCCACCGAAACGCCTCCCGAGCCCGGCACATCCTCCGGGCCCGGCCCTCGCTCCAAGGGGGCCCGCCGGGCCGCCTTCCGAGGGGACCTCTCCGCTTCGGTCGTCGTCTTCCTGCTCGCCGTCCCGCTGTCGCTGGGCATCGCCCTGGCCACCGGCGCCCCGCTCCAGGCCGGGCTGGTCGCCGCGGTCGCCGGCGGCATCGTCGCCGGTCTGCTCGGCGGCGCCCCGCTCCAGGTGACCGGTGCGGCCACCGGCCTCCTGGTGGTCACCGCCGACCTGGTCCAGCGCTACGGCTGGCGCGCCACCTGCGCCATCACGGTCCTGGCCGGCCTCGCCCAACTCGCTCTGGGGGCCCTGCGGGTGGCCCGCGCGGCGCTGGCCGTCAGCCCGGCGATCGTGCACGGCATGCTGGCCGGTATCGGGGCCACCATCGCCCTCGGACAGCTCCATGTGGTGCTCGGCGGCAGCCCGGACAGCTCGGCGCTCGACAACGCCGCAGCCCTGCCCGGCCAGTTGGCGCACCCGCACGCCGCCGCGCTGCTGATCGGCGGCGTCACCGTCGTCGTGCTCATCGGCTGGGGGCGGCTGCCGGGCCGTATCGGGCGGTGGGCGCGGGTGCTGCCGGCCCCGCTGGCCGCCGTGCTCGCCGCGACGGCCGTCAGCACGGGAACGGCGGTGGCGCGCGTGGAGCTGCCGTCCTGGCGGCTGCCCGAGCCGCCGGTGCTGCCGGACGCGTCCCTTCCGGCGCTGGCCGCCGCGGTGCTGACCGTCACCCTCGTCGCCAGTATGGAGTCGCTGCTGTCGGCGGTGGCCGTGGACCGGCTGGCGGCCGAGCGGCCGGACGCTCCCACGGGGCGGACCCGGCTCAACCGCGAGCTGGTCGGCCAGGGCGTGGCCAATGCCGTCTCCGGGCTGCTGGGCGGGCTGCCGGTGTCCGGAGGCGCGATGCGCGGCTCGGCGAATGTGCGGGCGGGCGCGGCCACCCGCCGGGCCACCGTGCTGCACGGCGTATGGGTGCTGCTCTGCGCGGGGCTGCTGGCCGCGGCACTGGAGCTGATCCCGCTGGCCGCGCTCGCCGCGCTGGTCATGGTCGTCGGCGTGCGGATGGTGAGCTTCGCGCACATCCGGCACGTACAGCGCCACCGCGAGTTCCCGGTGTACGCCGCCACCTTGGGCGGCGTCGTGCTGCTCGGCGTGCTCCAGGGCGTCGTGACGGGCATCGCCGTCGCGCTCCTGCTGGCACTGCGCCGGCTGACGCACACCGGGATCACGGTGGCGGAGGAGGCCGGGGGGCACCGGGTGCGCGTCAGCGGACAGTTGACGTTCCTGGCGGTGCCGCGGCTGACCCGGGCGCTGGCGCAGGTCCCCGCGCACACCGACGTCGTCATCGAACTGTGCGGCTCGTTCATGGACCATGCCGCCTACGAGGCGCTGCAGTCCTGGTCCACCGCCCACCGGGCGCACGGCGGCGGGGTGACCCTCGGCGGCCGCTCCGGACGGCCGATCGCCGAACCGGCCCGCGCGCACTCCTGCCGCCCGTGGACGCCGTGGCGCAACCACCACTGCACCCGGCCCGCCCCGGAGGCGGCAGCGACCGCGGAGAGCAGCGGCAGCCAACTGCTGGGCGGGGTCAGCGCGTTCCAGCGCCATACGGCCCCGCTCGTGCGCGAAGAGCTGGCACGGCTGGCGCGCGAGGGGCAGCGGCCCACCCAGCTGTTCCTGACTTGCGCCGACTCCCGGCTGGTCACGAGCATGATCACGTCGAGTGGGCCGGGAGACCTGTTCACCGTGCGCAATGTCGGCAACCTGATGCCGCCGCCCGGCTCGGATGCCTCCTGCGACTCCGTGGGGGCGGCGATCGAGTACGCCGTGGAGGTGCTGCGGGTCGGGTCGATCACGGTGTGCGGCCATTCGGGGTGCGGGGCCATGGGGGCGCTGCTGGGCGCCGCCGCCCCGGAGGACGCCGAGCCGACCTCGCTGTCCCGGTGGCTGCGGCACGGGCGGCCGAGCCTGGCCCGTATGCAGCGCATCGGGCGGCTGGGGCGGGGCGAAGTCTCCCTGAGCGGTCGCCCGGTGAGCGACGACCAGGAGCGGCTGGCGCTCGTCAACGTCATGCAACAGCTCGACCACCTCAGGACGCACGCCTGCGTGTCGCGCCGGGTGGCCGAGGGCGCGCTCACCTTGCACGGCATGTACTTCCATGTCGGCGAGGCCCAGGCATACGTGCTCGACGAGGCCACCGGGCGGTTCTGCGCGGTCCGTGGCGAACCGGCACCGGTGACGGCCTGACCTGCGCGGCAGCCCCTCGGCACCCCCGGAACTGACTCCCCGCCAACAGGTCTACACCAATAATTTTCCACAGGCCTTGTCAGGGCCGTGCGTGGGCTGATGAGCTATGACCTGGGGACACATCGGACGCCCTGGGAATGGGAGAAGTTGTGAGCAACGAAAGCCTGGCCAACCTGCTCAAGGAGGAGCGGCGGTTCGAGCCGCCCGCCGATCTGGCCGCGCACGCCAACGTCACGGCTGCCGCGTACGAGCAGGCCGCGGCGGACCGGCTGGGTTTCTGGGCCGAGCAGGCCCGACGCCTGTCGTGGGAGACCGCGCCCACCCAGACCCTCGACTGGTCCAACCCGCCCTTCGCGAAGTGGTTCGCCGACGGCAAGCTCAACGTCGCGTACAACTGCGTGGACCGGCACGTCGAGAACGGCCTGGGCGACCGGGTCGCCATCCACTTCGAGGGCGAGCCGGGTGACACCCGCGCGATCACGTACGCCGAGCTGCAGCGCGAGGTCTCCAAGGCGGCCAACGCGCTGACCGAGCTGGGCGTGCGCAGCGGCGACCGGGTGGCCATCTACCTGCCGATGATCCCCGAGGCGGTCATCTCCATGCTGGCCTGCGCCCGCCTGGGCGCCCCGCACTCCGTCGTCTTCGGCGGCTTCTCCGCGGACGCCCTCGCCACCCGCATCAACGACGCCGACGCCCGCGTGGTGATCACCGCCGACGGCGGCTACCGCCGCGGCAAGCCGTCCGCCCTCAAGCCCGCCGTCGACGAGGCGCTGACCAGGCCCGGCACGGAGAACGTCCGCAGCGTCCTGGTCGTCCGCCGCACCGGCCAGGAGGACGTCGCCTGGCACGACGGCCGGGACGTGTGGTGGCACGAGATCGTCGAGCGGCAGAGCGAGCAGCACACGCCCGAGGCCTTCGACGCCGAGCACCCGCTGTTCATCCTGTACACCTCCGGCACCACGGGTAAGCCCAAGGGCATCCTGCACACCACCGGCGGCTACCTCACCCAGGTCTCGTACACCCACCACGCGGTCTTCGACCTCAAGCCCGAGACCGACGTGTTCTGGTGCACCGCCGATGTCGGCTGGGTGACCGGCCACTCGTACATCACCTACGGCCCGCTCTCCAACGGCGCGACCGAGGTGCTCTACGAGGGCACGCCCGACACCCCGCACCAGGGCCGCTGGTGGGAGATCGTCCAGAAGTACGGCGTGACGGTCCTCTACACCGCGCCGACCGCGATCCGCGCCTGCATGAAGTGGGGCGACGACATCCCGGCGAAGTTCGACCTGTCGTCGCTGCGCGTCCTCGGCTCGGTGGGCGAACCGATCAACCCCGAGGCCTGGATGTGGTACCGCAAGCACATCGGGGCCGATGCCACGCCGATCGTCGACACCTGGTGGCAGACCGAGACCGGCGGCATGATGCTCAGCCCGCTGCCGGGCGTCACGGCCACCAAGCCCGGCTCGGCCCAGGTGGCGCTGCCCGGCATCGCGGCGACCGTGGTGGACGACGAGGCCCGCGAGGTCCCCGACGGCGCCGGCGGCTACCTCGTGCTGACCGAGCCCTGGCCGTCCATGCTCCGCACCATCTGGGGCGACGACCAGCGCTACCTCGACACGTACTGGTCGCGCTTCGAGGGCAAGTACTTCGCCGGCGACGGTGCCAAGAAGGACGACGACGGCGACATCTGGCTGCTCGGCCGGGTGGACGACGTGATGCTGGTGTCCGGCCACAACATCTCCACGACCGAGGTCGAGTCGGCGCTGGTCTCGCACCCGAAGGTGGCCGAGGCCGCGGTCGTCGGCGCCGCCGACCCGCAGACCACCCAGGCCATCTGCGCCTTCGTCATCCTGCGAGGCGGCGCGGCGGAGGACGAGGGCCTGGTCGAGGAGCTGCGCGCCCATGTCGCCCAGCAGCTCGGCCCGATCGCCAAGCCCAAGCGGATCCTGCCGGTCGCGGAGCTGCCCAAGACCCGCTCCGGCAAGATCATGCGGCGGCTGCTGCGCGATGTCGCCGAGAACCGCGACCTCGGTGATGTCACGACCCTCACCGACTCCTCGGTCATGGAGCTGATCCAGGCGAAGCTGCCGAGCGCGGCCTCCGAGGACTGAGCGGAACCCCCGCCCGACGGGGCGCCCGGCCGACGCGGCCGGGCGCCCCTCCGTCGTCTCCGGCGGAGGGGCGCCTCCGGGCGGTCCGGGTCCGCGTCGAGAGCCACCGCTCCCCCGGGCCCCACGCCCCGGCCCCGCACCCGCTCCGGCACCGCCGGGCCCCGCTCCCGCGCAGCCCGGCCCCCACCAGCGCCCGCCCCTGCGCCCCAGCCGCCCTCCAGCAGCCCAACGCCCGGTTTGCCCGTAAAGTGGGGCCACCGGATAGCCGCTTGCCCCTGGTCGGTAAAGTGGGAGCTGCGTCAATGACACGCTAAGAAACTCAGGGTGCGCCGGGAAGTCTGGTCGGCAACTGCAACAGCCGTACGCAGCTACCGAGAGGCCCGGAGGTCACCGCGTGAGCGCCCCCACCCACCGCCGCAACCCATTCCTGGGGCGGATGCCGCTGCCCGAACGCAACTACATCGCGAACGCGCTGCGCACCGAAACCGTCGGCGGCGTCCTCCTGCTCGCCGCCGCCGTAGCCGCTCTGATCTGGGCAAACACCCTTGGCGGCAGCTATGAGGCGGTCCGCGGCTTCCACCTGGGACCGGCCGCACTGGGGCTGGACCTGTCCGTCCAGCACTGGGCCGCCAACGGGCTGCTCGCGGTCTTCTTCTTCGTGGCCGGCATCGAGCTCAAGCGCGAACTGGTGGCCGGCGAGCTGCGTGATCCAAAAGCCGCCGCGCTGCCCGTGATCGCCGCGCTGTGCGGGATGGCGATGCCGGCGGTCGTCTACTTCACCGTCAACAGCATCGGCGGCGGCTCGCTGCAGGGCTGGGCGGTGCCCACCGCCACCGACATCGCCTTCGCCCTCGCCGTGCTCGCCGTCATCGGCACGTCCCTGCCCGCCGCGCTGCGCGCCTTCCTGCTGACCCTCGCCGTCGTCGACGACCTCTTCGCCATCCTGATCATCGCGGTCTTCTTCACCTCGACGCTCAATTTCCTGACGCTCGGCCTGGCCGCCGTCGGCCTGGTGATCTTCTATCTGCTGCTGCGCAAGGGCGTCCGGGGCTGGTACGTCTACGTGCCGCTCGCCCTGGTCATCTGGGGACTGATGGAGAACAGCGGGGTGCACGCCACCATCGCCGGCGTCGCCATGGGCCTGATGCTGCGCTGCACCCGGCGCGAGGGGGAGACCCAGTCCCCGGGCGAGCACATCGAGCACCTGGTCCGCCCGCTCTCGGCCGGCTTCGCCGTGCCGCTGTTCGCCCTCTTCTCCGCGGGCGTCTCCATATCCGGCGGCGCGGTCCACGACGTGTTCACCCGGCCGGAGACGCTGGGGGTCGTCCTCGGCCTGGTGGTGGGCAAGACGTTCGGCATCTTCGGCGGCACCTGGCTGGCCGCCCGCTTCACCAAGGCCGAACTCAACCCCGACCTCGCCTGGCCGGATGTCTTCGCCGTCGCCTCCCTGGCCGGGATCGGCTTCACCGTCTCGCTGCTCATCGGCGAACTCGCCTTCTCCGGCAACGCGGTGCTGACCGACGAGATCAAGGCATCGGTACTGATCGGCTCGCTGCTGGCGGCCGTCTTCGCGGGGATCCTGCTCAAGCTCCGCAATGCCGAGTACAAGAAGCTGTGCGAGGAAGAAGAGCGGGACGAGGACCAGGACGGCATCCCCGACATCTACGAACTCGACAACCCCGAATACCACCTGCGGATGGCGGCAATCCACGAAGCGAAGGCCGCGGAACACCGGCGGCTTGCCGAAGTGGCCTCCAGCAGGCATGCCGGAGACGATGGTCCGGCATGATCTGAGAGGCTTTGCATCCGGGTGAAGAGAAGAGGGAGACGGCGATGAGCGCAGCCGACGGCACGGAACGCAGCCTCGGACAGCTGGTGGCCACGGCCACCGCCGAGATGTCCGCGCTGGTGCACGACGAGATCGCGCTGGCCAAGGCGGAGTTCCGCCAGGACGCCAAGCGGGCCGGCATCGGCAGTGCCGCGTTCATGGTCGCGGGCGCGCTGGCGCTGTTCGCGCTGCCGGTGCTGAGCTTCGCGGCGGCCTACGGCATCCACAACCTCGGCCTCGGGCTCGCCTGGTCCTTCCTGATCGTCGGCGGCGCCTTCCTGGTGCTCGCCGGTCTGCTGGCCCTGATCGCCATGGCCAAGATGAAGAAGATCAAGAAGCCGGAGAAGTCCATCAACTCGGCCAAGGAGACGGCGGCCGTGCTCCAGAAGGCCAAGCCGCACCCGCGCCTGGCCCCGGTGGAACACCCGGCGCTGGAGTCTGTGACACGCTCATCGGTATGACAGCCCCTGACAGCACCGCCTCGGTCGTACGGATCGGCATCCCCGGTGGGACGGTGTCGCACCGTGACGTCGCGGCCAACGGCGCCCGCTTCCACATCGCGGAGATGGGCGAGGGCCCGCTGGTGCTGCTGCTGCACGGCTTTCCGCAGTTCTGGTGGACCTGGCGGCACCAGCTCCCCGCGCTGGCCGAGGCCGGTTTCCGGGCGGTGGCGATGGACCTGCGGGGCGTCGGCGGCAGCGACCGCACACCCCGCGGCTACGACCCGGCGAACCTCGCCCTGGACATCACCGGCGTCATACGGTCCCTGGGCGAGCCGGACGCCGCGCTCGTCGGCCACGACCTGGGCGGTTACCTCGCCTGGACGGCGGCGGTGATGCGGCCCAAGCTGGTGCGCCGGCTGGCCGTGTCCTCGATGCCGCACCCGCGGCGCTGGCGCTCGGCGATGCTCGCCGACGTCCGGCAGAGCGCCCGCAGTTCGCACATCTGGAACTTCCAGCGGCCCTGGCTGCCCGAGCGCCGGCTGACGGCGGACGACGCGGCGCTGGTGGGCCGGATGATCCGCGACTGGTCCGGGCCCCGGCTGCCCGACGACGAGGCGATCGCCGTCTACCAGCGGGCGATGAGCATCCCGTCGACGGCGCACTGCTCGATCGAGCCGTACCGCTGGATGGTGCGGTCGCTGGCGCGCCCCGACGGCATCCAGTTCAACCGCCGGATGAAGATGCCCGTACGGGTCCCGACGCTGCATCTGCACGGCTCGCTCGACCCGGTGATGCGCACCCGCAGCGCGGCCGGCTCGGGCCAGTACGTCGAGGCGCCGTACCGCTGGCGGCTGTTCGACGGCCTGGGCCACTTCCCGCACGAGGAGGACCCGGTGGCGTTCTCCACGGAACTGATCAACTGGCTCAAGGACCCGGAACCGGATCGCTGAGCGGCCGCGCCCGGCAGCAGCGGGCCCCGGGCAACGAGAGCCCGGAGCCCGATCGTTGGGACAGGCGGGCACACCGGCTCCCCGGTGCGCCCCCACCGGGCGGGTGCACCCGACCGGCGCCCGAACGCATGTATGACGAACAGCCACTTGCCCGGCGCATAGGCCAATTGGCGGTCCCCGAGGCGGTTACGGACCTTGGGGCACGGGCAGAGTCGAAAGTATGGGCTGGACGCACGACTACCGTGACGTGGCACGCAACCGCCGCAGCAGTGCCGCTGTAGTGGGTACTCAGGACAGGGGAACCCCGGACCTCGGGTCCGGCGCCTCCCCCGACCCGGCGCACCCCATGGGCATCCCTCGCATCCTGCGCCGCAGAGCGCGCTGGATGAGCGCGCGGCTACGCCATCCCCGTACCTGACCCACGGCTTCCGCACCCGACGCCCGGCCGCCGGCCGGGCGCGCGGAGCATGTCTCCCGCGCCCGGCACAGCCCCAAGGCGCCCGCCCGGCGGTCACCGACCGCCGGACACGCCCCGGGACCGTGCCGACCGGACCTAGATCGCGCAGCCCTGGCTGTCGACCTGCTGCCGGGCCGTACGTCCCTGGAGGACGTCCTGGCGGACCTCGTCGGCGGTCAGCGCATAGCCGGTGTGCGAGTCGTCCAGCGACTTCGCGAAGACGACGCCGTAGACCTTGCCCTGCGGGGTGAGCAGCGGGCCGCCGGAGTTGCCCTGACGGACCGTGGCGTAGAGGGAGTAGACATCGCGGCCGACCGTGCCGCGGTGGTAGATGTCCGGGCCGTTGGCCTGGATGCGGCCGCGGATACGGGCGGAGCGGACGTCGTAGCCGCCGTTCTCCGGGAAGCCGGCGACGATGGCGTTGTTGCCGCTGTTCGCGTCCCCGTCGGCGAACTGCAGCGCCGGCGCCTCCAACGCGGGCACCTCCAGGACCGCGATGTCACGACGCCAGTCGTAGATCACGACCTTGGCGTCGTACGTACGGCCCTCGCCGCCCACCTGGACGGTCGGCTCGCGGACGCCGCCGACCACATGGGCGTTGGTCATCACGCGGTGCCGGCCGAAGACGAAGCCGGTGCCTTCGAGGACCTTGCCGCAGCCGGGGGCCGTGCCGACGACCTTGACGATGCTGCGCCGTGCCTGTGCCGCCACCGGGCTGGTGGCCAGCCGGGGATCGGGCGCGGGCACATTGTGGATCGGCTCGTTGGAGAACGGCGTGAAGACCTGGGGGAAGCCGTTCTGCGCGAGGACCGAGGAGAAGTCGGCGAACCAGGTGCCGGCCTGCTGGGGCATCACCCGGGACACCCCGAGGAGCACCTTGGAGTTCCGGACCTCCTTGCCGAGCGTGGGCAGGGAGGTACCGGCCAGCGCCGACCCGATCAGCCAGGCCACCAGCAGCATCGCCAGCACGTTGACCAGCGCGCCGCCGGTCGCGTCCAGCGCTCTCGCCGGTGACCAGGTGATGTGGCGGCGCAGCTTGTTGCCCCAGTGGGTGGTGAGCGCCTGGCCCACGGATGCGCACACGATCACGATGGCGACCGCCGCGACGGCCGCGAAGGTGCCGGGTGTCGCGTCTCCGGTGATCTCGTTCCAGATCAAGGGCAGCAGGTAGACCGCGATCAGGCCGCCCCCGAGGAAGCCGATCACGGACAGGATGCCGACGACAAAGCCTTGCCGATAGCCGATGATCGCGAACCATACGGCCGCGACCAGTAGCAAGATGTCCAGGACGTTCACGCCGGACACCGTCTCACGAGCGCCAGTCCAGTGGGACCGCCTTGTCACGGTCCCACGGAATCTCCCACCCGCAGTAGTGCAGGATCCGGTCGATGACGCCGGCCGTAAAGCCCCAGACCAGGGCGTTCTCGACAAGGAACGCGGGCCCGGTGTGGCCGCTGGGATGGCGCGTTGTCACACGATGGGCCGGATCCGTGAGATCCGCCACGGGAACCGTGAAGACCCGTGCGGTCTCCGCCTGGTCGACCGCGCCGACCGGGCTCGGCCGGCGCCACCATCCCAGAACGGGCGTCACCACGAAGCCGCTGACGGGGATGTAGAGCCGCGGCAGCACGCCGAAGACCTGCACACCCGACGGGTCGAGGCCGGTCTCCTCCTCGGCCTCCCGCAGCGCCGCCCGCACCGGACCGGGCCCGTCGGGGTCGCCGTCCTCCGGGTCGAGGGCGCCGCCGGGGAAGGAGGGCTGGCCGGCGTGCGAGCGCAGGGTCCCGGCGCGCTCCATCAGGAGCAGCTCGGGGCCGCGTGCGCCGTGGCCGAAGAGGATCAGCACGGCGGACTGCCGCCCGCCGCTCTCGGGCGGCAGGAAGCGGCTGAGCTGGCGCGGTTCGATCGTGGCGGCCGCGCGGGCCACCGGGGCCAGCCACTCGGGCAGGCCGTCGGCCGTGACCGTGGCGTCCCGGCCGGACGCCGCGCCGCGGACGTCCGCCTCGTCGCCGTACCGCTGCTCCCGTGCACTCCTCATACGCGCCCCCTCAGGCCTGGCATCGATCGTCGGTCACCTCTGGGCAGGTGCCGTCATGGCGCGGCCACCTGGGACGCCATCGGGGGCGCGGGCTGCCCCGGATAGTCGGCCGGCGGCTTCAGCCGCTGCCCGGGCTGGCCGCCCAGCTCGTACTTCAGCAGCTTCCTGGCCTTCTCCGGGTCCGTCTCGCCCTCGCCGTAAGCGGGGCACAGCGGGGCGATGGCACAGGCGCCGCAGGCGGGCTTGCGGGAGTGGCAGACGCGCCGGCCGTGGAAGACCACGCGGTGCGAGAGCATCGTCCACTCGCTCTTGGGGAAGATCTCGGCGACATCCGCCTCGACCTTCTCGGCGTCCTCCGCGGTGGTCCAGCCGAAACGGCGGGCGAGGCGGCCGAAGTGGGTGTCGACGGTGATGCCCGGGACGCCGAAGGCGTTGCCCAGCACGACATTGGCGGTCTTGCGGCCGACTCCGGGCAGGGTGACCAGGTCCTCCAGGCGGCCCGGCACCTCGCCGCCGAAGCGGTCGCGCAGCGCGGCCGACAACCCGAGCAGCGACTTCGCCTTGGCCCGGAAGAAGCCGGTCGGCCGGATCAGCTCCTCCAGCCGCTCCGGATCCATCGCGGCCATGTCCTCGGGCGTGGGGCAGACCGCGAAGAGACGCGGGGTGGTCTGGTTGACCCTCAGGTCGGTGGTCTGCGCGGACAGGACCGTGGCGACCAGCAGCTCGAAGGAGTTGGTGAAGTCCAGCTCGGGGTGGGCGTACGGGTACAGCTCGGCCAGCTCGCGGTTGATCCGGCGGGCCCGCCGCACCATGGCGACCCGCGACTCGGGCTTGCGCGCGGGGGTCTTCTTCGCCGGGGTCTTCTTCGCGGCCGTCTCGGCGGTCGTCTTCGCGGTGGTCTTCTTGGCGGGGGCGGGCTTGGTGGCCGCCTTCTTGACCGTCGCCGCCTTCTTGGCGGGCGCCTTCTTCGCGGGGGCCTTCTCGGCGGCCGCGGCCGTCTTCTTCGTGGTGGCCTTCTTCGTCGTGGCCTTCGTGGCGACGGCCTTCCGGGCGGTGGCCTTCTTCGTGACGGCCTTCTGTGCCGCGGCCTTCGTGGCCGCCGCCGGCTTCTCTGGGGTTTCGTTCACGGCGGCCTTCTTCCCTGCCGAGGTCCTGCCTACCGAGGTCTTCTTCACGGAGGTCTGCGCGGTGTCCTGCGCCGCCGGCCGCGACGCGCCGGGCCTGCGGACGGCCGGCTCCAGGCCGGACGTCACCCCGGAGAGCGATTTGCCGCTTTCGCCGGGATTCGGCGTGCGGCCGGACGGCTGTTCGCCCACAGCGGAATCACGCCCTGCGCTCACTCTTCCGGCCCCCCACTCCTCTGCTCCCACCGGCGTATTGGACACTCGGCCAGACTAAGGCCAGCCACTGACATCCGGCTTGATCACTATGATTCGTGACCCCAATCGGCCCCCTGCCTTATGGCGGGCGGCACCGGTCCGGCAAACTTGTGATTGATCGCACTGTTTTGCATTCCGGCATGATGGGGACCACAGTCCCCCGGAGCATGTCGACAAGGAGAGATCTCGTGGACGACGTTCTG
>Ga0207426_1001876_pt1 | contig 15391 bp, 8 predicted proteins | sample AraplaMF_Cvi_mMS_FD_184265 | JGI IMG/M metagenome (GOLD analysis project Ga0207426, IMG submission 184265) | Arabidopsis root microbial communities from the University of North Carolina, USA - plate scrape MF_Cvi_mMS (SPAdes) (version 2) | ecosystem: Host-associated > Plants > Roots > Endosphere ...
CATGACTGCTACGAGTGCACTGCCCGAGAAGGCCGGCCGCACCTGCCACAACGTCGTCAACCCGTTCCACTCCACGCACTACTTCGCGCCGGAGCTGTCCGAGGAGATGGCGAAGCTCGGCCTCGACAACCGCAGCGCCGCCTACTTCGCCTGTCGTGGCGCGGCCATGGGCGCCGTGGGCCCCGGCACGATCACGGCGACCTTCTACAACTTCAAGCACGAGCTCATCGCCCGGCACGTCCCGCACATCTGGTCCGTCACCACGCCGCAGCAGGTGCTCGACGCCCGGCTGCGCGCCGTGGACGCCACGCTGCGCCGGCTGCTCGGCACCGAGGCCGTCGAGTCGCCGGAGATGGCGGAGGCGGCGAAGCTGGCGCTGCACGCCGCCGAGGCCTGCACCCGCCGGGCCCGGCCGCTGTACGCCGCGCACGCCGATCTGCCGGTGCCCGAGGCCCCGCACCTGGCCTACTGGCACGCCGCGACGCTGCTGCGCGAACACCGCGGGGACGGCCACCTGATAGCGCTGCTGGACGCCGAACTCGACGGCCTGGAAGCACTGGTCACCCACACCGCCACCGGCCGGGGCATGAGCCACCAGGGCATCATGGCGACCCGCGGCTGGGCGGAGGAGGACTGGCAGGCCGCGCAGGAGCGGCTGCGGTCGCGCGGCATCCTGGACGGCGGGAACGAGCTGACCGAGGCCGGGGTCCTGCTGCGCAAGGAGCTGGAGCGGACCACCGACCGGCTGGACCGGGCCCCGTACGAGCACCTGGGCGCCGAGGGCGTGGCCCGGCTCACCGAGCTGGCGACCGACTTCACCACGACCGCCATGAACGCCGGGGCCTTCCCCGCGGTGCTGTTCGGCAAGTGATCCGGAACGTATCGGTGCGTTCCGGTACGTAACGCACCCTCAGAAGCGGTACCCCGCGGTCGTCGGGGTGTGCGATGCCGTCGCGCACCCCGGCGCCGGGGGTATCGGCGCGTCCCTCCCGGTTTCCGGGCTGACGAGCTGAGGTCACGGACACCCCCGGCGGCTGGGCGGCGCGACAGTCCGGCCCGCCACCCGGCACAATGCAGGCTCAAGCAAGCGCTGGAAGGCGGGTCTGGATCAACGTGACGGCATCCACTGAGCCCATCGGGGCCCTCGGGTCCATCGAAGCGAGGATCGCCGGGGAGCTCGGCGTCAAGGAGCGGCAGGTGAAGTCCGCGGTCGAACTGCTCGACGGCGGCTCGACCGTCCCGTTCATCGCGCGCTATCGCAAGGAAGCCACCGAGATGCTCGACGACGCGCAGCTGCGCTCGCTCGAGGAACGGCTGCGCTATCTGCGGGAGCTGGAGGAGCGACGGACCGCGATCCTGGAGTCCGTACGGTCCCAGGGCAAGCTGGACGCCGCCCTGGAGGCGCAGATCCGCGGCGCCGACTCCAAGGCACGGCTGGAGGACATCTACCTCCCGTTCAAGCCCAAGCGCCGTACCAAGGCACAGATCGCGCGGGAGGCGGGCCTGGAGCCGCTCGCCGACGGGCTGCTGAGCGACCCCTCGGTGGAACCGGCCGCGGCGGCCGCGGCGTTCGTGGACGCCGACAAGGGTGTCGCCGATCCGGCCGCCGCCCTGGAGGGCGCGCGGGCCATCCTGACCGAGCGGTTCGGCGAGGACGCGGACCTGATCGGTGAGCTGCGCGAACGGATGTGGTCGCGCGGGCGGGTCGCGGCGAAGGTACGCGACGGCAAGGAGGAGGCCGGCGCGAAGTTCGCCGACTACTTCGACTTCGCCGAGCCGTTCACCGAACTGCCCTCCCACCGGGTGCTGGCGATGTTCCGCGGCGAGAAGGAGGAGATCCTCGATCTCAACCTGGAGCCGGAGGACCCGTCGGCGGCCACCGAGGGGCCGAGCGCCTACGAGCAGTCCATCGCGCACCGCTTCGGCATCACCGACCGGGGCCGTCCGGGCGACAAGTGGCTTCAGGACACCGTCCGCTGGGCCTGGCGCACCCGGGTGCAGGTGCACCTCGGGATCGATCTGCGGCTGCGCCTGCGGCAAGCGGCCGAGGACGAGGCGGTCCGGGTCTTCGCCTCGAATCTGCGCGATCTGCTGCTGGCGGCGCCCGCCGGTACGCGCGCCACGATGGGCCTGGACCCCGGTTTCCGTACGGGCGTGAAGGTGGCCGTCGTGGACGCGACCGGCAAGGTGGCCGCCACGGAGACCATCTACCCCCATGTACCGCAGCAGAAGTGGGACGCCTCACTGGCCACGCTGGCGAAGCTGGCCCGTGAGCACGACGTCGAGCTGATCGCGATCGGCAACGGCACCGCCTCCCGCGAGACCGACAAGCTGGCGGCCGATCTGATCGCCGCGCAGCCGGAGCTGAAGCTGACGAAGGTGATGGTGTCCGAGGCCGGTGCCTCGGTGTACTCCGCCTCCGCGTTCGCCTCGCAGGAACTGCCCGAGCTGGATGTCTCGCTGCGCGGTGCGGTGTCCATCGCCCGGCGCCTCCAGGACCCGCTGGCCGAGCTGGTCAAGATCGACCCCAAGTCGATCGGCGTGGGCCAGTACCAGCACGACCTGTCCGAGGTGAAGCTGTCGCGTTCGCTGGACGCGGTGGTCGAGGACTGCGTGAACGGCGTCGGCGTGGACGTCAACACCGCCTCGGCGCCGCTGCTTTCGCGGGTCTCGGGCATCGGCTCCGGGCTCGCCGAGAACATCGTCACGCACCGGGACAACAACGGCCCCTTCCGCTCCCGCAAGGCGCTCAAGGACGTGGCGCGGCTCGGCCCGAAGGCGTACGAGCAGTGCGCGGGCTTCCTGCGGATCCGGGGCGGCGACGACCCGCTGGACGCCTCCAGCGTGCACCCCGAGGCGTACCCGGTGGTGCGCCGGATGGTGAAGTCGGCCGATACCGCGGTCGGTTCGTTGATCGGCAACGCGGCGGTGCTGCGCACCCTGAAGGCCGCGGACTTCGTCGATGACTCCTTCGGACTGCCGACGGTGAGCGACATCCTCCAGGAGCTGGAGAAGCCGGGCCGCGACCCGCGCCCGGTCTTCAAGACCGCGACCTTCAAGGAAGGCGTGGAGAAGATCGGCGACCTGGAGCCGGGGATGCTCCTGGAGGGCGTGGTGACCAATGTCGCCGCCTTCGGGGCGTTCGTGGACGTGGGCGTCCACCAGGACGGTCTGGTGCATGTCTCGGCGATGTCGAAGACCTTCGTCAAGGACCCGCGGGACGTGGTGAAGCCGGGCGACATCGTGCGCGTCAAGGTGCTCGACGTCGACATTCCGCGGAAGCGGATCTCGCTGACGCTGCGGCTGGACGATGAGCACGGCAAGGGCGCCTCGGCGGGCGGTGGCGGCGGCGAGCGGCGCGGTGGCGGCGAGCGCCGGGGCGGCAACGGCGGCGGAGCGCGCGAGGGCGGCCGGGGCGGTGCGCCGCGGCAGCGGCAGGGCGGTGGCGGACCGCGCGGCGGTGACCGCCGGGGCGGCCGCGACGCCGGACCGGCCAACGACGCGATGGCGGACGCCCTGCGGCGGGCCGGGCTCCTGGGCAAGGACCGCGGCGGCCGCTGAGGCAGCGTCCGGTGTCCGGCGGCAGCGGGCCGGTCCCGCTGCCGCCGGACCACCGGCCCTCGCTCCCCTCGTGGCACCTCCCGCCGTGCTCCGTTGTCAGTGCCTCCTGATACGAAAGGAGGCAGCTGAGAACGGGGGCGGGCATGGCGTACGACACGACAACGGTGGGGCACCGGCCGGTGGTTGATCTGACCGACCGGCGGGCCCTGGAACGCTGGCAGCCCGCGGCGCCCGACGTGGTCGCGGAGGCCCGGCGGCTGAAGGAAGCCGCACTGCTGGATTTCGGGCTGACGGAATCCGTGGTGGCGTCCTGGATCTACGCCAAGTGCCACCACCAGATCCCGACGACGGCCGTGCCGACCGCGGCCGTGGTGGCCTCCGGGGACGGCAGCTGTCCGCTGCTCTACAACCCCGACTTCTTCGTCCGGCTGGGCCTGGAGGGCGTGAAGTTCGTCCTCTTCCACGAGGCGCGGCATCTCGTACACCGCCATCTGTTCGCCGATCCCGAGCTGCGCGCGGACCCGGTCTTCACCCTCGCCGCCGAGGTCGCCATCAACCATGTCGCCCTGGTCCGGCTCGGCCGCAAGGAGCTGCCGCGGCTCGACGGCCGGCCCACAGGGGTAGACCCGCGCGAGATCCACCGGGACTACGTCGGCGATCTGACGGCCCAGGGACTCGAACCGCTCGGCTACGACGCCTTCGTCGAGACCGACATGACCGTGTTCTCCGAACTCAAGCGCATGCGGCAGCCGCCCGTTCCTGCGGTGCCCTGTGTGCATCTCACGGACCCGGAGTTGGCAGACGGCGATCAGCCGACCCTCGCCGAGACGGTGTCCTCCGCGCTGGTCAACGCCCTGCTGGCGGCGCGGCGCGGACACCCGGGCGCGGAGCGGGAACTGCTCGATCTGATGGACCGTACGGACGGCGCCTCGGAGCACGCGACCCGGGTGTGGGGGCGGCTGGGCGCGGGGGCACTGCGCGGCAGCACCCCGCGGACCGGGAAGGTCGACTGGTGGCAGCGCTGGCTGGTCGATGTCCTCGCGTCCAAGCTGCGGGAGGGCGAGCGGCTGGTCCATCCGAAGAAGCGCGGCGCCCTGCTGGCCGCGCTGGGCCACGATCCGATGCTGTCACGGCGCGGCCCGGTCCGGGAGAAGAACCTCGTGATCGCGTACGACACCTCGGGATCGATGCCCGGTGCGGTGGTCGACTGGCTGACGGAGCTGGTGGGCTCGATCGACGGGGTGGTCGCCCACTGGCTGTCGTTCGACGGTGCGGTGATGCCGTTCCGCCCCGGCGAGAAGGTGTACGGCGGCGGGGGTACGAGCTTCCAGGCGGTGGCCGACTACGTCGAAGGCCGTACGACGGTCGACGGCCGCGGCTTCGAGGAGATACCGGACGCCGTGGTGATGCTCACCGACGGCTACGCCCCGCACATCACCCCCGCCGAGCCGGACAAATGGATCTGGCTGATCACGCCGGGCGGCAACGACTGGCCCGACCACCACACCCCGCCGATGGCCTGCCACCGTGTGACGACAGGAGACCGATGAGCACGACCACGCCGACCGCGGTACCTCCGGGGACCGCGGCCACCGCGCAGACCCCGCCGCCCCGCCCCGCGGGATGGCGGCCCAGCGCCACCTACCCCGAGCCCTCGGAGGGCCGGCCGGGGGTGTCCCGGCTGGAGTCGTTCATCGACGCGATGATCGACATGGGTCAGACCGGCCAGATCTTCGGCGAGCACGGCATCGGCAAGACGGCCACCTTCTTCTCCCATCTGCCCGCGGCGTACCCGGAGGCCGAGCTGGTCTTCGTGCCGGCTGCCAATCTCACCCCGGACGATCTGCTCGCCAACGCTCCGGTGCGCGACGCCAAGACGGGCGAACTGGTGCTGCGGCAGCTGGTGATGAGCCAGCTGCGGCCCGGCAAGCCGTTCGTGCTGCTGATCGACGACTCGCTCCAGGCGGGTGCGACGATCCAGTCACAGCTGATGCAGATCGCCTGCAACTGGACGCTGGGCGAGTACGACCTGCGGGAGCTGGGCTGCATCGGCGTCTTCCTGACGGACAACGAATCGCTGGCGGAGACGGCGGCACGGCGCAGCGATCTGGCCGTCCTGGACCGCATGGTGACGATCCGGATCACCGCCAACGACACGTCCTGGCGGCAGCAGCTCGCGGCGAAGTACCGCGACTGGAATCTGCGCGAGGTCTTCACCCTCTGGGCCACCCTCGCCCCGGCCCTGCGCGAGCTGCTCTCCCCGCGCACCCTCGACCACATCCTGGCCAACGCCCGGGAGGGCTTCCCGCTGCGCTGGGGGCTGCCGCTGGTCAATGGTGAGCGGCTGCGGCTGGCCGAGCAGAAGGACACCGGCAGGCCCGGCAAGGACCGTACGACCGAGGTGCTGGACCGGATCGCGGCGGCGGTGGGCGCCGCCAACCCCGCCACCCTCCCCGATCCGGTACGGGCCGTGGTGCGCGCGGCGCTGCGCAACCGCTGGTCCGTGCTGTTGCAGGGACCGCCCGGGTGCGGCAAGACGGAGCTGGTCCGCGAGACGGTCCGGGAGGGCCTCGACGGGCGCGAGCCGCTGTATTTCTCCATGCCGGTGACCAATGTCGAAGACCTCTGCGCACCGATCCCGACCACCGACGGCTCGCTGGACAACCTCCTGGCCGGGTCATTCCTGGGTCCGGAGCCGAAGGCGATCGTGTGGGACGAGTACAACCGCCCCAAGGACAAGGCGGCGTTCGCCAAGCTGATGGAGATCACTCAGGAGTGGTCCCTGGCGGGCCGCCGGATCGAGAATCTGCGGGCGCAGATCGCGGTGCAGAACCCGCCGTACCACCTCGGCCGCAAGCTCCTGGTCGCCCGGAACAACATCGCGCAGGCGACCCGTTTCACCGTCTCGCTGACCGTCGAGCCGGGCGATATCCCGGCCAACGAGTGGCTGATCGCGAAGTACGGTGCCGTCGCCGAGACGGTCCTGGAGTGGTGGAAGCACGACATCGACGAGGACGGCCGGGCCTGGATCACCAAGCGCACCCTGGAGCGGCTGATCAAACTCCACCAGCGCGGGCTGCCGTTGGAGATGGGCACGGTCTATCTCGGTGACGGTGAATACGCCCCGGTGTCGCTGACCGCCCTCCTCAACCGGCTCAGCAACCGCCCGGTCACCGGCCTGCGCGAGCTGGCGCAGGACGTCGACGCCTGGGAGGCGCGGCTGCGGACGGCGGCGCGTGCGTCGAGCGAGGGCTCGAACGACAGCGATCTGGTCCACCAGGCCCTGGCCAACGCCGAGTTGTCGCAGCTGAAGCAGCATCAGGCGGCGGTGGCCCGGCTGGTGACCCTGCTCCCGCCGAAGCTGCGCTCCACCTACCTGGTGGGGGCGTCGAGCGAGGTCCAGCGCTTCTGGATCGAGGTCTTCGCACTGATACCCCGCGGCTGAGCGACAGGGCGAGGCGGTCGGCGGAGTCGCCGCCGACCGCCGTCGCCGAGTGCCGCCGCAGAATTGCGTGGACGGGGCCGAACGGCTCGGTTAGTCTGCGCGCATGTCCAGCCCCGAGGCATCAAGACGCCAGCCACCGGCCGTCCGGTGGCTCCTTGCACTGTCTCGCGGTCGCGCCGTCGGATCCTCGTCGCGCGCCACCCGGCACGTTCCCGCCACCGGATCGCCGTAGTACGGGCTTTTTCTCACCTGATGCTGCGTCATATCTCTGACGTCCCAGGTTCTTTCGCGCGGTAGCCACGCGTGCCCTGCGCCGGACGGTTCACTCCTTTCCCTCCGCACGGGCACCGCTGCGTCTGCCGTCGCGCCGTGTCGATCCACGCTGTGGTTGCGGAGTGTTGCTGTGCCCTTCGTTCTCTTTCTGCTCGGCCTTGCGGTGTTCGCCCAAGGCACCTCCGAGTTCATGCTGTCCGGCCTGCTCCCGGACATCGCCCGTGAGCTGGATATCTCGCTCTCCGCCGCCGGAGCGCTGACCTCGGCCTTCGCCGTGGGGATGGTGATCGGCGCGCCGCTGCTGGCGCTGCTGAGCCTGCGCTGGCCACGGCGGCGCGCACTGCTGGCCTTCCTGCTCACGTTCCTGCTCGTCCATGCCCTCGGGGCGGTCACCACCGGCTACGGAGTCCTACTGGCCACCCGGGTCGTCGCGGCGCTGGCCAACGCCGGGTTCCTGGCGGTGGCCCTGGCGACCGCGACCTCGATGGTCGCCCCCGACGCCAAGGGCCGCGCCACCTCCGTCCTGCTCGGCGGCACCACCATGGCGTGTGTCGCGGGCGTGCCCGCCGGTGCGCTGCTCGGTGAGCTGTGGGGCTGGCGCTCGGCGTTCTGGGCGGTGGCTCTGGTCTCGGTGCCCGCCGTCCTCGCGATCCTGTGGTCGGTACCCGCCGACCCCGCCCCGCGGTCCGTAGCGGACGGCCCCCGCGCCGGCGCCGAACTGCGTGCCCTGCGCAGCCCCCGGCTGGTGGTGCTGCTGCTCCTCGGCGCCCTGGTGAACGGCGCGACCTTCTGCGCCTTCACCTATCTCGCGCCGCTGGTCACCGAGGTCACCGGACTCGGCACCGGCTGGGTGCCCGCCGTGCTGGCGCTCTTCGGCCTCGGTTCCTTCGTCGGCGTCAGCGGGGCCGGGCGCCTGGCCGACGCCCACCCCCTCCGTCTCCTGGCACTCGGCGGCCCGGCCCTGCTCGCCGGCTGGCTCGCGATGGCGCTCACCGCCGGGAACCCCGTGGCCGTGCTCGTGCTCCCCTTCGTCCAGGGGGCGCTGTCGTTCGCCGTCGGCTCCACCCTCGTCTCGCAGGTCCTCTACGCGGCGACCGGGGCGCCGACCCTGGGCGGCGGGTTCGCCACGGCGGCGCTCAACGTGGGCGCGGCGCTCGGCCCCTGGTGCGGCGGCGCCGTGCTCACCGCGGGGCTCGGCTACCGCTCGCCGCTATGGGTGAGCGCGCTCCTGACGGCGTTCGCCCTCGTCGTCGGCGGCCTGGCCCGCGTGACCCGGCGCGGGCCGGCCACCACCCCGCACCCGTCGGTCCGGCCGTCCCGTACGGACGACTCCGCAGCCCCCTCCACAACAGCGGGCGAACCCGCGGACGGCCGCCAGGTGCCGTGAGCCACCGGCCTCCCCCTCTGTGACAGCGCGAAGCGGAGGGGGCGGCTCATGACACGGGCCCCCGCCCCGTCAGCGGGGAGGGGGCCCGCACGACGTGGTCATACCAACCGGGGGTGGCCGAAGAGGAGGTCGAAGTCCGGCGGCAGTTGCAGCAGGACACGCTGCATGAGGTCCTCGTCGGCGGCGTCGGCGACGACGCTGAGCACGGCGCCGACATCCCACTTGGCGGTCTCCTCGGTGGCGCCCTCGATCCAGGCCGCCGTGGCGTGGACGAACCGCGCGGGGTCCAGCGGCTCGGCGGCCCGGAGCGGGTTGAGCAGGATCAGGGCGAAGGTCTCCGGCAGGTCGGCGGCCAGCTCGGCCCGTTCCTCACCGACCAGATGCGCGCCCAGCAGGGCCAGGACGACGCGGGCCGCCCGTTCCGCTTCCTGCGGTGACTCGTACTCGCCGCGCTCCTGGACCTGTGCCAGAAACGCCTCCCATCTCATGGGCGCCACAGCTGCCTCCTTCTCCTCGGAGCGCGGAGGACGGGACCGGACGGAGACTTTCCCGTCCCCCCGCCGATGCGGGCACGGTCCCGCTCAGCCGCGGCTCTGCTTCTGCCCAGTGTCCCCACGAATGGCGATCTTGCGGGGCCCGGCGCGCTCGGCGATCGGGATCCGCGGGGTCACGTCCCGGCCCCGCACACCCCGCAGACCCGCCTCACCCCGTCCCCGCGTACCCCCGGATCCGCTCCAGTTCCACGGCCACATCCGTGAGCGTGGCGCAGTCCGGGACCGGCGGGAGGTCAGGAGCGGACGGGCCGGGCTCGGGCCGGCGGCGCGGGTCCTCCAGGGCGTCGGCCATCGCCGCCAGCGCCTGGCACAGCCCCTCGGCCTCGGCCCGGCTCGGGCGGTGCGCGCCATGGTCGAGGCGTACCGCGCAGGCGGTCGCGGCGTCCACGATGCGTTCGGCCGCGGTGACGACGGTCAGCCAGTCCGGGTTGCGGTCGCGGGCGGCGAGGAGTTCGGCCGCGGCGGTCTCGGCCGCCGCCCTGGCCTCCCCCAGCGCCCGGTAGGCGGCGCGGCGCAGCGCCAGCCGCCGGGTGGGGTCCGCGCCCGGTTCCGCCTCCAGGACGTGCCGCAGGAACTGCTCGGTGCTGCGCAGCGCCGAGGTGACGCGGTGCCCGACCCGGCGGCGCGGGTCGGCGAGCCGGGGCAGATGTCCGACGACGAGGACGATGCCGCAGGCGATGGAGGTGTCCACGATCCGCTCGGCGGCGGCCTGCGGATCGCCGCTGACATACACGAACGACAGCACCATGAGGGTGATCGCGACGGTCTGCAGGGCGAAGTGGCGAGTGGCGAACGGCAGCAGCGCCCCGCCCGCGCCCGCCACCAGCGCGGGCCACCACGTACCGGTCAGCAGCAGGCCCGCCCCGGCGAACACCAGCACGCCCGCGACGGTCCCGGCGAAGCGGTTGACCGTACGGGAGAAGAGCGGGCCCAGGTCCGGCTTCACCAGGAAGGTGACGGTCGCCGGGAGCCAGTACCAGTGGTCGGCGCGGAGCAGCAGCGCCACGGCGACACTCGCGGCGATGCAGACGGCGACCCGCAGGCCGTAGTCCCGCCCGGCCGGGCCGAACAGGCCGCGCCCGCGCCGCGTCCGTCCGCCGACGACACCCAGCGCCCCGCGGACCGCGGCCTCGGGCCGGGCCATCCAGGCGGGACGACCCGACGCGGACGGTGCGGGCTCCGCGCCCGGCCGCGGCTCCGGCTCCCGCCGGGCGAAGGCGACCGCGGCGTCCAGCAGGGCCTGGTCGAAGGCGCCGCGCGCGGCCGTGCTGGTCTCCGGGGCGGACAGCCGGCCCGGCGACCGCCCGGTGCGCAGGGCGTCGGCGAACCTGCGGGGGCTCTCCGCCACCCGGGACGGCAACGGGCGGGCCTCCCACAGCAGCGCCACGCTGGCCTCGCAGAGCGCGGTGGCGGCGGCGAACCGCTCGGTGAGCAACAGCTCTTCCGTACGGGCGGGCCGGCGCAGCAGCCGACTGGTGAGGAGGCGCAGCCGTACGGCCTCGTCGGCGCGGTCCAGGGCGGCGGTGAGCCGGCGCCGGGCGGGCTCGGCACCGGGCCCGCCGACCGCGCTCAGGGCGTCGGCGAGCGCGTCGAAGACCGTGGCGACCGCGGCCCGTTCGCCGCTGAGCGCGCCGCCCGCGGGACGGGGCGGGCGCAGCACGAGCCGCAGCAGAAGCAGCCACAGGCAGCCGGCGAGAACATAGAGGGCCTTCGCCCAGGGCGCGCCGGGCAGCGGCATCCCGGCGCCCAGGACGGTGGTGGCCAGCATCTGCATCCCGGCGTTGGAGCGCACCGGCCCGGCCACGCTGCCCGCGCCGGAGACGAAGCCGACGGCGAACAGCGCCGGCAGGAGCCACCAGCCCGCGTCGGCCGCCTGGAGCGAGGCGCCGATCAGCATGCCGAGCGCGGAGGCCAGGGCGGGCAGGCCGATGTGCACGATGCCGGTGCGCCGGGTGCCGGGGCGGTCATTGACCCCGGCCAGCATCGAGCCGAGTCCGGCCAGGACGCCGGGCGCCGGATGGCCGGTCGCGATGCCCGCGCCCAGCAGCGGCCCCGCACACAGCGCACCGCGGGCAACGGCCGCCCAGGGGACGGGCAGCCGCTGCCAGCGGAAGGGGTGGGCGAGCCAGGCGGGCACGGCGCGCGGCGCGCGGAGCATGGGCCTCCTCAGATGACGGCGTACGGACGGCGGCAAGCGGTTCCGAGGGGCGTCATCGGCCGACGGTGCTGCTACCAGCCTACGGTCCGGGAGGGTCCACTCCGCTGCCGCGGGGTTACCACAAGATCACGAACAAATGGCGGGCAGGACCGCCACCTCCCCTTTTCCCCGCCCGCGCCAGCGGTTAGCGTCCCGGCATGACGAGCAATGCGGAGGGCCTGGACATCCGGGTGGTCGGCGGCGGGGTGATCGGGCTGACGTCGGCGATCGCGCTGGCCGAGGACGGGCACCGGGTACGGGTACTGAGCCGGGACGCGGCGGGCGGGACGACCTCGGCGGTGGCGGGCGGGCTGTGCTGGCCGTACCGCATCCAGCCGTACGAGCGGGCGGTGGCGTGGTCCGTACGCTCCTTCCAGGTGCTCACGGAGCTCGCCGAACGGCCGGCGGAGACGGGCGCCCGGATGGTGACGGGCATGATGACGGCCACGACGGACGGCGCCGAAGACGGCCTGGCCGCCTGGTACGACGCGGTGCCCGGATTGCGGCGGGCGCGGACGGAGGAGCTCCCCGAGGGCTGTGCGTCGGGGTGGCGGGCCCGTACTCCCCTGGTGGACATGCCCACCCATCTCCATTACCTGGAACAGCGGTTGGCGGCGGCGGGCGGGACCGTGGAGCGGCGTGAGGTCACCTCGCTGGAGGAGGCCGGAGCGGCGGCGGACGCGGTCGTGAACTGCTCGGGGCTCGGCGCCCGCGCTCTCGTGCCCGACCCGGACGTCCATCCGGTCCAGGGGCAGTTGGTGGTGGTGGAGAACCCAGGCATCGAGGAGTGGTCCGTCTCGGCCGACGCGGGGGCGTCGGACACCACGTATCTGCTGCCCCAGCCGTACGGCTTGGTGCTGGGAGGTACGGCGCGGGAGCACGCCTGGTCCCGGGAGCCCGATCCGGCGGTGGCGGCGGCCATCGTGGCGCGCGCCGCACGGCGCTTCCCGGAGCTGGCGCGGGCCCGGGTCCTGGCCCACAAGGTGGGGTTGCGCCCGGCCCGCCCTGCGGTACGGCTGACGGCGGAGCGGCTGTCCGGCGGCACGCCGTGCGTGCACAACTACGGGCACGGCGGTGCGGGCGTGACCGTGGCCTGGGGTTGTGCGGACGAGGTGCTGCGGATGGTGCGGGAGGTCCGGGAGGGTCACGGACCGGTCCGCGGGTAGGTGCGGCGCGCTCTTCCCGGGCCCGGAATTCGTCCTTTCGGTCCCGCGGCGGGCGGACGCGCGGAATTCACCGGCCGGAGGGCGCATCCAATCGCCCGTCTCATGCGTCCTATGTGCAAGCGCCATTTCTATATGGCCGCACATCAGGGATATTTGGAGTATCCATTTTGAGAAACGGCATTAAGGGCATTCGTCGCGTATCCGCGGTCGCTGTCACCGCGGGGGCCGTTCTGACGGCCGGGGCGTTCACCGCTCCCGCGCAGGCCGCTGCGCCCAAGACTCCCACGATCGCCGCCAAGGGCGGCTTCGTGATGAACAACGGCACGGGGAAGACCCTCTTCACCAAGGCCGCGGACACCCGTCGCTCCACCGGCTCCACCACCAAGATCATGACGGCTCGGGTGGTGCTGGCGCAGTCGAACCTCAACCTTGATTCCAAGGTGACGGTCCAGAAGGCGTACAGCGACTACATCGTCGACAACAACTGGGCTTCCTCGGCCAAGCTGATCGTCGGCGACAAGGTCACCGTCCGCCAGCTGCTGTACGGGCTGATGCTCCCGTCCGGCTGCGACGCGGCGTACGCGCTGGCCGACAAGTTCGGCAGCGGCTCCACCCGGGACGCGCGGGTCAAGTCGTTCATCGGCAAGATGAACTCCACGGCCAAGTCGCTCGGCATGACGAACACGCACTTCGACTCGTTCGACGGCATCGGAAGGGGCGCGAACTACTCGACTCCGCGCGACCTGACGAAGCTCGCCTCCAACGCGATGAAGTACTCCACGTTCCGTACGGTCGTGAAGACGAAGTCGACCACGCAGAAGGTCACGACGAAGAGCGGTGGCTACCGCAACATGTCGTGGACCAACACCAACGCGCTGCTCGGCACCTACTCGGGCACTCTCGGCGTCAAGACGGGCTCCGGCCCGGAGGCCAAGTACTGCCTGGTCTTCGCCGCGACCCGCGGTGGCAAGACGGTCATCGGCACGGTTCTCGCCTCTTCCTCGGTGACGAACCGCACCGCTGACGCGAAGAAGCTGATGGACTACAGCTTCAAGAAGTAACCCGGCACAGGCGTGGGGCCTGCACACGACCGGAAGGTCGTGCGCAGGCCCCTTCGTCATCCGGCCGCCGGCACCACACCGGGGCCGTACGACGCCACTCCGGAGTCGGCCTAACCGCCGCTCTTCACTTCGACGCCGTTGTCCTCGCCGGTGCCGCTGCCGTCACCCGCGTCGTCCCCGTTTCCGTTGCCGGGTCCGATCTGGATCTCGAAGTCGCCGTCGTACTGCTCATGGCCCGCGATCACGGCCAGTTCGACGACCTCGGCACCCTTCTGACCGCGCACGATCAGCGGATCGCTGCGCAGATCACGCATCAGCGCCCAGCACATGGCGATCATCACGACCATGAACGGCACCGCGACCAGAATCGTCAGATTCTGGAGGCCGGTCAGGGCATCGCCCGAGCCACCGCCGATCAACAGCATGATCGCCGCGACCGCACCGGTCACCACTCCCCAGAAGATCACCACGAGCCGGGTCGGCTCGAAGGTCCCCTTCTGCGAGAGGGTGCCCATGACGATGGACGCGGCATCGGCACCGGACACGAAGAAGATGCCGACCAGGATCATGACGAGAATGCTCATGACGGTGGCGAGCGGGTACTGGTGCAGCACATCGAAGAGCTGGCCTTCGGGCGTGCTCGACCCGCTGAGCTGCTTGGACGACTGGAGCTTCATGGCCGAGCCGCCGAACACCGCGAACCACGCCAAGCTGACCACGCTCGGGACGAGGATGACCCCGCCGATGAACTGGCGGATGGTCCGGCCCCGGCTGATCCGGGCGATGAACATGCCCACGAACGGCGTCCAGGAGATCCACCACGCCCAGTAGAAGACGGTCCAGCTGCGCAGCCAGCCACCCACATCGTCACCGCTGCTGGCCTCCGTACGGCCCGCCAGCTGCGGCAGTTCGCCGATGAACGAGCCGAGAGAGGTCGGCAGCAGGTTGAGGATGAGGATGGTCGGTCCGACCACGAACACGAAGACCGCCAGGATGACCGCCAGCACCATATTGATGTTGGACAGCATCTGGACGCCCTTGGCGATACCGGAGACCGCGGACAGGATGAAGGCGATGGTCAGCACGGTGATGATGCCGACCAGCAGGGTGGTGCTGACGCTGTCCATCCAGCCGAGGACCTTGATGCCGCTGCCGATCTGGAGCGCACCGAGACCCAGCGAGGCCGCCGAACCGAAGAGGGTGGCGAAGATGGCCAGGATGTCGATGACACGGCCGCCCCAGCCGTTCGCCCGCCGGGTGCCGATCAGTGGGGTGAACACCGCGCTTATCGTCTGCCGCCTCCCCCGCCGGAAGCAGCTGTAAGCGATGGCCAGACCAACGACCGCATAGATCGCCCAGGGGTGCAGCGTCCAGTGGAACATCGTGGTGGCCATCGCGGTGTCCATCGCCTGGGCGGCGTCCTGCGGATCGGTGCCCGGCGGTGGGGTGCTGAAGTGCCCCAGCGGCTCACTGACGCCGTAGAACATCAAACCGATGCCCATGCCCGCGCTGAACATCATCGCGATCCAGGACACGGTGCGGAATTCCGGATCCTCGCCCTCCTTGCCGAGCGTGATCCGGCCGTACTTGCTGACCGCCAGCCAAATCGCAAAGATCACGAATCCGGAGGCGGAGAGCACGAAGGCCCAGCCGCCGTTGTCGATCACCCAGTTCAGCATCGAGGTCGATGCGCTCTTGAGGGATTCGGTGGACGACGCTCCCCACGCGATGAAGGCGAGGGTGAGCA
>Ga0207426_1001879_pt1 | contig 15368 bp, 16 predicted proteins | sample AraplaMF_Cvi_mMS_FD_184265 | JGI IMG/M metagenome (GOLD analysis project Ga0207426, IMG submission 184265) | Arabidopsis root microbial communities from the University of North Carolina, USA - plate scrape MF_Cvi_mMS (SPAdes) (version 2) | ecosystem: Host-associated > Plants > Roots > Endosphere...
CAGCCGAGGCACTCGCGCAACTGCGCGTGTGATCGCGAGTACGCTCGTCGTCGCTGTGCATGGGAGACGAGCGATTGTCAGAAACCAAGGAGAGAAAATGCAGTCGCTAACCTCGCAAGATGCTCGCACTGCGCTCACTGAGCGCATTGTTAGCGCCAAGATGCAAAAGAATGTGACCTTCGAGGAACTCGCCCGGGGAACCAATCTGGGTGTAGCCTATGTCACAGCTGCCTTGCTTGGACAACATGCGTTGCCGGAGGATGCAGCGCGCACAGTCGCACAGAAGTTGGAGCTCGGTGATGAGGACCGGCTGTTGCTGCAAGCCATCCCTGTGAGGGGTAGCATCCCAGGAAGTGTGCCGAGTGATCCGACGATCTATCGCTTCTATGAAATGGTTCAAGTATATGGCAGCACGCTGAAAGCGCTTGTCCACGAGCAGTTCGGCGACGGCATTGTTAGCGCAATCAACTTCCGAATTGACCTAAAAAAGGTCGAGGATCCGGAAGGCGGGTCGCGCGCAGTTATCACTCTCGATGGTAAGTTCCTGCCATATCAGCCTTTTTGATTGCTCTGCGGACATCAAGCAAATCCGCGTGTGGCAGCGGGCGCGGCGGTGTTCAAGCCCGCAACGATGTCGGCTCGACGTCGCGTGCCCGGGAGGTGTTGGGGTGGAAATGAATGGTGCTGGCCGGACGTCAACTTTGTCATCACCCTTACGCGGCTATGCTGAGCGCAACGTCACTATTGGCGTCGTAACCTTGTCGTTTGTGTGGTGGGATCGTTCACACCGCGAGTCAGCTTGAGCAGGTTGTTGCTGTTCTTACTCATTTACGTGCGGCAACTGGGCGTCGAAGACCAGGCTAGGTAAGCAAGTGGTCCGCCGTAGCGTTCAGCGCTACGTTCTTGGGCACGGCCATCACTGCGCCGTTGTGGGGGCGGCTCGCCGACCGCTTTGGCCGCAAGCCAATGCTTGTGTGCGCGGCTATCGGCATGGCGATAGTAATGTCTTTGATCGGCATCGCACCGATTAGCGGCCCGAGCAGCTTACCGGCGAGCGCGCCGGTTGAAAGTGATGCGTACGCGTAACCGCCGATCAAGCCTTCGGCGAATCGAAGCGCCACTAGCTGGTGGACAGAATGAGAATAGCGGATGCCGGTCTTCACCGTTGGAATTTTCATCAGAACGTTTGGTGCCTTCATAGTCGAGAAGCGCCAACGTGATCCTGCCTCGTTTCCACCTATCGCGAATCATTCAGCCATAACCCTGACTTCGTATTCGATCGGAGTGGAGACGATAGAGGTGTGCAGATGTTGTCGATTGTAGTAGCCTTCGATCCAGACTACGATTTTCGGGCGAGCCTTACAGGCCTTAACAAAATTAGGGCGTTTCAATAGGAGCAGCCACCGGAAATTTACGCAGGCGTGTGGTGTGCCGTGTCGATTGCAGCCGTTTCATCATCGTAGGCCTCCTGTTCCTTCCAGAAAACGAGAAGTCTGAATCCAATCCAGTGCCTTTAATGGAGGCCCGCTTTCGTCAATATTTGCATGCCCTGCGATGGCCGATTTGATCCCGGACCGGCGATGCTCGCCTCACATAGGGGCGCTGCCCCGTCAAACGTCCTTCGCCTCGCGCCCCCCGAGCTACTGAACTGAAGCTGCAAACCGCGACCGAACCATTTCAGATACCGGCTTTTGCCGATCGACGGCCCCAATCGACGAAAAGTGTCTGCCGGGTGATAAAACTAGCCTCATCCGAAAGCCTCATCCGAAAGCCGAAAGCCGAAAGCCGAAAGCCGAAAGCCGAAAGCCGAAAGCCGAAAGCCGAAAGCCGAAAGCCGAAAGCCGAAAGCCGAAAGCCGTAAGCCGATTGCCGCGGCGATCTCCTCCGGTTTGCCAAACCGCCGCATCGGGACTGCCGACAAATCGCGCTGGCCACCTTCGCTTCTCGGGGCATTATTTGCACGGAACAGCTCCGTCTCCGTGGGGCCTGGCGCGAGAGCGATGACCGTGATACCCGTCTGTGCGAGTTCGAGCGCCCACGTGCGGGCAGAGCTAAACGACGCGGCCCCAACCACGCCGCACGTCTTTGTGCCTCGCGACGTCATCAGGTCGTTCGGGCTGCCGATGGGATCACGGGTAGGAGCATTGCGATCTGCACGTTCGAATCAGACAGGCCGAAGGGTGAAGCGTGGGTAACTCTTCGGTCGAAACATATGCGAAGAGAACCGCACGGCGCCACGCTAAGACGCGGGCGCGGATGCGAATGATGTCCTTTTCTACCCCTGAGTAACGTCGCCCGCCGTTCACGCGCCCATCTGCCAATTCGCCTGCGCGATGTGATCGACTTCTTCCGCGCAGCGTTACCAGCAAACGTGACCTGAAACGACGTGTATACGACCATTAAATTAAGGGCTGTGATGCTAATGTTCGGTTATCCATCACTGAACGAGACGGAGCGAAATCATGGCGATCAAAGGTGAACCGCGGGATATGAAGAAATGGAAGGACGTGGTACTTGACCCGAGTCTGCGCTTCCCTGGCGAGTCGAGCGAGTATAGAAGAGCGCGCGACGAACTCATGGGGATAGAGGACGATCTTCGGCGGCTCAACGAGAAGGTGATTGCCCAGCGCCGGACGCTTCCTCGCGGCGGGACGATCAAGGAAGACTACGTTTTCGAGGTAGCCGGCGACGGACGAAAGATTCGGTTTTCCGAATTGTTCGCACCGGGCAAGAACTCACTGGTTATCTACAACATGATGTTCCCGCGCTGGCCAGACGATCGCAGAGCGGGCGCGCCTTGTGGCAAGACGGCTGAGTTGCCTCTGGTCGAGCAGCCGTGTCCATCATGCACCTCGGTGGTGGACGGTCTTGAAGGCGCAGCCTTCCATCTGGCCGCGCGCACTAACCTGGTCGTAGTCGCTAAAACCAGTCCGGAGCGGCTCGGGATATTTGCGGAAGAACGGGGTTGGCGGAATTTGCAACTACTTTCATCGCGCAATAACAGCTTCAACCGCGACTACTACGCAGAAAAGCCAGACGGTGTTCAATTAGCCATTCTTAATGTATTTGCGCGAGACGAGGAGGGTATCCACCACCATTGGTCCAGCGAACTTGCGTTCAAACATGGAACCACCACGCCGCTAGAATCAATCTGGCCGATTTACGGAATTCTTGGCGTTACGCCTGAAGGCCCTGGCGACCGCGCCGCTTATCCTAATCTCCAATACTAGGGTGGCGCGAGCAGCGAAAAATGTTCGGTTCTGCGTGGCTGGTCTCGATACTGACAACACTGACGGCGTTCTTGGCCATATTCAATGCATGGCAGCTTGGCTTGCAGGCGTTCCGCACCGCGAGGCATTGGCAGAAGGGCTGGATTCAGACCAGTCGACTCGTCATCTTCGACGGAGAAGCAGTGCAAGCTGTTATGCACTTCGTGATGTTGGGAATGCTCGTGCCAAGGCTGCAAGTGCTTCCTAGTGCCGTTACAGAAGGCATGTTCCTGCTATTGAGTGCATGGTATGGGTTGCACCTAGTAGACGGTGTCCGCTCCCGCGGATTCCGAGCGTTGGTAGGCGGCCATCATTTGGCACATCTGATTCATTGTGTTGCGACCGTTTACATGGTAGAGGACGTGTCGACGGGGCTAATATGTGGAAGCGTTGCGAGCAATGGAATCTCACCCGTTCTTGCCGGGATCGTTTTTTGGCTGGTTGGTCATGGAATTCGCGACGTCCTAGTGGCGGCCGGTTCCATCCGCGCAAAAGACGCCGGATGCATAGGAGGTTCGATGTACATATGCCGCGCTCTAACGGGCGGAGTCATGGCTACGATGCTCGTAACCATGAACTAGGCTCGCACTGTAGGCTGGTGCGGTCACACCTGATTCGGCCCCATGTGGCGAGCTCGGGTAGATGCTCGAGCAAAAGCCCGCCGCATGCGGTCGCGGTCGCCGAAGCCGGTCAGTCGCGCCACAATATCGAGCGAGTGATGACTGTCCTCGATAAGTATGCGTGCTTCTTCGAGGCGCATCTGTTCGATCGCCTTCGCCGGGGTATGCCCTGTTTCCAGACGGAAAGCACGTCTGAATTGACGCGGAGAGAGATGGGCTACTTCGGCGAGGTCATCGATAGTTAGGCGCTTATGTAGATTTGCCCGCATGTACAACAGTACATCGCGAATACGATCGGATTTCGGATCCATGTCGAGAAGCGCCGAAAACTGTGATTGCACGCCCGCTCGACGATGGTAGAGGACTAGACGTTTAGCAATGGCTCTGGCAGCCTCCGCCCCTAGGTCGTCTTCGATTAGAGCTAAAGCAAGATCGATCCCAGCTGTCATGCCCGCAGAGGTCCAGATGGGACCATCCGCCACGAAGATCCGGTCGTCCTCGACGTGGACGGCGGGATACTTTTCACGCATTTCGGCCGCACGGTCCCAATGGGTCGTGACTCGACGTCCGTCGAGCAATCCCGCCTCGGCTAGGACGAATGCGCCGTGACAGGTCGCCGCGATCCGTCGACAATGTGATGGCGCGTCGCGGATAAGATCGATCATTCCGGGTGAGGCTTCTTCAAGACTCGCGCCGACGACAACAAGGTCGTATGGATCGGGAGTAAACGGCTCTGTCATGACTTCGAAGCCTAGCGACGTGCGAATCGGACCGCCTTTCTCGGAGATCATTCGGACGTCGTAGACCGGCGTTAGCGCCTGCTTATTGGCCGTTTCAAAGGGCGCCGTAACAGCGATCCCCATCGGTTGATATCCCGGAAAAATAAGAAAGCCTATCTTGCGCATGATGTATAGGTATATCTAAACGTCTGTACTTATTCCATTGGGGGTCCCCCAACTAATTGCACTCAGTAGGGACGTCGAAGTCTTACCCTGCGCGGTCAGGTCAGCACTGATCCTCCCTCCTATCGCCGACAATGTTGAACGCAAATTCCCTTTCTGAAATATGTGCAGCACAGCTCTGAGACAAGCCGTCCGACACGTGTCGAGGATGTACGACGAAACTCTTGCATCTTCGGGCTTAAGCGTCAACCAGTACGCGATCCTCTCAAACTCAAACGCGAAAGCGGGCTGACCATCCAGCAGTTGGCCGCACGCATGGTTAAGGATCGAACCACGCTTTAGTCACCTGATCCGTCCTTTAGAAGCGAAGCATTTCGTATCTATCACACCGTCGAGCGAGGACAGCCGACGCACGGAGGTGGCCCTGACGGGCGTCGGACGCGCCGCTTGAAGGAGGCGCAACGGCTGTGGCGACACGCTGAGGATCGGTTTCAGAAACGTTTCGGCGAGGCGAGAGCCGAGCGGATGCGCGCGATGTTGCACGAGCTTTGTACCATGGAACCCTAATACATGCGCAGATCTCCATCCGGAGGGCACGTCGTGGACGACGCTCCTGCGTGCTGCTAATCACGTCGCCGAAAATTCCGCGACGCTCGCCCCCTATGCCGCTTCAACTCGACGTACTGGTGACGACTCCGTGAAGCAAGCTGCGTATTCGACGCCAAACCGAACGCTGATTCCACAGCAAACCGAGCACGGATTCCACAGCAAAGCGAGCGCCGATTCCACGGCAAACCGAGCAGGTATTCCACGACTGCCCGAGCGCGAATTCCACGCGTAACCGAGCAGTAAGGTGGCGGGACGGCGACGCGGATAACCATGGCACTCTCGACGATTTGTCGGGCGGCCGAATGTCGAATAAAAGGTTATCCATGCGTCAAATCAGGGAAGTGCTGCGCCTGCGTTTCGTATGTGAACGTACCCAGCGCGAGATCGCGACGACGATCGGCGCTTCGAGCGCAACGGTCTGGGACTACCTAGACCGTGCCCGGCGTGCGCAACTCGACTTCGAGAAGGCCATGTCGATGGACGACGCGTCGCTCGAAGCGCTGCTGTTTCCGCCGCAACCGTCGTTGAGTCGGACGCGCCCGTTACCCAACTGGGCGCTTGTGCATCGTGAGCTTGGCAGGCGAGGCGTAACGCTGGACCTGCTCTGGAACGAGTACAAGGCCCAAGAGCCCGAAGGGTACGGCTACAGTTGGTTCTGCAAGCACTACGAGCGCGGGGCAGCGGCTTTGCCGGTTACGCTGCGCCAGACGCACACGCCCGGCGAGAAGCTGTTCATCGATCACTCAGGCAACAGGCTCGGTATCGTTGATCCGCACACCGGCGAGATCCGCGAGGCGGAGGTGTTCGTCGCGACGCTCGGCGCATCGAACTACACTTATGCCGAAGTCACTTGGACTCAGCAGCTCGAGGGCTGGATCGGCTCGCATGTGCGCGCGTTGAGCTACATCGGCGGTTGTGTCGAGCTGTGGAATCTTCGCTCGGCTTCACGTGGAAAGGCTGCTCGCTTTGCCGTGGAACGGCTGCTCGGTTTGCGTGGAATACGCAAGCAAGCCGCTGAAATTGCCCGAGACGTCGGCATCGTTGGAGTTTCCACGGGACCGGTTTGGCAGACCGGATGGCCGCGGCGGGTTTGACGCCCGGTGGCTTTTACCGACACTTCGAATCGAAGCAAAAGGTCTTCGAGGAAGCAATCGAACATGCAATCGACTTGATGGCGACGTCGATGCAGCGAACAGCATCGCGAGGCAAGCGCGGGCTGCAGAGCGTCATAAAGGACTATCTATCTGACGACTTTGGCAGCGAGGTCGCAGCGGGATGCCCGTTCGTCGCGTTGGGGAGCGATCTCGCGCCGAGCAGCGACGAGGTCAGGGCGCTCACCACGCAGGGCTTCCGCCGTATGGTGTCTATCATTGCCGACCGGCTCGAAGACCTCCCGCCCGATGCCGCGAGAAATCGGGCGCTGGTAATGCTGTCGACGATGATCGGCGCCGTTACGATGGCGATTGTAGTGTCCGATCCCGCGCGTTCGAAGGCGATACTGCAACAAGCGCGCATGCATTTGACTCAAGCGGCTTGAGCCGCGTTGGAGTGGATGAGCACCTCCAGCAATCGTTTCGAGGTCGTGCGAAATCGAGACGCCATTGCTGCGGTTTCGATAAAGGATGGGGCGATCGGCCCGCATCTAACGGGGGGTCTAACGGCTCCGTGGTCTTGCGAGGCCGCGGCCGCTATTAAGCTCGTGCCGGCGATCCTTACTGCCACGGTTCCGACGATCTAAATCCCCGCAGGTGAGGCGCAGCGTATCGCCGTGTCTCTCAGTCGAATGGGATCACGCAATTGGCAAACCGACGTGCCGTCGATGTTATCCAGTCCTACTCGGGAGCTTAGCGGTTAGTTGGGACGCTATGAAGTTGTCCAGCTTCGTGCGACCAGCAGAGGCCCAATCTGAAAGGCTAGCGCGGAGACGCTGGGCAGCCTGTTCGTCGCAGACCGCGGGCATCACAATTGAGCAGCGCTCATCGCCGCCTCCGATCGACTCGCCGTACCGCTCTTACAAATGTATCCCCTGATTCCTGTAAGGGTGATCCAGTCCGCCTCGCTGAAGGCTGTGCGGAGCCAGGCCCTTGCCGCATTTCGAGAGAGATTCATCCAAACAAGCGCTTACTGCTCTTCTGCGACTCGGAACCTACTTACCGCATTGCGTATTGCGATCGCCTGGACGTTGAGCGATTCCGAGGCGGCTGCCGCCTGCTCCACCAATGCCGCGTTTTGCTGAGTCACGCCGTCCATTTGCGAAACAGCAGTTACGATCTGCTCAAGTCCCCTTGATTGCTCGCCTGACGCTGTGGAGATCTCCTCAAGGAGCTTCGTGACCCTGTTGGTTGCTTTGGCCATGTTATCTACTCGCTCAGCGGCATCGATGGCGTGTGTTGCTCCGTCGCTAACCCGTTGGATTGATGAGCCTATCAGGCCCTTAATTTCTTTTGCAGCGACGCCAGATCGTTCGGCCAGAGCCCGAACTTCGGAAGCAACAACGGCGAATCCACGCCCCTGAATGCCCGCTCGCGCAGCCTCCACCGATGCGTTCAGCGCAAGTATGTTTGTCTGGAAGGCGATTTCCTCGATTATCGAAGTGATCTCAGCGATTTTGTCTGAACCGTTCCTGAGATCTTTCAGATCTTCAGCAAGCTGTCGAACCGAAGCGGCATTGCTCGCTGCTGATTGGCTTACCTCCCGCGAAAGGGCACTAGCCTCCCTAACATGATCTGCGTTCTGTTGAACGGTCGCGGTAAGTTGCTCAAGGCTAGAAGCTGTTTGCTCGAGGGAAGCAGCCTGCTCTTCCGTCCGTCTGGATAGGTCGCTACTGCCAGCGGCGATATCGGTGGCTGAATCAGCAATACGGACAACTCCATCTCGTATGACAGCGACCGTGCTTTTCAGACTTCGCTGCATCGCGCCGAGACTACGCATCAAGACACCAAACTCATCGTTATGATCGACAGCAACGCGTCCCGTTAAATCACCATGTTCAATGCTGCTAAAATGCCGAAGTGCATCCGCTAGCGGTGCTGAGATTTTCCCTCGTAGGGCGCGCCATGAAGCGAAAGCGAGAGCGACACCGAAAATTGTCAAAGTAACGTTCAACACGATTAGTGAGCGTTCGTGGCGCTCGCCGCGGCGGGCGAGTTCGAGAGAGTCCTTCACCTGGAAGTCTTTGAGTTGCTCCGTTGCCTTTCCGAACGCTACACTCAACGGAGGCATAACGTTGAAGACAATTCTGCGAGCATCGTCGATGTTCGATGCTTGTAACGCACTGACCGCACGTTCAATGCCATCTGTCATATAGCGCGAGCGGGTCTCGTTGACTTTCGCCGCCAGTTGGCGCTCTCCGTCCGTGGCGGGATATGCCAGGTACGCTGCCCAATCCCTGTCGGAAGCGTGTACGTTTTCATAGACAAGCGGCAAATCGGCGAGTCGCTCTTCTGCGCTTGACGTTGCTGCCAGTCGATCCAAAATTAGGCGTGCGTGCTCGATATGCTCTCGCGCTCCCAATACTGCGACCACCGTCGGAACATCATCGGAAGACTCTACTAACGACGAGTTCGTTGCTCCGATTCCCATTATTCCGCCGATCCCTACAACACCGATTGCCACCGCCAGAAGCGACAACGAGGCGGTAAGAAGGGTACGTACTTTCCAATTCCTAAACATCCTATTCCACCAAATAAATAAGTGACACTATCTGACGCATCGCCGATGCGACAGTTCTGGGGCGTGATGCGTCTTCCACGCGACCCTAGTAGACTTGCGTCGAAATAATTGAAAACTGTCAGATCACGCATACCCCACTAGACCCATGCGTTGTAGTCGACGAATTGCTCTGTTGCGGCTGGACTGACCGCTGCAGATCGCCAGCCGGTACGGCTTTGGAAAACAGCCACCCTTGCCCATACCGAACGCCTAGCCGTCGTAGAAACTGGACCTGCTCCTCTGTCTCAATCCCTTCCGCGACTGCTTCAATGTCCAAGGCCTTCGCAATTGCCGATCGCATACTCAAGCTCGGCTTCTAAGGACAGGCGACGAGAGAGGAAGCGTCGCATGAAGGCTCCGCACGTCAAGCCAAGCGCGACGCCGCAAAAGACCCCCGTCGACGAGAGGGGTTGCAATTTCGCGAAGATCCCTTTCGGCGGTTCGTCGACTATGATGGCAATCGGAAAATTCTCGGTTTGGCGAATCACGAAGCGCCCTATGGGTCGTCTTCCCGATGCACGGTCCTGAACTGCTGTGATCATGCGGTCATTATCCCCGCCTGCAGACGTGGCAACGATGCTGCTCTTGATCGTATTAACAGCAAAAGAACGTCGCATCGACAGATCGATTGCATCTACGAGAGAACCAGCCTTACCGATGACGATTCGTCGACGTCCGCCTCCTATAGGATTAGGCGCGTCGAACCATATTTCGTGTCCGTCGGCTATGTAATCCGGGGCTGGCAGGGAATTGGCACCTCTACTGGATATGCCATTAATTGCGGAACAGAGATATCCTGCTTCTCGATACGCGCCGGCATCGCGAATGTATCCGTAGTCAGCGGTGATTTGCCGAAGACCTTCGATGTACGAGGGTGAACAACGCTCCTCACGGAGTCCGCCCATTCGATCCACCGCATCGTACGCCTGATCCGTTACTAAATGAATCCGACGGATTGCAGCCTCTGCAACTCTCTCGACTTGCACTCGCTCTTGATCTTGCGATACCTTTTCCGCCGCAAGCATCCCTTCAAAAATTGGAAAGAAGGTAGCCGCCGCGGTCCCGAGGAAAGTGACGACAATCAGTCTGCGACGTCTGAGACGCTCCATGTACGACTCCCCCCGACGATTGGTTGTTGGGGCCAGACGCGCGCTAACGCCTTGTCGTCGCTTCTGACCTTGGCAAGGCGCTAAGCTACTGGCCATTGCACGGCCCCGTGCACACATCTTAGGTGGCCGCGGTGGAATTCTCATAGGTACTGGGTCACGTTGCACAATTTGTTCAGTGATTCACGACCGCGCGGCATCGGAATGCTCACGACTTCGGTCCATTTATTTCGCCTTCTCAGTGCGACGCAGGCATGCCTAACCGAAAAAAATCAACGACTCGGCGCAATCAAGAACCAGATCTCGAGGGCGTACAAGTGAACGAACATGCAGTCATCAACGGAACGCCGTTAGGCCGCGCTTCTCACGCTACGATGCCTATTAAGACCGCGGCTTTGTTTGACTTCGCGACTCGGAAGCGATCGAATCTTCGCTGTGCGAACGCCACGTGCAGAAAGATCTTGCTTGGTGAGCGCCTCCGGAAACCGAATGGCCATTCCACGACGTGGCTGCTTCCATATGTGCCCGATTGTCCAAGCGAGTCTGCGACAAGAGTCGGCAGGATGCTACCTAACAATCGGTAGGCTTATGCTATGCCCTATGTAGCGCTCCGTCAACTGGTTTTGTGCATTCGTGAGACGCGACTCAGCAGCGCGACGGTTATGGCCGTGATAGCTTCTTCCAGCACGTCGCGCAGTAGGCGGGTCGCTCTGGCGGTCGCTTGGCAAAGCTCAGAGGTGGGACGGTGATGCACTCTAACTCAACCGCGGTTCCCACCAAGTGTTGATACGAACTCGCCCGAGGCTACTCGCTCCAACTCGACCATTGGGAGTGTTTTCGATAGGCGCAGCATCTCTGCGCATCCAACGCCGTACGAGCGGTGTCGACTCTTCGCAGAGCTTTTCTAACGGCTAACTGAGGTGATGCAGCGCTACAGCAAAAGTAGGATGTGGAACCGTTCCGCCGTCGAGGGCACTTAGCTCATACTACGAATCGCTCGGCCTTAAAAACGCGACAGTGGTTGATCCGGCGTCGGATTGCTTGTCACCAATCAGAAGGTGTATGGGCGGTCAGTCGGACCGACTTCACCATAGGGCAGTTCCCGCTGTCGCTGGAGTATCTTTCCATTACGCCACGCTTCGTATAAGATGGCATATACAACCAATATTTCAGCTTTTCATGTGGCAGGGGCAAGCTATCGCCAACGCTGCTTAATAGTGGTATATACAACAATGTACGGTCGGCGTCGGCCTTCCGTGCGAAGGGAACTTCGGATGAGTAGAAATCTGATGCTTTTGCTCTGCGTCTCGGTGCCTTCTTTCATGATCAACCTTGATGCGAATATCGTCGCTGTATCGCTGCAGCCGATCGCTAGATCGCTGCACGCCGACTTCGCTTCCATCGAGTGGGTCATCTCAGCCTACACGCTCTCGTTTGCCAGCTTGCTCATGCCGGCGGGCGCATTAGCGGATCGCTTTGGGCGCAAGCGTATTCTCCTCATTGGACTTGCGATTTTCACTGCAGCGTCCTTGCTTTGCGGTGCAGCCGCGACGGCCGCTGTTCTGAATATCGGTCGGGCAATTCAGGGCGTTGGGGCGGCGCTTCTACTGAGCGCTGCGCTAGCAGTGCTATCGCACAGCTTCCACGGCAGAGAGCGCGCAAAAGCCTTCGCGTTCTGGGGCTCGGTCATTGGGATTGCCATAATGCTCGGTCCCGTCGCGGGTGGCCTGATTACCGAATATTTGGGATGGAGGTGGGCGTTCTACGTCAATTTACCCATTGGAATCGCCATCATCGCATTGACAATGTTCGCTGTGGAAGAATCGAACGACCCGGCGAGCAGCCGAGTCGATGTGGTAGGTGTCTTGCTCTTCAGCGGCTTCCTGGGCCTATTAACGTGGTCGCTCATCTCGGGCAATCGGGAAGGATGGGGCGATTTTTGGGTTCTCACCCGCGCGGCCGTTGCGCTGGTGCTTTTTCTCGCATTCCTGGTCGCGCAGCGGCGTGAATCCCGGCCGATGATTGATCTTTCGTATTTCACTAAGCGGACGTTCGTAGGAGCAAATATCGCGGGCGTGGCTTATCCAGTAACATTCCTAACGATGCTGACGTACATGCCGTTCTTCTTCCAAAGCGCGTTGCGGCAGACGCCCCTTATTGCCGGGCTGATGATGCTGCCCCTGGCGGCGCCGCTTTTCGTAATGCCTCGCATTGTCTCGTCTCATTTGGATCACCGTTTGTCTGGCAGAGCATTGTTGACGATTGGGCTGCTGCTTGTCGCCGTAGGAATATCGCTAACTTCGTTCACCGTTGGCTTTCTGAGCTATCGGTCAGTGCTCGTCCCTATGATTATCGCGTCGCTGGGCGCAGGGATATTGAACGGCCAAGTACCAAAGGTCAGCATGGCGGTCATTCCCGTTGAGCGCGCGGGCATGGCCTCAGGTATTGCCGGAACTGTCAGGTTCAGCGGACTAGTGCTAGGCTTTGCGGCGTTAGGGGCCGTTCTTTTCGCGAGCATAACGGCGGATGTAGGACAGCATTTCGCCGCAGTACCGATCACCGATCAAGCGCAGATTGCGAGGTTCATCGCTAATGGAGATGTTTCGGCGGCCGCGAGGGCCGTTGCGAGTCAGTCTAGCGATATTTCAGCCTTGGTAGCTATTCTTGCGCGAGGCTATCGATCACTTTTGAGCGCCGCAGCGGCCGTGGCAGTCTTGGCTGCCGCTCTTACCTGGTGGCTGACTGATGCAAAAGAGACGGCACCGCATGCAGCCGCCCGTCAAAGTGCGATCAGTCCGCTAATTGACTAAGGTGCAGTGCGGAGCAGTCAGAGGGCACTTTTCCCGGTTCGGCTACAAGCGTTGTGAACGGCGGCAACACTGACACTGAGCATACTCTGCGTTCCGCTGCATATTCCGGGATTTGACTGGAATATGCTGCATCGAATGGAGAACGGCCCCGGTTTTGTGTAGGCTTCAACTGCATCGCGAGCGAATGGATCCAGCCAACGATCGGCTACACGCAGCAGACGTTTCGCGACTTGCAAAACGCCAGCACCGTAAGGCCGCCTGTCGGGCTGCTGAGATAGGTAAGCCATTCGCAGTCTCTGACCGGATGTTGATCGTATTGGCCAGTCGCAGCAGGAAAACTCATAAAAACAAGTAGGTAGGGATGCCGCTAGTACCGACCATGTAACACGCGCGAATGACACTCGGCTTGTAACAAGCGCTAGTGAAGTCGGGACGACAGGGCATCGTTGCCCACCAAGCGTCTACCGACTTGTCGTCTGCGCGTCATCAAAAAAGCTGCGATGCAGCGGCGGCCAAGCACGGAAGGGGGCTTTTCCTTTGTGAACACGCGGGCTTATTTGGAAGAGCTTTCGCGATGTAGTGTTCCAAATGAATTGACGCCGGCTATTCCTTGATCTAGGTGCTGCCGCTGCCGTTTTTCCTTTCGCATTACTCTTTCCGGCCGTCCGGGCAGCAAGAGTTCGCATACGGAATCAGGTCGTACGCCGCCTGAGTCAGGAGAAGGGGTGGTCGATTCGCTTCACCGCCCTCGATACATCACCTGCCAAATCCTGGCAACGGTCTTGTCCCACCCAAACACCTGCTCGACGCGTTTGCGTCTGTACCGGTTAATTGCGCAGCTAGCCATCGCGTCATTCGAGCGTCAATCGGGAACCGCCATCGTTTTTCGGCCATCTGCGGCGTCTTATTGTTCGCGCGACACGATGCCACGAAGCCGCTGTGTCTTAGTTTTTTCAGCACCGACCTTAATACACGCACCGGCAAATCGGGAAGCATCTGAAGGATCTCTTGGGCGCGCCCCGTTCGGCGGTGCCGTTGCCTTGTGTGACCTCTGCGTTCGCTACGAGGCCATGCCGCTTATCGCTCGCGCGCGCTGCGCGCGACCCTTTCTTCATAATCGTGTCTGGAACAACAATACAAATTCATCCGTACATCAAGTCGACGGACAATCGATGAATTGTAGCCTGATTTAGGTGATTAAATCTGACCACGCGGACAGTCGCGCAGTACATTCGAATACGCCCGATGTCCTAGCGTTCGAAGAACCCTAGCATGAGCGACCCCCGGCATGCGACTCGACGAAATTGCCGTCGATCAGAAGCATGGCCATAGTCACTACATTAAGCGGACCGTCTTTGGGATTGTTCATTTATGATTGGCGCGAGATCATTAACCTGCAACGCAGGAAGTCGTCGGCCACGTTCCCTTCGCCACCGCCGAGGAGGTTGACGCGGCTATCAGTGCGGCGCACAGGGCATTCCAATCGTCTTGACCGGCGCCCGGACCGCCGACGTAGGCGATGTAGTCACCGAGTGGTTGCAACATTTCTTTCGCCTTGCCCGAGTGCTTTGAGTCGCAGCCGAGCATGAACGTTAGCGTGCCGTCGCGCGCACCTTCAGTGCCGCCCGACACTGGGGACTCAACGAAAGCGATGTTAGTGGCGTGTGCAGCCGCGTGGATCTTTTTGGCGTAGTCGATCCCAATAGTCGAGCAGTCGATGACCATCGTTCCCCTTCGCGCATTTGCGAAGGCACCCGAAGGCAACATCGAGTAGACCACATCCGCGTCCGTGACAGCGTCCGCGATAGTCGAGGCGACCTTAACCCCGAAAGCGGACGCGCGCTCGCGAGCGCGAGCATCGATATCGAAGCCCCGAACTGTATACTCGCTTTATGAGATGTTTGGCCATAGGATTGCCCATGAGCCCGAGGCCGAGCCATGCGATAGTAGGCATGGTGATGCTCCTTTTGCAATGAATTGAAAAGAGTCCCTCCTTGTGGCTTCTGCCTATCCGCTGCAGAAAACTCCACAGGACATGCGAATGGTAGGGACAGCTTTTGGTTCGCAACAGCGAATATCTCGCCAACGGCCGTGCACGTATTGCACGAGCACTCGGCATTTGGCATCACAGGCGAGTTAGAATTGAGCGGAATCAAGAAGAACTGATGAGACGCGACATGCCGCCACGTAAGCAGAGCGAGAATTGGGATGACTTTCGTTACTTCCTGGCAGTCGCGAGGACGGGGACACTTTCGGCGGCCGCCGATAGGCTGGGCACGGAACACACGACCGTTGCGCGCCATATACAATCGCTAGAGGAAGGGCTCAAGAATCGTCTCTT
>Ga0207426_1001883_pt1 | contig 15351 bp, 12 predicted proteins | sample AraplaMF_Cvi_mMS_FD_184265 | JGI IMG/M metagenome (GOLD analysis project Ga0207426, IMG submission 184265) | Arabidopsis root microbial communities from the University of North Carolina, USA - plate scrape MF_Cvi_mMS (SPAdes) (version 2) | ecosystem: Host-associated > Plants > Roots > Endosphere...
CGTGCCGAGATGCGCTTCGACGCGGCCGAGTTCGAACGGCCGTCCGATCGCGCGGCAAATGTCCTGCGCGATGCGGCTGCATGCACTCGATGACGAAATCCCGCGCGCCAGCAGCACGAATTCATCGCCGGCGAGGCGGCAGACGAGATCGCCCGCGCGCGTGGTCTTCTTCAGACGCGCGGCCACTTGTCTCAGGAGGGCGTCGCCGGCATCGTGTCCGTGCTGATCGTTGACGCTCTTGAAGCCGTCGAGGTCCATGAAGAAGAGCGCGAAGGGCACGTCGTCGTCGCGGGCCGCTTCGATGCAAAGGGCGAGTTGCTCTGCAAGGGCGCGGCGGTTGGGCAGGCCCGTCAGTGCGTCCAGCATCACTTCCGAGCGCATCTGGTTCTCGCGCCGCTTCGTCTCGGTGATGTCCTGCGACATGATGTAGAAGCCGCCGACATCATCGCGCTGAAATTCGGGGATATACGTCGCGTTCCAGATCCGCCCCGGCGCACCTTCGTAGACGATGTCCTCATGCGTCACGCGCTCGCCCGCGAGAGCGCGGCGGAAGAACGGCAGGCAGCGCCCGAACGCCGTCGCGCCGATCGTGTCGCGAATGCGCTTGCCGCGCAACGCGGCCGGCTCGATGCCGAACACCTCGCGATACACCTGATTGTTGAAGCGATAGCGCAGGTCGGCATCGACATGGGCGATCAGCACCGGCAGGTTGTCCGTGATCGTCTGCAACGCGACGCGGCTGCTGGTGAGTTCGCAAGTGCGTTCGAGCACGCGGCGTTCGAGCTCCTGCCGGTAATCGCGCAACATCTGTTCGCTGTGCTTGCGGCTCGTGATGTCGTGCATCACGCTCACGAAGTGCAGCGGCGCGCCGCGATCGTCGCGAATCAGCGCGACGGAAAGCTCGATCCACACGAGTTCGCCGTCGCGGCGTCGATAGCGCTTTTCGAGCGTATAGGTTTTTCTGGCGCCGTCGAGCAGTTCGGCGACGAGTTGCAGATCGACGGAAAGGTCCGCTTCCTCGGTGATCTGCTGGAAGGTCATCGTGACGAGTTCATCGGCGCTATAACCGGTGATGTCGCACAGCTTCGGATTGACTTCGACGAAGCGGCCGTTCAGATCGACGATCGCCTTGCCCGTCGGCGTCTGCTGGAAGATCGTGTGAAAGCGCGACTCGGACAGGCGCAGTTTCCGACGGTCGGCTTCCTGAAGCTCGCGCGTCTCGCGTGCGGCTTCGCGCTGGACGATCTCGCGCTCGACCGTGGCCGCGAGATCGCACAATGCGGCTTGCAGGGATGCGCTCAGCGTTCTCGGCTTCGTGTCGATGGCACACAGCGTGCCGAGCACGAGCCCGTGCGACGAGCGCAGCGGCACGCCCGCATAGAAGCGGATATGAGGCGCGCCCGTGACGAGCGGATTGCCCGCGAAGCGTGCGTCGTGTTGCGTATCCTCGACGAGCAGCAGGCGCCCCGAATGCAGCGCGTGCGCGCAGAAGGACACGTCGCGCGCGGTTTCGCAGACATCCAGCCCGACGCGCGATTTGAACCACTGACGATGTTCATCGACGAGCGACACCAGCGCGATGGGCACCTGCAACAGTTCAGCGACGACGCGCGTCACCCGGTCGAAGACTTCTTCGCGCGCAGTGTCGAGCAGGTCGAGGCTTCGCAGCAACTGGAGCCGCTTCGCTTCATCGGCGGGCAAAGGCGCCGCATGCCATTCGTGTACGGGTTGCAAGGTCGTTCTCGATTCTTCTCGGTCACACAGACGGCAACATCGCGCTACGCGCGTCACTGACACTGTGCGCCGCGGTTTGCCATCGCGCCCAATGCCACGATGAGCAATTTATCGAACCCTGCGCAATCCCGATTCGTCGATCAAAGGCAGCCTTGAGCCTCACTTCGCGGCATGCTTCATAGCCCGCTTCAAAGCCCGCCTTCAAAGTCCCAGACACACGGCCCCGCCCGCGACGACCACGCATGCGAGCCAGCGCTTCGCGCTCACCGGCTCGCGCAGGAACACGCGGCCGATGAGTGCTGCGAACACGACGCTCGTCTCGCGCAACGCGGATACCGCGCCCATCGCGCCGGACTGCATCGCCCAGATCACGATGCCGTAGGCGGCGATCGACACGAGTCCGCCCGCGAGCGACGAGCCCACGGCCATCGGCGCTTCCTTCACGGGCGTCCAGAGCGCCGGAAGGCCGCGCTTCGCGACGAAGATCACCGGCATCAGCCAGTAGAACATGAACATCCATGCGGTGTAGGTGAGCGCTTGGCCATCGGAGAGACGCACGCCGATACCGTCGATGACCGTATAGATCGCGATGGTCACGCCCGTCGTCAGCGCGGCGAGCCCGCCCGCGCGCGACACGCGTCCGCCCTGCAGCGCGAGCGCCATGATGCCGCCCGATATCAGCACGATGCCGAACGCATGCAGCAAGCCGATGCCTTCGTGCGCGAAGAGCGCCGCGCCGAGCGTGACGAGCATCGGCGATGACCCGCGCGCAATCGGATAAGCCTGCGCGAGATCGCCGCGACGATACGAGCGCACGAGGCTCACGTTATAGACGATATGCACGAGCCCCGAAGCGACGATGTACGGCCACGCGGCTTTCGCGGGCATCGGCAGATAGAGGACGACGAGCGCCGACACGACCCCGATCGCGATGCTCATCCATGTCATCGAGAGGAACCGGTCGCGGTTGCCATGGAGCATCGCGTTCCAGCTCGCGTGAAGCACGGCTGCGAGGAGAACCACTCCGCCGGTGTAAGTGAACATGCGTTTTTATGTTGATTATGTGACGGACGATTTACAGAATAACTATCTTGTACGCGGGCGACAACGCATATAAATTGCGTAGTCGTGTTAGAAAATCTCTTGTGAATGAGACCGTCATTGCCTTCGCTCAACGCACTGCGCGCCTTCGAGGCTGCAGGGCGGCTCGGCAGCTTCAAGGAAGCCGCGGCCGAATTGCATGTGACGCACGGGGCGATCAGCCAGCAAGTGCGCCTGCTCGAAGCGTGGCTCGGCGCGTCACTGTTCGAGCGCCATAACCGGCGCGTCGTGCTGACGTCTGCGGCGCGGGCTTATCTCGCGGAGATCGGCCCGCTTTTCGATCAGCTTGCGCAGGCCACCGCGCGCTATGGCGTGTCGGCGAAGGTGTCGCGCACGCTGACCGTGGATGCGCCCGCGACGTTTACCTTGCGCTGGCTCGTGCCGAGGCTCGAAAAATTCCGCGTGCGTCATCCCGACGTCGAAGTCAGGATCGAGACGTCGAACGAGCCGGTGGAGCGCCTGAAGGATGCCCATGACATCGTCATCCGTGGCGGCCCGGACACGTTCTATGGGTACACAATGCGGCCGTTTCTGGAAGAGTCGCGCTTGCCCGTGTGCAGTCCGGCGCTGCTGCGCCGCTTGCCGCTGCGAACGCCTGAAGACTTGCGGCGGCACACTCTGCTGCATACGTCGAGCTTGCCGCGCGTCTGGCCTGACTGGCTCGCGCAGGTGGGCCAGTCCGCGCTCACGCCCGCGGCGGTGCTGACGTTCGATCACTTCTATCTGACCTTGCAGGCGGCTGTCGATGGCATGGGCGTCGCGATGGGCCCGACCGCGCTCGTCGCCGACGACCTCGCCGCGGGACGGCTCGTCGCGCCGTTTGCCGGTCCGCGTTTGCCGTCGCGCAGCTACTGCACCTATATCGCCGATGAAAAGGCCGGAGACGATCTGATCGTGCTGTTTCGCTCGTGGCTGGAGCACGAGGGCCAGGCGTTCGAGAACGAGCATGAAGGGTGAATACCTATGCGCACGTGCGCAAAGTGATCGGCTATATCAAACGGCACCCTCGCGCAACGTCCGCACGACGTCGAGCATTCGCACTGGCGTTATTCGCTGATGAACTGGGGCCACGGTCCGCTGAAATGAGCTTCAGCCGCTTTCCGCAAGACGGGTCCGTTTTCATCATCGAGGCTTGATGGTTTTTTGATGTATCGATGATGGTCCGCGTTTCGCATTAGCCGTTATGCTTGAGGAAAACGGAGCGAGACATGAACGAGACGAACTGGTACACGGAAAGCGGGTGCTCGCTCGACGCGTTTTCGAGCCTGCTCGAGCGCGACACCGCGCAGAAGCTGATATTCGCATCGGATAGTCGAAGCCGGATTCCACTCTACGATTGCGGCGCGCTTGCCGAGGTGCTGCGCGATTCATCGAAGATCATGGCATTGCAGGCGGAATGGGCGACGGTGCTGCGCGATGGCGCGGGCGTGTTCGTACTGAAGCGCGCGTATGCGGACACCGGCCCCGTAGACGAAGCCACCGCGATTTTCGAATCCATCATCCGGCAGGAGCACGCGCGAGGCGCGAGCGCGGGCGATCATTTCGCAAAAGCCGGCGCGAACGATCGCATCTGGAACGCTCAGGAAAAGCTCTGTCTGCAAGCACCTCGCGTTTTTGCGCGCTACTTTGCGAATCCGTTCATCGAGTGTGCCGCGCGAGCGTGGCTCGGTCCCGGATTCCAGATGACGTCGCAGGTCAATGTCGTGCGTCCGGGCGGAGACGCGCAAGAGGCACATCGCGACTATCACCTCGGATTCCAGACGGCGGATGAAGTGCAACGCTATCCGGCACACGTCCACGCGATGTCGCCGTTTCTCACGCTGCAAGGCGCGGTCGCGCACAGCGACATGCCCGTCGAGAGCGGCCCGACGAAACTGCTGCCGTTCTCGCAACGTTATCGCGAGGGTTATCTCGCATGGCGCCGTGCGGACTTCCGCGCGCACTTCGAGGCTCACTACGTTCAACTGCCGCTCGAAAAGGGCGACGCGCTCTTTTTCAGCCCGGCGCTCTTCCATGCGGCGGGCGCGAACCGCACGCACGACGTGCAGCGCATGGCGAATCTTCTCCAGGTGTCGTCCGCGTATGGCCGCGCGATGGAAACGCTCGATCGCGCGCGCATGTGCGAAGCGATCTTTCCGGTGCTGCTCGACATCAAGTCGACGGGACGAATGAACGATGCCGAGCTCGATGCGGTCATCGCGTCGTGCGCGGAAGGTTATGCGTTCCCGACGAATCTGGATCGCGATCCACCCATCGGGGGTCTCGCGCCGAAGAGCCAGCAGGCGCTGCTTCGCCAGGCGCTCGATGAAGCCTGGTCCGCCGATGCCTTCGAAAAGGCACTGAAAGACAACGCGTGGCGCCGGAGCACGTAAGGCCGCTATTCCTGATACACCGCCGACAGCACGCTTTGTGCATCGGCGAGCGCGTTGTCGAGTTGCACGAGACTCGCATGACGCGCGCCGAGCGGATCGCGATTCGCGATGGCGGTGAGAATCGCCTTGTGCCGCGGCAATGAGAGCGCATGCGTATCGGGATGACGGCTCGTGAGTTTGATCGACTCCGACAGCGCCAGCGTCAGCATGTGTCCGATGTACATCAGCATGTCGTTGTGCGTCGCCGTCATGATGGCGCGATGAAACTCGAGATCGGGCGCGAGCAGTGCCTCGGGCGTGGGCGCGTGCGACATGCGCTCGAATGCGTCACGGATACGCGCGACATCGTCCTCCGTTGCGTTCGATGCGGCGAGCGCGGCGGCGGCAGGCTCGACAATCCTGCGCACCACGAGCAGCGATTGAAAGAACTCGCCTTCATGCACGCTGTTGATCGTCCAGAAGAGCACATCGGGATCGAGCGTATGCCATTCATCGCGCGCACGCACGACGCTGCCCAGACGCGGCTTCGACAGCACGAGCCCTTTCGCGACCAGCACGCGGGTCGCTTCGCGCAGCACGGGCCGGCTCACGCCATACGCTTCGCATAGCTTCGCCTCGGCGGGCAGGCGGTCGCCCGGCTTGAGCCTGCCGCTCACGATCTCGATGCCGAGTTCCTGCACGATGCGCGCGTGCATGCTCTTGCGGGGCTGTGGATGGCGATAGTCCATAGCTTCGTCAGCGCTTCGCCGCGCCGCGGTCACCGAACGCCCGCTGCGACAGACAGAACACGAGCAGCAGCGCGCCGACCGCGATCTTGGTCCACCACGAACTGAGCGAGCCGTCGAATGAAATCAGCGTCTGAATGATGCCGAGCAACAGCACGCCGAAGAGCGTGCCGATCACATAGCCGACACCGCCCGTCAGCAACGTTCCGCCGATGACGACCGAAGCGATCGCATCGAGTTCGAGGCCCATCGCATGCAGGCCGTAGCCCGACAGCATGTAGAACGTGAACAGCACGCCGCCGAGCGCGGAACAGAAGCCCGACAGCGCATAGGCGCCGATGGTCGCCGCATTCACCGGCAAGCCCATCAGCAGCGCGGAATGCGGGTTGCCGCCGACCGCATAGATGGTGCGTCCGAACGGCGTGTAATGCGCGACGAACACGGCGGCGGCGAGCACGACGAGCGCGATCACCGCGCCGAGCGAGAGCGACGCGCCGCTCATCACCGGTATGCGAATCTGCGACACAGCGGCGTACCACGGGTCCGTGATGCTGATCGAGTCGATGCTGATGAGATAGCACAGCCCGCGCGCGAGAAACATTCCGGCGAGCGTGACGATGAACGGCTGCAGGCGAAAGCGCGCGATCAGCCAGCCCATCAGCGTGCCGAACGCGGTGCCCATCGCGAGCACGAGTGGAATCACCACGAGCGGATGCCAGCCCGCCTTCTCGACGAGCGCGGCGGAGACCATCGTCGTGAGCGCGATGACCGATCCCACCGACAGATCGATGCCGCCCGACAGAATCACGAATGTCTCGCCCACCGCGACGACGATCAGAAACGCGTTGTCGATCAGCAGATTCAGAAAGACTTGCGGCGAGAAGAAGCCGGTGTACATCACCGAGCCGAGCACGGACACGGCGATGAAGAGCGATACCGTCGCGGCAAGCGGAAGGTAGCGGCTGCGCGATGTCTTGCGCGGCGGCGTATCTTCCTTGCGATGCTGCGTGAGCGTGGGCAGGCCCGAATTCATCGGCGCACCTCGCGGTCAGGAAGAGGGCGGCGCGCGAACTTCGCGACTGTCGCGCGGAATTCGCCCGATTGCAGCATCATCACCGCGAACACGACGATCGCTTTCACGACGAGATTCACCTCCGGCGGCACGCCGAGCGAATAGATCAGATAGGTGAGCGTCTGGATGATGAGCGCGCCGATCACGCTGCCCGCGAGCGTGAAACGGCCGCCCGTCAACGCGGTGCCGCCGAGCGTGACGGCGAGGATGGCATCGAGTTCGAGCAGCAGGCCCGCGTTGTTGCCGTCCGCGCTTTTTACATTCGAGCTGATCAGAATGCCGGCGACGCCCGCGCACAATCCGCTGAATGCATACGCGCCGAGCGTGAGCCTTCGCGCCTGCACGCCCGCGACGCGCGCGGCGGTCGGATTGATGCCGATCGCCTGCAGAAAAAGCCCGAGCGCGGTGCGTGTAATGGCGAGATAGAGCAGCACGAACACGAGCGCGACGATAAGAATCGACACCGGCACGCCGAGCAGATAACCGCCGCCGAAGAAGAAGTAGGGCGAGTAGTAGATCGTGATGATCTGGCCGCTCGTGATGAGCTGTGCTATGCCGCGTCCCGCGACCATGAGAATGAGCGTCGCGATGATCGGCTGCATGCCCGCGCGCGCAACGAGCAGGCCGTTCCACAGCCCGCACAGCAACGCGACGCCGAGCGCGGCCACGATCACGACGGGCAGTGGAAAGCGCGTGACGGTGCCCGCGACCGACCCGCCGATCGTCCATGCGGCGACCGCGCCCGCGATGGCGACGACCGCGCCCACGGAGATATCGATGCCGCGCGTCGCGATCACGATGGTCATGCCGAGCGCGACGACCGCGAGCGGCGCGGCGCGGTTGAGGATGTCGACGAGGCTGCCGTAGAGATGATGATCGCGCCATTCGACATGCAGGAAGCCCGGATTGAAGGCCGCGTTCAGCGCGAGCAGCAGCGCGAGCGTGACGATCGGCCAGCCGAGCCGATGCTCCATCGCCGAACGCAGCATTCCACGTCGCACGGTGTCATCCATGTTCGGCTCCGATCATTTCGCAGACGGTGTCCTCGCTCGTTCCCGCCGGTAGCTCGCCGACCTTGCGACGGTCGCGCAGCACGACGATGCGGTTGGCGATGCGCACGACCTCCGAGATTTCCGACGAGATGAAGAGCACCGCCATGCCCGTCGATGCGAGGCGAAGTATCTCGTCCATGATTTCCTGTTTTGCCGCGACGTCGATGCCGCGCGTCGGCTCGTCGAGAATGAGCAGACGCGGCTCGGTCGCGAGCCATCGCGCGATGAGCGCCTTTTGCTGATTGCCGCCGGAGAGCAGGCCTATCGGCATGTCGAGCGTCGCGGCCTTGATGCCGAGCGCGCGCACGAAGCGTTCGGCGAGCGCGTTCTGTTCGGCGCGCGTGAGGCAGCGTCGCGCGCCCATTCGCGCTTGCAACGCGAGTGCGATGTTCTCGCGCAACGACAACTCCGCGACGATGCCATCGGCCTTGCGCTCCTCCGGACAAAATGCGATGCCATGACGGATCGCCTGGGCGGGCGTCGCGAACGAAACCGGCGTGCCATCGATGCGCAGTTCGCCTTCGTCGGGCTTCTCCAGACCGAAGAGCAGCTTCGCAAGCTCGGTGCGTCCGGACCCGAGCAGCCCCGCGACGCCGACCACTTCGCCCGCACGTACGCGCAGATCGAGCGGTTGCAATTGTCCCTTCTGGCCGAGCCGCACGGCGTCGAGCACGGCGTTATCCGTCGCGCTCGCCTCGGACTCTTCGGGCGGCGCCTGACGCGCTTGCGCTGCGGCGAGCTCGCGCCCGAGCATCGCTGCGATCAGCGCCTGCGTGCCCAGCTCGCTCGCGCGCCATTCGCCCACGCGCCGGCTATTGCGCAATACGGTGATGCGATCGGAGATCGCGTAGACCTGATTCAGAAAGTGCGTGACGAACAGAATGGCGAGACCTTGCTCGCGCAGCCGCCGCAGCACGTCGAACAGGCGGCGCACTTCGTCGTCGTCGAGGCTGGAAGTGGGCTCGTCGAGAATCAATACTTTCGACGACAGCTTCAGCGCCCGCGCGATCGCGACCATCTGCTGCACGGCGACCGAATAGCTCGTCAGCACGCGCGTCACGTCGATATCGAGACCGATGCGCGCAAGCAGCTCGCGCGCCTGCCGGTTCGTCGCGTCCCAGTCGATGCGATAGCCGTGCAGCGCGCCGCGCCGCGGAAAGTAACCGGCGAAGATGTTCTCCGCCACCGACAGATTCGGGCAGAGATTCACTTCCTGATAGACCGTGCTGATGCCGAGCTTCTGCGCTTCGAGCGGCGACTCGGGGCGAATCGCGCGACCGTCGAGCACGATTTCGCCGGCGTCGAGACTGACGACGCCGGTGAGCACCTTGATGAGCGTCGACTTGCCGGCGCCGTTCTGTCCCATCAGCGCGTGAACCTCGCCCGGATAGAGGGTGAGGTTCACGTCCTGCAGCGCATGCACGCCGGCAAAGCGCTTGTCGATGCCGCGCAACTCCAATACGGGTGAAGTCATCGGAGATCAGTATTTGCGATTGGGGAATTCCTTCGCCGCGACCTCCATCGGGAAGATGCTTTCCTGCGTGACGATACGCTTGGGCACGGACTTGCCGGCCTTGATGTCCTTCACGACCGACATCAACTGGGGCCCGAGCAGCGGACTGCATTCGACGGATACGTTGAGCTTGCCCGCCATCATCGCTTCGAAGGCGCCCTTCACGCCATCCACTGAAATGATGATGATGTCCTTGCCGGGCTTCATGCCGGCTTCCTCGATCGCCTGGATCGCGCCGATCGCCATGTCGTCGTTGTGGGCGTAGAGCACGTTGATCTTTTTGCCTTCGGCCTTGAGGAAGGCTTCCATCACTTCCTTGCCTTTCGCGCGCGTGAAGTCGCCGGTCTGCGAACGGATGATCTTGAACTTCGGATCGGACTTGATGATTTCCTCGAAGCCCTTCTTGCGATCGATCGCGGGCGCGGAACCCACTGTCCCCTGCAACTCGACGATATTGACCGGCCCCGGATTGCCTTTCTCCTTCTCGACGAGCCACCGGCCCGCCTTGCGGCCTTCCTCGGTGAAGTCCGAGCCGATGAACGTGACATAGAGCGTCTCGTCCTTGCTGCTGATGGCGCGGTCGGTGAGCACCACGGGAATCTTCGCGTTCTTCGCTTCGACGAGCACCGTTTCCCAGCCGGTTTCGACGACCGGCGAGAACGCGATCACATCGACCTTTTGGGCGATATACGAGCGAATCGCCTTGATCTGGTTTTCCTGCTTCTGCTGGGCGTCGGAGAATTTGAGGTCGATGCCCGCCTCCTTCGCGCTCGACTTGATCGACTCGGTGTTCGCAGTGCGCCATTCGCTTTCGGCGCCAACCTGCGCGAAGCCGAGCACGATCGGCTTCTGTGCGAAGGCGGGTAGCGGGAGCATGGCGCTCAGGGGCGCGGCGGCCATCGCGACTAACACGGTGCGGCGTTTCATGTCAGTGGTTCCTCCATCCGTTGGCTATTTATTCGACTTTGTTCGAGTGATTCTGGAATAACCTGTTAATTCGTTGTTCTATTTATCTCTTTGCCGTTCCGGTATTTGGGTTTTTATACTGCCGATGCAACGGCGCCGAGATAGATTGACTATATGAAGCTATCCGGCCACTTTTAATTCACGTTAACCCGCTTTTTCGGGCGAAACAGTCATACCATCTCGCGGCTTTCGCCGCATTGCAGCATCGTTTCGAACGAAGTGGAAAGAACCGGTAACACCGGCGTAATGCCTCGTAAGCACCCGCGAAAAGCGTGTTTTTTTCGCGCGATCGTCACATCGCGGGCTCATGGAAGATTGCCCCGTTGCAATCCGCAACGGTCTTTCATCTTCAAGGAGCGCGCAGCATGAACGTCACTGGCCCGAGCACTCAACACACGACGCAAACGTCGTCGCACACGTTGCCCATCAAGCGGGGTGGCGATAACCCGTCCGTAGACACCGCCACACCGAAGGCGAAGACGACGCCGAGCAATCCGGCGCATCTCGGCAATCACGTCGACACGACCGCGTGAATCATGGCGACGTTCTTTCGTCTCGTGCTCGCGTGCGCCGCGCTCGCGGCGTGTCCGCTCATGCTCGACGGCTGCGCGCTCGCCGCGTTGCCGTGCCGCGTGACATCTGCCGCGCTGAAGATCGTGCCGGTCGCGGGTCATGCCGCGTCCACGCCCTTCGATGCCTGCGCCACCGCCATCGACTGACATGAAGCGAACGTTCCTTCGCTGCGCCTTGCTCGCTTGCATGGCGATGCCCGCATTCGCCGCGGCGCAAAAGCCGTTCGACTTCCGCGGCCTGCGGCTCGGCATTTCGCTCGATGCCTTCCGTCGCGAGGAACCCGCGCGCGCGACGCCGCCGGGCAGCGTCGCCGTATGCGACACGGACCTCGAGGCCGCCTCGCTCGGCATGGTGCTGCGCGATGCGCACAGCCTGTCGATCGCCTGCAAATGGGCGCATCGCACGCAAAACGGATGGAGCGAATCGCTGGCGGTCGTCGATGGCACGCCCGCGCGCGATCACGTGCTGCGCTTCATGGCGATGCCGGGCGATGCGTCGCCGCGGCTCTATCGCATGTCGTTCGTGATCGATGCGCGCGTGGCCGATGACTTCGCGCAAGCGCTGACGTCGAAGTTCGGCGGGAGTCGTGTCGAGCGCGCGAACGGCTACCAGACGCGGACATGGGAGAACGCGGCGAGCTCGATCACGCTGGAGGCGAACGGCGCCGCGGCCTCGGCGCGCGTGATCTATCGCCTGAAGGCCTACGAAGCGTGGCTGCGCGATACCACCGACAGATGGCGGCTCGCCGCCGTTCACGACGCGCCCTGAATCGAAGGAGAGGATTGTTCATGAAACTGGCGTCAATGCCATGCGCGGCGTTCGTGCTCGCGCTCGCCGCGTGCTCGTCGTCGGGGTCGCGCTCGATCGTCGAGATGCCGACTTATGCGCCGGCCGTCGCGCAGCCGGTCAACGTCAACACGCTGGGCGCGATCTATCAGGCGGGCAGTTCGGCATCGCTCTACGAGACTTCGCGCGCGCAGAAGGTCGGCGACGTGCTGACGATCCGGCTCGCGGAGTCGTACCAGGGCAGCAATACCGCGGATGCCAGCGCGACCCGCGCGAGCAGCATCAGCGCCGAGGCCGCCGACAAGTCGAGCGGGGCGGCGGCGCGGCTCGCGCGTCTTTTCAATGTCGGCTCGGCGGATACGTCGTTCAAGGGGAACGGCAGCACCAGCAATCTTTCGGCGATGAGCGGCACGCTCGCGGTATCGGTCATCGGCACGTTGCCGGGCGGCAATCTCGTGGTCGCGGGCGACAAGATCATCGCGATGAGCGGCAATCAGGACCGGCTGCGATTCTCCGGCATCGTCAATCCGAAGGATATCGAGGCGGGGAATTACGTGGCGTCGAACAAGGTGGCGAATGCGCGCATCGAGCAGGCGGGCGTGGGAATGCTCGCGGATTCGACGACGATGGGGTGGTTGCAGCGGCTGTTCATGAGTGTGCTGACTTTCTGATGGTGATGCGGGGCGCGTTGATCCTGCGCGTGGTTTGCGAAATCCAGCGCTGACGAGCTTCGCTTTTTGCCATCGCAGATGGTCTGCGTCGATCGGATGAACCGCTTGCAGCGTGATTCCGTGTGTGTCCCCCACGAGAGTCATCCGGGATTTTTGGTGCATTAATTAGGATTACTAGGTTTGCTTTGATTTAAGCCGTGGTTTAGAAAGACGGTTCGATTCCTCTCAGGCGCGAAAGCGAGAATGAATAACTGGCATCCGGACGTATCGCAACAGTTCGCCGGGGAATTGGCTCCCGAAACGGGAGGCCACGCGTAATGGCGCTGCTTGCAGTTACCCACCTGACGCCGGTCATCGGCGTGGACGTTCATCTGATCCAGACATTCGCAGGCCCCACGCTACCGCTGCCGCATCCGCACGTAGGCATGGTGTTCGATCCGATGGAGTACCTGAGCCTCTTGCCAGAGGGCGTCGGCAACATGGTGTCGATGGGCATGATGGCGATGGGCGCGGTCTCCATCGTCAAGATGAGCATGCGCAGTTTTGGCGCGGCGGCGGTCGGCGTGGCGGCGATGGCCGTGCAGAGCGCCGCTGGCGGAGGCGGTGGACCTATCTATGTCAACGGCCTGATGTGCACCACGGCGGGCACCCAGACCATTCATGTTCCCGGCCTGCATTTCCCGATTGGCGGCACGTTCACGGGCCCCGACGCGCCCCGGCCATCCAGCAACAGCGAATCGTTCCTTGGCAGCCTCACCGTGCGCGCCAACGGCGACCCGATGTCCTACGCCGTGTTGCCCGCGCTGAGTTGCTGGTTCGTGGGGATGCTTTCGCTCTCTCACAACGCTGAACACAGCAAGCGCGGCTCCGCCTCACTGCCGACCTCGATGATGCTGCCGATTCCCGCCTCACGCCCAGTATTGGTTGGCGGTCCACCGGTGCCGAGCATCGCGGCGCTCGCGGGCATGGCGATGCAAGCCGCACACGCCCACGCGATGAACCAGAAGCCGAAGTTCTGCGACGTATCGCGGGCGATTCAGGATCGACTAGGCGATGGCAAGTGGGGCAGGTTCCTCAGCAGCGTCTGCCAGCGTGCCTTCGGTGAACCGGTCGATGGCGTGACTGGCGAAGTGATCGTCCAACAGAACGACTTCACCGTGCGCGGGCGTTTGCCGCTCGTGTGGCATCGCTACTACGCGAGCCATGACATGTTGCCGGGCGCGGCGGGCCACGGCTGGCGCACGCCTGCTGACATCCGCCTCGATTTGTTCGAGCACGACGATGAAATCGGCGGCATCGTCACCTTTCCCGACAAGCTGGTCGCATTCGATCAGATCCCGATCGACGAAGGATGGTCCGCGCGAATCGTCGAAGGCGTGGGAGGACACGCCCTTTATCGCGTCGATGAACGGTTGGTAGTGCGCACGCGCGAAGGCATCGAATACCGCTTCCCGCTGCCCGATCGCTGGCGGGAGCAGGCCCTTGCCGCGCATCCACAGCGGCCCCTGGCGCTATGGCTCGACCAGTTCAATGATCTGAACGGCAACGCGTGGCGCATCGAATGGCAACCCGATTCTCGGCCCTTGTTGCGTTTGGTCGAATACGCAGGCGATGCGCCGACAGGCCGCGTCGTACATGGCGGACACGGCAGCGTTCAGGGATGCGTAGGCGAGATCGAACTGCTCGATGCGCAGGGCCAGTCGCACCCGCTCGTGCGCTACGAACAGAACCGCGAAGGCGATCTCGTCGCCGTGCACGACGCGCTCGACATGCCGTATCGCTTCAAATACGGCGGCGATCACCTGATGGTGCGCCATACGGATCGTAACGGCCTGTCGTTCTATTACTCGCATCAACATCACGACGATGGTCTCTGGCGCGTCGATCATGCGTGGGGCGATGGTGGGCTGTACGACTATCTTTTCGAGTACGACCTGACGCATCTGGAAACACGCATCATCGATTCGCTTGGCGGCGTGACACTCCTGCAAGCCGATGCGCGCGGCTTGCCGATCATGCTGACCGATCCGATGGGCGGTGTCTCCAGCTACCACTACGACGGATTGGGCCGCACCACGTCGATGGTCGATCCGGCGCGCAACCGCACGACGTGGGAATACGACAACTTCGGCAATGTCGTGAGCCAGACGCTCCCCGATCGAGGCCGCGTCTGCACCGAGTACGACGAAACCCTCAGACCCGTCGCGATCACCGATCCCGAGGGCGGCGTATGGAAACAGGCGTGGGATGCGCGCGGAAATCTGGTGCGACAGACCACGCCCGAAGGCATCGAGACGGCGTTCGAATACGATGCGCGCGGCCAGCTCGTGCGGGTCGACGATGCGGCCAAACAACCCACGACGCTCATCTACGACACGTTCGGCTATCTCGCCGAATTAATCAACGCGGCGGGCCGAAGCATCCGCCTCGCGCACGATGCGCGCGGCAATCTGCTGCGCCGAGAAGCGCCCGGTGAAGACGCCACGTCTTATCGCTGGGACGCCAAGAATCGTTTGAGCGCGTGTCATTTGCCCGGTTCGCGGGACGTGCTTTGCGAGTATGACGCGCAAGACAATCTGATCCGCTATACCGACGAAGCCGGTCAACTCACGAGCTATACCTATTTCGGTCAAGGGCGGCTGCACACCCGCACCGATCCAGATGGCAGCGTGACGCGCTATCACTACGATACGGAGGAACAACTTGTCGGCGTGAGCAATCCGCTCGGGCAGCAGTGGCAACTCAAGCGCGATGGGAATGGCCGGCTGATCGAGGAAGTGGACTAC
>Ga0207426_1001884_pt1 | contig 15318 bp, 12 predicted proteins | sample AraplaMF_Cvi_mMS_FD_184265 | JGI IMG/M metagenome (GOLD analysis project Ga0207426, IMG submission 184265) | Arabidopsis root microbial communities from the University of North Carolina, USA - plate scrape MF_Cvi_mMS (SPAdes) (version 2) | ecosystem: Host-associated > Plants > Roots > Endosphere...
GAAGCCGAAGGGCATCCCCGTGAGCGCCAACCGCCCGGCAGCCGTCGTCGTTCTCGCAGCGGGTGAGGGCACCCGCATGAAGTCGGCGACCCCAAAGGTCCTGCACGCCCTCTGCGGCCGCTCTCTCGTCGGCCATGTCGTCGCCGCGTCCCGAGAGCTGGATCCCGAGCATCTCGTCGTGGTCGTCGGCCATGCCCGCGAGCAGGTGCAGGCGCACCTCTCCGAGGTCGATCCCGCCGCGCGCACCGCGGTGCAGCACGAGCAGAAGGGCACCGGCCACGCGGTCCGTACCGCGCTGGAGGAGCTGAGCAACAGCGGTGTCGCCCTCGACGGCACCGTCATCGTCGTCTGCGGGGACACCCCGCTGCTGACCGGCGAGACGCTGGGGCTGCTCAGCCAGACGCATGCGTCCGACGGCAACGCCGTGACCGTGCTGTCCGCCGAGGTCCCGGACTCCACCGGCTACGGGCGCATCGTGCGCGAGGCGGGCACCGGCGCGGTGACCGCGATCGTGGAGCACAAGGACGCCACGGCGGGGCAGCGGGCGATCCGGGAGATCAACTCGGGGGTCTTCGCCTTCGACGCGCAGCTCCTGGTGGATGCTCTCGGCAAGGTGCGGACGGACAACAGCCAGGGTGAGGAGTACCTCACCGATGTGCTGGGGATCGTGCGGGAGGCCGGGCACCGGGTCGGTGCGGCGGTGGCCGCGGATCACCGGGAGATCCTGGGGATCAACAACCGGGTGCAGCTGGCGCAGGCGCGCCGGCTGCTGAACGACCGGCTGCTGGAGCAGGCGATGCTGGCCGGTGTGACGGTGGTGGATCCTGCGTCGACGTGGGTGGATGTGTCGGTGACGTTCGAGCCGGATGCGACGGTGCACCCGGGTACGCAGCTGCTGGGTGCCACGCATCTCGCCACCGGTGCCGAGGTCGGCCCGCATTCGCGGCTGACGGATACGTCGGTGGGCGCGGGCGCGGTGGCGTCGTTCACGGTCGCGGAGGGTGCGCGTATCGGTGCGGGCGCGAGCGTCGGCCCCTATGCGTATCTGCGGCCGGGTACGGATCTTGGCCCGAAGTCGAAGGCCGGCACGTATGTGGAGATGAAGAACGCCTCGATCGGCGAGGGCACGAAGGTGCCGCATCTTTCGTATGTGGGGGATGCCACGATCGGTGAGTTCACCAATATCGGTGCGGCGAGTGTTTTTGTGAACTACGACGGTGAGGCGAAGCACCACACGACCGTCGGGTCGCATTGCAAGACGGGGTCGGACAACATGTTTGTGGCTCCGGTCACGGTCGGGGACGGCGCTTATACGGCGGCGGGCTCGGTCATCACCAAGGATGTGCCCCCGGGTTCGCTGGCGGTCGCGCGTGGCCAGCAGCGGAATATCGAGGGTTGGGTCGCGCGCAAGCGGCCCGGAAGCGCCGCCGCGCAGGCGGCTTCGGCTGCTCGCCAGGATTCCGAGGGCGAGCGGTGACCGTGCAAGGGGTGCGCCGTGCGGGGCGTACCGTGATGAGCGCACGCAAACTGTGATTCGAGGAGATTTGCTGTGACCGGGATCAAGACGACCGGCGAGAAGAAGCTGATGCTCTTCTCCGGCCGCGCCCACCCCGAACTGGCCGAGGAGGTCGCGCATCAGCTGGGTGTGGGCCTGGTCCCGACGAAGGCTTTCGACTTCGCCAACGGTGAGATCTATGTCCGCTATCAGGAGTCGGCGCGTGGCGCGGATTGCTTTTTGATTCAGAGCCACACGGCTCCGATCAATAAGTGGATCATGGAACAGCTGATCATGATCGATGCGCTGAAGCGGGCTTCGGCGCGGAGCATCACGGTCGTCGTGCCGTTCTACGGTTATGCGCGGCAGGACAAGAAGCACCGTGGCCGTGAGCCGATTTCGGCGCGGCTGATCGCGGATTTGATGAAGACCGCGGGTGCGGACCGTGTGGTGACCGTGGATCTGCACACGGATCAGATCATGGGCTTCTTCGACGGCCCGGTGGATCATCTTTTCGCGCTGCCGGTCCTTGCGGACTACGTGGGTGCGAAGGTGGACCGCGACAAGCTGACGGTGGTGTCTCCGGACGCCGGCCGGGTGCGGGTCGCGGACCGTTGGTGCGACCGTCTGGGTGCGCCGCTGGCGATCGTCCACAAGCGGCGTGACAAGGACGTGGCGAACCAGGTCACGGTGCACGAGGTCGTCGGTGACGTGAAGGACCGGGTGTGTGTCCTGGTCGACGACATGATCGACACCGGTGGCACGATCTGTGCGGCGGCGGACGCGTTGTTCGCGAACGGTGCCTCGGATGTGATCGTGACGGCGACGCACGGTGTGCTGTCGGGTCCGGCGGCGGACCGGCTGAAGAATTCGAAGGTGAGCGAGTTCGTGTTCACGAATACGCTGCCGACGCCTTCGGAGCTGGAACTGGACAAGATCACGGTGCTGTCGATGGCGCCGACGATCGCCCGCGCGATTCGCGAGGTGTTCGAGGACGGCTCGGTGACGAGCCTCTTCGAGGAGCAGTGAGCGCAGGCTCCGGGCCGCCTTGCGGGGCGGCCCGGGGCTGATCGACTTTGGGGCGGCCTGCCGGCCGGGTAGACTCATGGGGTTGCTCGGCGAGGGAGGCCGCCCTTTTGTGGTGGCTGTCCGTTATCGACGCGCTCTTCGTAGCAGGTCTGTCGTGGGCCGGGTGACGCCCACCGGATGTTTTCTGAGTTACGAGGAGTGCAGTTATGGCTGAGGTCAAGCTCACCGCCCAGGTCCGTACCGACTTCGGTAAGGGTGCCGCCCGTCGTGCGCGCCGCGCCGACCTGGTTCCGGCTGTCATCTACGGTCACGGCGCGGAGCCGCAGCACGTGGCGATCCACAACCACGCGCTGATGATGGCGCTGAAGACGCCGAACGCCCTGATCCGTCTGGACTTCGACGGCAAGAGCGAGCTGGTCATCCCCAAGGCCGTGCAGCGTGAGGCGATCCGCCAGTTCCTGGTGCACGTGGACTTCCTGGCCGTGAAGAAGGGCGAGAAGGTCTCCGTCGAGGTTCCGATCCACGTCGAGGGCGACCTGGCGCCGGGCCAGCACGTCCTGGAGCACGTGCTGAACGCGCTGCCGATCGAGGCCGAGGCCACCCACATTCCGGAATCCGTCACGGTGTCCGTCGAGGGCCTGGAGGCGGGCGCTTCGGTGCTGGCCAAGGACATTGCCCTGCCGTCGGGTTCGGCGCTGTCCGTCGAGGACGACGCGGTCGTGCTGCAGGTCGTCGCGGCGCAGGCCGAGGCTCCGGCCGAGGAGGCCGCCGAGGGTGAGGGCGAAGGCGCCGAGGCCTGAGTCGTTTTTCGCTGAGGGTCTTTCTCGGCGAGTGGTCCAGCCGCTGCCGCGCGCCTTGGGGCGCGGGGTGGCGGTTGGCCTGTTTCATGGGCAGTTGAGGTCGGGGCCGGTGCGGGGTTGCCGGCGGATGTGGGAGTGGCTGAGATGGCGGACGCTGATCCGTGGCTGGTGGTGGGGCTGGGTAATCCGGGCCCGGAGTACGCGCGTAATCGCCACAATGTGGGATTCATGGTGGCGGATTTGCTGGCGGAGCGGATGGGGGGCCGTTTCAAGGCGCACAAGGCGCGGGCGCAGGTGGTGGAGGGGCGTTGTGGCGCGCCGGGTCCGTCGAGTCGTCGTGTCGTGGTGGCGAAGCCGTTGTCCTTCATGAATCTGTCGGGCGGGCCGACGACGGCGTTGCGGGATTTCTACAAGGTGCCGGTCGGCAACATCATTGCGATTCATGATGAGTTGGATATCGATTACGGTGCGTTGCGGCTGAAGCTGGGGGGCGGCGACAACGGCCACAACGGTCTGAAGTCGATCACGAAGTCGCTGGGTGCGGAGTATCACCGGGTGCGGTTCGGGATCGGGCGTCCGCCGGGTCGTATGCAGGTGGCGGATTTCGTGCTGAAGGATTTCTCGTCGGCGGAGCGGCGCGAGCTGGATTATTTCGTGGACCGTGCGGCGGATGCGGTGGAGACGCTCATCGTGGACGGTTTGGAACGGGCGCAGAGCACGTACAACACCTGAATGGGACAGCGGGGGTCAGGCTCTGACGAACCGTGGTCCGAGGTTGACCGGGTGCGGGTTATGGCCAAGGATCGCCGCCATGCCCAGAAGCAGTACGCGCACCAGTCCGGTCAGACGCAGCCGTACCCGGCGGGTCGGTGAGAGTGCCTATGGGGCGCTTTTGCTCGCCCGGACCGGGGTGATGGGTCTGCTGGCGTTGCTGCTGCTGGTGGCGGGGGTGTGGACCTCGTGGCACACGGCGCAGTACGCGATGCTCGTCAAGGCGCGGGAGCGCGGGACGATGACGGTGTCGGCGTGTGAGGACGAGCGGTGCACCGGTGCGTACGTGCCGACGGGGGGCGACGGCCGGCCGCGGTCGAAGGTGACGATCGCGCAGGCGGCGGCGCCGGACGAGGGCGAGCGGGTCGAGGTGACGGTCGAGCCGGGGACGGCGCATGCGGTGCGGACCGGGCCGGCGGGGATCCTGCATGCGTGGGTGCCGTTCGCGGGGTCGTTGCTGCTGGCGGCGCTGGTGGTGGCCGGGGGGATGCGGCTGCGGCGTACGGCGTGGGTGATGGGGTTGTTGGGGGCGGTGTTGCTGGGCGCGGCGTTCGCCGCGCTGTAGGCGGTACGACGGCGGCCCGCCCTCCCGGTGGAGAGGGCGGGCCGCCGTCGTCTGTCCGGCCGGCTTGCGTCAGCCGGTGTTGCGCAGGCCGGCGGCGACACCGTTGACGGTGAGCAGCAGGGCCCGGGCGAGGACCGGGTCCGCCTCCTCGCCGCGCTCGGCGGCGCCGCGCTGGCGGTCCAGCAGCGAGACCTGGAGGTAGGAGATCGGGTCGAGGTAGGCGTCGCGGATGTGGAAGGTCTGCCGCAGGACGGGGTTGGAGTCGAGGAGTTCCTTCTCCCCGGTGACGCGGAGGACCTCGGCGACGGTGAGTTCGTGCTCGGCCCTGATGACGTCGAAGACGTGCTTGAGCTCGTCGGGCACGAGGGTGTCGACGTAGTGCTGGGCGATCCGCAGGTCGGTCTTGGCCAGCGTCATGGTGACGTTGGACAGGAAGTTGCGGAAGAAGTGCCAGTGCTCGTGCATCTCGTCGAGGACGCTGTCGAGTCCGGCCTCGCGGGCGGCCTTGAGGCCGGTGCCGACGCCGAACCAGCCGGGGACGATCTGGCGGGACTGGGTCCAGCCGAACACCCACGGGATGGCGCGCAGTCCGTCGAGGCCGGCGCCGGAGTCGGGGCGGCGCGAGGGGCGCGAGCCGAGGTGGAGCTCGGCGAGCTGGTCGACGGGCGTGGAGGCGAAGAAGTACGCGGGCAGGTCGGGGTCCTCGACCAGACGCCGGTAGGAGCCGTGGGCCGCCTCGGAGACGGTTTCCATGGCGGCGTCCCAGCGGGCGAGGGCCTCGTCGGACTGCCGGGGCTCGGTGTGCAGGGCGGAGGCCTGGAGGGTGGCGGCGACCGTCAGTTCCAGGTTCTCCCGCGCCAGCGAGGGCACCAGGTACTTGTCGGAGATGACCTCGCCCTGTTCGGTGACCTTGATCTCGCCTTCGAGGGTGCCGTAGGGCTGGGCGAGGATCGCGTCGTGGGAGGGGCCGCCGCCGCGGCCGACGGTGCCGCCGCGGCCGTGGAAGAGGCGCAGGCGGACGCCGTGCCGGTGGGCGACGTCGCGCAGCAGGCGCTGGGCGCGGTGGATCTCCCACTGGGAGGTGGTGATGCCGCCGAACTTGGAGGAGTCGGAGTAGCCGAGCATGACCTCCTGGACGTCGCCGCGCAGGGCGACCAGGCGCCGGTAGGAGGGGTCGGCGAGCATCTCGTCGAGCAGCTGGTCGGCGATCTTGAGCTCGTCGGTGGTCTCCAGCAGCGGCACGATGCCGATCTTGGCCCAGCCGGCGTGCAGGTCGATCAGGCCGGCCTCGCGGGCGAGGACGGCGGCCGCGAAGACGTCGTCGGAGCCGGCGCACATGGAGATGATGTAGGACTCGACGACCTCGGGGCCGAAGGTCTTCTTGGCCTTGCCGATGGTGCGGAAGACGCCGAGGGTCTTGGCGCCGGCCTCGTCGAGCGGGGCCGGGGTGGGGGCCAGCGGGCGGCGGGAGCGCAGTTCCTTGGCGAGGAGCTTGCGGCGGTAGTCGCGCGGCATGTCCACGTAGCGCCAGGATTCCTCGCCGAGGCGGTCGAAGAGCTGGCCGAGGGCGTGGTGGTGGGCGTCGGCGTGCTCGCGGACGTCCATGGTGGCGAGCTGCAGGCCGAAGGCGGCGATGGTGCGCAGGGTGCGCTCCAGGCGGCCGTCGGCGACGAGGCCGCCGCGGTGTGCGCGCAGCGAGGTCTGGATGAGGGCCAGGTCGTCGAGGAGCTCGGTGGTGCCGAGGTAGTCGCGGCCGGGGACGTGGGGGGTGTCGCCGGCGAGGCGTTCGCGGGTGTTGACGAGCTTCTGGCGGATGCAGGTCGCCTTGAGGCGGTAGGGCTCCTCGCTGTTCAGCCGCTTGTAGCGGGGGCTGATCTCGGGGAGGAGGTCGAGGTCGTGCTGGAGGGAGGCCAGCAGTTCGTCGGTGGCGCCGCAGTTGCGGATGGAGTTGGACAGCGCGCCGCGCAGCTCGTCGACGTGCTCCAGGGCGTCGGTGATGCCGTGCTCGTGCTGGAGGAGCAGGACGTCCCAGGTGACCTGGGGCGTGACGTTGGGATTGCCGTCGCGGTCGCCGCCGATCCAGGTGCCGAAGGTGAGCGGGCGGGTGCCGGCGGGCAGCTCGGTGCCGGCCCGCTCCAGCTCGGCGGCGAGGTCCTCCAGGACGTCGCCGACGGCGCCGCGGCCCAGCTCGTCGAGGTAGTAGATGGCGTTGCGGGCCTCGTCGGTGGGCTCCGGGCGGGCGACGCGCAGCTCGTCGGTCTGCCAGATGAGGTCGATGTTCTCGGCCAGGCGGAGGTCGGCGCGGCGGCGCTCGGCATCCGGGCTGTCCAGCAGCTCGGCGACCTTGCGGAGCTTGGTGAGGACGGAGCGGCGGGCGGCCTCGGTGGGGTGCGCGGTGAAGACGGGGCGCACGCCGAGGTTGCGGGCGGTCTCCCGCAGGTGCTCGGGGTCGGCGTCCTTGAGCATGTCGGCGGTGCGGGCGAGGATGCCGCCCTCGGCGGCGCGCTTGGCGCCCAGCTCGCGGCCGCGGTGGACCTGCTCGGTGACGTTGGCGAGGTGGAAGTACGTGGAGAAGGCGCGCACCAGCTTGGCGGCGGTGGCCAGGTCGGTGTCGCCCAGGAGCCGGGCCGCGGCCTCGCCGTCGGAGCGCGTCAGGGCGCGGACGCGCTCTACGAGGTCGAGGAGCTCGGGGCCTTCCTGGCGGACGAGGGTCTCGCCGAGGAGGTCGCCGAGGCGGCGGATGTCGGCGCGCAGGGCGATGTTGTCGCTCGGGCCGGGATCGAGGCTCTCGATGGACGCGGTCTCGGCCGGAGTGTGGTCGGCACTGCTCACAGGTGCGGCTCCTTGCAGCAATCAGGGGCGTCGTACCGCGGCTCGTGGGAGGGGGGCCGGCGGCGACGGGTTGGGCAGGTCTGATGCGGGCGGGTTGCGGACCGCGCTGTCCGACGTCCCCAGGATAGGTCTGCCCAGCGTCAGCAGATCACACCGTCCGCTGGGTGGGCATCTGCGTCGCAGGGGGTGGTTGTGGCGCCTGTCACGGCCTTGCCCGTGGCGGCGGCACTGCCATACTTACGAGACCGTAGGTTACGGTTCCGTAGCCGTAGCCGTGCCCCCGAGCCCCCCGACGAGGGACACCATGACCGCTGGTCCTGAAGCCGTAGAAGATCCCCCGATTCCTGCCGATTCATCCGTCGGTCCGGCCGCCTCGGCGTCGTCCGCGACGCTGGGCGGCGAGCAGCGCAGGTCGCTGGAGCAGATCACGCTGCTGCTGTTCATCACCGTCCCGTTCGTGGCGCTGGTCGCCGCGGTCCCGCTGGCCTGGGGCTGGGGGGTGAGCTGGCTGGACCTGGGGCTGATGGCGGCGATGTACTACATCGGCTGCCACGGCATCACGATCGGCTTCCACCGCTACTTCACGCACGGTTCGTTCAAGGCGAAACGGCCGCTGCGGATCGCGCTCGCGATCATGGGGTCGCTGGCCGTCGAGGGTCCGCTGGTGCGCTGGGTCGCTGATCACCGCAAGCACCACAAGTTCTCCGACGCCGAGGGCGACCCGCATTCGCCGTGGCGCTTCGGCGAGACGGTGCCGGCCCTGATGAAGGGCCTGTGGTGGGCGCACATCGGCTGGATGTTCGACGAGGAGCAGACGCCGCAGCAGAAGTACGCACCGGACCTGGTCAGGGACGGGGCGATCCGTGCGATCTCCCGCCAGTTCGTCCTGTGGACGGCGGTGTCGCTGCTGATCCCGCCGCTGGTCGGCGGCCTGGTGACCTGGTCCTGGCAGGGCGCGCTGACCGCCTTCTTCTGGGGTTCCCTGGTCCGCGTCGCGCTGCTGCACCACGTCACGTGGTCGATCAACTCGATCTGCCACGCGGTCGGCAAGCGCCCCTTCAAGTCCCGCGACCGCTCCGGCAACGTGTGGTGGCTGGCCGTCCTGTCCTGCGGCGAGTCCTGGCACAACCTGCACCATGCGGACCCCACCTGTGCCCGGCACGGCGTGCTGAAGGGGCAGCTGGACTCCAGCGCCCGGTTGATCCGCTGGTTCGAGAAGGCGGGCTGGGCGTACGACGTCCGGTGGCCGGACGCGTCCCGTATCGAGGCCCGACGCGCGGAGCCGGCCGCCGGGGGTACCTCCCGGCGGTAGGCGGGGAAGGCATCATTGACGGGTGGCGATCGACAGCAGCAGCGCGAGCAACAGCAAGGGCAAGCCCTCCCCGGCCGCGGGCACCCGGCGGGCCCGCCGGGTCCGGATGACCGGCGCGGAGCGACGGGAGCAGCTGCTGGACATCGGTCGCACGCTCTTCGCCGAGCGGGGTTACGAGGGCACCTCGGTGGAGGAGATCGCGGCGAAGGCCGGGGTGTCCAAGCCGGTGGTCTACGAGCACTTCGGCGGCAAGGAAGGCCTGTACGCGGTCGTCGTGGACCGCGAGATGCGGCAGTTGCTGGACATGGTGACCGGCGCACTGACCGCCGGCCACCCCCGGGAACTCCTCGAACAGGCCGCCTTCGCGCTCCTCGACTACATCGAGACCTTCACGGACGGCTTCCGCATCCTGGTCCGTGACTCCCCCGTGGCCCAGTCCACGGGCTCCTTCGCCTCCCTCATCAGCGATATCGCCACCCAGGTCGAGGACATCCTCGGCCTGGAGTTCAAGGCCCGCGGCTTCGACCCGAAACTGGCCCCGCTCTACGCCCAGGCCCTGGTCGGCATGGTCGCCCTGACCGGCCAGTGGTGGGTGGACACCCGCAAGCCGAAGAAGGCCGAGGTCGCGGCCCACCTGGTCAACCTCGCCTGGCACGGCCTGGGCAACCTGGAGGCGAAGCCGCGGCTGATAGGGCACCGGAAGAACTGAGGGGCGGGCGGCCCCGCCCGCTGGTGACGGCGGCAGCGCCCGGCGCGCTTCCCCGGCAGCGCGTCCCCGGCCGCACCTATGTCCCGGCCTGCCCCGCCTGCTCTCCCGCCGCCTCCACCGCCTCCACGAATTCCAGCCGGTTGCCCACCGGGTCGGTGGAGTAGAAGCGCCGGTGGCCCGGTAGGCGGTGGTCCCAGGTGACGGGGGCGTGGGCGGTGGTCAGGCGGGTGGCGAAGGTGTCGAGGTCGTGGACGCGGAGGCCGGGGTGGGCCTTGCGGGCGGGGTGGAAGCCGGGGTCGATGCCCAGGTGGAGCCGGGCCGTGCCGGCCTCGAACCAGCATCCGCCGCGGGCCGCGAGCGCCGGGGGCTTCGGGATTTCCGTCATGCCGAGGACGTCCGCGTAGTAGGCGCGCAGGGCGTCCTCGGTACCGGGGGGTGCGGCGAGCTGGATGTGGTCGAGGCCGGTGATCACGGCGTTGTCACCTCGGAGGAGTCGGGCCGGGAAGCGGTGGCGGAGCGGCGGGCAGGGGCGTCAGCCGGCTGCCGGCTTGCGGGCGACGGCGAAGATGCGGCGGAACGGGAAGACCGTGCCGTGCGGGCCGGTGGGGTAGGCCTTGCGCAGCGCGTCGCGGTATTCGGCGAGGAAGGCCTCGCGAGCGGCCGGGTCGTCCTCCAGTGCGGTCAGGACCGGGCGCAGGGCGGTGCCCTTGACCCAGTCGAGGACCGGGTCGTCGCCCTGCAGGAGCTGGACGTAGGTGGTTTCCCACACGTCGGTGACGCAGCCGAGGTCGGCGAGGCGTTCCAGGTATGCGGCAGGTTCGAGGATGTGGACGTAGCGGCGGCCGTGATCGGGGAGCCGTTCGCGCCACTGGGGGGCGTCGCAGAGCTCGCCGAGGAGGGCGTGACTGGGGGAGGTGAAGTTGCCGGGGACCTGGAAGGCGAACGTGCCGCCGGGGGCGAGGGCGTCGATCCAACGGGCGAAGGATTCCGGGTGGTTGGGGACCCATTGCAGCGCGGCGTTGGAGACGATCAGGTCGTAGGTCTCCTCGGGCGCCCAGTCGGCGGCGTCGGCGAGGGCGAAGTCGAGGTGGCCGCCGCCCGGGGTGGGCCCGGCGTGGGCCTCGGCCTCCTTGAGCATCTCGTGGGAGTTGTCGTATCCGGTGATGTGCGCGTCCGGCCAGCGGGCGGCGAGCTCGGCGGTGACGTTTCCGGGACCGCAGCCGAGGTCGCCGATGCGGGCGGAGCGGCCGTGCCGGGGCAGGTCCGGTATCCGGGCGAGGAGGTCGTGGAAGGGGCGGGTACGGTGCCCGGAGTGGCGGAGGTATTGCTGCGGATCCCAGGTTGGTGCGTCATGCATGATCGAAACCCCTTTGCCGATGCAGGGCTGATACAAAGCTGGCACGGTCGGATTCGGGCCGTCTCGGCTGGAAACCGAGCCCCCGCCGACGATGCCCCATAGTCCAGCGAAATATATCTCGACGTCAAGAGACTTCATGTCGACAGACCCTCTACACTGATCGTCATGGAGGACGAGGTCGATCGACTGGTCGCAGCTTGGCGTCGCGAGCGCCCGGACCTCGACGTGGAGCCACTTGAGGTCCTCAGCCGTGTCTCCAGGCTGGCCAGACACCTGGACCGGGCCCGCCGCATCGCCTTTTCCGAGGTGGGCCTGGAGCCCTGGGAATTCGATGTGCTCACCGCGCTGCGGCGTGCCGGGGCGCCGTACCAGCTCTCCCCCGGGGCGCTGCTGACCCAGACACTGGTCACCTCCGGGACGATGACCAACCGCATCGACCGGCTCGCCAAGAAGAACCTGGTGGAGCGCCTGCCCGACCCCAGCGACCGGCGCGGCGTGCTGGTCAGGCTGACGGCCGAGGGCCGCGACAAGGCCGACCGGTCGCTGGCCGGACTGCTGATCCAGGAGCGCGCCATCCTCGCCGAGCTCTCCCGCCAGCAGCGCGGGGAACTGGCCGGGCTGCTGCGGCGGTTGACCGGGCCGTTCGACAACATCCCCGGCTAGGGCCCGCCGCCGGCCCCGTCCGCCCCGGTCGCCGGCCGTCTCCCGCCCGCGGCCGGAAACCGCGGGCCGGGACGCCGCGCACGCCACATCTGACGACGCGTGAGCGGCTCGCGCGCCCCCTGGGACCGCACGCGCCCCTCTCCTCCCCCGCCCCCTTGCCCGCCGCTCACCCCGTGGGCTTGGATCGCGCCATGAGCCAGCAGCGCGCACCGCACCGGGCGAACGGGCCGTACGGCAAACGGTTCGAGGGCCGTACGGTCCTGGTGACCGGGGCCGCCGGGGGCATCGGGGCGGCCACCGCCGACCGGCTGGCGGCCGAGGGCGCCGGCGTCCTGCTGCTGGACATCGACGACGCGCGCGGCGAACACACCGCGCGGCGGATCCGGGCGGGCGGCGGTCACGCCTCGTACGAGCACTGCGATGTGGCCGTCGAGGACGACTGGCAGCGCGCGGTCGAGGCGGCGCGGCAGCGCTACGGTCCGGTGGACGGGCTGGTCAGCAACGCCTTTCTGCCGTTCGTGGCATCCGCGGGGCACACCCCGCTCGCGGACTGGGAGCGGCAGCTCGCGGTCAACCTCACCGGCTCGTTCCTCGGTGTGCGCGCCGCCCTGGACGATCTGCGGGCGCGCCACGGCACGGTGGTGCTGACCTCGTCGGTGCATGCGCTGATCGGGCTGCCGGGGCGCCCCGCGTACGCCGCCGCCAAGGCCGGGCTGACCGGGCTGGGGCGCCAACTGGCGGTCGAGTACGGGCCGCAGGTGCGGGTCAACAGCGTGCTGCCGGGGCCCGTGCTGACGGCGGCCTGGGACGGCATCGGCGAGGAGGAACGGCGGGCCAGCGCCGCAGAGACAGCGGCGCGGCGGCTGGGGCGGCCGGAGGAGGTCGCCGCCGCCATCGCCTTCCTGCTCTCCCCCGAGGCGTCCTTCGTCACGGGCGCGAGCCTCGTCGTCGACGGGGGCTGGAGCGTGTACAAGAACTCCTCGTGAGCCGGTCCTGCTGACGGCGGGGCGAGGCGCCCCGCCCGGGCTTCGATCCTTGGGGGATCCATGGGCATCCATTTCGGCGGCGACTACAACCCCGAGCAGTGGCCCGAGGAGGTGTGGGCCGAGGACCTGGAGCTGATGAAGGCGGCCCGCGTCACCATGGTCACCGCCGGGATCTTCTCCTGGGCCCGGGTCGAACCCCGGCCCGGGGCCTGGGACTTCGGCTGGTTCGACCGCGTCATGGACGGGCTGGCGGGCGCCGGGATCGCCGTCTGCCTGGCCACCATGACCGCCTCGCCGCCGCCGTGGCTCTCCCGCGCGCACCCCGGGATCCTGCCCGAGGACGCCGACGGCCGGCGCCGCTGGCCCGGTGGCCGGCAGCACTACTGCCCCTCCAGCCCCGTCTACCGCGCACACGCCGTACGCCTGGTGGAACAGCTCGCCGCCCGCTACGCCGGCCATCCGGCGCTGGCCCTGTGGCACGTCGGCAACGAATACGGGTGCCACACCCGCCAGTGCTACTGCGAGGTGTCGGCCGACGACTTCCGGCGTTGGCTGCGCGCACGCTACGGCGGCATCGACGCGCTCAACGCCGCCTGGTCGACGGCCTTCTGGTCACAGGCCTACGGCGACTTCGACGAAGTGCTGCCGCCCCGCACCGCGCCCACCTTCCCCAACCCCGCCCAGCAGCTGGACTACCTGCGCTTCGGCGATGAGGCCCTGCGCGCCTGCTATCTGGCCGAAAAGGAGGTGCTGGAGCGCCTTGCCCCCGGAATTCCGGTCACCACCAATCTGATGCCGCAGCACAAGCCCGTCGACGCGTTCGCCTGGTCCCCGCACCTGGACGCGATGGCGCTGGACTTCTACCAGGACCCGTACGCCGGCGACGACCACATCCGGGCCGGCTACGTCTTCGACCTGATGCGCTCGGCGCGCTCCGGACAGCCCTGGATGCTGCTGGAGCAGGCGCCCGGCGCGGTCAACTGGCGGCCCCGAAACGGCCCCAAGCCGCCCGGCACGATGCGGCTGTGGAGCTGGCAGGCCGTCGCCCAGGGCGCGGACGCGGTGCTGTACTTCCAGTGGCGGCAGTCGCTGGGCGGCGCGGAGAAATTCCATTCGGCGATGCTGCCGCACGGCGGGACGGGCACCCGCATCTTCCGCGAAGTGTCCGAGCTGGGGCGGGAGTTGGCGGCGGTACCGGGCATCGAGGGGACCCGGTCGCGGGCGGCGGTGGCGCTGCTGGCGGACTGGCACAGCTGGTGGGCGCTGGAGCTGGACTCCAAGCCGTCGACCGCGCTGGACCACTCCCGGATCGCGTTGGACCACTACCGGCCGCTGTTCGAGGCGGGCGTGGCCTGCGACGTGGTGCCGCCACAGCGCGAACTGTCCGGCTACCGGCTGGTCGTGGCGCCCAACCTGTACCTGCTCACCGTCGCCGACGCCGAACGGCTGGCCGCCTATGTGCGAAACGGCGGGCAGCTGCTGGTGTCGTTCTTCTCCGGGATCGTCGACGCGCACGACCGGGTGCACCCCGGCGGGTATCCGGGGGCGCTGCGGGAGCTGCTGGGACTGCGGGTGGAGGAGTTCTGGCCGCTGGACGAGGGCCGGTCGGTGGGCGTCGGCGACGGGGCCTACACGGGGCGGGCGGACCTGTGGTCGGAGGCCGTCGACCTCGAAGGGGCCGAAGCGCTCGCCCGCTTCACGGACGGGGAGCTCGCCGGCCGCCCCGCGGTGACCCGGCACTCCTACGGGCGGGGCACGGTCTGGTACGCGGGCACCCGGCTCGAACCGGCGCTGATGCGGGCCCTGCTGGACGACGTACGGGCGGCGGCCGGGGTCGGGCCCGTACTGCCGGGGCTGCCGGCGGGCGTCCAGGCCACGGTCCGCGAGGGCGCCGGCGGACGGTACGTCTTCCTGCTCAACCACGGGACGGAGACCGTGGAGGTCGGGCTGCCGGCGCCGATGCGGGACGCGCTGGCCGCGGTGGACGGGGCGGGCGGGGCCGTCGGCCGGGTCACGTTGGGAGCCCGGGGCGTGGCGGTCCTGACGGATCCCGGCACGTAGGAGCCCGGGCCCCGACGCCCAGCACGTCCGGCCCGAGCGCCCCGGGCACTCCCGCGCCCGTGGCGGCCTCACGGCGTGCGGCGCCTCTCGGAGCCCCGCGCGTCACCAGGCCCCCGGCCACCCCCGGGGAGCCTCGCCCCGCAGCCCCGCAGCCGCTCAGGGCACCGGCACCGACGCCGCCGCGGCCGCCGCCTCCAGCTCGACCGGGCCGACCCCGGCCCGGCGGGCCAGCGCGACCGCGGCGAGGGTGGAGTGCACCCCGAGCTTGCCGAGCACGTTCTGCATGTGGGTGCGGACCGTGTGCGGGGAGAGGAACAGCCGCTCGGCGACCGCTTTGCGGCCCAGGCCCGCCACCATGCAGCGCAGCACCTCGCGCTCGCGCGGGGTCAGCGACTCCACCAGCCGCTCGCTCTCCGAACGGTGCTTGCGGGCGGCCGTCAACTCCCGCAGGACGCCGGTCAGCAGCGCGGGCGGCAGATGCGTCTCGTCACGGAGCACGCCGCGGATGACCGCGAGCAGCCGGGAGAGCGAGCAGTCCTTGGCGACCCAGCCGGAGGCGCCGGCCTGCAGCGCGGCGGCCGCGCGGCGCGGGTCGTCGCGGTCGGCGAGGACGACGGTGCGCAGATACGGATGGCTGGTGCGCAGGCCGGAGACCAGCGCGATGCCGTCCCGCGGCACGGCCCGCGGTACCGCCTCGCGGACCGCTCCCTGCGCGGGCACCGCGAGCAGCGGCGCGGC
>Ga0207426_1001885_pt1 | contig 15310 bp, 10 predicted proteins | sample AraplaMF_Cvi_mMS_FD_184265 | JGI IMG/M metagenome (GOLD analysis project Ga0207426, IMG submission 184265) | Arabidopsis root microbial communities from the University of North Carolina, USA - plate scrape MF_Cvi_mMS (SPAdes) (version 2) | ecosystem: Host-associated > Plants > Roots > Endosphere...
GACGGCGGTGCCCGCGCGGTCCTCCGGCTTCCCCCCGACGCCTCCCGTACGGCTTCCTGACCACGTCCATCCGGCCCCCGGACCCGCCCTGCCTACCGGCCCCTCACGCCTTCACCAGTCGATGTCGTCCGGCGGCTCCGGAAACGCTTCCTCGTCCAGGGGCTCCGGCGGCACCGGACCACCCCCTGCCGCACCGTTCGGCCCGGCCGTCCCCGCGGCCCCGGTCGGGTCGGCCGCCCCCACGGCCGCCGCCGACGCGCCCCCGCTCGGCCCCTCTGCCTCGGACCCCTCGGACGTCTCCCGCCCCGCCAGCACGTCCAGGATCTGCGAGCCGTACTTCGCGAGCTTGTTCTCACCGACCCCGCTGATCGTGCCGAGCTCGGCCGTCGACGCCGGACGGAGGGTGGCGATCTCCCGCAGCGTGGCGTCATGGAAGATCACATACGCGGGTACGCCCTGCTCCTTGGCCGTGCGCCCCCGCCAGCCGCGCAGTGCCTCGAAGAGCGGCAGCGCCTCTTCCGGCAGGTCCGCCGGCGCCGCACGCTTGCCCTTCGTCTTCGCCTTGGCCGCCCGCGCCGCCTTCTCCGGCTCCCGCCGCATCGGCACCTCGCGCCGGCCGCCCAGCACCTCGCCGCTCCCGTCCGTCAGCACCAGCGTGCCGTAATCACCCTCGACGGCGAGCAGTCCCTGGGCCAGCAACTGCCGTACGACACCGCGCCATTCGGCCTCCCGGAGGTCGCTCCCCACCCCGAAGACGCTCAGCCCGTCATGATCGAACTGGATGACCTTGGCGGTCTTCTTGCCCGTCAGGATGTCGATGATCTGGCCCGCGCCGAACTTCTGCCCGCGCTCCCGCTTCAGCCGTACGACCGTGGACAACAGCTTCTGGGCGGCCACCGTGCCGTCCCAGGTCTCCGGCGGGGCCAGGCAGGTGTCGCAGTTGCCGCACGCGCTGCTCTCCTGGCCGAAGTAGGCCAGCAGCCGGACCCGCCGGCACTGCACCGTCTCGCACAGCGCCAGCATCGCGTCGAGGTGGGCCGACAGCCGCCGCCGGTGCGCCTCGTCGCCCTCCGACCCGTCGATCATCTTCCGCTGCTGCACCACGTCCTGCAGCCCGTACGCCAGCCAGGCCGTCGACGGCTGCCCGTCGCGCCCCGCACGCCCGGTCTCCTGGTAGTAGCCCTCCACGGACTTCGGCAGGTCCAGATGCGCCACGAACCGCACGTCCGGCTTGTCGATGCCCATCCCGAAAGCGATCGTGGCGACCACGACCAGCCCGTCCTCGCGCAGGAAGCGGGCCTGGTGCTCGGCGCGCATCCGTGCGTCGAGTCCCGCGTGGTACGGCACCGCCGGGATGCCGTTCTCCACCAAGAACTGCGCGGTCTTCTCGACCGAGGCCCGGGACAGGCAGTAGACGATCCCCGCGTCCCCCGCATGTTCGTTGCGCAGCAGCTCCAGCAGCTGCTTCTTCGGCTCGCTCTTCGCCGCGATCCGGTACTGGATGTTCGGCCGGTCGAAGCTCGCCACGAAATGCCGGGCGTCCGCCATCCGCAGCCGAGAGGTGATCTCCTGGTGGGTGGCCTCGGTCGCGGTGGCGGTCAGCGCGATCCGCGGCACCTCGGGCCAGCGCTCGTGCAGCATCGACAGCGCCAGATAGTCCGGCCGGAAGTCATGGCCCCACTGCGCGACACAGTGCGCCTCGTCGATCGCGAAGAGCGAGATCTTCCCGCGGTCCAGCAGGCTCAGCGTCTGCTCGACCCGCAGCCGCTCGGGCGCCAGATACAGCAGATCCAGCTCCCCGGACAGGAACTCGGCCTCGACGAGCCGCCGCTCCTCCAGATCCTGCGTCGAATTGAGGAACCCGGCCCGCACCCCGAGCGCCCGCAGGGCATCGACCTGGTCCTGCATCAAGGCGATCAGCGGCGAGACGACCACCCCCACACCGCCTCTGACCAGCGAGGGAATCTGGTAGCACAGGGACTTTCCGCCACCGGTCGGCATCAGGACGACGGCGTCGCCGCCCCCTACGACGTGCTCGATGATCTCCTGCTGGCTGCCGCGGAACGACTCGTACCCGAACACCCGGCGCAGCACCTGCACCGCCTCGCTTGCGTCCGAAGCGCCTTCCACATCCATGTCCACGACCACTTCCACGTCCGCCAGAGCCATTCCAGAAGCCTACGAGTTCGGAGGGGGTCCTCGTCGACCCTGTGGATAACTCTGATCAGCCCCCCGGATCACCGTACGACTGTTCCGCGAGCTGTCCCCGCCGGTGTCCTCGCGCCCTCACCCGGCCCCACCTCTCGGCCTCGGATCCCTCCCGCCCCGCACAATCGCCGGCGGACGGGCCGAGGCCCCGACGCCGCTCCGCCCCACCGCTGCCGGCGGCAGGAACCGGTGTGCGCGTCGCATCGTTGTGCCGAACGCGCCGAGACGGGCGCAGGTATCCATCAGGTATCGCAGAGGATTCCGTCCGGAAGCCGGTGCGGCCAAGATCGACCTGTCCACAAGGGCACGCCCGGAATAGCAACGAAAACAGGGGGAGAAGACGATGCGGAAGATGCTGGCAAGACTTGGCGGCGTTCTCGCACTGGTGCTGGCCGTGGGAACGGGGATGGCCGCGGTACAGGGAGAGGTGCAGCACGAGGGCCGGCGTGTGGTGGCCAACAATGGCGGCCCGGCCGCGCCCGGCGCCCTGCTTCCCTGATCCGGGCCGTGCGGCGCTCCCCCTCGGCCGGAGGGGGAGCGCCGTGGTGTGTCAGGCGCGCCGTCGGCGGCCTGCCGGGACATTCATGGCGTCGAAGTGCTCGTCCGCGCGCCCGCGGTACTCCGAGGCGGCGGGGTGGTCACCCAACTCGTCCAGACTCTGTGCCATACCGGCCAAGGCCCAGGCCATCTCGATGCGGTACTCGATCGCGGAGGCGTTGCGGAAGGCCTCCTCGTGCAGTGCGTGTGCCTCGGGGTACTCGCCGCGCCGCTGGCGTACGAGTCCGGCGAGGTTTTCGATCTGACTCTGCCACCCCTTCACGCTCAAGGGCCTGACGAGGGTGAGCGCCTGCTCCAAGTACCCCAATGCCTGATCGCCGCGACCGTTGAGCTGGCAGGCATTGGCCATGAGCGCCATCGTGAGGGCCAGGTTCCTGGGCATCGCGTGCGCTTCACCCAGGCTGAGCGCCTGGTCGAGGACGGTGAGTCCCGCCTCGTGGTCGCCCCCGTCCAGGTAGGCGATGGCCAGGTCGTTCAGAGCGGCGGCCTGGTGTTGGCGCGCACCCATCCGCCGGCACAGCAGGACGGCCCTCTGGGCCGCTGCCACGGCTTCTTCCGGACGGCCCAGATGGGTGTGGATGGAGCTGAGGTTGCACAGGGCGAAGGACTCCTGCATCGCATTGCCGGTCTCCCGGTGCACCTCGACCGCCCGCTGCAGGTACGTCTGCCCCTGGGCCAGATTCCCCAGGCTGCCGTGGACCCAGCCGAGTTGGTCCAGGTACGCCCCCTCGCCGAAGCGGTCCCCCTGCGAGGTGACGATGCGGAGCCCCTCCTCGGCGGCGGCTGCCGCCTGCCGGAAGTTTCCGAGCATCGACTGGGCCGTGGCCAGGTTCATCAGGTTCAGGCGCAGCGTCCACGGATCCTCGGACTGCCGAGCCGCCGCCACCCCGATCTCGCTGACCTCCTGGAATCCTCGGATGTCGCCGCGGTGATGCAGGTGGAACACCATATTGCGGGCAAGGTAGGCGGCAAGCTCGTACCACCCGTGCTCGTGGCCGAGGGCGACGGCGGCCTGGAGGGCTCGCTGCTCCCGTTCGAACCAGCTCAGGGCCTCCGGCTCGGTGCCCAGGGGAGGCAGCTCGGCAGGGGGCCCGTGGGACGCGACGTCGTAGCGGCGCCACCCGGGAAAGAGGACGCGGCAGGCTTCCTCCGTCGCGGCGACGTAGAACGCGAGGAGCCGGCCGAGTGCGCCGGTCGACTGCGTCTGCGGGCCGGGCTCCCACAGGCTGCGGGCGAAACTGCGGACGAGGTCGTGAAAGGAGTAGAGGCCGATCGCCGGCTGGTGCAGCAGATGCACATCGAGCAGGTCCTCCAGGATCTCCTCGGCCTCCGCCGGAGTGGTGGCGGTGAGCGCCGCAGCGGCGTACTTGTCGATGCCCGCGCCCGGGTGCAGGCCCAGAAGGAGGAACGCCGCCTGGGCGTCGGGTCTCAGTGCCTGGTAGGAGAGCTGGACGGTGGTGGCGACGCTCCGCTCGCCGGAGCTCAGCTCCTTGAGCCGTCGGGACTCGTCGCGCAGGCGTCCCGCGAGATACTGCAGCGTCCACAGCGGGCGGTTGCGGAGCCGGGCCGTGGCGATGCGCAGTGCGAGCGGCAGGTGTCCGCACAGCTCGGCGAGGGCCGCGGCCGCTTTGGGCTCGGTGGCCACGCGCTCCTCGCCCAGGGTCCGGGTCAGGAGGGTCACGCTCTCCGTGGGCTCCATGCTGCTGAGCGAGATCCACTGGGCGCCGTCGAGGTCGACCAGGCGGGCACGACTGGTCACCAGGACGAAGCCGTACGGCATCGCCGCGACCAGGGGCCGGATCTGGGCGGTGTCGGCAGCGTTGTCGAGGATGAGGAGCAGTCGCCGGTTCGCGGCCCATGATTGCCAGAGCGGGAGGCAGCTCTCCACGTCGTCGGGTATCTGTGCGTCCGGGCTGCCCAGCGCCTTGAGGAGCAGAGCGGCCACGGCGTCCGGGCGCAAGGGCCGTTCCCCCGGGGTGGAGCCCCGAAGGTCGACATGGAGCTGACCGTCCGGGTATGCGCCGGCAAGGGCGTGGGCGGCGTGCACGGCCAGGGTGGACTTCCCGCACCCGCCCATGCCGTCAATGCCCACGAGGCCGGCGCCCCGGCCGTCGGCGGCCAGGTCGAGGAGCCAGTTCATCTCCCGCTCGCGACCGGTGAAGTCCACCAGGTCGTACGGGAGGGTGCACGGGGTGCGGAGGGCCGGAACGGGCAGGGCCGCTTCCACGGCGCGCTGTTCGGGTTCCGACGGAGCTGCCGGGCCGCCGGCCGCCGGGCCTTCCGGCACGGCGAGTTCCGGGTCGGCCCGCAGTATCTTCTCGTACAGGCGGCTCAGTTCCGGGCTGGGGTCGATACCGAGTTCATCCACCAGCAGCGTTCTGACCTTGGCGTACTCGGCCAGCGCCTCGGCCTGCCGCCCCGTGCGGTAGAGCGCGAGCATCAGTTGGCCGCGCAGCCGTTCCCGCAGCGGGTGGGCGCCGACGGTCTCCCGTATGGCGCCTACGAGTCCGCTGTCCTGCCCCAGGGCGAGGCGGAGTTCGAAGAGCTGCTCCGTCGCGGCGAGGCGGTGTTCCTCCAGGGTGGCGGAGAGCGAGTCGATGACCGTTCCCCCTGTTCCGCACAGGACGTGGCCGCGCCACAGCGCCATGGCCTCGGTCAGCTGTTCCGCCGCCTGGGACAGCCGCCCGTTGGCCGCCTCGGCCGTGGCCTGTGCCGTCTTCCGTTGGAATAAGCGCATATCGAGCTGTCCGGGCTCCAGCACCGTCCGGTAGCCGGAGCCTTCGGTGGCGATGACTTCCAGCCCCTGGGGAATGCGCCGGCGGAGTTCGGCGACGGCTTTGCGGATCTGCTGCAGGGCAGTTGCCGGTGGTTCTTCCCCCCACACGGCTTCGATCAGCCGTGAGACCGGCACCACGCGATTGGTCTCCAGGAGCAGCACGGTGAGGACCCGCTCCTGGATGGGGCCGCCGAACTTCAGACGGTGTTCGTTCGCCCAACCCTCCAACGGACCGAGGATGTTGAACCGAATCGACCGACTCTCGGGTTCTGTCGTCACCACTGCGCCCCCCAGAAACCTGTAAAACCCCAGGCATAGACCGTAATTCCGGCAAGATACTAGCCAGCTCCCGCACGTGGCGGTACCGATGCGGTACGTGATCAGAAGCACCGTGCCGAAGACTCGGTGAGCAAGCAGAACGTTTCGAAGGCCGCGCGCCGTGGCCCCGTGCTCACCTGTCTCATGCCCGACCAAGGGGACAGGTCCGGCAGAAAGAGCAAGCCTGACATGAGCGTCTATTTACGGCGAAATTTCCTTCTCAGTTTCCTGTCCTCGTTCATCTCGCTCTTCGGCTCGAAGCTGCTGATGATCTCGTACGCCGCATATGTCTTCAAGGAGAGTGGTAGTGCGACCCTGTCCGCGGTTGTTTTCGGGGCGGATTGGATTGCCAACCTCTTTGTCGGCCTCTTCGCCGCGCAGTACATCGACCGGCAGAACGCCAAGAGACTCCTTGTCCGGCTGAATGTCGCCGCAGCTGTGGTGACGCTGCTCTTCCTGGCATTGATGGGCCCCGGAATGTTCGCCGGCGCGGTGGCCATCATCTTTGTCAGATCGCTGCTGAAGAGCGCCGTGAGCAATGCCCGGGTGAAGGCCCTGGTGCAGTTCTTCGATGAGCGCGAGACCGAGATGTACTCACCGGTCTTCAACTCCAGTCTGCCGCTCGCCATGGCGCTTGCGGGCGCGGTGGGCGTGTTCATCCTGAAGTTCGTCGGCTTCACGGCCGTGGTGTGGATCGATGCGACGGCGTTCGTGGTGGCGGCCGTGCTGATGCTGTTCGTACGGCCGAACCGGGAACGGCTCGCGGAGTCCCTGAGGGACGCCCGTGCCACCGGGAAGCGCAGCAGTCTGTCCGGGGCGCGGGGAGCCCTTGCCCTGATGGGGCGCGACGAGACCGTCGCCACGGCGGTGTTCTACATCGTCCTGTCGGTCACGGCGTTCCAGGCGACGTACGAATCACTGATCACCGTGATCCCCGAGGTCTGGTTCCGCTACGGCGAGTCGGGGACGGCACTGTTCTTCACCTTCGAGTCCGTCGCGATCATGGCCGGGATCTTCGTCTACCAGTTCTTCAACCGCCGTGGCCTGATTACTCGGGAGCGCGAGAAGAAGGTGAACATGGCGGCGGTGCTCGCCAGCACCGTCTGCTATCTGGCCATGCCGATGGCGCAGGGAAACATCTCTCTCTGCGTGGTCCTGTTCTCGCTGATGGTGCTCTGCGGAGAAGTCATCTGGGTGCACCAGTTCAAGCTCATGATCGCGCGTACTCCGGATTCCCAGGTGTCCTCGGTCGTCGGGGTCCAGACGGCGATCGGCTACAGCCTGATGGCGGTATTCGCCTTCGTCTTCGCACGTGGCATGGACAGCATCGGAGTCGACCGGGCCGTCTATGCCGACATCGCCCTCATCGCCGTGCTCGTCATCGGCTGGGAGATCTTCCGGAAGCGCATCGGTGATCGTGCGCCCGCGCCCGTCGCCGCACCTTCGGTCGTCCTGCCCGAAGAGTCCCGGACCCACTGAGAGGAACGCCGAAGTGACACACGAAGAAGTTCCGGAAAAGGAGCAGGCATTCGTTCTGCTCGAATTGCTCAACCACATGGTCCTGGTGGCGAAGGAAGCCAAACGGCGCGGCTTTCGCGTGATCGCCCTGAACCAGGGGCCCTTGCAGAGCGACGGTCCGTTCGCCGTGCCGGACGATCTGGTGGACGAGGTGCTTCCGGTGTCCTCCTGGACCGAGGAGGACACGGTCCGCGCCGTCCTGGACTCCGTACTCGCGCGCTACACCGTGGCCGGCACCTACGCGGCGTTCGAAGGAGCACTGCGGCACGAGGCCGCGCTCCGGGAGCAGGCCGGCCTTCCGACCAGCGGCGCCGCGGCGGTGGAGCGGGCACTCGACAAGTACTGGGTGCGGCGCACGCTGTACGCCGAGGGGCTCTCCGCCCTCCGCTCGGAGACTCTCGACGAGGCACTGCGGTGGGACAGCTGGCGCTTTCGCGGGCCCGCCGTGCTCAAGCCGGCGAACGGCACCGGCAGCGCGCTGTGCTTCACCGTCTCCTCGCTCGACGAACTGCGGGCGGCCGCCGACCGGATCTCCGCGGCGCCTGTCGTGAACTCCCTGATGAAGGGGTACATCCTGGCGCACGGCGGTTTCGTCCTGGAGGAGCGTGCCGAGGGCGAGCTGCTCTCGGTGGAGTCGCTCGTCGAGCACGGTGCGGCCCAGGTGATCGGCCTCACCGGCCGCTACCTCTTGAGCCGCGATCCCGTCGTGGAGCAGGGCGTCGTCTTCCCGTACGACCATCCACGGCGCGACGAGATCGTGGCGCACGCCGCGGAGTTGCACCGCGCCCTCGGCATCACCCATGGGCCGACTCACCTGGAGCTGATGGTTCCGGACGAAGGCCCCATCGAGCTGATCGACTTCAATCTCCGTACCGCGGGCGTGGGGATGGCCGTCTGCATCGGCAACGCCTTCGGCATCGAGTATGCGGCGCCCCTCGTCGACATCGCCTGCGGGCTGGCCACGGACCTGTCCTTCCTGGACCGGACCCCGCGCCACAGCGCCGACATGCTGCTGCTCCCGCCGCCCGGTGCCACCGAGATGGGGGAACTGACCTTCCCCGAGGGCACCGAGTACGGACGCCGCACCAAGCCCGTCGGGGAGCCGCTGTCGGGCCGCGCGGACCAGCTCGACGTGGTCGGGATGGTCGTCGTCACCGCGGACTCCGCGCAGGAGCTGCACGCCAAGGCGATGGCGGCCCGCCGGAACACGCTCTTCAACGGCCGGCCCCTCGGCGACAACCCCAACAACCACCTCATCTCGCCCCACTACCACCAGTCGGGCCACGTCCTAGCGGCCCCGGCGTAGTTCACACCACTTCACGAAGGAGAGAACCCGCATGACCGTCACCACTCAGGAACACCCTCTCGCCCAGGCGCCCGAGCGCCTCTTCGAGCAGCACTTCGCCTCCCAGTTCACCGCAGAGAAGCTCACCGGCCTGCAGACGGCGTTCCAGTCGGAGCACATCGTGCCGCTGCGCAACTTCTGTCCCCCCGAGCTGCTCCGGCCGCTCCAGGAGGAGGCCTTCGGGATCATGGACGGGCACGGGGTGGACCGCAAGTTCGCCTTCGACATCACCGACGGAACCCCCCGCCAGATGACCACGGTCGGCCAGCCCGTCATCAAGGAGCACGGGCCGCTGGTGCACGCCACCTACTTCTCACCCGCCGTCAAGACCCTGCTGTCCCAGGTGGTCGGCGAGGAGGTCTTCACCTGCCCGTACGCCGGCGAGCACTACGTGATCAGCCGCCTCGGCAAGAGCGGCGACACACACGGCTGGCACTGGGACGACTACACCTACGGCTTCATCCTCGTCCTGCAGGCCCCCGACTACCGCGACGGCGGTTTCGTCCAAGCCGTGCCGCACACCTCCTGGGACAAGGAGAACCCGGACGTCCACGGGGCTCTGCTGAAGAGCCAGGTCAGGTCGTACGCCTTCGAGGCCGGTGACGCGTACGTGGTGAAGACCGACACCACGATGCACCGGGTCTACCCGATCCGCGGCGAGACCAGCCGCACGATCGTGAACATGACGTGGGCGAGCGGCGACGACCTCCGTCGCGAAATCACTCACGAGACCAATGACGCCCTGTTCGGAGGCGTCGGTGCCTGAGCCGCAGACCGTGGAAACCGCAGGAGTCGCGCCCGTTGAGGAGCGGGTCAAGCCGCAAGGGTCCGACCAGTTCACCGCGGCCGAGCCCCGCGAGACCATGCGCCGGCTCCCCGCCCTGGTGCAGCCCTATCTCACCTGGATCACCGGTGTCCCCCTCAAGGGAGGCAAGCAGCTCATCCCGTGGAGCCCCGCCAAGGCCGGACTGCTCGGGACCGCACAGATCGCGCTCGGCATCACCCTCGGGGCCTGTGCACTGCACCCGCTCGCCGCATGGTCGGCGCCCCTGATGCTCCTGGGCTGGCTGCTCACCGCCGGAGGCATGCGCCGGCTGGACGTCGTGGTGGTCCACCAGACGCTGCACCGCATGTTCAGCAAGAAGGCCTGGAGCAACCGCATGGTCGGCGAGCTCATCACGACGGTGTTCTGGCGCACCCCCTACGACGAGAACCGCAAGGAACACCTGCTCCACCACGCGTACCCCTGCTCGATGAAGGACGGCGACACCCGCTATCTCCTGTCGACCGGCATGCGTCCGGGGATGAGCAGGAGCCAGTTCCGCCGCTACCTGTGGGCGGCGCTGTTCTCGCCGCGCCACCACGCGCGGTTCCTCACCAACCGCATCGTGTCGAACTTCGTGGGCGTCGCCCCGCGGTACCGCTTGTTCATGTCGCTTGCCTATCTCGCCGCCACCGTGGCCTTTGTCGGGCTCACCGGCTGGTGGGTGGAGTGGCTGGTGCTCTGGCTGGTGCCCGCGTCCGTCTTCTTCCAGGCGTGCACCTTCCTCTACACGATGACCGAGCACCGCTGGTGGCTGTTCGGCAACCAGGAGCGGCTGCCCCGCGACCAGCGCGACCTGCTGACCTTCGGCCGATTCTGCGGCGAGCCCGCCCCCGCGCCGGAGCTCACGGGCCTGCGCAAGGCGGCGGCCTGGAGCCGCTGGACGTTCCGGATGCTGATCGTGCACTCCTCGTACCGGATGTTCGTGCTCGTCGGCGACACCGTCCAGCACGACCTGCATCACGTCATGCCCGCCTGTGACTGGGCCAACTCGCCCTGGATCAGGGCCGACGACCAGGACAACCGGCCCGAGCGCTACACCGAGGTCTGGGGCTCACTGGCCGACCACCTGCAGGCCGCCGGCCAGGTGGGGGGCAACCGGGTGGGCCTGCCCGAGGACGTGGCCCCGACGCCCTGGAACGAATCCATACCCGTGGCCACGGGAGTCGTCTCCCTCGATGGCCGTCTCTCGAAGGAGCAGCTGTGACACACATCCTGGTGGTCGACGGTACGGGGCGCGGACACGCGATCTGCGACCTGTTCATCCGGACGAACCCCGCGGTGACCGTGTACTACGGGCCCGGTACCGACGCTCTGGAGCACGACCGCATCGTGCCCGCCCCGCAGATCCGCTTCGACGACCCGGCGACCGCCCTGGACTTCCTGGCCGCACACCCGGTGGAGTTCGTCTTCGTCTCCAACATCGACGCGCTGTCCCTCGGGTACGCCGACATCCTCGCCGAGCACGGGCACAAGGTGATCGGCCCGTCCAGGGCGGCGGCACAGCTCGAGGCGAGCAAGGAGCGCGGCAAGGGCTTCTGCCGGGACCACGGCCTGCCCACCGCGCAGTACGCGGCATTCACCGACCCGGCCGCCGCCAAGGCGTACATCCGGGACCTGCCGTACGCCTGCGTGGTCAAGACCGACGGGCTGACCCCGGACGGCGACGGCTCCGTCGTGTGCGACACGGCGGCCGAGGCCACGGCGGCGGTGGAGGCCTTCGCGGCGACGCAGGGCGAGAGCTTCCAGATCGTCATCGAGGAGCGTCTGTACGGCCGGGAGATCTCCGTCTTCGCCCTGCTGGACGGCGCGGACTACCTGCTCTTCCCGACCGCGCTCGACTTCAAGCGGACCCTGGAGGGCGACACGGGCAAGAACTGCGACGGCATGGGCTCCCTCGCCCCCCACCCGCAGGCATCGCCCGCCCTCCTGGAGCAGATACGCCGAGACCTGGTCGAGCCCCTCGTGGCGGGCCTGAAGGCCGAGAGCCTCGCCTACACCGGCTTCGTCTACATCGGCGCGATGCTCACCGCGGACGGGCTGCGCGTCATCGAGATCAACACCCGGTTCGGCGACTCCGAGGCGGAGGCGGTCCTGCCCGGCGTCCACAGCGACTTCACCGAGCTGTGCCGCGCGGTGCTGCGCCAGGACCTCGGCAACAGCCTGCTCATCACCGACGAACTGGTGCGGTGCAGTGTGGCATTGACCCAGGGCTGCATCGATCCCACGGACCCGCAGGCCGCGCCGGGCTGGCCGTTCGGCGCCTTCACGCCGGGCCAGCCGGTCCTCGGCCTCGCTCAGCTCCCGCTGGAGCAGACCCGGCTGTTCTACGCCAACCTGCGTGCCGACGCCGACGGGCACCCGGTGACCTGCGGCGGCCGGGTCCTGCACGTGGTCGGCTCCGGCAGCACGCTCGCCGAGGCGCGGGCACGGGCCTACCGGCGCATCGACGCCATCTCGTTCCCCGGCATGCGCTACCGCACCGACATCGCAGCCGCCCCGCAGCAGCTCGACCTCGCGCACGCCTGGACCGGCCGACTGCAGCCGGCCGACGTTGCCGCACCCCTTGGGAGCTAACCCTCATGACCACACTGACCGTTGACACACCGACCGTCTTCGAGACCACCGAATCGGCCGTCCGCTCCTACTCGCGGGCATTCCCCGCCGTTTTCGCCACCGCCAAGGGCGACCTGCTCACCACCCAGGACGGCGCCCGCTACATCGACTTCCTGTCCGGGGCCGGAACCCTCAACTACGGCCACAACCCCGACCCGATCAAGGACGAACTGGTCGCCTATCTGCAGAACGACGGCCTGGTCCACGGTCTCGACCTCTCCACCTCCGCCAAGGCCGCGTTCCTGCAGGCACTGCGGACGCACATCCTCGAACCCCGCGACCTCGACTACAAGGTGCAGTTCACCAGCCCGTCCGGCACCAACGCGGTGGAGGCCGCCCTGAAGGTCGCCCGGCTCTCCACGGGCCGCACCAATGTGATCGCCTTCGGCGGAGGATTCCACGGCGTCAGCACGGCATCGCTCGCGGCCACCGGTTCCGGCTACTACCGCCAGGGCCTCGAGGCGACTCTGCCGCAGGTGACGCACATCCCCTACCCGCACTCCCCACTGGGCGAGTTCGACAGCATCGGTCTGCTGCGTCACTACCTGGAGGACCCGAGCTCGGGCGTGGACAAGCCGGCCGCGGTGCTCCTGGAGACCGTGCAGGGCGAGGGCGGGGTGTGGGTGGCACCGGTGCCGTTCCTGCGGGAGCTGCGCACCCTGTGCGACCAGTACGACATCCGGCTCATCGTCGACGACATCCAGGCGGGCTGCGGGCGCACCGGTGACTTCTTCTCCTTCGAGCGGGCCGGCATCGTCCCCGACCTGGTCACCCTGTCCAAGTCGATCGGCGGATACGGCCTGCCCATGGCCGTCGTACTGATCAAACCCGAGTACGACATCTGGCGGCCCGGCCAGCACAACGGCACCTTCCGCGGGAACCAGCTCGCCTTCGTCGCGGCCGCGGCGGCCATCCGGCACTACTGGTCCGACAGTTCCTTCCAGAAGCAGATCCGCACCAAGGCAGAGCTCGTCACGGACCTCCTGGACCGTCGGGTCGGCCGGATCCACGGCGCCGAGATCCGCGGGCTCGGCCTGATGCAGGCGGTGGACCTCAGCACGGTACCGGGTGTCGAGGCGAGCGACGTCTCCCGGCTCTGCTTCGAGCAGGGCCTGATCATCGAGACCTGCGGCCGCCAGGACGAAGTACTCAAAATCCTGCCGCCGCTCACCATCAGCCAGGTCCACCTCTCGGCGGGCCTGAACACACTCATCGAGGCCCTGGACGCCCTGTCCCCCGCCCCCCTCATCGGCGACACGCGGGGCGACCTGCCGAGGAACGAGGTCCATGCAGCATGAAGACCGCAGTCATCATCTCCACCCGTGGATTCGGGGTGTTCCGGTACGACCTGCTGGTGTCCCCGGAGTCCGTCCGCCTGATCGGCATCTTCGCCGAGCGTGACGCGCAGACCCTCACGGACGAACAGCGCGGCTGGTTCGAGGAGATCCACATCGTCCCGTGCGGGGTCGACGACCCCACCCCCATGCTGTACTCGCTCGTCGACCTGGACGCCGCACAGGCCGTGGTCGAAAAGCTCCTCTCCTCCGGCTCGGCGAGCCTGCAGGACCTGACCGTGCACTGCTATGACGAGCAGGACATGATGGTCGCGGCCGAGATCCGCACCCGGCTCGGCGTCACCGGTCCCAAGGTCGCCGACATCCTGCCGTTCCGCGACAAGTGCCTGATGAAGCAGCGGCTGATGGAGGCGGGCGTCCGCGTCCCCCGCTTCGGCCACTTCGAGCCCGACCGCTTCGCGGCGTCCGCCGCGCAGTACTTCGACCGGATCGCCGCCGAGGTCGGACTCCCCTTCATCCTCAAGCCGACCGACGCCGCCGCGTCCGAGGGCGTCCACAAGATCACGAACGCCGGCGACTTCGGTGCGCTCCCGGGGGACCTCGGGCGTGCATACGAATACGAGGAGTTCATCGAAGGGACGATGTACAGCGTCAACATCGTCAGCGAAGCCGGCCGGTCCGTCTTCGGCGGGGTGACCGAGTACCTCGTCAACTCCCTCGACGTCCCGGGCGGCAAGGTCAACGCGGACATCAACCTTGCGGACTCCGACCCGCGAGTCGCCCGCATGGTCGGCTTCGCCGAGCGGGCCCTGGACGCCCTCGGCCGCCCCGACGGGGGGTCGCACCTGGAGCTCTTCCACACCACTGCCGACGAGCTCGTCTTCCTCGAGGTCGGGGCCCGCTTCAAGGGCATGGCGGGACTCGCCGCCATGCAGCGGAACTACGGAGTCGCCTTCATCAACCTCGCTTTCGAGATCGAGTCCGGTGTCGAGAGCCGCCCCTACGACGGCGAGCAGATCTACTGCTTCGACGGAGTCGTCCCCAAGGCGCAGGGCACCGTGCGGGCGCTGGTCGAGCCGGACCTGGAGAGCGACGTCGAGATGACCTGGAAGGTCGCGGTCGGCGAGCGCATCGTGAGCAGCAACTCCCTGCTCGCCAACGGCGGTACGTTCCTGGTCTCCAACGCGGACTACGAGGCCGCCTACCGCGACTTCCGCCGGCTCGCCGACTACCGGCCGATCCGCTACGAGGCTGCGAGCCGCGTCCTGGAGGCTCCGCCGGCCGCACCCGAACAGGCCCAGGAGTACTTCCAGCACACCAGGCTCGCCTGCGAGACCGACCCCTTCGACGTCCACCACGACCTGAAGGAGGGCGTGCAGGACATCGTCGTCCTCGACGTCCGGCGCAGCACCGCGTACGCCGCCGAACACGTCCGCGGCTCCAGGAACCTGCCGCACCAGGACATCGACTCCGGCACGGTCCGTTCCCTCGACCCGGGGGCCGTTTATGTCACCTACGGGTGGGGCCCCGCCTGCAACGGTGGAACGCGGGCCGCCGCCAAGCTGGCGGCGCTCGGCTTCCGCGTCAAGGAAATGATCGGCGGCTTCGAGTACTGGCAGAAGGCCGGGTACCCGACGGAGCAGGGTGAGCCGGCATGACCGTGCTGACTGCAGGCACCGTGCCGACCGCACGGGACAAGGAAGTCCGCCGTCTGGATCGGGTGATCATTCGGTTTGCCGGTGACTCCGGTGACGGTATGCAGCTCACCGGTGACCGGTTCACTTCCGAGACCGCGTCGTTCGGGAACGATCTGTCGACGCTGCCGAACTTCCCTGCCGAGATCCGTGCGCCCG
>Ga0207426_1001886_pt1 | contig 15307 bp, 9 predicted proteins | sample AraplaMF_Cvi_mMS_FD_184265 | JGI IMG/M metagenome (GOLD analysis project Ga0207426, IMG submission 184265) | Arabidopsis root microbial communities from the University of North Carolina, USA - plate scrape MF_Cvi_mMS (SPAdes) (version 2) | ecosystem: Host-associated > Plants > Roots > Endosphere ...
GTGCTGCGCGACGCCTCAGCCGGCGTCTATAAGCGCCTCGTGTTGAAGGACAACAGGATCATCGGCACCGTGCTCTACGGCGAAACCGCCGACGGCGCCTGGTTCAACGATCTGAAAAAGAAACAGGCCGATATCAAGGAGATGCGCGAAACGCTGATCTTTGGTCAGGCCTACCAGGGAGGGTCGCCGCTGGACCCTATGGCGGCCGTTGCAGCCTTGCCGGATGACGCGGAAATCTGTGGCTGCAACGGCGTATGCAAGGGCAAGATCACGTCGACGATCACGTCCAAAGGCCTGACGTCGCTGGACGACGTGCGCGCCCACACCAAGGCGTCCGCCTCCTGCGGCTCCTGCACCGGCCTCGTTGAAAAGCTGATGACGCTGACGCTTGGCGACAGCTACAACCCGGCCGCCGTCACGCCGATGTGCACCTGCACCGAACTCAGCCATGACGACGTCCGCCGCCTCATCAAGGCCAAGGGTCTGAAGAGCATCCCTGCCGTCATGCAGGAGCTCGAATGGAAGACGTCGTGCGGTTGCGCCAAGTGTCGCCCGGCTCTCAACTACTACCTCGTCTGCGACTGGCCGGACGAATATGCCGACGACTACCAGTCGCGCTTCATCAACGAACGCGTCCACGCCAACATCCAGAAGGACGGCACCTATTCCGTCGTTCCGCGCATGTGGGGCGGCGTGACGAACTCCAACGAACTGCGCGCCATCGCTGATGTCGTCGACAAGTTCGAAATCCCGATGGTGAAGGTGACGGGCGGCCAGCGCATCGACCTGCTCGGCATCGAGAAGGAAGACCTGCCGGCTGTCTGGGCCGATCTCGGCAAGGCAGGATTCGTTTCCGGACAGGCCTATGCCAAGGGCCTGCGCACGGTGAAGACCTGCGTCGGCTCCGATTGGTGCCGCTTCGGCACGCAGGACTCCACCGGCCTCGGCATCCGCATCGAGAAGTTCATGTGGGGCTCCTGGACGCCGGCGAAGCTGAAGCTCGCCGTCTCCGGCTGCCCGCGCAACTGCGCCGAAGCGACCTGCAAGGATATAGGCGTCATCTGCGTCGACTCGGGTTTCGAGATCCACTTCGCCGGCGCCGCCGGCCTCGACATCAAGGGCACGGAGGTCCTCGGCCTCGTCAGGACCGAGGACGAGGCGCTGGAGCATATCGTGGCGCTAACACAGATGTATCGCGAGCAGGCCCGCTATCTCGAGCGCATCTACAAGTGGGCAAAGCGCGTCGGCTTGGAGGAAATACGCCGCCAGATCATGGGCGACGCCGACAAGCGCGAGGCTTACTACGATCGCTTCGTCTTCTCCCAGAAATTCGCCCAGGTCGATCCCTGGTCGGAGCGCGTCTCCGGCAAGGACAAGCATGAGTTCAAGCCGATGGCGACCATCGGTTACCCGCAGGCCGCTGAGTAAGGAGATGGATATGAACTGGATTTCAATCGGCGACATCTCCGACATTCCGCTGCGGGGCGCTCGCTGCGTGAAGACACCCCAGGGAAAGATCGCCGTCTTCCGAACGGCCGAAAACGAGGTCTTCGCCATCGAGGACCACTGCCCGCACAAGGGCGGGCCGCTCTCCCAGGGCATCGTCCATGCCAAGGCCGTCACCTGCCCGTTGCACAACTGGGTGATCTCGCTCGAAACCGGCAAGGCGCTCGGCGCCGATGAGGGCGAAGTGCGGACCATTCCCGTCCGCAACGAGGACGGCGCCCTCTACATCGCGCTCGAAAGCCTTATGATGGCAGCCGAATGATGCAGAAAGAGGTCAAGACAACCTGTCCCTATTGCGGTGTCGGCTGCGGCGTCATCGCCAAGCTCGCGGAAGACGGCAAGGTGTCCGTCAAGGGCGACCCGGACCATCCCTCCAACTTCGGGCGGCTGTGCTCGAAGGGCTCGGCGCTCGGAGAAACCGTCGATCTCGACGGGCGCATCCTCCATCCGGAAATTGCGGGGGAGCGGGCGGAATGGGGACAGGCGCTTGACCTCGTCGCGCAACGATTTTCCGATGCCATCGCCGAGCACGGCCCCGATTCCGTTGCTTTCTATGTGTCCGGCCAGCTGCTGACCGAGGACTACTATATCGCCAACAAGCTGATGAAGGGCTTCATCGGTTCGGCCAACATCGACACCAATTCGCGGCTCTGTATGTCGTCCTCCGTCGCCGGTCACCGCCGCGCCTTCGGCTCGGACACAGTGCCGGGTACCTACGAAGACATCGAGCTTGCCGATCTGGTGATCCTCACCGGCTCGAACCTCGCCTGGTGCCACCCGGTCATCTACCAGCGGCTGGCGGCGGCCAAGGCCGCGCGCCCCGGCATGAAGGTCGTCGTCATCGATCCGCGGCGGACGATGACATCAGATATCGCCGACCTGCATCTCGCCATCCGCCCGGACAGCGATGTTGCCCTTTTCGTCGGCCTTTTCGAACACCTGATCGCAAGCAACGCCATCGACCAGAACTACGTCGCCGAACATACCAACGGCTTTGCGGAGGCCTTTACGGCTGCCACAGGCGTCTCCTTAAACGAGGTGCTTGATATGACCGGCCTGCCGGCCATGCAGCTTCGCGAATTCTACCGCCTCTTTGCCACGACCGAGAAGGTCGTCACCTGCTACAGCCAGGGCGTCAACCAGTCCTCATCTGGCACCGACAAGGTCAACGCCATCATCAACTGTCATCTCGCCACCGGCCGCATCGGCCGGCCGGGCATGGGCCCGTTCTCGCTCACCGGCCAGCCGAATGCGATGGGTGGTCGCGAAGTCGGTGGGCTTGCCAACATGCTTGCCGCCCACATGGCCATCGAAAATGCCGAGGACCGCGACCGTGTCCAGCGCTTCTGGAATGCGCCGGCCATTGCGCAAAAGCCGGGCCTGAAGGCCGTCGACATGTTCAGGGCTGTCGCCGACGGCCGCATCAAGGCGCTCTGGATCATGGCGACCAACCCGGTTGTTTCCATGCCGGATGCCGACGCCGTCGAAGCCGCCATCAAGGCTTGTCCCTTCGTCGTGGTCTCCGATGTCCTGAAAAGCACAGACACCGCCCGTCACGCCCATGTCCTTCTGCCCTCGCTCGGCTGGGGTGAGAAGAGCGGCACTGTCACCAACTCCGAGCGCCGCATCTCCCGCCAGCGCCCCTTCCTCGATGCACCGGGAGAGGCCCGCGCCGACTGGTGGCAGCTTGCCGAAGTGGCGCGTCGCATGGATTTTGCCCAAGCCTTCGACTTCAGCTCCAATGCCGAAATCTTCGACGAGCACGCCGCTCTCTCCGCCTTCGAGAACAACGGCCGTCGCGACTTTGATATCGGCGCATACGTCGGCTTGAACCATCAGTCGTACGACGAACTCCCCCCTTTCCAGTGGCCACAGCCCGCAGGCCACAACGCGACCGAGACCCGCTTCTTCGCCAAGGGCGGCTTCTACCACGCCGACGGCAAGGCACGTTTCATCGCCGTCGAACCGGTCGCCTCGGATCGCACCAGCGCCGACTATCCCTTCACACTGAACACCGGCCGTATCCGCGACCAGTGGCACACGATGACCCGGACGGGCAAAAGTGCGCGGCTCTCCTCGCACATCGCCGAGCCCTTCGCAGAGCTTCATCCGCGCGACGCCATCGAGATCCGCGTCGGCAATGCCGGCCTCGTCGAAATCGAAAGCCCTCACGGCAAAGCCGTGGTTCGCGCCCTGATCACCGAGCGCCAGGCGCGCGGCAGCATTTTCGTACCGATGCACTGGAACGATCAGTTCGCCGCGAAGGCACGCATCGACGCCGTCGTCGCACCCTTGACCGACGCAATCTCCGGCCAGCCGGCATCGAAGAATGGTGCGGTTGCTGCTCGATGCTTCAAAGCGGCGCGCTACGGCTTTGCCGTTTCCGCAGCCAAGCCTGATCACCTCGATGCCGCCTATTGGGCGCTGGCAAAGGCCGAAGGCGGCTGGCGAGTGGAGCTCGCCTTCGACCAGCCGGTCGAGGACTGGTGCACGTGGTGCCGCAGCACCTTCGCTATTCCCGAGGGCGTCGAGCCGCTTGGTTACGCCGACCAGCAATCCGGCGATCTGAGGCTTGCCTTCTTTGGCGGCCAGCGACTGCTTGCCGCCTTGTTCCTGGCGCGCGAACCGGTGGCTGTTGCGCGCAACTGGGCGATCTCGCAGCTCACCGCCGAGCACACCAATCTGCGCAAGCGCTTCGCTCTCGTTGCCGGTCGCCCGGGCGCAGACAAGCCCGATCCGGGTGCCACCGTCTGCTCCTGCTTCGGCGTCGGCGTCAACCAGATCGTCGCCGCTGTACGCGGCGGCTGCCACAGCGTCGAAGCCGTCGGCAAGGAACTCAATGCCGGAACCAACTGCGGCTCGTGCCGCGCCGAAATCAGGGGGATCATCGATGGATGTCTTGCAGCAGCCGCGGAATGAAGCACCCGCGCGCATGGAACCGCTTGCCAAGCTGCCGGTGTTCTGGGCACTTGAATCCAAGCGCGTGATCGTCGCCGGCGGATCCGATGCCGCCGCCTGGAAAGCCGAGCTTCTCGCTGCCTGCGGCGCGGAGGTGCATGTCTACGCCGACGCGCTTTCCGACACTTTCGAGAAGCTGATCTCGCGCGGCGCCGAGCATCCTCGGGGCAGTTTCGTCCGTCACTGCCATGGATGGAATGAAACCATCTTCGCCGGCGCGGCCATCGCCATCGCCGACTGTGAGGAAGAGGACGAGGCGAAAGCCTTCTTCGACGCCGCCCGCATGGCCGGCATCCCAGTCAACGTCATAGACAAGCCTGCCTTCTGCCAGTTCCAGTTCGGCTCCATCGTCAACCGCTCACCCGTCGTCGTCTCGATCTCGACGGATGGCGCCGCCCCGATCCTCGCCCAGGCGATCCGGCGTCGCATCGAGACATTGCTGCCTTGGACACTGAAGGGTTGGGCTGAACTCGCTCAGACATTGCGCGACCGGGTCAATGAACGACTGACTCCCGGCCCGCTCCGCCGCGCCTTTTGGGAGCGATTTGTCGATCGCGCCTTTTCAAGTTCGGATACGCCGGAGGAGGGCGTCGGCGGGCTGCTTCTCGAGGAGGCCGACAGGCTTCGGGAAGCGCCCGCCCACTCCTCGCGCGGTCGCGTGACGCTGGTCGGCGCCGGCCCGGGTGATGCGGAGCTTCTGACGTTGAAGGCCGTCCGCGCCCTGCAGGCCGCAGACGTGATCCTCTTCGACGACCTGGTTTCTTCAGAGGTTCTGGAGCTTGCCCGGCGAGAAGCCAAGCGCATGTTGGTTGGCAAGCGCGGTGGCCGCACAAGCTGCCGCCAGGAAGACATCAACGCCATGATGGTGAAACTCGCCAAATCAGGCAAGCGGGTCGTACGACTGAAGTCCGGCGATCCGATGATCTTCGGCCGCGCCGGCGAAGAGATTGCCCATCTCGATCGCGAAAACATCCCCGTCGATGTCATCCCCGGCATAACAGCCGCAAGCGCCATGGCCTCCCGCCTCGGGATTTCGCTGACGCATCGCGACCATGCCCAATCCGTCCGCTTCATCACCGGCCATTCTCGTCATGGCGGCCTGCCGATCGATGTCGACTGGGCCGCTGTCGCCGATCGCCACACCACAGCTGTCTTCTACATGGGTGGCAGGACGGCACCGCTCATCGCCGACCGGTTGATCGAGGAAGGCCTGCCGCCGGAAACGCCGGCCATCATCATCAGCGACGTGAGCCGTTCGACCGAACGTGACTGGAGCGGCACGCTCGCAACCATCCCTGAGGGAATTGCGGCGATCGGCTACGACAATCCGGTACTGATTGCGGTCGGCACTGCGCTTGCAGCACGCCTGAACGTTCGCGACACGAACGGTTTCGACGGTGATCATCGTTTGGTCATGGGTGCGCGCTGATGCAACTCCACACGATCGCCCCCGCCCTCCTCGTTCTTGCCATTGCCTTGAGCTGGCCGCCCTTCAGCAGCATCTTTCGCGGCGAAACACAGGCCGCGGTGGCAACTGCGCCGCTGACCATGATCGCCAGCGCCGTCAGCCTTTCCGCTCTCGGATTGGCCTTCGCCGGCAACGGACCATGGCTCGGCATGCTGATCGCGGCGCTAGGCCTGCTTCTCGGCTGGACGATGCGCACGCCGGCGCCGCCGTTTGCCATCTCGCTTTCCGCGCTTAGTCTGGCCGCATACCTGCAGTTCGGACCGCCCACTCTCTTCTAGCCGCCATTCAGGCCGCGATCCGCGCCGTCCGTTCCGGCAGCATGTGGGCCATGGCGCTTAGCAGGTCCGTCTGCGAGATGAGCCCGACGACATGGCCGGTGGGATCGACGATGACAACGGCGTGGGCGCGCCCGTCCGTCAAGACGGGCAACAGACTGACGGCCGGCGCATCCGGAGGAGCGGTTGCCGCCGTCACGATATGGCCGGCAACCTGCTCGGCCTGCATCAATTCGCGCAGCCCGACCGTGCCGATCAATCGCCCACTGCCATCCTTAACGGGCAGCGTGCGGATGTTGTGCTTCAAAAGCAGCGCGCGCGCATCCTCCGCCGTGGCGTTCTCCCCGACCGCAATCACATCACGCGACATGATGTCGGCGCAGCTGACGGTGCCATGGGAACGAACGGCAGCCTCCACCTCGACCTGCCGCAGCAAGCGGCTCAGGTCGCCGCGGTCGATATCGAACGTTTCCTCGAACTTCGCCAGCGCCGCGTCGACGTCTTCCTCGCGGAAGCCTATGCGTGTCACAGACGGCGGATCGATCGTCTGATGCGTATTGACCGGCGCCGGCACGGCGACGTGCGGATAGTTTCGCCGTCCCAGTTTATGGAAAACAATGCCGAGCGCCACCAGGATGCAGGAATTCAGCGCCACCGGCACAAAGGGGAAAAGCAGCCCCCAGCTCGCTACCGCCGGGCCGCCCAGCACGGCGGTCAGCGCCGCGGCGCCACCCGGCGGGTGAAGGCAGCGGGTGAACGACATTGCGCCGATCGCCAACGAGACGCCGACGCCGATCGCGATGATCGGTTCATGAATGAAGTGCGCGGCGAGAATGCCCATCATCGCCGAAATCGTGTTACCGCCGATGATCGACCAGGGCTGTGCCAGCGGACTTGCCGGCACGGCGAAAAGCAGCACGGCCGAAGCCCCCATCGGCGCGACGATTAGCGGCAGGTGCGGGCCCTGGCCGAAAAAGTAGCCACAGACCATGCCTGTCAGCGCGATCGCAATCAGCGCGCCAAGGCAGGCAAGCATGCGCTCACGGAGCGTGGCGCCGGCGAGGATCGGCGAAAACAAGCGGCGGCCGAGGGCCTTGGGAGTGCTGGAATCTGACATGACGAACCGACAATTTGTGAAACGAAGCGTGCGGGTTGCAAGAAGGTTGCGCGCAGAGGTCAGCCGCTTGGAGGTGAGAGGCCGTCCCTGCCCCTCGAGGCAATGAGGACATCGTGAAAAGCCTCGAACGCGTCCGATCGGTCACCCTTGCGGCGAACGAGAAAGGTCTCCACTGCGCCAATCTCGCGGGTGACGATATCGGCGGGCCAGCGCAGAAGGTCGTAGACGGAGCGCGGCATGACGCCGAAGGCGTTGCCGGCGACAATGCTGGCGAGGATCGCATGATAGGAGCCGAGCTCGAGCGTGCGCGGCGAAGCGGCGTCCTCAGCCCACTCCTCGGCCATGCGCCGATAGGTGCAGCCTGGTTCCATCACGGCGAGCGTCCCGACACGCAGATCGGCTGCGGCTTTCACCTCGGGATGCTTCGGCGGAAGGACGAGGATCAGATCCTCGAGATAGATCCGCCGCGCTTCAAACCGGCCGAGGTCGAGATCGGCATAGCGCGTCTCGTCCAGCGACGTCTGCGGCGGCCGCGCGATCAACGCGCAATCCAGCTCTTCGGCGAGCACGCTCTGCATGAGCTCCCGTGTCGCCCCCATCGTCAATTGCAGGGAAACGTCGGGCCACAGCGACCCGAACCGCCTGATGACGTCGGGGAGTCGGCTCGCGGCCGTGCTTTCCATCGTTCCGACGCGCATCACGCCCGATGCAGCCAGCGGCCGCACGGCCTGCTTTGCTTCCACGGCCAGATCGGCAAGACGTGTCGCATAGGATAGAAAGATCGTGCCTTCGCGCGTCAACGACATCTTTTTGCCGTCTCGAGAAAACAGCGCCACCCCAAGATCCTCTTCGAGCTGTTGGACGCGCGTCGTGACGTTCGACGGCACACGCCCCACTGCGGCCGCCGCCTTCGTGACGCTGGAATGCGCCGCGACTGCCTTGAAGATTTCAATTGACGACAGATCCATATATTCGCTCGAGAAGAATACGGGAGGCGCCTTATTCTCTAAATGGAAACGAAAATCAACCGCTCTTTCTGGGATGTGACCGCGTTGCCCGATTTTTCCGCCCTGGCTCGGAAAACAAAAGAGCCGCCGGATTGCTCCGACGGCTCTTCGAAATTCTTGTTCTGTCCGACTTAGTTCGAGTCGAACTTCCGCACTTCCATGAAGTTGACCGCAGTGCCGCTGAAGCGGCCCGGATCGATGGAGGCTGTCTTCGTGAAGCCCTCGGCATAGACCGCGGTCGGCTGGGCACGAAGCGTCTGGCTGACGAAGCGCGGCGCCTTGACCGGCTTGGTGACCATTTCCATGCGGGCATTGGTGAGCGCCCACTGCGAGATGATCTTCTGCGTCAGCTTCGGCTCGGTGCGAACCGTTGCGCGGCTGGCGTCGGCCTCTGCCGCCTCATGCTTCGTCGGGCGGCCGCCCTTGGTCGGCAGGCCCTGCGACAGTCCATTCGCATCGGTCGGCTTCGGTGCATCGAACGCATCGCCGAAGCTTGCGGACTTCGTCGCCGGCACCAGAGCGGCAAGCTGCAATTGCGGCCTTTCGCCCGGAACCTTTTGCGGCATTGCCGCGTTAATAGCCTGCTCGACGCTCGTGACCGGCGCCTGGTTGGATGCGACTTGACGATCGCCATCAACATTTTGCTGGTCGAGGGCATCGGCAACGGCCGGAGAAAGCGTATCTTCCTGGTCCACCATGTCGTCCTCAGCTTCGGCATCGGCACTCGCCGCGGCCAGAAGCTTCTCGGCAAGCGCCGGTCGTTCACCCGGCGTCGGAACCGCTGCGAGATTCCCCGTCATCGCAGATGGATCAGCCGAGGCGACTTCCGCGTCTCCTGGAGAGCGGCGCGGTCCGAGTAGGGAAGGAACCGGTACGCTGTAGGCGCTGAGATCCGCGAACTGCTGCTGACCTTGCTCGGTCACAGCGGAAAGGGCTTGCTGCGCTGCATTTCCGGATTGCGGAGCGACGAGGGCGCTGGCCATCTCGCTACCGCCTGGCTGATTGGCGAACGCCGGACGCACCTGCGGAATCGGCGCGTTTACACTTGCGACTTCAGTAGCCTGCGCGGGCGCTTGCTCGCCGGGATTGGCGGCGTTCGGCATGTTAGCCGCTGGCGGCGTCGCCTTCGCGACCGCCACTGCTGCGCTGCTATCATCATCGGAGCTGTCTTCGGCCTCGTCGGCGCCGCCTCCAAACAGGGCTGCAAACAGCGTCTTATGCTTTGGCTGATCGCCGACCGACGAGCCCGAATAGGCGCCGGAGCTTGCCATCTGCACCTGCGTCGAGCTCACGCGACGCTTGTAATCGGCCACCGCCTGCTCGTAGCCCGGCAGCGGACGGCCATCCGATGGGATGTGCATCGTGTTGCCGTTCGGGAAGAGCCGGACCAGTTCTTCGCGGCTCATGCGCGGCCAGGCGCGGACGCCGCCGACGTCCATGTGGACGAAGGGAGAGCCGGATTTCGGATAGAATCCAACGCCGCCGACCTGCATTTTCATGCCGATGCCGCGCAAAGTGGCCAGTTTGACGTCGGGAATGAAGAAATCCATCGCCTTGCCAAGCATATGCTGGCTCTTCTCGGCGACGCCGGAATTGCGCGAACGCGACTTCAGCATGGCGTTGGTGGCCGGAGAACGGAAGCCGCAGACGACGTTGATGTAGTCGCGCGAGCCGCTCTGACGGTAGACTTCCCAGATGAGGTCGAAAAGGCGCGGGTCCATGTTCGTCGGCTGGTTCTTACGCCAGTCGCGAAGGAACCGGTTCAGTTGCTGGAGACCCTTCGGGTCGAACCGGCCGTTGCGCTTGTAGGTGATGACGGCTTTTTCGCCGGTATGGACGAAATAGAGTTTGAGACTACGCGTTTCGCCTGCCGCCTCGGAAGGCGAACTGACTAGAACAGGCGACGAAACGGCGAGTGCGAGAAGGGCGGCCATAGCCGTCCTAAACACCTTTCCGCAAAGGCCCGTGGACCTTGTGCGCCAGTTCAAGCGCGAAGGTCTCGTATTCCGATTCAGATCCGGCAACTCAATCCCCGTCAGACAGCCGATGGTCCCTCTTTGACACCGTTGACTGTTAAATGCGGTCACACGATGGCAAAAATGCCACACGCGTTCAACCTTTTCTTTACATAGTGAACAGCCCACTAACAAGTGGTTTATGTTTCGTAACAAAAGATGATTGCCGGAGTGTTAATTAGAAAACCTATGCCGCGTCCTTCAGCGGATTGTCGGGGTCTATGCCGTAATCCTTGAGTTTCCGGTACAATGTGGACCTTCCGATACCCAATTTCCGAGCCACTTGACTCATCTGCCCCCGATAGAATTTAAGGGCGAATCGGATCAGTTCTTCCTCCACATCCGCGAGCTTGCGCACATCCCCGGCAGGGTTTGTGCTCGCAATTGCGTTGTCGGGCGCCTCCGTGATTCGTGCAACCGCCTCTTCGACGCTGGCCTGATGGGCCGGATAATCGGTGGCTGAAAAGTCGTTTTGTCGATCGACACGCGTGTTGTCGGCGACCAGCGCCAAATGATCAACGACCTCGTATTCGGGCAGCTGTGCCGCAATCTGCGGGAAATCCGCTTCGGTCAGCTCACCGCCTTCGGCGAGGACCACCGCGCGGAAAATCGCGTTCTCGAGCTGGCGGATATTGCCCGGCCAGTCATAGGCTGTGAGCAAAGCCAATGCACCGGAGCTAACCGACATACGATGGCCGTTCTTCTGCTCGCTCGAGAAGCGCTCGGTGAAGACGCGCACGAGATGCGGAATGTCTTCCTTTCGCTTGCGGAGCGCGGGAATGGTGATCGGGAAGACATTCAGGCGATAGTAGAGGTCCTCGCGGAAGTGGCCGTTCTTGACCTCTTCGATCAGATCCTTGTTTGTCGCCGAAATCAGCCGGACATTGACCTTGTGCGCAGTGCGCGCGCCAACGGTCTCAATTTCCCCCTGCTGGACGGCGCGCAGCAGCTTGACTTGAACCTCGAGCGGCAGGTCGCCGATCTCATCGAGGAAGATGGTGCCGCCATCGGCTTCCATGAACTTGCCGATATGCTTTTCGGTGGCACCGGTGAAGGCGCCCTTTTCGTGGCCGAAGAGAATGCTTTCGACCAGATTGTGCGGAATGGCGCCGCAATTGACCGTGACGAATGGCTTGCCGGAACGGTCGCTGCCGGACTGGATCGCACGGGCGACCAGTTCCTTGCCGACACCGGACTCGCCTTCAAGCACGACAGGAATGTTCGACTGCGCTGCGCGCTGCGCCAGATCGATGACGCGGAGCATTGCCGGGCTGGCCGAAACGATGTCATCGAAGCCGACGGCGCCGGAGCGCGATCGGCGGCCGGCGCGTGCCTTGACCTCGCGCTGGTCGAGCTTCAGGGCGTTGGAGATCGAATTGGCAATCCGCTCCGGAGAGACCGGCTTGACGACGAAATCGAAGGCGCCGGCGCGCATTGCCTGCACCACGGTCTCGATACCGCCCTGCCCTGTCTGGACAATCACCGGAACATGCGTGCCGAATTCGTGCAGTGCCTCGAGGAATTCGAGGCCCGTCATCTCCGGCATCATCAGGTCGAGAACGATGACATTATAGAGGCCGCTGCCTCTCTTCACCATCTCCAGCCCGATCCGGCCGTTTTCCGCCTGATGGACGACGTGGCCGTGACGCTCTATCGCGTTCTTGAGCAGTCGACGCTGGATCGGGTCGTCCTCGACGACGAGTATCTGCGCTGCACCCTTGAGCTCATGGTAACCGGTCATTGCTGCCTCACTTCATGCGAAACCTGAGAGGCACTTTGGCAGAAAGGCTTGAACATCCAGTTTTGAGAAACAATTGCATTTTAACGTTTGTGACGAGGCCGAATCCGACCCGAAACGGAGCTTGTGGGCAGGCGAAAGCCCCTTGATGCCAAGCCTTTAGCGGCATAGACAGTCAAGCCTGTCGCAAAAGAGGAAGAGGACCCCGATGATGAAAAACACGCTCTCCGGCACCGCCATTAATTTTTCGGCAAGTTCTGCTGCCTCCGCGACCGACGCCGCTCTGGGCGAACTGCCGACCTGGAAGCTGCAGGATCTCTACCCCTCCGCAACGTCCACGGCCTTTACCGCCGACATGGAGAAGGCCGGCAGACAGGCAATCGCCTTCGAAGAGAAGTGGAAGGGCAAGCTTGCCGATGCCGCGACAAAAAAAGGCGCCGAGGGCATCGGTCAGGCACTGAAGGAGTATGAGGCGCTGGACGACATTATCGGGCGCCTCGGCTCCTTTGCCGGCCTTACTTATTTCTCCGACACATCGAACCCGGTGAACGGCAAGCTCTATGGTGACGCCCAGACAAAGATCACCGAATTCTCCAGCCATCTGTTGTTTTTCGCGCTTGAACTCAATCGCATCGACGACGCCGTCATCAATGCCTGCATGGCAAACGACCCGGATGCCGGCCACTACCGACCCTGGCTCATCGACCTGCGCAAGGACAAGCCCTATCAGCTGGAAGACAAGCTCGAACAGCTGTTCCTAGAAAAATCGATGACCTCGGCGGCTGCCTTTAACCGCCTGTTCGACGAGACGATGGCGGACCTGCGCTTCGAGGTCGACGGCGAGAAGCTGCCGCTCGAAGTCACGCTGAACATGCTCCAGGAAAAGGATCCTGAGGTTCGCCATAAGGCTGCGATGGCGCTGGCGAAGACCTTCAAGGAAAACCTGCGCATCTTCGCGCTGATCACCAACACGCTCGCCAAGGATAAGGACATCTCGGACCGCTGGCGCGGCTTCGAGGACATTGCTGACAGCAGGCATCTTGCCAACCGTGTCGAGCGCGAGGTGGTCGACGCGCTGGCGGCTGCCGTCAAGGAAGCCTATCCCCGCCTCTCGCACCGATACTACAAGATGAAGGCAAAATGGCTCGGCATGGACCAAATGAACTTCTGGGACCGCAACGCACCGCTGCCGGAAACCTCCAATGCCGTGATTTCCTGGAACGAGGCGAAGGACACGGTGCTGTCGGCCTATGGCAACTTTGCGCCGGAGATGGCCGCAATCGCCAAGCGCTTCTTCGACGAGCAGTGGATCGACGCCCCCGTCCGCCCCGGCAAGGCGCCCGGGGCCTTCGCGCACCCGACCGTTCCGTCGGCGCACCCCTATGTGCTCGTCAACTATCTCGGCAAGCCGCGCGACGTGATGACGCTCGCCCACGAGCTTGGCCATGGCGTCCATCAGGTTCTGGCCGGCGCCCAGGGCGCGCTTATGTGCCAGACGCCGCTGACGCTTGCCGAAACCGCATCCGTCTTCGGCGAAATGCTGACTTTCCGCGCCCTTCTCGACAAGACCAAGGACAAGCGTGAGCGCAAGGCGATGCTTGCCCAGAAGGTCGAGGACATGATCAATACGGTCGTGCGCCAAATCGCCTTCTACGAGTTCGAGCGCAAAGTCCACACCGCCCGCAAGGCCGGCGAACTGACATCGGATGATATCGGAGAACTCTGGCTCTCAGTGCAATCCGAAAGCCTCGGGCCGGCGATCAAGATCTCGGAAGGCTACGAGACCTACTGGGCTTATATCCCGCACTTCATCCACTCGCCCTTCTACGTCTACGCCTACGCCTTCGGCGATTGCCTGGTGAACTCGCTCTATGCCGTCTACCAGAAGGCCGACAAGGGCTTTCAGGAGAAGTATTTCGAGCTTCTGAAGGCGGGCGGCACCAAGCATCATTCGGAGCTTTTGAAGCCATTCGGCCTCGACGCCACCGATCCGTCGTTCTGGAGCAAGGGGTTGTCGATGATCGAAGGGCTGATCGACGAATTGGAAGCACTTGATAAGAGCGCATAAGCTCTCGATCCAAAGGCAGGCATGACCAAGGCTGAACGCTACGTTCTGTTCCGGGATGACACGACCGGGCAAGTGATGCTCTTTTCCGATCCGTCGGAGATCATCATTGCCCGGACGCGCGCCGAGTTCCTTGTGGGCCTTGCCCGTATGGAAGAGGCAAAAGCGGCTGGCAAATGGCTGGCGGGCTACATGGCTTATGAAGCCGGCTACCTCTTCGAGGAAAAGCTCGCCGCTTTCCTGCCTGAAGGCCGGGAGACGCCGCTGCTCGCCTTCGGCGTCTTCGATACTCCCGAAGCCGGTATCCATCCTCTCGCGCAGCAGACACACCGCAGCGAAAACGACGAATTCCTGAGCGAGCCCAAGGCCGGTTGGGACTTTGCTCGATATAAAGAGCGATTCGATCGCCTGCATTGGCACCTACGTCAGGGCGATTGCTACCAGGCAAACCTCACCATGCCGATCACCGCCCGCTGGTCCGGCGATCCGCGCGACGCCTTCTGGTCGCTGATTTCGAGGCAGCCTGTGAAATACGGCGCGCTGGTCGATCTCGGCGGCCCCATCCTGCTTTCACGCTCGCCCGAGCTCTTCTTCCGCACCGACGAAGAGGGCTGGATCGAAACACATCCGATGAAGGGAACGGCAAAACGCGGGGCCGATGATACCGAGGACGCGGGAATCGTCGCCGCGATGCGCGACGACATAAAGACGCAAGCCGAAAACCGCATGATCGTCGATCTGCTGCGCAACGACATCTCGCGCATCACGGAGGTCGGCACCCTGGATGTCCCGAAACTCTTCGACATCGAGACCTATCCGACCGTCCACCAGATGGTCAGCCACGTGCAGGCGAAACTCCTTCCGAATCTGACCATTCGCGATATCTTCGCTGCCCTCTTTCCCTGCGGATCGATCACCGGCGCCCCAAAACTCAGTGCCATGCAGATCCTGCACGCGCTGGAAGACACACCGCGCGACGCCTATTGCGGCGCGATCGGCATGATTGCGCCCGGCGGCGGCATGCGCTTCTCGGTGGCGATCCGCACCATTAGCCTCTTTTCCGATGGCAAGGCGGTCTTCAACGTCGGCGGCGGCATCGTCTTTGATTCCACCGCCGAAGCCGAATACGAGGAGTGCCTGCTGAAAGCGCGGTTTGCG
>Ga0207426_1001887_pt1 | contig 15299 bp, 10 predicted proteins | sample AraplaMF_Cvi_mMS_FD_184265 | JGI IMG/M metagenome (GOLD analysis project Ga0207426, IMG submission 184265) | Arabidopsis root microbial communities from the University of North Carolina, USA - plate scrape MF_Cvi_mMS (SPAdes) (version 2) | ecosystem: Host-associated > Plants > Roots > Endosphere...
GGGCAAACCTGCGGATACCGGTATACACTCCATGCCGGAAATACCATAACTGCCTTTTGAATGACAGCCAGTAAAGGAACATAGGCTTTATGAAGGCAAACCTTTCCTTAAAACGTTTCTGATCATTGCGGCGGCTGATGATGATGTTAAACAACATGATACAAAAGTTCATGCCCGCAATACCCGCCATTACCCATGCATAAGGGTTCCAGTCTACATGCAGCCCATAAAAGATAGCACCCAGGGAAGCCAGCGCAATAACGGCATTGGGAATATTAAGGGGCCAGTTATCTGATTCATTATCATCTTTGGGTGTAGGTATATAAGGTACCTTCTTGCGGATAATGGTATAAAAGAGCCCTAATATATAGATCCACCAGGTACCGATCAGCAGCAGGCCTCCCACCACATGATTGCCCCTTTCATTTTCACCCATTACCCAGCGCTGCACAAAATGCCGTATAACAAGGGTAGCGCTGATAAAAGGCAACCCTATTAATGCAAAAGATAACAGATCCATGCGGAAGGGAATAAGGCCCAGCGACAGGGACAGGATGGGAATTAAAAAATTGAGCAGGAATATAACACCGGAAAAATAATGGAATGGAATAGTGCCGTAATGCAGGCGCTGCGCCCAGCTGAACTGCTTAAATAAACGGGGATAAGTGGTGACCAGCAATTCAAAGGTTCCCCTGGCCCATTTTAACTGCTGTTTGTAATAAGCGGATAAAGTGGAAGGCACCAGCCCATAGGTAAGCACTGCAGGTACATACACTGATCTCCAGCCTTTGGCATGCAGCTGCATGGCGGTATGCATATCTTCCGACAGGCCGGCGGCATGCCCGCCAATAGAATCCAGCGCCTGCCGGCGAAAAGTACAGTTAGCGCCAATAGCCAGCACGGTCCCATAGCGGTTCATGGTCATCATCATAGGGCCATAGAACTGGAAAGTTTGCTGCGCAGCGCCTTTGGCGATCAGGCTATCTCCCAGGTTACCATAAGCCTGCACTACCTGCACAAAGCCTACAGCATCATCACTGAAATGCGGTATAATAGGGTCCAGGAAATCAGGCAGCGGCACATGATCGGGATCCAGCACCACACACAGCTCGCCGGTAGCCTGCTGCAACGCATTGTTAATATTACCTGCTTTGGCATCTTTCTTATCAATGCGTGTTACATGATGCACGCCCAACCGCCGGCATACACTTTTCAGATAGGGATCGTCTGCCTCATCGCACAAATAGGTCTCATGCGGATAGTGTATGGCCTGAATAGCTTCCAGGGTTTCAACGATCATTTCATAGGGTTCCCCTGCGCAGAAGGTAGTTAAAATATCTACCGTGAATTTTTTAGTAAGCGGTGGCGTAGGCGGTACGGTTATAAACATGTAATGATACCATTCATGCAATACCCGTAAACAATTAAAAATAGTAGCCGCCATCAACAACCAATAGAAAGGTGCATAACCTATCTGTTGCGGATCAAGCAGGCAATATAAAAAATGGCCCATCCCAATAATACCCATGAAGATCATGATCCGCAAGGTCCATATTTCCATACGGGTAGGCGCCGTTGCATACTTGGCTGTTTGCATAATTACGCTTTCACTTTTCACTTTTACTCAACTACATAAAAAGGTGTATTGGCCGTTGCAAAATGGCCCTGGCCATCCAGCACTTTTACATATATACGGTAAGGGCCCTCCTTTAGAGGCGCCCGGAATACACATTTTGTATTATGGCCCGTGGTAACGGTGTCCAGCACGCGCTGGGTATTTTTCCCCAGCTCATGAAACCAATCCTCCTGCATTACTTCCCAGTGGTATACCAGGCTATCCGCTACGGTACCCTCCATCAGCACTTCTGCCGCCTGCAGGCTGTTTGGCATAACCATGATATTATCTGCCGCACCTTTACTGTTCAACAACATGTATCTGATCAAAGGCGGCTTTGCATTTACCGGGTGGCCGCCCCACAGCTCCTGCATCACACTTACTGCCTGTGAGCCGGCACCCTGCTCATCAAACATACTGAACCAGGTAGGCGTGGTTTCCTGTTTTTGCCCCCAGTAAAATACCAGCGCACCCAGGAACCGTGGATCCTTCGATGGTAACATGCCGTACATGTTCCGGTAATGCTCTGCCTTTTTTGTACTGGTATTTTCAATGGGCGCACCCCAGGCAGTATTACTTACCTCCCAGGGGCCATAAGCGCCCCATTCGGTTACCAGGTATGGGCCATTCCAGCACCACCGGTATAACCGCAGCTTGCTGTTTAATATTTCCAGCTTCCCAAATGTGTTAAAGGAAATAAGATCCAGATTATTTACGCGTAGTTGGATCAACATGGTTTGCAGCACATTAAAATTGGCCATAGTGCTGGTTACCGGGTGGTCAGGATCAACGGTGTGGATCATATCCAGCAGATTATTAAATGCTTTATAAAAGGGACTGTAGCCAATACCTGCATTAAAGCCCAGCTCATTCCCCAGGCACCACATTAACAGGGCCGGATGACCTTTATACTGCTTTACGGTACGCTGCAACGCAACAAATAGCGCCTGTACTTTGGCGGTATCTTTATAGAAATAATCCAGGTAGGCGCTGCCAGGCATTGGCAGGCCTACAATAACTGCCAGGTTATTACGCTGCGCGTCATCCAGTATATTCCCCAGGTTTACTGTATCCCAGGTTCTGATAGTATTGCCCCCGATCTGACTTAACTTTTCAAGATTGGTGTATCCGGATGCTCCTCTTACCACGAATGGCTTGCCATTGCGGTAAAGCACATACTGCTTCCCTTCTTTCTGAATAAATACTTTGCGGTTATTATGAGGAGATATAGCGGTTGGACAATGGATAAAAAAGAAAAGAAAAGTGAAGCCAGTTAATACTTGCAGCAAGCGGATAAACCTTCGCAGGTTCCTCCCGTTTTCCATGTTCTGTTTAAATAAAGTACGGCGTATTTATGGTCTGGTTGTATAATCATTTGGTTGTATGGTCCTCTAGCATTCTCTCTTTTAATTTACGAAAAAAGGTCCGGTTTTCCGGGGTTAATCTTAGCATTTTTCATGCCGGATTCTTCTGTATTAAATAAAACAGCTGGTTTGCCGGGATAAGCCCCTGCAAACCAGCTGCACATTAGATCAAACTATATTATTTTATTGTTCCATTTCACTCAGCTCCAGCCAGCGCATGCCCTTTTCATCCAACAGCTGTATCACCTCTCCTACCCGGCGGGTAAGGGGTTCCAGCTCCTCATAGGGCAGGCTGCCACCGGACAGTTTTTCATCAATCGTTTTCTTTTCTGTTTCCAGTTTTGCTATTTCCTGCTCCAGCAGCTCTAGCTCACGTTTTTCCTTATAAGATAATTTACGTGCTTTGGGCGCTTCTGCTACCGGGGCTTCTTTGCTAACACTGGTGGCCGGCGCAGCTGCTTCCTGTTTCTGGCTGCGGCTTTCTTCTTTTTCCCATTCCCGGAACTGAGTATAGTTACCCGGGAAGTCGCGCACCTCTCCGCCGCCTTCAAATACAAACAGGTGATCTACCAGCTTGTCCATAAAATAACGGTCGTGGCTGACTATGATAATGCAGCCCTGGTATTCCTGTAAAAAATCTTCCAGGATGCTGAGTGTGGGCAGATCCAGGTCGTTGGTAGGTTCATCCAGCACCAGGAAGTTCGGGTTGCGGAATAAAATGCTTAACAGGTGCAAACGCCTTTTTTCTCCCCCGCTTAACTTGGATATGTAGGTGTATTGTTTTTCCGGCGGAAACAGGAACAGCTGTAGGAACTGGGCGGCGCTTACCTTTGTACCATCTGCCAGGGGAAAATGTTCGGCAATGTTCTTCACAAACTCAATAATGCGCACATCCTCCTTAATCACCAGGCCCTGCTGGTTGTAGTTGCCGAATATAACGGTATCGCCTATATTAATTTTACCGGAATCCGCCGGCTCCTGTCCCAGCAGCATATTCAGGAAGGTGGACTTACCTACCCCGTTCTTACCCACCACGCCTATACGCTCTCCTTTTTTAAAGGTATAGTCAAAGCCTTTAAGAATGGTAAGATCGCCGTAGGCTTTGTACACTTTCTTCAGCTCCAGGATCTTTCCGCCCAGGCGGGTCATTTTTACATTTAGCTCCAGTTGCTGCCGCTCAATACGTACGCTGGCTTTTTCCTTTACATCATAGAACGCATCTATGCGAGATTTAGCCTTGGTGGTGCGGGCTTTAGGCTGGCGGCGCATCCATTCCAGCTCTTTGCGGTACTGGTTACGGGCTTTTTCCACGCTGGCCTTATCACTCTCTTCGCGGGCGGCCTTTTTTTCCAGGTAGTTTTCGTAATCACCTTTATAAATGAACAGCTGTTGCTGGTCCAGCTCTATGATCTCATTACATACGCTGTCCAGGAAGTAGCGGTCGTGGGTAACCAGCAGCAGGGTTACATTTTCCTGGTTCAGAAAACTTTCCAGCCACTCGATCATGGATACATCCAGGTGGTTGGTAGGTTCGTCCATAATAAGCAGGGTATGCTTATGCTCAAAACCAATATCTATCAGCACTTTGGCCAGTGCCACACGCTTTAGCTGTCCGCCGGAAAGGGTGCCCATGTGCTGGTCCAGGTGGTGAATATTCAGCTTTCCCAGGATCTGCTTTACCTTGGCATCAAAGTGCCATGCACCCAGCTCATCCATTTTGGCAATGGCATTTGCTAGCAGGGCAGGATCCGGATCACCGTCCTGATCGGTAAGGTGCTCATATTCCCGGATGGCGTTTAAGATGGGATGGTCCTGCGCAAAAATATTAGCCAGGATGGTTTTCTTCAGGTCAAAAGCGTTCTGCTGTTCCAGCATTACTACGGTCACCTCTTTGTGTACCCATACTTTTCCTTCATCTACCGTTTCCTTGCCGCAAAGTATGCGCAGCAGGGTTGATTTGCCGGTGCCGTTCAGGGCCACCAGCGCTATTTTATCGCCTTCCTCAATGTGAAAAGAAATATTATTGAACAGTGGCTTTTCGCCGTATGATTTTGTGATCCCTTCAACCGTTACGTAATGCATGGGGCGAAGATAGTAATTGGGCCGCTAATAAGCGGCAAATTAGGCGGCCTCACCAGTGGGCGGGCATTATATTGCACCATCCGGAAAATTTTCGTACATTCATTTAGGAATTATATCAAAAAACGTTTGATACCTTTTATGTTGGTTACAAATGCTTTTGTTTATTTTTCTGTCTCCTGATCTGTATGGAGTGCTGTTAACCACCGCTCCACTACATTCAACAGCAAGTCACAGGTTCTGACTGTAGTATAGTGTATGCTTACCAGGTTTTTTTACATCCTAAAAGGCTGCTATACGAGATCGGCCTTTATCCATTGGTTTATTTTTCATTTTCCAATTACAGAGCATGTACCCTGAGGGCGTAAAAAAACCCTCCCGTTACACACGGGAGGGCTAAAACGCTTTTCACCATTTTAATGCGGAGATGCTAAGTGCTTTAAATAAAGTGGATGGTTAATGAGTATCCGGTTTTCCAGCTTTATTTTCCTGCTTTTCTTAAAACATTGTTCACCAGCATGTACAGTGCAGTGATCTCCACCATAACGATGCAATGTAAGACGAGTATCGGCATAATTTTGAGTAACGTTGTGTATGTGCTACTCTACTAAGATAAATCATTTGGATACTTAAAATGCCCCCATTTCGTGTGATTATTGAGCGCTGCTAAAAGTCATAGTATAACTGCCGGAAGGTGCTGCGCAAACCAACCTGGAAAACATATTCGTTGAACTTCCATGCATCATTTTTCTCTTTGCGGCCTATCACGGAAACCTCTAAACGCATGTTATTCTTGGGATTCAATAAGAATGCAATGGTTCCCTGCAGATATAATAAGTTGGTAGACAATCCCTGCCCGATATGATTATCATATTCAAGTGTACGGGTATAGTATGATTTGAAAATGTTCTTGCCGAAGTTAGTGTTCGCCGTATCCAGGCCATACTTGGCCAGCATTACTTCACCACGCAAAAACCAGCGCCGGTATTGGTAATCTGCGATGCTTACCCACTCTACAAAGTTAGCGCCCATAGGATGGGCCAGCGGCTGGTTATAGTGGCCGTAGTTATTTAATGATGTACGCTGGGAGTAAGTGAACGGACGCGCTGCATTTACTTCTGTGAGCACATTCAGTTTTTCTACATCAAAAATGTTATTAGACCGGAAGCCTACCTGCCCGCCAAACTTATTTCCCCACCATCCGCGGCCTTTGGTCATTTCGCTGAGCTTAAATTCATCCAGAATAAACTGTCCGTAAAAAGTGCTGTTCCTGGTTGCGGCATATTTAACATTTAAACCCATCACCGCATTATCAGAAGAGCCTACGGAAAATTCCACAGGGCGCAGGAATATAATGGGGTTCAGGTAGCTTACATCAAATCCCCGCTTGCCGGTTGAATCGGAATCCTGCCATATTACTGCTCCATATAAGCCCAGCGACAACTTTTTGCTTACATTCCAGTCCAGGTAATTAAATACCCCCCATTTTTTCCTATAGCCGTTATCGTAAGAGGCCTTGGGATATTGCATATCTATGAACTGGGCCCACATGGTGGTGTATTGTATGCGGCCTACGTTAGCGATTATTTTCAGGAACGGATAATTAAACGGTACGTCTGATAATAGCATAGAGCGGTAACCGTCGCCAATAAAGTTCTTATCATATCCCAGCTGAAAATCGAAATGCCGGCTGGCTTTATAATTGATCAGCGCAGAGGCATACGCAAAATCATAGGCGTCACCGTCAAAATATTTGAATTCCCCCTGACCAGGTACCACCCTTATTGGGCCGCTAAAATTTTCCACGTACCGGGGAAACTTCCCCTGGTTCTCATAAAACTCTGTATAAAAGGTAAGATTATTCCCAATGCGGCCTCCGGCAATAACTCCACGGGTATTCAGCCAGGTAGTACCATTCCAGTTACTGTGCCCTACCTGGAAATCCGGCAGGAAGCTGGCGTAAAAATCATAATCGTCCCCTTTATATTCCAGCAGGTGTTCCTGGAATAGCTTACGGTGGAACCAGCTCCTTTTGCGGGTACTATCTTCCGGTAAGGTAAAGGCGGGTTGTACCATATAGTCCCGCATGGAAGAATGGTAGCTGTATCCCCCGGTATCTGCTACCGGTTTATAAAAGCCTACTGAATACTGGCGGCCGGCGCTTTGTGCCTGTACATTATGAGCCACCGCCAGGCAGCAGAGTAGCAGCAGGGATAATGCTTGGAGTTTTTTTAGCATAATATTTAATTGTGCAATGGGGGCAAAGATATGTATAATACAAAAGTAATAGGTGCTTCCTCGCTTTTAGTTTTTGTCCCAGCCGGTTTGCAATACGGCTTCGTATACCCGGCGAATACCGTGATCCAGATCTATTTTGGCCTGCCATCCCAGGCTATGCAATTTACCTACATCCATTAATTTACGGGGCGTGCCATCCGGCTTGGAGGCATCAAACTGTAAGGCGCCGGTATATCCTACAATATCCTTTATTAACCGGGCCAGGTCTGCGATGCTGATATCCTCCCCCACCCCTATATTCACCAGCCCTTCCTGGTCATAATGCTGCATCAGGTAAAAACAGGCATCTGCCATATCATCGGCATGGAGGAACTCACGTTTAGGAGTGCCCGTGCCCCAGATAATCACCGCGGGCGCCTGCTGCTCTTTTGCTTCATGGAATTTGCGCAGCAGCGCCGGTAATACATGCGAGCTTTGCAGATCGTAGTTATCATTAGGCCCGTAAAGGTTTGTAGGCATTACAGAAATAAAGTTACAGCCGTATTGCGCCCGGTAAGCATCGCACATTTTAATGCCGGCTATTTTAGCTATCGCATAAGGCTCATTCGTAGGCTCCAGCAGGCCGGTAAGCAAATAATCCTCTTTCAGCGGCTGCGGGGCCAGCTTGGGGTAAATGCAGGAAGAGCCCAAGAACATCAGCTTTCTTGTTCCATTCACATAGGCCTGGTGTATCACATTACTCTGGATCATCAGGTTATCATACAGGAATTCTGCACGGTAAGTGTTATTCGCCATAATACCACCTACTTTGGCTGCCGCCAGGAATACATGATCCGGCTTTTCCTGCGCAAAGAAAGCCGCCACTGCCTGCTGGTTACGCAGGTCCAGCTCCTGCGAGCTACGGGTAATAATATTATAGAAGCCCGCCTGCCGCAGCCTGCGGATAATGGCTGAACCCACCATGCCGCGGTGGCCGGCTACATATATTTTATCGGATGGGTGCATATTATTCAAATTGGTTCAATACTTTATAACCGGCATCTTTCAGCACTTTTTCCCGCTGGAATAATTCAATGTCCGCTGCTACCATTTCCTTTACTAACGCAGGCAGGTCGTATTTTGGTTTCCAGCCCAGCTTCATTTGCGCTTTGGTGGGGTCGCCTATCAGCAGGTCCACCTCCGTGGGGCGGTAATACCGCGGATCAATAGCTACTATTTCCTGGCCGGGTTTTAACATGGTTACGTGCGTGGCTACACTTTTAACAATGCCGGTTTCTTTTTCCGCAGCGCCTTTAAAATCAACCTCCACCCCCGCTTCTGCAAAGGCCATTTTAATGAAATCCCGCACCGTAGTGGTGATACCGGTAGCTATTACATAATCTTCCGGCTGCTCCTGCTGCAATATCAGGTACATAGCTTCTACATAGTCTTTGGCATGGCCCCAGTCGCGGCGCGCATCCAGGTTACCCATAAACAGCTTATCCTGCATGCCGGCTGCTATTTTGGCTACGGCCCGGGTAATTTTACGGGTCACAAAGGTTTCGCCCCGCAGCGGGCTTTCATGGTTGAACAGGATGCCGTTGCAGGCGTACATGTTATAAGCCTCCCGGTAGTTTACGGTGATCCAGTAAGCGTACAGCTTAGCTACCCCGTAGGGGGAACGGGGGTAAAAGGGTGTGCGCTCTGACTGTGGCACTTCCTGTACCAGGCCATACAGCTCAGAGGTGGATGCCTGGTAGATCTTTGTTTTTTGCATAAGTCCAAGCAGCCGAGCAGCTTCCAGTATGCGCAAGGTGCCAATACCATCTGCATTGGCCGTATACTCCGGCGTTTCAAAGCTTACTTTCACATGGCTCATGGCGCCCAGGTTATAGATCTCATCCGGCTGTACTTCCTGTATAATACGTATCAGGTTTGTGGAATCCGTAAGGTCGCCATAGTGCAGCTTAAAGTGCACATTGGTTTCATGCGGGTCCTGGTACAGGTAATCTATACGATCTGTATTGAACAAAGAGCTGCGGCGTTTGATGCCGTGCACCTGGTAGTTTTTGTGCAGCAACAGATCGGCCAGGTAGGCGCCGTCCTGGCCGGTGATACCGGTTATGAGCGCAGTTTTCATACTTTTTTCGTTTAAACGGCAGGAAATATAGAATTAACAGCTACTAACATCAAAATGTTATATTTTGTATGACCAAGTTATTTAATATTACGGTGCTTTTCCCCGTTTGGGGAAAGGTAATTTTGAAATAACTTTAGAAAAAATCTTCCGTCAAACAAAGCCCTGTCCTGTCTTATAAAATGAAACGTATAATTGTTCCCGTTTTCCTCCTGCTGATCATAGCAGGTTTTGGTTGCAGTGGAAAAAGCGACAAAGCAATTGAAAATGCAAGAGAAGTTGTGCTGATGCTTACACCCGGTATTAATAACCCACGAAATAGTGAGGGTGATTTTATTACCTTAAAGGACGGCCGCATACTTTTTGTTTATACCCATTTTACCGGTGATTCTTTTGAAGATCATGCTCCCGCTTATCTTGCCGGACGGTTTTCTTCAGACAGCGGCAAAACCTGGACCAAAGAGGATCAGACGATCGTTTCAAATGATGGCGGCCTGAATGTAATGTCTGTATCCCTGGTAAGATTAAATAACGGCAATATTGCTTTATTCTATGTAAGGAAAAACTCCATGACGGATTGTATCCCGCTGGTGCGGTTCTCAAAGGACGAAGCGCAGACCTGGAGTGAGCCTGTAGCCTGCATCAGCGATCAAAAGGGTTATTTTACTATTAACAATAACCGGGTTATTGTATTAAACAATGGCCGCTTATTAATGCCGGTATCACGGCATCAAAGGAATAATGAGCCATTTAGTTATAAGGGGGTTTCCATGTGCTACATTTCTGATGATAATGGTATAACATGGAAATCCAGCAAAACAGTGCCCAATCCTAATAATGTTTTAACGCAGGAACCGGGGGTGGTTGCCCTGAAAAATGGCAACATAATGATGCTGATGCGTACGGAAGAAAATGTACAGTATATGTCATTTTCAAAAGACAGTGGCATGACCTGGACGCCGATAGCACCTACTGCGATCAGCTCTCCCTTATCTCCGGCATCTATTTCCAGAATACCTTTAACCGGTGACCTGATGCTGGTTTGGAATGATAATAATGGCAGTACCCCTGCCACAAAAACCCGGCGTACACCATTTAATATTGCCCTTTCAAAAGATGATGGGACTACCTGGCTGGCGCCAAAAACTATTGAAAACAATCCGGATGGGAGCTATTGCTATACCGCTATTCATTATGTAGGCCGGTACGTATTGCTTAGCTATTGTGCAGGCAGCTACTCTCAGCGAACGCCCCTCTCCGTTACCTGTATTGCCCGTGTAAAGCTCAGCTATCTCTACGAACGTAAGTAGCAGACTACAGAGACGCGGCTATCAGGTCCTCATAATATTGCAATACTAATTTTTCATGAAATTCGGCCGTAACTTTTTCACGGCCGTTCATGCCCATTTGTTTTAATTCATCGTAAGTTTTAGATAATATTTTCTCCATTTGCTCCGCCAGGCTGTCACTGTTCTTTGAAGCACAGATATAGCCGTTATAACCATCCGTTACTACTTCCCTGCATCCCACATTATCGGTGGTGATGATAGGCATTTCCAGGCTGGCAGCTTCCAGCAGGGCCCTGGGTACGCCTTCCCGGTAATAGGATGGCAGCACAAAACAATGCGCCTTTACCAAAAAGCTCTTTACATTATCTGTAACTCCCAGGTATTCCACCACTCCTTCGTTTACCCAGCTTTCGATCTGATCCCGGCTGATGGATGAAGGATTCAGATCATCAATAAATCCCAGCAGCTGAAACTTTACATGAGGATGCTTTTCCTTTACTTTCCTTGCAGCATCTATATACACACCTACGCCCTTGTCCCATAACATTCTTGCGGAAAGTATAAATGTGAGCCCATTATCCAGGGAGGGATAAGGAGTATCCCGTTTAAAGTGTGCGGTATTAATACCTTCACCCGGTAATACCTTGGTCTTATTCTCAGGTACTATGTTTTCCTGTACAAACAGTAATTGATCGTCTTTGTTTACAAACCACAGCTCCTGGCTGTTCTTAGCGGCCTGTTTATAAAGCCGTTTTACAATCCCGTTCAGGAAACCTTTTTTCAGGAAAGCATACCCTGCGCCGGAAACAACGGCTATGGAGCGTTTTGACAGCTTTCCTGCAGCCAGGCTGCCGTAAATATTGGGCTTAACGGTATAATGAAATATGAAATCGGGATCTATCCGGATGTATTCATTCTTTAAAAAGGCCTGGTACTGCAGGTCGCTAATGGGGTTTGTACCTTTATTACTTACTTCTGACCGTATATAGGTAACTCCGTGTTCCACCAGCCTGGCAGTATAATCGTCATAATTAGCGATGCAGTACACCTTAAAACCTTTATCCTGCAGCAGGTGAATGATGCTTAGCCGGAAATTATACAGATACCAGGAAGTATTGGATACAAGTATTACACTCTTCATTATTGAATATTCGTTATTAGTCTTACGCTGTTAATTTTTTCTATAATCTGGTTTACCATTGCCTGCTCTGCGGCTGTTAAAGGCTGGTTTCTTTTTCTTGATAAATAATCGTGCTTGTTTATTAATGAAAAGGTATGGTATAAAAGCACCTTTAATTTTGATTTAAGCAATTCCAGCTGCAGCGCTGCGGGTGAAAGAATTCCCGGGCCATATTGCCGGAATATTTTGCGGATGGTGGCCGAGCTTTTAGCGTAGTTCCGGATATTTACCTTCCCTTCACGTACAATATATAGTGGCTCTGCGATCCTCGCAAACTTAGAATGGGCATGGGTCCGGCACCAAAGCTCATAGTCCTCTGCCCGTATAAAATCCTTATCATATGGATTACTTAAAAACCAGGAACGCTTGCCTGCTACGCTGGCATGCAGTAACATAGCATGCCGCAAAATATGTTCAGGATTGGTATTAATGGGTTCCAGTCCCCGCTTGCCCCTGGGTTTTCCCTGTTCGTCAATAGACCAGGTGCCGGTATCCACCAGATCCACATCGGGGTGGGCCAGCAGGTAGCTCACCTGTTTTTCCAGCCGTTCGGGATCCATCAGGTCATCAGCATCCATACGTGCAAGATACTTACCCTCTGCCAGCTGCGCAATCTGGTTTAGCCGGTATATTAACCCCTTATTGGTTCCATCAGAGAACAGGCGCACCCGGGGATCTTTAATGGATGCTGCCAATGCAGAGGATCCGTCGGTGGAGCCATCATCCAGCAAAATCAGCTCCCAGTCCTGGTAAGTTTGCGCGAATATTGATTTTAACGCTAATTCTAAGGTTGATCTGTTATTATAAAAAGGTAATCCGATTGTTAAAACTGGTGTCATAAATCAAATGTACAATTTACGGCTATCAACAGGCTTAATTGGGCCGATAAGCAGCTACTTGAATTTATCGTTTGCATACTTTGTAAAATCCTTACTAAAAGAATCTACCGTGGTAGGGTATTCCGCCATTTTTTGAATGCCGTGTTTTTTACACATCCCGACAAAATAATCTAATAATTTCATTATATTCTGATCTGAGCTATAACCCACAGACCGGGCATTAAAATTTACCTGTCCGGGTGCTGCGGCAAGCCGCTGAACGCTGGCGTTGCCGTTATTGTTAGCCGCAAGCCCTTTTTGCGCAATCTGCACCATCTTGGACATTTCCAACATAGCATATATCAATGGCAATCTGGCTACCTTTACTCTCTCCAATACATCCGCCTGATCGCTCACTGCGTTTTCGGCCTTATCAAACAGATCATTATAGGACTTTAATAAAGCAGGCGCCAGGTAATCTTTATAATGTTTATGCGGATGATCCTGTGATAATAAAGGAATATTGGATTTAACCACAGAAGAGGTCATAAGATCTATATACTGCCGGATGTAGGGACCTGCCTCGCCATAATAACCATTCAGAAAATCATTCATTACCTCATCCACATCCAGGTCCGGATTCCATAAAAGTTTGGCCAGCAAATAAGCGCGCAATTCGGGAAATTCTCCACCCGGCGCCATATTACCCTGCTCAAATAAGTTTGTGATGTTTTTCTGCTCTGCAAAATATTTGATATTGGGCTGCAGTGTATGAAAATTGGGGAATGGGCACATTAAGTAAGGGAAATCTGTTACATAGTCCCAGATCCTTATATTGGGTGCTATTGCCAGCCACTGATCCAACCTTCTGCGGAAGACCTTTGCTTCATTGGATTGCGAAGTAGCATAAGCGTCCGCCCTGCTTAAGTAATAGGGACCGCATTCTACTATCATCACATTACGGGCAGGAGTGATACCCTGCGGCGGTTCCTCGTAACGCAAATAAGCCTGGGTAGCTATGGTCTTATCCGGGAAACGCGCTGCTATCTTATTTACAAAAGTGAGTAAGGTTCCCATTGGAGAACCTGCCTTTTTATTGATCGCCTGACATTTATCACACTGACAATTACCAGCAAGGTTATCATTTGCAGCCACCGACCATATTTTACTGTCAGGGAAGCGCTTCATAAGATTAGTGAAGTTCTTCACATATTCGTCAAACATTGCATCATTGGTCAGACACAATTGGTCCGGCGTTCTTTTATTTCCATTTAATGCAAAAAACTCCGGATGGTTTTGAAAATAGGTTTTTGCCGGTATTACATACATAAAAGATGAAGACCAGATCTCCCCCCATAACCTGGGTTGTCCTGCTATTTTATCCGGCTGGTCAAAATGGTCCAGCTTATGCCAGTTTGTATAAGTTTCATCGTACGCATCCGAATAGTAAAGATCACGATATTTTACCACCGGCACTTCGCGGTCTTTAATCTTACTCAGTGTTATAGAAGATTTTTTGGGAATTTTTATAACGTCCGAGCTATACATTCTGCATCCCAGGTAAGATTCCAGGAAGGTATAAACACCATACAGCACCCCTTTATCTTTATTGGCAATGATCACCAGGTGGTTATTAACGGTTTGAATTAAAAACCCGTCATCGCCCAAAGAAGCAGCGGAAACATTAATACCAAGCTGTTTAAGATGCGCGCTGTTCCCCACCAGTATTTCATTGCCCGATGGTGCCGCATTATCTCTCATAACCGGAAGATCGGCTCCGGATACCGCCTTTATGTATTTATCCATCTCCGAAGCGGCCTTTACTACCAGCGGACCTGCATCGGTCGCTATTACAATAGAATAATTGCTCTGGCCATTTTTAACCAGCGGCAGCTGTCCGTAAGTGTCACAGGAATCAGTTAGTAATAACACAGCAGTGATCACTGCTGAAGCAACAAGCATGGTACTGAAATACTTTTTCATCTTTTCCAGATTAAGTCCGTTATACTTTTACTAAGTGTGAGCTCCCTTCATCAAGACTTCCCTTTGATCTTCCAATGTATCATTTCCCCATCCGAATTTACAGACCAATATATTCAGCATAAAAAGTGGTGTCCATAATAGCACTACACTATTCAGGAATAACAGGGTTGCAAGCATGTAATTATCTTTATCCCTTGTACAAAAGATAACAAAGCCCACGATCAGTATGGTTCCTATTATTCCCTCCTCCACTAATAACTTGATATATTGATTAGATTCTGCTATCTCCGAATTATTTTCAACAAACCCCGGTGCCCGTCCCACAGCAAGCTCTGCTACATTAGCAGTAGCAAGGAATAATAAGCTGGCCTGCGTTCTTTTTTCACGGTCGCCCAGAGAAGAGGTTCCCAGCTTATCCCCAATGAGCTCAGAAGGCACAAAAAGAGCCACCACCACCATTACTATCAGAGAGATCCTGATCGTTCGTTTAATGGTTTGTTCCCGGAACGACAGGTGCTTCATGATAAACTTTGCGCAATTAATAGAAAAAAGCGCGCCAAAAACCACCCAGGCCCCGGTAGAGAAGGTGCACATTGCCCCGGCAAACACCAGCGGTT
>Ga0207426_1001888_pt1 | contig 15267 bp, 21 predicted proteins | sample AraplaMF_Cvi_mMS_FD_184265 | JGI IMG/M metagenome (GOLD analysis project Ga0207426, IMG submission 184265) | Arabidopsis root microbial communities from the University of North Carolina, USA - plate scrape MF_Cvi_mMS (SPAdes) (version 2) | ecosystem: Host-associated > Plants > Roots > Endosphere...
CGGCTCGATCATGGCGAAGTGGTGCCTGGCGCATCACAAGGAGAGCTTCCTCTACACCCATTTCGACGAGATCTGCGACCTCATGCGCAAGTATGACGTCTCGTTCTCGCTCGGCGACGGCCTGCGGCCCGGTTCGATCGCGGACGCCAACGACCGCGCGCAGTTCGCGGAACTGGAGACGCTCGGCGAACTGACGAAGATTGCGTGGGACAAGGGCTGCCAGGTCATGATCGAGGGCCCCGGCCACGTGCCGATGCACAAGATCAAGATCAACATGGACAAGCAGCTCAAGGAGTGCGGCGAAGCGCCGTTCTACACGCTTGGACCCCTGACCACCGACATCGCGCCGGGCTACGACCACATCACGTCGGGCATCGGTGCCGCCATGATCGGCTGGTTCGGCTGCGCCATGCTCTGCTACGTCACGCCGAAGGAGCATCTCGGCCTGCCCGACCGCAACGACGTCAAGACCGGCGTCATCACCTACAAGATCGCCGCCCACGCCGCCGACCTCGCCAAGGGCCACCCCGCAGCCCAGCTGCGCGACGACGCCCTCTCCCGCGCCCGGTTCGAATTCCGCTGGACCGACCAGTTCAACCTCGGCCTCGATCCGGACACGGCAAAGAGCTTCCACGACGAGACCCTGCCGAAGGAGGCCCACAAGGTCGCCCATTTCTGCTCGATGTGCGGCCCGAAATTCTGCTCGATGAAGATCACGCAGGACGTGCGGGACTACGCGGCAACGCTGAACGATCCGAACAGCGTGGGCATGTCGATCAGCGGCACGGCCGAGGACGGCATGGCCAAGATGAGCGCGAAGTTCAAGGAGATGGGCGAGAGCCTGTATCTGGATGCGGAGAAGGTGAAGGAGAGTAATCGGGTGCTGTGAGGCTCTCCGCTCGTCATGCCCGGGCTTGACCCGGGCATCCATCGAAATTTGAGAGGCCAGGGGAGAGCTTGGCCTCTTTCCGTTTGATACTGTGTGGATCCAGCATGATGCTGGAAGGGAGGCGTCCGGATATTCGCATTAAAGCGCTAGGGCTCGTCAGGTCCGCCGATCTTGGTACTCTCGTTCCGTGAGGTCTTCCAGCTCTTGGTCGCCGATTGCAAAGGACCAGCTCGTCCTCTTGGTAGTCGGGTCGGTCTGGCGCCCCCCGAGGAACCACCAAGATCTAAACTCCGGATTGTCGTAGATCGACAGGACGTCTCCATTTTCGAACACAAGATCGAGCTGATCCTTACTGACAAGCCTCGTCTCAACGATTTTGGTTCGCAGAATGCGATCGACATTCAGGGATTTATGATTGCCATAGATCTCGTATATGAATTCGACTGCACCATCGGAGGATCTGAATGAGAAGCGGTCCGCGACATTCAACAACGCGCGCTCGTCCTCAAACCAGAACATTATGTGATACTTGTCGATCGTCACTTGATAGAGCTCCCATCCTATGACGGGGCTAAAATCCAAGCGCTCGCTAAAACCAATTGCCATCTCAATTTTCTTTCCGAATTACCCATAGCGAGCGTAGCCCGGATGAGCGTAGCGACATCCGGGTTCTTTGTCGTCCCGCATATCGCTCCGCTCATGCGGGCTACAGCCGCGGATGATTGACGTGTCGAAAGCCTCGCCCCACCGCCTCCCCGACCAGCTCCGCCCGGACCTCCGCCTCGTCTTCGTCGGCACCGCCGCCTCGACACGTTCAGCCGAACTCGGGCACTACTACGCCCATCCCGGCAACCGCTTCTGGCGTGCGATCCATGAGGCCGGGATCACGCCGCGGCGGTATCAGCCGGGCGAGTTTGCTTCGCTGATCGCACTCGGGATCGGCTTCACCGATCTTTCCAAGACGGGCGCGGGGATGGATCACCAGATCGCGGCGGAGGCGATCGACGTGCCGGGCTTCAGGGCCAAGATGGAGAAGTATCGGCCGCGGACGATTGCGTTCACGAGCAAGAAGGCGGCGAGCTTGTTTTACGGCCGGCCGTCGAATGGGATTGCGCTGGGGCGGCAGGAGCGGGATGAGAGTTTGCCGGAGGTGTTCGTGCTGCCGTCGCCGTCGGGGGCGGCGTCCGGGCATTGGACGCTGGAGCCGTGGCGGGAACTGGCGGCGTGGATTGCTGCGTAGGGTGGGCAAAGGCGCGTCAGCGCCGTGCCCACGATTTCTCCGTGAGTCCCGACGGTGCGTGGGCACGGCGCGCAAGGAGCGCGCCTTTGCCCACCCTACGGGACCGCAGGTGAGGCGGGGTAGCTCGTCCCAAGCCGTCGTCCCGGCCTAGTGCGCAATTGCGCACTAGGCCGGGACGACGGCGTTGGTTAGGCAACGCAGTGCCGCCAAATTGACCGTGGCTATGCTGTCGGAAACTTCGCCTGTCGTTCGTCCTCTGACTGCAACCCGATCCCCGGAGCCCGCCCATGCCCACCATCACCGCCTTCGAATCCTCCCCCGACCGCGGCCGCGGGCAGGCGCGCGACATGCGCGTTCGCTGGGCGCTGGAGGAGGTCGGCCAGCCCTATGACGTCCGCCTCGTCTCGTTCGCGGCGATGAAGCAGCCGGCGCACCTCGCGCTGCATCCGTTCGGGCAGATTCCGACCTATGAGGACGGCGATCTCGCGCTGTTCGAGTCCGGCGCGATCGTGCTGCATATCGCCGAGCGTCATGAAGGACTATTGCCAACCAACGCCAACGCGCGGAGCCGCGCGATCGCGTGGATGTTCGCCGCGCTGAGCACGCTGGAGCCGCCGATCGTCGAGCTCGGCATGGCGATGCTGTTCGAGCGCGACAGGAGCTGGTACGCGGAGCGCCTGCCGATGCTGCAGGATCGCGTTCGCACCAGGCTCGGCGAACTGTCCCGCCGCCTCGGCAAAGCCGACTGGCTCGACGGCGCGTTCAGCGCCGGCGATCTCATGATGGTGACGGTGCTGCGCCGGCTGAACGCATCGGGGCTGCTCGACGAATACCCCGACATCGCCGCCTATGTCGCCCGCGGCGAAGCGCGGCCGGCCTTCCAGCGCGCGTTCGCGGCGCAGTTGGCGGTGTTCAACGCGGCGTCGCGTTCGTAGGGTCGCTTCCGCAGCCCGGATGAGCGAAGCGACATCCGGGGCCGCTGCTCCCGCATGTCGCTTCGCTCATGCGGGCTACGAGGCCGCCATTGCATCCGCCCCCGCGCCCCGTCATGCTGCCTCCACCACCCGGAGGAGCCCGCCCATGCTGACCCTCTACTCCTACCCAAAACTGTTCGGCGTCGCCGACAACAACGGCTACGGCCTGAAGGTCTATGCCTTCCTCAGGCTCGCGGGCGTGCCGTTCGTGCACGAGCACATCTTCGATGCCTCCGCCGCGCCGCGCGGGCAACTGCCCTACATCGTCGACGACGGCGAGACCATCGGCGACAGCGAGAGCATCATCGCGTATGCGACCGGCAAATATCGCCTGACCATCGATGCGGCGCTCTCGGCCGAGCAGCGGCGCACCAATCATCTGGTCACGCGCATGCTCGACGATCTCTACTGGGTGATGTCGTATTCGCGCTGGAAGGACGAGCGCTTCTATCCGGCGTTCCGCGACGGTTTTATCGCGCAGCATCCGCAGGTGACTGCCGAAGGGTTCGAGAAGGCGAAGGCGTACAATGCGCAGCGCTATCATTACCAGGGCATCGGCCGCTACACGCCCGAGCAGGCTTACGCGCGGGGGCTTGCCGACCTGCAGGTGCTGGCGGAGATCGTGCCGGCCGCAGGCTTCGTGCACGGCGCGGCGCCGACGAGCTGTGATGCCGGCATCTACGGCTTCGTCGCCAACATCTATTATTTCCCGATCCCGACGCCGCTGAAGGCCTTCGTCGATGCGCATGCGAACCTCGTCGCGCATTGCGAGCGGGTTCATGCGATGGTGAGCGGAAAGTAGCTCCTTCCGTCATTGCGAGCGTAGCGAAGCAATCCAGAATCTTCCCGCGGCAACGGTCTGGATTGCTTCGTCGCAAGTGCTCCTCGCAATGACGATGTGGAGGCACCGTCTTCTACCGCATCGTGATCGCGAGGCCGCTGAGATCCGCGTTCGCCATCAGGCCGACCTGCGTGCCGGAGAGCTCCAGCACGGCGCCCTTCTGGTTGGTGAGCACGATGGCCCGCGCGCCGGCGCCGACCGCCAGGCCCGCACCGGCGGCACCGTAGACGCCGGCGACGTCGGAGGGACGGTTGATGTTGGAGACGCGGCCGCGCAGCACGGTCTTGGAGCCGCCGAACACGAGGCCGTAGTCGAGCCCGCCGGTGGAGAGCCCGTAGGAACGGCCGCGGAAGTTCAGCACGCCGCTGCCGCCCGAGCCGCCGATGATCCAGCCCGCCTTGTAGATCGTCAGCACCACGGTGCCGCCGTCGGCCAGCGCCGAGGTCGAGAGGCCGGCGAGCGCAGCAATGGCGACCAGCGCGGCGCGAAGGGTGGTTGCGATCTTCATGGGGGTCTCCGGGGGCTATTTTTTGAGGGAGGAAACGAATCAGACGCGATGAATCTATCCGATCGATCGCGGCGGCAACATGATGGGGGCGGGCGACGCATCGCAATGCAAGGCAAGGCGGCCGCATTCGAGATCGCGTTGCAGGCACCGTGCCCCCACGGCGTCATGGCCGGGCTCGACCCGGCCATCCACGTCTTCCACGCGGCACGGAGAACGTGGATGCCCGGGACAAGCCCGGGCATGACGGCGGCGTTTGGTGCTCCACCCCCACCATTCCCATGATCCCATTTTGCCCCTGATTTGCCCGACGGCGCAAGCAGACGATTCTCTTTTTCAGAATTCTAAATTGTTCAATGATTTCCGTCCCGCCCCTACTGTGCATGGGGTTGTTTTCGCAACTTTTGTTTGGCCCCTCTTCCCCAAGGCGATTGCAACTCCCCCGCATCCCGCTACGCTCATGCTCCCGATACGCCGAGAGGTGATGCCATGCCGATCCAGCACTTCGCACCCCCGCCGCACGTCAAGGCGCCGCCGCTGTCCTTTGCGACGCGCGTCGGCGACCTGCTGTTCGTCTCGGGCATTCCCGGCTTCGATGCCTATGGCGCGCTGCCTGACGGCTTCGAGGCGCAGTTCGCCAATGTCGTGGTCAACATCCGCCGCGTGCTGGACGAGGCCGGCGCGACCGTCCGCGACCTCGCCAAGGTCAACGTGCTCTTGACCCGCGCCTCCGACGTCGCCGCCATGAACGCGCTCTATGCCGGCGCCTTCGGCCCGCCGCCCTACCCGGCGCGCACCACCTGCGTGGTGCATGCGCTGCCCGACCCGAGGATGCTGATCGAGATCGAGGCGGTGGCGTCGCTTGCCAAGTGAAACTGCCGAGTCAGCTTGCGAAGTGAACCGCGGTTCGGCACCTGTGACCCGCGGGGCACGCGGCCGAACCAAGTGACCTGCTCCGCCTGACATGTCCGTGAAACCGTGGCCCGGCGGCTTGCAAAGGACCGGCTTTTACCGCACGGATTTTTCCGTCACAGTTCACAGTTCCCCACAAGGAGATACTTCATGCGTCGCGTTCTCGCCCTGTGTGCCGTTGCCGGCATCGCTAGTTCCGTGTTTGCCGTGCCCGCTTCCGCAGCGCCCGCCTACTACGTGATCCGCTGGGACAACACCGGCATCTGCCAGGTCTGGAACGAGGACCTGAAGTACAAGCCGTTCCAGTGGGGCGTGTCGACCTACAAGGTCATCAGCAAGCCGGTCCCGACCTTCCAGGCCGCGTCCGACCTGCAGATCAAGATGCGCGCCGACCGCCGCTGCACGCTCTAGGCTTCAAGCGACACACATCGGATTCAAAGGGCGGATCGCGCGAGCGGTCCGCCCTTTTCCTTTTGCGGAGCGGCCTCTTCGTCGCCCGAAAGCGCGCATTTCCCGCGCCCGTTCTTTGAACCTCATCGCCGGGCGGAACTACTCACATCTTGTCCGGGGCGCATCCCCAAAAGCGCCCTGCACCACCCTCCCCCTCATTGTCGGGAGGCGCATCACATCTTTCATTTTGAGGAGCTGATCATGCGTCGTATCTCCATGCTGTGCGCTGCTGCGAGCCTGGCCGTCACCGCCTTCGTCGCCGCAAGCCCCGCCGAAGCCAGCTATCACCTGATCCGCTGGCAGGACTCGGGCTTCTGCCAGATCTGGGACGAGGCCATCCCGACCGCGCCGTGGCCGGCCGGCTATCACCGCGCCAGCGAGACCGTGCCGACCTTCCTCGACGCGCTCGTGCTGAAGGACAATGCGCTGAAGTCCGGCCACTGCAGCTGGTAAGATTCGATCGGCGGACGACAAGGGCCGGGCAAGGATGCGCTGCTGGCATCCTTGCCCGTTCGCGTTTCCATCCAGCGTTTCTATCCGGTTTCTGCGGGATCAATCGATGCGCACGCTTCTCACGACGGCTGCCGTCTTCGCCCTGTCGCTCGCGCTCGTCGGCGCGGCGCCGGCGCAGGCGCCGCAATCCTTCCGCGTGATCTCCCCGATCTTCGGCCAGCTCGTCAGCTTCGCGATGCCGTCGAACTTCGCGGTGGTGTTCGAGAACACCAAGGGCGGCCGCTACATCCGCGAAGCCGTGCTCAAGGGCGAGACGCCCGAGCGCTGGACGCAGATGATCACGGTCACCGGCGAGAAAGGCATGACGCTGACGCCCGGCGCCTCGCCCGAAGCCTTCGCGGGCACGATCGCCGGCGGCTTCAAATCGGCTTGCCCCGACAGCTTTGCGGCCCAGCCACTCGGCGAAATGACATTCGGCCGCTTCGAGGCTTTCGCCGCCGTGATCGGCTGCGGCCGCATCGACAGCGGCCCGACCCGCCACAGCGAGACCGCGCTGCTGATCACGCTGAAGGGCACCTCCGATTACTACACCATCCAATGGGCCGAGCGCGGCCCCGAGACCGACGAGCCGCCGGTCAGGGACGAACGCTGGCAGGCGCGCCTGAGCGACCTCAACCCGATCGTGCTCTGCCCCATTGTGTCAGGGGAAGCCGCGCCCTATCCTAGCTGCGTGGGCAAGAGCTGAGGTGGCTGGCTCGGACGTCGTAGCCGGCTCCCGTAGCCCGGATGAGCGAAGCGACATCCGGGACCTCTACCTATCCGAAGTCAGCCTCCCTCTGCTCGCTCCCCGAAAGCATCTCCGCTTCCGCTGACGTCGCCCGCCCAGTCTTTCGGGAGCACGCCCATCCGAACGTACCGGTGAAATGATGAATGCGGCCAATCGCCGACGCTTCGAACGTAACCGTGTTTGACCGGATTGAAGTGAACGTAATCGACATGATGGGCGAAATCATCTTCGTCTCGGATCGTATGCTCCCAATAGCGCCGTTGCCATAACGCCAGTTCTCCATTGGCATGACGCGGCAGATTGATACCGGATTGGAGCAGCCCGCTGCTGAAGTAGCCCTTGATCCTGCGCCAGCGTCCCGCGAAGTCGGCATCATCCAGCGGGAGTTTCATGACCACATGCAGATGATCCGGAAGGATCACGATCGCCTCGATCCCGAACGGACGTTCCTTCCGAGCGACCCTGAATGCATCGCGCAGGACGTCAACGTTCTCAATCAAGAGGCCTGACCGGCGGTCGAAAAGTGCCACCGTGAAGAAGTAGGTGCCGCCGGGAAGAAAATTTCTTCGGTAGAGAACCATCGGCTGAACCTGTCCCGGATGTCGCTTCGCTCATCCGGGCTACAGGATAGCACATGTCTGGCGCTCACGCGTCCTTGTGCGCGCCGGGATGGATCAGGATGTCGCGCGCGGCGGCGAGGTCGATGAAGGCTTGCGCGCTGCCGCCCTGGTCGGGATGCGTGCCCTTGGCCGCGCGGCGATAGGCCTGGTTGATGTCGTCGCAGGTGAGCTGCACCGCGAGCGGCAGGCCCAGCATCTTGCGGGCGCGATCCTCGCTCGAGAGCTTCTTCGGCATCGCGCTGCGGCGGCCGAAGCGCGGCGCGGCGAGATCGTGAACCACCTCGAGCACCACGCCGATGCGGCGCTGCGCCGCCATCGTGACGCTGTGATCGTCATTGCTCACGGCCTGGCGCAGCACCGGAAGCGCCTGCTCGGCCGCCTGGCGCAGCATGGTGTCGGTGCTCATCCGCGCGATCTCGGCGACGAGCCGCCCCGCTTCGGCCCAGTCGACCGGCTGTGCCGACCGCAGGCGTTCGAGACCCAGTTTCCAGGATTCCAGCCGTTCCATCATGCGCGCAACGTTTAGCAACCGGGATCAGTATGCCAAGGCCGCCGTTTCCGACCCCTTAATTTCGAGTTAGCCTTTCATGAAACTTAGAAACGAAATCGGGAGGAAAATGTCATGGCATTGCTTGCAAACCACATCGCCGTCGTCACCGGCGCCGGTTCCGGCATCGGACGGGCCATCGCCGCCGGCTATGCCCGCGAAGGCGCGCAGGTGGTGCTGCTCGACGTCAACGCCGACACGGTCGCCGAAGCCGCAGTCGAGATCCGCAAGGCCGGCGGCAAGGCCGAGAGCTTCGCGCTCGACGTCACCAAACGCGACGACTGCTTCGCGCTGGCCAAGCAGGTCGAAAGCAAGGTCGGGCAGGTCTCGATCCTCGTCAACAATGCCGGCATCACCCGCCGCAACGCCTTCACCGCCGAGACCGAGACGGTGGCCAAGGACTGGAACGACATCATCTCGCTCAACCTCAACGGCGTCTTCAACATGACGCAGGCCTTCCTGGCCCCCTTGCGCGCGAGCAAAGGCCGCATCGTCAATATCGGCTCGATCCAGTCCTTCGTACATCTGCGCACGCCGAGCTCTGCGGCGTATACGACCTCGAAACACGGCGTGCTCGGCTTCACCAAGGCGCTTGCGGTCGAGCTCGGCAAGGAAGGCGTGCGCGTCAACGCGATCGGGCCGGGCTTCATCGAGACCAACATCAACGCCAATGTGCGCGCGACCAATCCGGCGCTGGTGCAGGCCTTCGTCGATCACACCCCGCTGGCGCGCACCGGCAAGCCCGAGGACATCGTCGGCCCCGCGATCTTCCTCGCCTCGGATCTGTCGGCCTATGTCACGGGCACGATCGTGATGGTGGACGGCGGCTATCGCACGGTTTGAGCGCGAACAGTTTCACCACATGCACAGTGTCGTCGCCCGCTCCAGTGCGCAATTGCGCACAAGGCGGACGATGACACCGGCGTTGCCGCGCGAGATTGTCCCGCGGTGCTATGCATCCCGTGCCAATCGCGGCCACACCGCGGCATTCCCAAGGTCAATTGGTGCGATCGCGCGCAATTAACCTTTCATTAACCAAACCCGCCCACCGTGGTTCTACGGCCTGGGGGTCGTTTGTTCTCGATCCGCTTCCAGCGAAGGAAGCGGGCGTTGATCGGGGTGTGTTGATGACCACTGTTCATGTCGCGGCGCCGCAGGACGCACAATTCCTTGCTCCAAACCAGATCGTGCCGCTCTTGATCGGCGCAACCGTCGACGAGGTCGAGCGCGAGCTCGTGCTCCAGACGCTCGCGCGCTGCGACGGCAACCGCACGCGCGCCTCGCGCGTGCTCGGCCTGTCGGTGCGCACGCTGCGCAACAAGATCAGGATCTACGCAGCCTCGGGCATCGAGGTGCCCGCATATCACGACTAGCGCGTGACCATGCGAGGTGGATCAGTCCGCCGCCGAGAATGACGAGCGCGATGATCGCGAGCGCCGCCGCGATCAGCTCGATGGCGCGGAGCATGAAGGCCGTCATCACAGCCCATGACGGCTGCGGCTCCTCGGCAAAGGCGACCGGCACCACATCCGGCACGAGCAGATGGGCGAGCCCGATCGCGGCCGCGAGGATGAGGATCGACAGGCAGAAGATCGTCCACGCTGCGCGCATCGTTCGCTCCTCGCATGGTTGTGGCCGCCCGCGATTCAATGACACGGCATGAGCCGTCGCCGATTGATGTTGATCAAGCGCGACGCAACGCGCCGTCGGAATTGCTGCTGTCGTCAAACGCCGCTAAGTAGCTTGCTTCCGACCAAGGGAGCAGTGGCGTGGCAGACGATCAGGGACGGCAGGGACCCCAGGGTCCGCGCGGGCGGCAGGGCGAGCCGGGACGGCCGGGACCGCAGGGTCATCCGGGCAAGCGGGGCCCCGACGGCGCGCGCGGCAAGCCGGGGCCGCAGGGCAAGCCGGGCCCGGCCGGAAAGGCGGGACCGCTGGGCAAGGCCGGCCTGCAAGGCAAGCCGGGCGAGGCCGGTCCCCGCGGCGCAGCCGGCGCGCAGGGGCCCGTCGGCCCTGCCGGGCCACAGGGCCCGCGCGGCGAGGCCGGACCTCCCGGCCAGCTGCCCTCGATCGAACAGGTGCTGCCATGGCTCGATCAGCTCTTCGACGCCTGGGACGAACGCCGCCGCCAGCGCGAGCGTGACGCCGCCGAGCGGGATGCGCAGGAAGCCGCCGAGCGCGCCGCGCTGGAAGCCGCCGTGCACGAGACCGACGAAGCGTTCGGCGACGATGAGAGCGACGACGAAGGCGACGATCACAAGAAAAAGAAGAAAAAGAAGAAGCACGGCCACAAGGATTAGGCGCCGAGCGTGACTTGTCGCTTGCCCCGGATGCGGCGCAGCACTCCCGGCGATGCGAAGCATCGTCCGGTGTGATGCGCTGCTGAGCCGGGGCCCATGTCGACGCGGCCTTGCTTACAATTTTGGTCCCGGCTCTGCGCAGCAGCGTAAGAACGCTGCAGCGCGTCCGGGACACGAGAGTGGTTCATGAGGCCCTGGACTTGTCGTCCTTGCGCGGCAGCATGCCCATGCGTTCGAACTGCCAGCGCATGGCGCGATACCAGAGATAGCCGACCACCGCGCCGCACACGGCCAGGATGACGACGTTGGCGCTGGAGAACGAGCCGCTCCACCACATCATCCATGCGGTCCACAACAGCGTGAAGATGATGGCACCGGCTTTCAGCGGAAGAAGGGGGCGGCTCATGGTCGTGCTCCGGGCTGTCAAAACCCCGGCAGGCATCATCGCAAGGTGAGACGCTCCCTACCGTGAGCCATATCACGAAGGCCCGGGGAGCCCGCCGCTAACCGAAGCGCAGCCGCGAGCGCTCCTTCGCCTTTTCCGCCTCCACCTCGCGGTCGCGGGCAGGTGCATGCGTGTGCAGCGAGGTCAGGAGCTTTCGCGCAGCCTCCGAGACCTCGGCCACGGCGATCTCGAACGCTGCCTCATTGGCCTGCGACGGCTTGTTGAACCCCGACAGCTTGCGCACGAACTGCAGGGCCGAGGCGTGGATCTCGTCTTCCGTCGCGGGCGGCTCGAAGTTGAACAGCGTCTTGATGTTGCGGCACATGCAGTGTCTCCGAGGGGGTTTTCATGAAGACGATCGGCGGAGCTGAAATCCTACATCCTTCCCCGCGCTTCTGCTAAGTTCCACGGCAACGCGGCCGACGACCGTGAGCCGCGGGGGAGAGAAACATGAGAGCTACTTGCGCAGCGCTGGCAGGCGCCCTGCTGTCCTTTTCGACATGGGCGGCGGCTGCCGATTATCCCGCACCCAAGCAAGGCGACTGGGTCGCCAAGGATTTCAAGTTCCACACCGGCGAGACCATGCCGGAACTGAAGCTGCACTACACCACGGTCGGCGAGCCGAGCGGCCAGCCAGTCCTGGTGCTGCACGGCACCGGCGGCTCCGGCGCGAGCATGCTGACGCCCGCCTTCGCCGGCGAGCTGTTCGGCGCCGGGCAGCCGCTCGATGCGTCCAAATACTACATCATCATTCCCGACAGCATCGGCCACGGCAAATCGTCAAAACCCTCCGACGGCATGAAGACGGGCTTTCCGAAATACAATTACGACGACATGGTCGAGGCGCAGCATCGCCTCGTGACCGAAGGCCTCGGCGTCAAGCATCTGCGGCTCGTGATCGGCAACTCCATGGGCGGCATGCAGACCTGGCTGTGGGGCGAGAAGTATCCGAAGGACATGGACGCGCTGATCCCGATGGCCTCGCAGCCGACCGAGATGGCGTCGCGCAACTGGATGATGCGGCGGATCATGCTCGACACCATCCGCAACGATCCCGACTACAACGGCGGCAACTACACCAGCCAGCCGCGCATGATGAAATACGCCATCACCGCCTACGGCATCGCCAGCATCGGCGGCACCCTCGCCTATCAGCAGCAGGCGCCGACGGCGGCGAAGGCCGACAAGATCGTCGACGACCGGCTCGCGGCGCCGATCACGGCCGACGCCAACGACTTCGTCTATCAGTGGGACTCCTCGCACGACTACAATGCGGGCGAGAAGCTGGAGCAGATCGAGGCCTCGCTGCTGCTGATCAATTCCGCCGACGACGAGCGCAATCCGCCCGAGACCGGCATCACGGACGCCGCGATGAAGCGGGTGAAGAACGGCAAGCTGTATCTGATCCCCGCGAGCACCGAGACGCGCGGCCACGGCACCACGGGCAACGCAAAGTTCTACGTCGAGCAGGTCCGCCAGATGCTGCAAACCGCGCCGCAGCGAACGGCTGAATCGGCCACCCGCTGATTGTCCGCGTCATCTGCGGCGCCTGTCGCGCCGCAGGCCAATAAGCGTTCAGGTTTTCTTGAGGCCTCGCTTGGGCGAGGCCTCGACGAATTCGATGTCATCGCCGAAATCGTCGAGCGCGGCGCGAACGGACCTGGCGTCGGCCTCGGCGACGGTGAAGATCGCGGCGAGCGCTTCCCGCTTCTGTCCCGGAAACAGGCTCCGGGCGGTGTAGCCGGCGTCGCCGAGCGTCTTGATGATCAAGCGCCGCCGGCGCTGATCGACACGATCCCGGAATTTGAACTGCACGGACATGCCGAGAACCTAGCCGTTCGCGGCGCCCGATCAAGGTCGCAGCAACCTATTTTCGCCGTTTCCGCGCCGGCTTGGCGCGACCGAGCGCAGCGGCGACGTCGAGCAAGCCTGCGCCGTATTGCGGCGTGAAATTCCGTCCCCGCATCGCCGGCAATTTGGTCGCCGTCGCGATCAGGCGCCTGGCAACCGCAAGCCCGGCCGCCCTGGATTTCGGCTTGTGGACGTAGACGAGCGCGGCGGCCCCCGTCACGTGCGGCGTTGCCATCGACGTTCCCGGCCAGGAATCGTAGCGCGTATGATCGGCGAAGCTCGCCTTCACCCGCGGCACCGTCGACAGGATATTGACGCCCGGCGCGACCAGCTTGATGTGCCTGCCCGTGTTGGAGAAAGAGGCGCGCCGATGAGACTCATCGACGGCTCCAACGCCGATCGTGTCCGGGTAGCCGGCCGGATATTCCTTCGGATTGCCGCTCTCGAACTCGTTGCCCATCGCAGTCGAGATGACGACTCCGGCATCGATCAGCTCGGCGAAGATCGTTGCCTCCGCCGTCGAATGGTCCTCGCCGCCAATGCTGAGATTGATGACCTTGATGTTGGAATCGAGCGCAGCCGCCAGCGCCTTGCTGTAGAACTCGAAGTTGAAGTTCTCGTCGTCGCCCGGGCGCTTGGGATCGTCGAAGACCTTCCAGCAGTGCAACCGGCAATTCGCCACGCCCGCGATACCGACCGAATTGTTGACGACGGCCGCGATCGTGCCGCTGACATGCGTGCCGTGGCCGAGAAAGTCGCGCGCTCCGTTGCCGTCGTGGCGGTATTCCTCGATCGCAGCCGCGAGATCAGGATGTCCGGCATCGACACCGCTATCGAGCACGGCGACATGAACCCGCCCCGCACCCGGCCGCCGCTCGTCGAACCATCTGATGGCGCGAAGGCCCCATTGCCTGATCTTCATGGGATCGGCGGCGGCCTTGAGCCAGCGGCGGGGAACGGGTTCGACCAGATCGATCGCCTTGGAGGCACTCAGGCGCTTCAGGGCGGCTGCACCCATCTTCTTGTCCTTCACCTGCACGATCTGAAATCCGGCCAGCGTCTCTCGCGGTGCTGCCGTTGCGGAGCGCACGATCGAACGATGAACCGCGTCCAGCGCCTGCGGCTGCGCCGGCGCGTCAGCGGCGTCGACCACGAACAGCGGCTTCATCGACTGAAGCCCGAAATTGTCCCGCAGGAAACCGATCGGACCTCGCACTTCATCGGGCATCGCATCCGCCAGCGCGCGCGACGTTGCCGCCCGAGGCGCGTCCGCCGCGATCTGCCGGGCAAGGGCCGGCTTCAACCGAACGATGATCTGTCCCGGGACATTCTCGCGACGGCGCGGCCGCTCGCCCGCGACCCGCATTGCCTGCGTCAGGGCCATGTTGAAATTCCTTCCTTTGAAAAACAATAAAGTACGGCACTCGTTATAAGCGAAAACTCTCGGCGGCGCCACCTGAGCAGCGGAAAACGCCTGCTGCCGCCCTGTGCGGTGCAGTGACGGCACCGCGGCGCACGTGCTATTAATGTCCGGAAGTCCTCAATCAGGGAGACCTTCGTGACCGATCTTTGCGCCGAAGACCTCGCAACCATCTATGCCAAGCCGACCCCGCGCGTGATCGCGAAGGCGCGTCCCGCGATCGATGCGCATGCGAAGAAGTTCATCGAGATGTCGCCGTTCTGCGTGCTCGCGACATCCGGCACCGACGGCAGCGTCGATGCCTCGCCGCGCGGCGGTGGCATCGGCTTCGTCCACGTCGCCGGCCCCAACCAGTTGCTGATGCCCGATCGCGCCGGCAACAACCGCATCGACAGCTTTCGCAATGTCGTCGAAGGCTCAGGCTTCGTGCACCTGTTGTTCTTCGTACCCGGCATCGACGAGACACTGCGCGTCGGCGGCCGCGGCACGCTGTCTGTCGATCCGGACCTGCTGGCTTCGATGGTTGAATTCGGCAAGCCGCCGCGCGCGGTGCTGAGCGTCGCCGTCAGCGAAGTCTACTTCCACTGCGGCAAGGCGCTGATGCGCTCAAAACTGTGGGCACCGGAGAAGGTGCAGCGCTCGGTGATGCCGAGCATCAGCGAGGTCATTCACGAGCAGACCGGTCTCGGCGAACCGGAGAGCCAGCAGATCACCGAAGAGCGCTACAAGACTCAGCTGTAGGTGGGGCTGGCGCAACAATCACGGTGTCGTCCCGGCGCAGGCCGGGACCCATAACCATGAGATTCGATTAGGCGAAGACTCGTGGTTACCAGCTCAACGCACAACGCCTCCCTTTGGTTATGGGTCCCTGCCTTCGCCGGGACGACACGGGAGTGTGTGGCGACAGAGTCTGCCGCAGCGCTAGGTCTTAATGCCCCTCGCCCTCGAGCCCGCCGACGTGCTTCTGGGTGTAGAGCTCCAGGCCGATGCGGCCGATCAGGTCGAGCTGGGTCTCGAGGAAGTCGATGTGGTG
>Ga0207426_1001897_pt1 | contig 15165 bp, 7 predicted proteins | sample AraplaMF_Cvi_mMS_FD_184265 | JGI IMG/M metagenome (GOLD analysis project Ga0207426, IMG submission 184265) | Arabidopsis root microbial communities from the University of North Carolina, USA - plate scrape MF_Cvi_mMS (SPAdes) (version 2) | ecosystem: Host-associated > Plants > Roots > Endosphere ...
AAGGCGACTTCATCAAGGGTGCAAACAATGCCTCTTCCGTGGGCGTGCTGGTCGAACGCTCCAGCCGCCTTGTGCTGCTTGCCCGCATGGACGATGCGACAGCTGCCTCGGCACTCGCGGGCTTCTCCGCCAAACTGAATTCCATCGCTGCGCCGCTGCGACAGAGCTTCACTTACGACCAGGGCAAGGAAATGGCCTGCCACCAGGAGCTCGCGGCCGCGACCGGTGTGAAGGTCTATTTCTGCGACCCTCACAGCCCCTGGCAGCGTGGCACGTGCGAGAACACCAATGGTCTGCTACGCCAGTATCTGCCCAAGGGCACGGATCTCTCGGTCTACAGCCAGGACGACCTTGATGACATCGCTGACAGCCTCAACAGCCGGCCACGTGCCACACACGCTTTCCACTCGCCGTTCGAAGTCTTCGCCACCATGCTTGCACTTGCTTCTCAACCTGATAATTCCGTTCACTAGGCATTGTGTTGCGCTTCACATTTGAAACCGCCATGTATAAGTAAGGTGGCGTTGTGCGAAATGCCCTGAAGCCGAGCCGAGCCGGGCAGGGCATCCGCCGGTGGTCGCGCTCTGCGCGTAGGGGGCGAGCGTTGGCGCTCGCCCCCGATGGCCTTATTGCTTCTTGGCCGCGTCTACCCTTTGATCGGCGGCTTTCTTGTTTGCGTCGTTCTGCGCCTCGACTTTATCCTTGTCAGCCTTGGCCTGAGCAACGTTTGCATCGTTTGCTGCGTCGTGCTTTTTACGGTCCGCTTTGGCCTGCGCATCGTGCTTCTTCTTGTCGGCCTTGGCCTGCGCCCGCGCTGCATCTGCGCGCGCATCAGACGCTTCCCCTGGCGTCATTGCTTTCTGCATCTTCGCCGCTTTCTTGTCGGCGTCTGCCTGAGCCGAAGCCTTGTCTTCGTTCGCGGACGCCTGAGCCTTGTCGGCATCGCTCTGAGCTTCGGCCTTCTTCTTGTTCGCAGTAGCCTGTGCTTCGCTTTTTTCGCTGTTTGCCTTCATTTGCGCTTTGCCGGCTTCCGTAGGCGACGACGTTTGTGCGAACGCCGTGGAAACGAGCAACACGGATGCGAGAGCCACGACAATCTTTTTCATGATCTTCCTCCCTGGGATATGCACGATTGTGGTCAATGCTGTTTAGAAACATCCACCGTTCTCGAGGCGTAGTGAGCCCCAAGGTTTCTTATGTGACGGTGCAAGCTGGCTCAAAGCAACCGACATGCCGCGGTTGACGAGTTAACAAGTGAATAGAAAATAATGAGAATGCCCGTGAGAAGAAATCGCAGAAGACGTCGCAAACATGTGTAAATAGTTTTAATCGTGAATCGCGTTGCTCGCGCGACATGTCTATATTTCCGAACGCTTCAGAAGATAATCGAGGCTGCCGACCCGATACCACCGATAGCCAAAAGGTTCGAGCACCACTGCATGACGACCGTCCGCGCCAGGCTCGCTATGGTCGTCCGAAAGCAGATTGATCAGACGGCAGCCAACCGGTTCATTGCAGCCCGAGCGAAACTTCACCGTGCATGGCTCGGCGCCGAAGTTATGTCGAAACAGTACCGAGTTGTTGCGCCAGTGATAACAGAGCGCGAGGACATCGTTTCGCGACGTGCGCAGCACTTCGAAATCGCCCCAACAGATTTCGGGGACTTCCTTGCGCATGCGGATCATCCGCTCCATCCAGTGGAGAAGCGAGTTCGGGTCGCGCCGCTGCCGGGCCACGTTGACCCGCTTGAAACCATATGCCCCGCCGGATATGACGCGTGTGTGAGGCTTTGGATGTTTGGTGAAGCCGCCCTGTCGCTCTGTCGACCATTGCATCGGAGTGCGCGCACACGCCCGCTCGGGGAGGCGCAGATCGTCGCCCATCCCGATCTCATCGCCGTAACGGAACACGGGCATGCCCGGCAAACTGAGCATCAGACTGTAGGCGAGTTCAAGGCGGCGCCTGTCGCCCGCCAGCATCGGGGCAAGCCTGCGTCGAATCCCGCGCTCATAGAGTTGCATGTTCGGCAGCCTGCCGGAGTTTGAGCAATTAGTGATCCACGCCCATCACCTCGGCCTCAAGGTACTGCTCGATTTCGTGCCGAACCATTCGTCGAACCGGCATCCATGGTTCGAGGAAAGCCGCTCATCTCGTGACAATCCGAAGCGCGACTGGTACCTGTGGCATGACCCCGCGCCCGACGGCGGCCCACCGAACAACTGGCTGAGCCGCATGGGTGGTTCCGCGTGGGAGCGGGATGAACATACGGGCCAGTACTACTATCACGCGTTCCTGCCCGAGCAGCCCGATTTGAACTGGCGTAATCACGATGTACGCCGCGCGATGGATGGCGTGTTGCGATTCTGGCTCGATCGCGGCGTCGATGGATTTCGCGTGGACGTGTTGTGGCTGCTCATCAAGGATGACCAGTTTCGCGACAATCCACTGAACCCCGTATATCAACCTGGTGAACCGGAGCATCATCGGTTATTGCAGACCTACACCGAAGATCAGCCGGAAGTGCACGAGATCGTGCGCTCGATGCGGGCCACGCTGGACGATTATGGCGACCGTGTGCTGATCGACGAGATCTACTTGCCGGTTACGCAACTGATGAAATACTACGGCGCGGCCGGCGATGGGGCGGACATGCCGTTCAATTTCCAGTTGCTCAATGCGAGATGGCGCGCAGCCACGATTGCCGGCATGATCCGGGATTACGACAGGGCGTTGCCTGAGCATGCGTGGCCAAACTGGGTCTTGGGCAATCACGACAATCCGCGGATCGCATCGCGCGTGGGCGCTGCTGAGGCGCGCGTGGCCGCTGTGCTGCTGCTGACGTTGCGGGGAACGCCGACGATCTATTACGGTGACGAAATTGGCATGACGGATGGGGACATCGAACGGGATCAGGTCAGGGACCCGGCTGAACTCAGGCAACCAGGCATGGGTCAGGGACGCGATCCCGAGCGCACGCCAATGCAATGGGAGCGCTCGCTGCCGAACGCAGGCTTTACGGACGGCAAACCGTGGCTACCCGTTGCGACGAACTCGAGCGTGCGCGAACAGGACGGTGACACGTCGAGCATGCTCTCGCTCTACCGGCGCCTGCTTATCCTGCGTCGTAGCCATGCCGCTCTCGTGCAAGGCACGATTGCGAATGTCGTCGCAAACGGCGACGTGCTGACTTACGAACGCCGATACCGTGACCAATCGCTCTTCATCGCGTTGAACTTCGGCGTCGAATGCGCCATGGTGCAGTCGCGGTCTGGCGTGGTGGTGCTGTCGACGCTACACGGCGCGACGGCGAAGTCCTTGCGGCAGGCACCATCCCTCTCGCAGCTGGTGAAGCAATCGTCGCCTCTGTTTGATCGTCCCCGACGCCCCGACCTGCGCGTTATGAGAGCGGGCTATCTCGTTCGATAATCGCGGACAAAGTAAAAAGTACGTCATACACACGCTATGCGGTAAAACGTGCGTGTACTTACGTCCGGTCGCGTCCAACTGCACAGTAGATGCCCCGATTCTCTGCCCGGTACTGATCGGGCACATTTGACTTTCTGGCAAATACGCCAACGCTAGTTTTTTGCGCCATCATCCATCGACGAACCGTAACTGGCGGCTGGCAGCGTGATCGTTGTCCGGCCAACAAGCAGAATTAACACTACAAAAGCAGTGTGGTACAGAGCAGAACTCCAATAAGCAAAAACCTCTTACTTGTGACGGGTGAGGCACGTATGGAAACGTTCGCAGTCGAGTCATCGCATCAGTCCAACGATCACTTCGTGCAATTGGCTGCTGCGCTTAACGCCCTGCGGCGTGGCGATACCTCCTGGCGTTTGCCGGACACGTGGGATGGCGAAGCGGGCAAGGTTGCGTCAGAGTTCAACATGTTGGCCGCAGTCACGGGCCGCGTTTCCCACGACGTCGAGAACGCGTCACGGGCGCTATCGGGCAATGGGCGGTTGCCAACGGAATCCACGCCAACTGGCGAAGCGCTGGCGGGTGCCTGGCTCGACAACGTGAGCCATGTCAACGCGCTTGTCGAAACAGTCAGGACGGGACATGACTGCACGAAGACAGTACTGTCCGCGCTGATCGCGCTGCAAAAAGGACAACCTGCGACACTTCCTCTCGAATGGACGGGCGTGCATGGAAAGCTCGCGCAGGTATACAACGACGTGGTCGAGCAGAACCTGCGCATGTCCGAGGAACTGGGACGGCTTAGCCGTGTGGTCGGCAAGGAAGGCCGGCTGAAGGAGCGCGCGGCGTTGCCATACGCACGCGGCTTCTGGAGTGAGTCCATCGACGCGATCAATTCGCTGATAGCCGATCTGGTTCATCCGACCAGCGAGGTGGCGCGCGTGATCGGCGCGGTTGCGCAGGGCGACCTGTCGAAGAGCATGGCGCTCGAAGCCGAAGGCAGGGCGCTCCAAGGCGAGTTCCTGCGTACCGCGAAGACCATCAACACGATGGTGGACCAGCTCGGCACGTTCGCCGTCGAAGTCACGCGCGTCGCACGCGAAGTCGGAACGGAGGGCAAGCTCGGCGGCCAGGCGGATGTGCAGGGTGTGGCGGGTACCTGGAAGGACTTGACCGACTCTGTCAACTCGATGGCGGGTAATCTGACCAGCCAGGTCCGCAACATCGCCGAGGTGACGAAGGCAGTTGCGGCGGGCGATCTGTCGAAGAAGATCACGGTGGATGTGAAGGGTGAGATTCTCGAACTGAAAAACACCATCAACACGATGGTCGACCAGTTGCGTTCGTTCGCATCGGAAGTGACCCGCGTCGCGCGTGAAGTGGGCACGGAGGGCAAGCTGGGCGGGCAGGCGGATGTGCGTGGCGTGGCGGGCACATGGAAGGATCTGACTGACAACGTGAACTTCATGGCGGGCAACCTGACAAGCCAGGTACGCAATATTGCCGAAGTGACCAAGGCCGTAGCAGCAGGCGATCTGTCGAAGAAGATCACCGTAGATGTGAAAGGCGAAATCCTCGAACTGAAGAACACGATCAATACGATGGTCGACCAGTTGCGTTCGTTCGCATCCGAAGTGACGCGTGTTGCGCGTGAGGTCGGCACGGAAGGCAAGCTCGGCGGGCAGGCGGATGTGCAGGGCGTCGCGGGTACATGGAAGGACCTGACCGACTCGGTGAACTCAATGGGCAGCAACCTGACCGGGCAGGTGCGCAACATCGCGGATGTGACAACGGCTGTTGCAGCGGGCGATCTGTCGAAGAAGATCACCGTCGATGTGAAGGGAGAAATCCTCGAACTGAAGAACACCATCAACACGATGGTCGATCAGTTGCGCTCGTTCGCTTCCGAAGTCACGCGTGTCGCGCGTGAAGTCGGTACGGAAGGCAAGCTCGGCGGGCAGGCCGATGTGCAGGGTGTGGCCGGCACATGGAAGGACCTGACCGACTCCGTGAACTCGATGGGCAGCAACCTGACCGCACAGGTGCGCAATATCGCGGAAGTCACGACGGCCGTTGCGGCGGGCGATCTGTCCAAGAAGATCACGGTAGACGTCAAGGGCGAAATTCTCGAACTGAAAAACACAATCAACACGATGGTGGATCAGCTCAGTTCTTTCGCGTCGGAGGTGACTCGGGTTGCGCGCGAAGTGGGCACGGAAGGCAAGCTCGGCGGCCAGGCGGATGTGCAGGGCGTGGCGGGCACATGGAAGGATCTGACCGACTCCGTCAACTCAATGGGCGGCAATCTGACCGCGCAGGTGCGCAACATCGCGGATGTCACGACGGCGGTTGCGGCGGGTGACCTGTCCAAGAAGATCACGGTGGACGTGAAGGGCGAGATTCTCGAACTGAAGAACACGATCAACACCATGGTTGACCAGTTGCGCTCGTTCGCGTCGGAAGTCACGCGCGTCGCGCGTGAAGTCGGCACGGAGGGCAAGCTCGGCGGCCAGGCCGATGTGCAGGGTGTCGCGGGAACCTGGAAGGATCTGACCGACAACGTGAACTTCATGGCGGGCAATCTGACGAGTCAGGTGCGCAACATCGCGGACGTGACAAAAGCGGTGGCGGCGGGCGACCTGTCCAAGAAGATCACAGTGGACGTGAAGGGAGAAATTCTCGAACTGAAGAACACCATCAACACGATGGTCGATCAGCTTGGCTCGTTCGCCTCGGAAGTGACGCGCGTGGCGCGTGAAGTGGGTACGGAGGGCAAGCTCGGCGGCCAGGCCGATGTGCAGGGCGTCGCGGGCACATGGAAGGATCTGACCGACAACGTGAACTTCATGGCAGGCAATCTGACGAGCCAGGTGCGCAACATCGCGGATGTGACGAAAGCGGTGGCGGCCGGCGATCTGTCGAAGAAGATCACCGTGGACGTGAAGGGTGAGATTCTCGAACTGAAGAACACGATCAACACGATGGTCGACCAGTTGCGTTCATTCGCGTCCGAAGTGACGCGTGTGGCGCGCGAGGTGGGTACGGAAGGCAAGCTTGGAGGACAGGCCTATGTGCAGGGCGTTGCCGGGACATGGAAGGATCTGACCGACAACGTGAATTTCATGGCGGGCAATCTGACGAGCCAGGTGCGCGGCATCGCGAAGGTCGTGACGGCCGTCGCGAACGGCGACCTCGCGCGCAAGCTGACCGTCGAGGCAAAGGGCGAAATCGCGGCCCTCGCCGACACCATCAACAGCATGACGGAGACGCTCGCGACCTTCGCCGACCAGGTGACGACCGTGGCGCGCGAAGTGGGCGTCGAGGGTAAGCTCGGCGGCCAGGCGAAAGTGCCCGGGGCATCGGGCACGTGGAAAGGCCTCACCGAGAACGTGAACCAACTCGCGGCGAATCTGACGACCCAGGTGCGCGCGATCGCGGAAGTCGCGACTGCCGTCACACAGGGCGACCTGACGCGTTCGATTACCGTCGAAGCCCTCGGGGAAGTGGCGGCGTTGAAGGATACGATCAACGAGATGATCCGTAACCTGAAGGATACGACGCAGGTCAATACCGAACAGGATTGGCTGAAGACGAATCTGGCGAAGTTCAGCCGCATGCTGCAAGGGCAGAAGGATCTGGTCGCTGTCGGCCAGTTGATCCTTTCCGAGCTTGCACCCGTGGTCGGTGTCCAACAGGCGGAGTTCTTCGTGCTAGATGCGGTGGGCGAATCGGCGTCACTACGTCTGATGGCAAGCTACGCGTCGAGCGGTCATCCTTCGCACGGCAAGCGTGTGCAACCCGGTGAAGGATTGATCGGGCAATGCGCGGTGGAGCGGCGCAAGATCCTGCTGGAACCGACGAGGGACGATGGATTTCGCATCACGTCCGGCCTCATCAGGATCGTGCCGCACAACGTACTCGTGCTGCCGATCGTCTTCGAAGGGCAGGTCAAGGGCGTCATCGAGCTTGCGTCGACGGAGCGTTTCAATCCGACGCACCTCGCGTTCCTCGATCAGCTGACTGAAAGTATCGGCATTGTTATCAATACGATCGAAGCGAATATGCGCACGGAAGACCTGCTCAAGCAGTCGCAGTCGCTTGCTCATGAACTGCAAAGCCGGCAGGAAGAACTGCAGCAGACCAATCAGGAATTGCAGGAAAAAGCGCGGTTGCTCGCCCACCAGAATCAGGAAGTGGAGCGCAAGAACGAGGAAGTCGAGCAGGCGCGCCAGGCACTCGAAGAGAAGGCCAAACAGCTTGCGTTGACGTCGAAGTACAAGTCGGAGTTTCTCGCGAACATGTCGCACGAGTTGCGCACGCCGCTCAACAGCTTGCTGATTCTGTCGGATCAGTTGTGCAAGAACCCGGAAGGCAACCTGTCGCCCAAGCAGATCGAGTTCTCGCGCACGATCCATTCGTCCGGCAACGAACTGTTGATGCTGATCAACGACATTCTCGACCTGTCGAAGATCGAGTCGGGCACTGTCGCCATGGATTTCGCCGAGCATCGTCTCACCGATCTTACGTCATATGTGGAGCGCACATTCCGGCATGTGGCCGAAGCGCGCAACGTGGAGTTCGCCGTTCACGTCGGTGCGCGTCTGCCTGCATCCATTCGTTCCGACATCAAGCGGCTGCAACAGATTCTAAAAAACCTGTTGTCGAACGCGTTCAAGTTCACGCACCGGGGGCATGTGACGTTGTCGATCGAAGAGGTGTTCGGTGGATGGACCGTCGATAACGAAAGCCTCAATCGCGCGCAGGACGTCATTGCGTTTTCGGTGGCCGATACGGGCATCGGCATTTCGGTCGACAAGCAGCAGATCATCTTCGAGGCGTTCCAGCAGGCCGATGGCAGCACGAGCCGCAAATACGGCGGTACGGGTCTGGGCCTCGCGATCAGCCGTGAACTGTCGAAGCTGCTGGGCGGCGAGATACGTCTGGTCAGCACGCCAAACAAAGGCAGCACATTCACGCTGTATCTTCCGCTCTCGGGCGAGATGGGTCGCGTCGCCCGCAAGGCAGTTGCGGTGGTCGACGGCGACATGCCTGCCCCGGCGGCCAGCAGTGAGCCGATCAGTGCGGCCGATGCGCGCGCTGCGCATGAGTTCGTCGATGCTGTCGTCAGCGATACACGGGAATTGCAGGCCGCGCCACAGGATGACCGCCTCAAAATCATGCCCGGCGACCGCGTGCTGCTAATCGTCGAGAACGATCTCGCATTTGCGCACTTCCTGCTCGATGCGGCGCGCGAGCGGGGTTTCAAGGGACTCGTCACGCCACTCGGCGCGTCCGCGCTGACGCTCGCCGATCAGTTCAAGCCCGATATGATCACGCTCGATCTGTTCCTGCCGGACATGGACGGTTGGCGCGTGCTTGCACGGCTCAAGCACGATCTCACGACGCGTCATCTGCCCGTCTGCGTGATCTCGACCGACGAATCGCGCGAGCGTGCGCTGCAATCGGGTGCATTCGCGTTTCTCGGGAAACCGATTCAATCGCGTGAAATACTGGACAACGCACTCGTTGCACTCGCCAGTTACGTCGACGGAACACCGCGCAAGCTGGTGGTGGCGCTGCCCGAGTCGCCCGTGCGCGAGCAGTTCGTCGCGTTGATTCCGGGCGAGCGTCTTACGCCTGTGATCGTGCCTTCGCGCGAACCGCTGCTGGCCGCGTTGACCGACGACAATCCATATTCGGTTGTGATCGACGCCCAACTCTTCGCTTCATGCGTGGATGAAATCGAAGAGATACTCGTAAACCGCAAGCGGCTCGCCCCGGTTCAGCTGATCGTCTACGAGCCGGACGATGAATCGCACGTGGCGGTGCAGGCGACCGAGCATTTCACGCGTCATGCGGCGTACGACGTGAGCCGTTTGCTCGACGCGACGATCGCTTCGCTGCACATCGACTGGAAATGGCTGGCCGAGCCAGCGCGCGAAGTGATCGCCGGCTTGCATGGGGCGAGCGCCGCCCTGTCGGGACGCAAGGTGCTGATCGTCGACGACGACATGCGCAATATCTTCGCGCTCGCGACGGTGCTCGAGGACCACGGCATGCGCCACGTGTGGGCAGACAACGGCAGGGACGCGATCCGGCTGGTCGAAGCAGACGCGGAGATCGACATCGTGCTGATGGATATCATGATGCCCGAGATGGATGGTCTCGCGACGATGCGGGAAATTCGCAAGCGCCCCGTCGGACGCACACTGCCGATCATCGCTGTGACGGCTAAAGCGATGAAGGGGGATCGCGAGCGCTGCATCGAAGCGGGCGCGTGGGACTACCTGTCGAAGCCCGTCAACCGCGAGGATCTGCTTGCGGTGCTTCACGCGTGGTTGCACCGCTAGGAGGCCGCGATGGAGTCTGTATCTGCAATTGCGCGGCAGCCTGTCAACATTCTCGTCGTCGACGATTTGCCTGAGCAGCAGGTCGTGATGCGGACGGTTCTTGAGGATCTCGGCGAGAACGTGATCAGTGTCGGCTCGGGGCGCGACGCGCTGAAGGCTGTGCTGGAACGCGACTTCGCCGTCATCCTGCTCGACGTCAACATGCCTGTGATGGACGGTCTCGAGACGGCGTCATTGCTGCGGACCTATCGACGCACGGCCAAAACGCCGATCATCTTCGTGACCGCGTATGTCGACGATCAGGAGATGAAACGCGGCTATTCGCTCGGCGCAGTCGATTACATTTCCGCGCCCGTGGTGCCGGAAATCTTGCGCTCGAAGGTCAAGGTGTTCGTCGAAATGCACCGGATGCATCAGGAGCTGCTGCTGCGAGCAGCGGAGCGCGAGGAATTCGTGCGTGCGGAAGCGGAACGGGCGGTGGCGGTAAGGGCGCGTCAACGTGCCGATTTTCTGTCGAATGCAAGTCACGTTCTAACGCGCTCGCTTGAAGTCGACATGACATTGCAACGCATCGTCGAACTGGCCTCGGCGGGTATGGCGGATATCGCGTTCGTTGCGGCGAGAGGCATCGGTGACGCAGCAGGCGGGTTCAACGCCCGGTCGGCGAGGCGCGACCAGCAGCCCGGGCCTGACTTCGAATCGTTTTGCGCCGGGACACTCGCGAACGCCTTCCCCGAAGTCGGCGGCTTCGTGCAACGGCTGTTGAATGAAGCGACCCCGGAGAGCGAGATCGCCGCCAGCGAGTTCGTCACCCAGCGCGCGTCGCGAGGTGCGACGGCGGAAGGCATCATGCACGTGAGTGCGTTCCCGTTGCTGACGGGCCGGCAACGCGGTGTGATCGTGCTGTGTTCCTCCGATGAGGCGCTGCCGGTTGAGCAGACCACGCTCGCCCAGGAATTCGTGAGCCGTGCGGCGATCGCACTGGAAAACGCAGTGCTGTTCTCGACAATCATCGAAGGCGACCGCCGCAAGAACGAGTTTCTCGCGATGCTGGCGCACGAGCTGCGCAATCCGCTCGCACCGATCGCGAATGCCGTCGCGGTGATGGGCAGCGCAAAAGAGGGCGACGCAGACGTGTTGCGCTGGGCAGGCGATATCATCGGCACGCAGGTCGAACATATGGTGCGCATTGTCGAAGATCTGCTCGACGTGTCGCGCATCGCACGAGGAACGGTCGCGCTGCGCAAGGCACCCGTGTCGTTATCGGTCGTGATCGGCCGCGCAGTGGAGACAAGCCGTCCTCATTTCATTCGGCGCTCGCAGACGCTGGTATGCGATGAAGGTGCCGTCGACACGGTCGTTGAGGGCGACGTCGTGCGGCTTGCGCAGATCGTGTCGAACCTGCTGAACAACGCGTCGAAGTTCACACCGCAAGGTGGCCATATTTCGCTGTCGACACGATTTGCCGACGGTGTCGCGTCGATTACGGTTGCGGACGACGGACTTGGGATCGAAACTGCGTTTCTGCCGCATGTGTTCGATCTGTTCGCTCAGGCCGATGCGTCGTTGCATCGCTCGCTTGGCGGGCTCGGAATCGGTCTGACGCTCGTCAGGCATCTGACGCAACTTCATGGCGGCTCGGTCGAATGCGGCAGCGCGGGGCTCGGAAAGGGTGCCGAGTTTGTCGTCCGCCTTCCCGGCACGATGGCAGAGCGCACGTCGCCCGCGCTCGCTCCCGTCGTGCATCTGAACCGCAGGCTGGCAACGCGGGTGCTTGTTGTCGACGACCTGGTCGCTGCCGCCGAGAGTCTTGAGGCGCTACTCACAATAAATGGTTATGCTGTGAAGTGCGCACATGACGGCAAGTCTGCATTGCGACTGGCCGAGGCGATGACACCGGCGGTGGTGGTACTCGATATTGGCCTGCCTGATATGACAGGTTACGAACTCGCTCGCTCATTGCGCGAGACCCGTGCTTGCGAGCGATCGGTGCTGATCGCGCTGAGCGGCTACGGGCAGGAAGAACATATCCGGCGGGCCACGGAAGCAGGCATTAATCACTACCTTGTCAAGCCTGCCGACCTTTCCGCGCTCCTGAACCTGATTTCGACTGCGGGTCCGGAAGTCGACGATGACGGTATCGCGGCCTCCCAGTAGAAAGTTACACCCGCATTGGTCGCCGGGACCCATCAGTTACGCCATGAACGCTTCACTCATGACATCCTCCTTAAGTAGGACGCCGCTTACATTTCAGGTGACGACCCGCGCCAATGCGCACCCGCCCGCGTTGCCATTCACGTTGCGTCGCATTGCGATCCAGCGTGACCTCATGCCCCGAATCAAAGATTGATGAAGCGTTCGCAACTCAAGCACAGGTTGGCCAAACCACTTCACTGCTGGAGATTCGGGTGAGCGCTTCAGGTCACCTTCGATCGGTTAAACGGAAGCGACCGCATCGGTTGACCTTGGAGCGAACGTACGCGTCGGGGCGCGGGGCGGCCGCGGCACGGGGCATGCTCCGCGGAAGGCAGCACGAACCGAGATGGGCAGTCAAAATGGCAGAGTATCTGAGCGCGATATTTCGCTCGCATCGAGACGCTCGCGACGCACGGCGGTCGCTCGAGGAGTCGGGTCTATGCGCATCCGGCACATTCTTCCTTTTTACAATCTCTTCTTTGACGCGATCCGTGCGCACAATGTGCCCGGCGCATGAATTGGATTATGCGGAATACGCGGGTCACGGCGAACAATTCGCGATAACGGCGGTCAACCGGTTCACCGAGCCGCCCATGGATTATTTCTTTGGCGACAAGCTCGATGACAGGAGAACTGATCACACATTGCTGGTCGCGGCTGACCCCCAACCAGCAATGGTAGTACAGATTTGCGCGACGTTGAAGGACTGCGGAGCGTTCGCGATCCGTCGGCCGGGTTCGCGTTGGCAGCTTTGCAACTCGCGATAGCAAAATGCGGCTGTGTGCTGCATTCCAAGGAGTATGCCCTCCCGCCGTCTGTCGCTTGCGCTCCCGTGATGGCGGATGGCTAGCCACCACGCTGACCATCAAAATCACGGCGGCACGCATCAGGTACGCCATAACACTTCACTCGACTGTCTACCGTAGGTCGGTCCACACCGACTTTCTAGACGACCTCCTATGGCAACGCGTTACCCCGCTTTGTCATTGACGTCGCGCCGTTGCAATGGCCGGCATAACTTCGTTAAGCCCCGGATGAAAGAGTGAGGCGAGAGTTCGGCGCTCAAGAACAGTTTGGCAAGATCATTTCAATGCTGGAAGTTGCAGTGAGCGTGTGAGCTCCACCGAAAAGTGCGGCGCCATATTCAGGTGTCGAAGCAGGCGACCGCGACCATCATCAGACGGAAGGCGACAATCCGATCACGGAGCGCTCGATGTCCGGCACTACAAGCGCGCCGATAGGTCAGAACGTTTTACGTCACGATGGCGTGACGGGTCAATCGTGTTGCTATTCATTGGCTATCCCGGAACCTCGCTTCTTGACTATCCAGCACCGCACGGCGCGGCATGCGTGAGTCATACCAATCTCGCAACGTTTTGAGAATGATTATGCATATGGGTCTCAGAGTACTTTCTTACCTCTTTGTTCCGTGGAGCGTCGGGGTGATTGCAAGTCCCCTCACTCAATCCTCGTCAACTCAGGCAATCGGCGAAATAGCGTATGCGTTGTAGCGAATCACGGACCAGAGAAACCCGATGGTTTTGTCTTTGTCCTTAGCAGAAACGATCAGCGACTCGAGGCAGGGGCGGGCCCCATCAATAGTGATACCACCCCTGCTCCCTCGTCGCGCATCTGATCCTAATCAAAACCGCAAGGCGCCGAGTCGTGTTTCGATGCCGTGCCAAAGCTCGGGCGAGGAGAAGCCGAGGCGATCATACCTGGCGCGGTTTGAAAAAATGGGGCGAGACTGGGGGCTCGCCCTCCGAGCAGACCACAGGTTGTAGTGTGGGTCGATCCACTTCAGGTCATTAGCGCAACGCCGGGGTCACTGCTTTTTTGCGGCATCGACCTTGGCGTCGGCGGCCTTTTTGTTTGCGTCGCCTTGCGCCTCGACCTTCTCCTTGTCGGCCTTCGCTTGTGCCACGTTTGCATCCTGGGCGGCTTCGTGTTTCTTCTTGTCCGCCTTGACCTGTGCGGCGTGCTTCTTCTTGTCGGCCCGGGCCTGTGCCTTCATAGCGTCCCCGCGCGCGTCAGATGCTTCTTTCGGCGTTGTTGCCTTTTCCATCTTCGCGGCCTTTTTGTCAGCGTCGGCCTGAGCGGAAGCCTTGTCCTCATTCGCCGATGCCTGAGCCTTGTCGGCGTCGCTTTGAGCTTCAGCCTTCTTTTTATTGGCGGTAGCCTGTGCTTCACTCTTCTCGCTGTTGGCCTTCATTTGTGCCTTACCCGCTTCCGAAGGCGCGGAAGTCTGTGCGAATGCCGCGGTAACGAGCAGTACGGATGCGAGTGCTGCGACGATTTTCTTCATGGTTTCCTCCCTTGGAAGTGCACTGCACTGGTCAGTGCTGGTTCTGTAAACGTTCAACGACTCGCCAACGTTGACCCTAATCTCGTGACAAACGGTAAGCAGGCGAGACGAAATGCAACGCCAACTGAACCCATGAAGGTCAGCCGAGCATCGCTTGTATCAAGCGAGCAACCAGGGTTGCCGACGGACGGCAACGTCGGTAGCCTTGCGTTCGTCAGCCTCGCCGAGGTCGAATCCGAGGTCGCTGTAGCGACACGATCGCTTCTCGACCAATCGCCGCTAGAAGTCTTGTCCGCATCCGTGCAGAAAGTCGTAAACCAGTTGACGGTGACAGATTGCAGGCACGATCGATGACGCCGCCCGCTGCCATGAAAGCGCTCTTGACGCACATCGGCCAAGGCGGCCCCGATGGCGTTTTCCGTTGCACGAGTAAACCCGCGGGATGCACATTCAACTCCGCGAGCTTCGTAGCGGCGCCTTCGCCTGTAAAGTTTCCGAAGTATTGGGGCCGCGCTGCGCGAACGGGTCCGGTGAAGGCACGCCGTTACCCACAGCCGAATAGAACGCCGATCGCTGTCGCGGCCGGAAAAAATCGTTGCGCACGACCGTGGCGCGAGCCGGAGTGCTTAGTTTGGGCGCGAAATTTGCGCACCCGTTTTGGCTAGGCAAGCAGGGACGCGGTTATGGCAAGCGGACATTTCTCACCACTGTATTCGGCAAACTCCACGGACTGTCCAACTGCGCGGACGCCTGAAGCGCTATCATCGTCGCGGCAGACGGCAACCACGGCCTATTCCATTTTCCATGAGCACTGGTGGCTCGACATTGCGACGGGCGGTGAGTGGGAGATGGCGACCGTCAAGCATGGCAACCAGTTGCTGGGTGAAATGC
>Ga0207426_1001902_pt1 | contig 15126 bp, 13 predicted proteins | sample AraplaMF_Cvi_mMS_FD_184265 | JGI IMG/M metagenome (GOLD analysis project Ga0207426, IMG submission 184265) | Arabidopsis root microbial communities from the University of North Carolina, USA - plate scrape MF_Cvi_mMS (SPAdes) (version 2) | ecosystem: Host-associated > Plants > Roots > Endosphere...
AAGGACCTGGCGTAGATCGCTGCTCAGACGTCTTCAAGCATGCGAATATGGCCGGCACGACTCCTTGGGGCGGCGTAATCGCAGTGGCCGGCGACGATCACTACGCGAAAAGCTCAACCGCCGCACACCAAAGCGATCAGATCTTCGAAGCCTGCGGTTTGCCAATTTTCTTTCCCGCCAACCCGCAGGAAATACTGGACTTGGGGCTGCACGCATTCGCGATGAGTCGTTTCGCCGGAGTATGGGCCGGTATGAAAACGATTCAGGAGATCGTCGAATCCAGCTCCACCGTGCTGATTGACCCTGCGCGAGTCGAAATCGTCATTCCGTCCGATTTCGACATGCCGCCGAGCGGCTTGCACATTCGCTGGCCCGACGACGTTTTGGAACAGGAAGCGCGGTTGATGCACCACAAGTGGTACGCCGCAGCGGCGTATATCCGCGCGAACCGGCTCAACTATAACGTGATTGAAGGCCCGAACGACCGCTTCGGGATCGTCGCGAGCGGCAAGGCATATAACGATACGCGCCAAGCCCTGTACGAACTGGGGCTGGACGACGACACGTGCCGACGCCTTGGTATTCGGCTGCACAAGGTCGGCGTAGTCTGGCCGCTCGAAGCACGGATTACGCGCGAGTTTGCCAGCGGGCTCGAGGAAATTCTGGTCGTAGAGGAGAAGCGTCAGGTCATCGAATTGCAGATGAAGGAGGAACTCTACAACTGGAGCGAGCGGCCAACGGTTATCGGCAAATTCGCCGAGGGCGGCGGAGTGTGGTCCCAGTCCGATCCGGCCTCGGAGACGCTGTTGCGCGCCACTGCCGACCTAAACCCGGCAATCATCGCCAGAGTAATCGCGAGCCGGCTCAAAAAGCTGGGATTGCTGGCCGCTGGCGGTGCCGACATCGGCGCGCGCGTCGGCGCGCACCTAGGCCTGCTCGAAGGGAAGGAAAGCGCCTTGCGAGCAACCGCGCTAAACGGTGGCGTGACCGATGTCCGCCAACCGTGGTTCTGCTCCGGCTGCCCGCACAATTCAAGCACCGTGGTGCCTGAAGGTTCGCGTGCCATGGCCGGCATCGGCTGTCACTACATGGTGAATTGGATGGACCGCTCCACTTTCGGCTTCACGCAGATGGGCGGTGAAGGCGTACCATGGATCGGGCAGGCGCCCTTCTCACGCGAGAAACATATGTTCGCCAATCTGGGCGATGGCACCTACTTCCACAGCGGCTTGCTGGCTATCCGCCAGAGCATCGCCGCTGGAGTCAACATCACCTATAAGATCCTATACAACGACGCCGTGGCTATGACCGGCGGCCAGCAGCTCGGCGAACGTCCCGAAGGACACTCGGTATTGCAGATTGCCGAAAGCATGCATGCTGAGGGCGTGACCAAGCTGGTGCTGGTGACCGACGACCCGCGGAAGTACGAGGGCGTGCATATCCCGGGCAACCCTGAGGTGCGTCACCGCAGCTTGCTCGATGCGACGCAGCGGGAATTACGTGACATCGCAGGCACCACCGTCTTGATCTATGACCAGACCTGCGCAACCGAGAAGCGCCGCCGCCGCAAGCGCGGCACCATGCCGCCCTCGACTACGCGGGTGATGATCAACGAGCTGGTCTGCGAGGGTTGCGGCGATTGTGGCGTGCAGAGCAATTGCCTTTCTATCGAGCCGCTGGAAACCGAATTCGGGCGCAAGCGCACCATCAATCAGAACAGCTGCAATACGGACCTGAGCTGCCTGAAAGGCTTTTGCCCTAGCTTCGTGACAGTCGAGGGTGGTCGACTGAAGAAAAAGGGCAAGGCTCAGATGCCGTCGCGCTCCAGGCTCGGCGGGTTGCCCGAGCCGGTGCTGCCGTCACTGTCCGGTAGCGATGTCTGGGGTGTTATCGTGGCGGGCGTCGGCGGTACCGGCGTAATTACCATCGGCCAATTGATGGGGATGGCGGCGCATATAGAGGGCAAAGGCATTGTCACTCAGGACGCAGCCGGGATGGCGCAAAAGGGCGGCGCTACCTGGAGTCATGTGCTTATCGCAAATAGCCCAGGCGTTATTCGCACGACTCGCGTAGGAACCGCAGCGGCAGACCTGATTCTGGCATGCGACCCATTGGTCGCGGTCAGCACCGAGACCGGCGCGCGCACACGAGAAGGCCGCACGCGCGTCGCACTCAACACGCGCGTCGTGCCGACGGCGGCGTTTGTGCGAAATCCAAACTGGAAGAACCCACAGGAGGCCTGCGCGGCTGACCTCGTGCGCACGTTAGGCGCAGACGCGGTTAGCGCGTTCGACGCCGACGCAATGGCCGCGAGGCTCATGGGCGACACGATCTTCGTCAACCCGATGATTCTAGGTTACGCGTGGCAAAAAGGCTGGATCCCGCTGCGCCAAGAGTCTTTGATGCGCGCCATCGAACTTAATGCCGTCGCCGTAGAATCCAATAAAGCCGCCTTCGAGTGGGGCCGTCAGGCTGCTTACGCGCCCGCGGCAGTCAGCGAGCTGCTGACACCGGCACAGCTCGTGAACTTCAAGAAGCGCGAGACTGCGAATCAGATCGTCGAGCGCCGCGCAGAGTTTCTCAGCGACTACCAGAACGCCCGATACGCCGCTCAATATAAGGCGTTCGTCAGCAAAGTGCAGCAGATCGAAGGTGCGCTGGGCAAAACCAGCCTGACCGAGGCTGTTGCACGCAATCTCTTCAAACTGATGGCCTACAAGGACGAATACGAGGTAGCACGGTTGCATACCGACCGCGGCTTTTACCAGCGCATCAGCAGCACTTTTGAAGGCAACTACAAAGTCAGTTACCACTTAGCCCCGCCGACTTTCACCAGGCGTGATGCCAAGGGTGAGCCGCAGAAGTTTGCGGTGGGTCCCGCAATGCGGATTGGTTTTCGGCTGTTAGCCGCATTGAAGTTTCTACGCGGCACTGCCTTTGACATCTTCGGCTACACCGAGGAGCGGCGTACCGAACGCCAGCTGATTTCCGAATACTGTAGCTGCGTCGAGGAGCTGCTACGCCACTTGCAGGCCGACAACCATGCGCTCGCACTCGAGATCGCAGCGCTGCCGGAGCAGATTCGCGGCTTTGGGCACATCAAAGAACGCAACCTGAAATCGGTCCGCACGCGTTGGGAAACGCTGATGTCGCAGTGGCACAATACGGTGGAACCGAACGTGGTGAGCTGAGGCTCGATTGGCGACGCGCACCGGCGGCGGACGCGCTAGACCAGCAAATTATTTCAGATGAAGAAGCCGCCGCGCGATCGGCATCAATGGATATCGGATGGCGGCTCTTCTAGGTCCGAAAGCATCCGCTAAACTTCTGGGGCAACGCCCTCCAGCCGCAAGGCGCGCCGTTTGTTATGGGCCTATGTATCTCGCTCCTACCCACGTTTCCTCTGCGCTAAGCTTCCGCGCCACTGCGAACACAAGATCACATACGGCCCTCTTGGCAAGCGTCACGGGAATATGACTCGAATAGCAGACTCCCAACGTCCTTACTACCTTCTCTGGACGAATGCGGTGGGCGTGGATACGGCCTGCGGCAATTTCCGACGCGGCGAGAGCGTGAGGCATTACGCTCGCGCCAAAGCCCGCCTCGACCGCGCGCTTGAGAATGTGCGCGGAGTTGATTTCCATGATTACGTTGAGCGACAGCCGATTTTTCTCGGCGACTGCACTGACGGGATCTCGGGTGCAATGGGCGTGCCGCCGGCGCGGCATGATAAGCGGCTGCTTCGCGACGCTTGGCAGGTCGACGTCACCCGCGGCCGAAATATGTGGGTCGGCATCCGCTCCATGCAGCAGGTAAAACTCTTCCTCGACGAAAGGACGAAATACAACATCGGTGTCCGACAAGGCCGTAAAGATCATCACATCCACATGGCCGTGATGAAGCTGATCTAACAGGTTTCCGGCCAGCTCTTCGTCTAGTAAGAGCGAAATGCCGGGGAGCCGCTCGCGTACCGCACGAAGAAGAGGCAACGCCAAGGCAGCGGACACACTATGCGGCAACCCCACTACGACTTCTCCGACGATGGATTCCGGGGTCGCTTTGATTGCTGTCTTGACGTCGCCGAGCTGCTTAAGTACTGCCTGAGCATAGGAGTAGACGACCTTCCCCGCATCCGTTGTCGTTACCCCGTTGCGACCGCGGTGGAGCAACTGCTCGCCAAGCTCATCTTCCAGTTCGGAAATCCGCTTGCTTAGCGCCGACTGCGCGACACACACTTGAGCTGCGGCGCGAGACAGCGTCCCATTGTCGACAACCGCCACGAAGTACTTAAGCTGACGAAATTCCATAAGTTTCCCTAAGCGGACTCACAGCGGCGTATGCATGCATACTCTCGTGCTGAACAGCGTACCATGGATGATGCGGCGCCAAACTTTAGCAAGGCGGGAATTCGAACAACGAAGGCTTGGCCGGTGCGAATGGAGGCCGTTGTTGCCTGCCACGATCGAAGACACGTCTTGTCCGGGACCGCCGTCGAATGACGTCGATCGACCTGGAAGAGCGATTCTGATCTGACATCACCGTCGAGGAAGTATCACGTGCGGGAAACTCGTCCGCCCATAGCGGCTGTGTCAATGGAATTGACGCGAACAATGATAGGCTTTCGATCAGAGTATTTTAAAGCGAGCCGTCGCTCTTCAGCCGATCGATTTCGGTATCTGACAAGCCCCATTGGGTCAGCACTTTCCGGGTATCGCCGTGATCGGACGGCGGACGTGGCCGCGCCGCTGGGGTGCGGGTGAAGCGGGGCGCAGGCGCAGCCTGCGTCACATCGCCAAGCCTGATGAACGTATTGCGAGAGCGGTTGTGGAGGTGGCCCGGCGCCTCATCCATATCGAGAACCGGCGTGACACATGCATCAGTCCCGTCGAACAACTTGCACCATTCGTCGCGCGTACGGGCTGCGAATACAGCCTCGAGCTTCTGTTTCAGAAAAGGCCAGCGCTCGCGGCGCCACTGATCGCCAAAATCAGGATCGTCGATGCCGGCTCTTTCCAAAAAATGTGCGTAGAACTGCGGTTCGATCGCGCCTACCGCGACGTACTTACCGTCGCTGCAGCGGTATGTGCCGTAAAAATGCGCGCCGCCGTCGAGCAGGTTGTCGCCTCGCTCCCACGACCACTGTCCCATCGCCTTCAACGTATGCATCATCGACATTAACAGTGCTGTTCCATCGGTCATTGCGACATCAACCACTTGCCCGCGGCCGGAGGTACGAGCTTCCGTCAATGCCGCCAGCACGCCAAACGCCAGCAACATCGCGCCGCCACCGCCATCGGCCACGACGTTCAGCGGAACGGTGGGCTTGCAGCCTTTCTCTCCGATCGCATGCAGCGCCCCGGTCAGCGACAGATAGTTGATGTCGTGACCGGCCACATGTGCCCAGGGGCCGCTTTGGCCCCAGCCGGTCATTCGCGCATAAACCAGTCGACAATTGCGTGCCAGGCAGTCCTCAGGGCCGAGACCCAAACGCTCCATGACTCCGGGCCGGAATCCCTCGATCAGGACGTCTGCCCTCGCGGCAAAGCCAAGTGCCGTTTCCACGGCTTCAGGCCGTTTCAGATCCAACGTTACGACGGTGCGGCTGCGACGCAGCACATCGATTTTCGGATTGAACAAGTCGAGACCGGACCGGGCGCTGGACAACTTGCGCTCTATACGCACGACGTCCGCGCCGAGATCGGCGAGCAGCATGGTTCCCATTGGCGCAGGACCGAGCGCCGCCAACTCAACGACCTTCACGCCATGTAGTGGTCCCAAACTCAATTCTCCTCTTTTCTTGCTGCCACAACTCGGATCGAGTGTGCATCTTGGGCTGCAACATCAGGAAATCCTTTCTATTGCAATCGCAGTCGCTTCACCGCCACCGAGACATAGGGAGGCGATGCCCCTGCTGAGACCATGCGTCTCCAGCGCGGCAAGCAGGGTGACCATCACTCTTGCACCCGACGCACCAATCGGGTGTCCGAGCGCGCAGGCCCCGCCATGGACATTGACGATGTCGTGCGGAAGATCCAGATCGCGCATCGCCGCCATCACCACGACTGCAAAAGCTTCATTAATCTCGAACAGATCGACATCGCGCAGATTCCAGCCGGTCTTGTCGGATAGCTTTCGTATGGCGCCGATTGGCGCTGTCGGATAGAGATCAGGCCTGTCGGAATGTGTTGCGTGCCCGACGATGATCGCTTTCTGAGGCAGTCCGCGTCGCTCGGCCTCCGAGCGGCGCATTAAAACCATCGCGGCCGCGCCGTCCGATATCGACGACGAATTCGCCGCCGTGACGGTGCCCCCTTCTCGGAAGCTTGGCCTGAGCTTAGGAATTCTGTCGAACTGCGCTTTTCCGGGCTGCTCGTCGACGGAGATCACCATTTCGGCCTTACCGGCGCGCACGCGCACGGGCACAATTTCCGACGCAAAATAGCCATTCGCAATAGCTTTCTGCGCCCGGCTGAGCGACGCCATAGCAAACGCGTCCTGGGCTTCACGCGTGAACTCCCAACGGTCGGCGCAGTCCTCCGCGAAAGAACCCATTAACCTGCCCTTCTCGTAAGCATCCTCGATCCCGTCGACGAACATGTGATCGAGCACCTGCCCGTGGCCCATGCGAAATCCTCCGCGAGCCTTCGGCAACAAATACGGTGCCTGCGTCATGCTTTCCATGCCGCCTGCCACGGTGACGTTTGCTGAGCCCGCAAGGATGAGGTCGTGGGCCAGCATCGCGGCCTTCATACCAGAGCCGCACATCTTGTTAATGGTTGTCGCACCGGCCGACAGCGGCAGGCCCGCTGTGAGCGCGGCCTGCCGCGCCGGCGCCTGCCCCTGGCCTGAACTTAGCACGCAGCCGAGGATGATTTCGTCGATGTCTTGCTCCGGGATACCCGTGCGTTCGAGCGCCGCGCGGATCGCCACCGCGCCGAGCTCGTGCGCGCTGACTGTTGCCAGATCGCCCTCGAAACCGCCCATCGGCGTACGCGCTGCACCGGTGATAACAATCGGATCTGCTGTGTTCATGATGTATGCACTCCCTGCCGGATATGCTCAGCGCGGCGCCATGCGTAGAGCGCCATCGAGCCGAATGACCTCGCCGTTCAACATGATGTTCTCGGCGACATGACGTACCAGCATTGCAAATTCTTCAGGCCTTCCGAGACGTGGCGGAAACGGGACGTTCTCGCCTAGCGAGTCCCGCACCTCCTGCGGCATTGCGGACATCATCGGCGTCGCAAAGATACCCGGGGCAATCGTCACGACCCGAATTCCATATCGTCCCAATTCGCGCGCCACCGGCAGCGTGAGTCCCACAACACCGCTCTTCGATGCCGCGTACGCCGCCTGCCCAATTTGACCGTCGAATGCTGCAATTGAAGCGGTGTTCACGATGACACCGCGCTCGCCCTCCGCGTTGGGTTCCTGCTTCAACATAACATCGGCGGCAAGTCGAATCATGTTGAACGTCCCAACGAGATTGATCGCGACAGTTGTCGCGAAGCTTTCCAGCCGGTGCGGCGCGTCCCGGCCGATCACCTTCTCGCCGGGCGCGACGCCCGCGCAATTGACCAATACGTCGACGCGTCCAAATTCATGCAGCGCGGCCACAATCGCGGCTTGCCCATCCGCTTCTTTCGTCACGTCGGTCGATTGATAACGCGCCGCGCCACCAAGGTCTTCTGCGAGCGCGCTGCCCGCATCGTTGTCGAGATCGAGGAGCATGGCCTTTGCGCCCCCCTCGACGACCATGCGCGCAACGGCGGCTCCAAGGCCCGACGCCGCGCCGGTAACGAGAAAAACCCTATCCGCTATTTGCATCCTTGCTCCAATCAAAAAGCTACTTTCTTTACGCCGTCCGTTTATAGGTTTGCTGACGATGGTAGACAGCATGAACATTGCAATCAATGACAAGCGGAAGCTAGATTCGTGATTGAATTTGCCATATTCGAAGGGTCTTGAAGGGAGGTAGCATATGGTCTCGCCGGTGTTAAACGGCGACGCCTTGGAGTGCGAGCGTCGGTAAGGCGTGCGGCCTGCCGCTGCCGCGAGTAATGGGCAGTAGCTGGCCGCCGGATTAAGGCCAGCTCTGGTTATCAACAGCCGGAGTGATAGACGATAAATGCTTCGGACTGTTTGTGCGACCCGCGAGATTCAGCACTGTTGCGGCCTCTCAGCCGGTACCTCATGCGGGAACTCTCGAAACCGCAATCCTGCCGCACAATGCGCTTCCTGCGCAACTTGTTCGGCCGGCCACAGGAGCTTAACCGACTTGACTGTCTCGAACTGCATGTTGGGGCGGGAATGCGGCTACGATTATTTCCTCACCATCATTTGGATTGCTGTTCGTCTTGATGAAAGATGAGACGTATCAAGTGCCTGTCAGCCGAACATCAATTTAGGCAGCGATGGGACGTCGAGCCTACTTGCGCGGAAGCACAGTCCCATTTTGCCGCGATCCGAGGACAAGGCTTCTATGACCGCGATCTACCAGTCCAACACGGCTTACCTTGTAGCGATGCACAGACGCGCCGCTCGCGCTGTCCCGTCTAGCTATTGAGACTTACGTGATTCATGACATCACCACAGCTCGGCTTGTTTCCAACATGCGGCGATGATCGATTTGCGCTTCTGCCCGCTCTTGAGCTTATTGCGAGCGGTGTACTTCAGTTCAGCGAGGTTGTCAGGACAGAAGTTGGCCGGGGCGTGCCGCTTAAGCCAGGCCCGCAAATACTCGACCGGATTGAGGTCTGGGGCATAGCCGGGCAGCAGTGCCATCTGTATTGCTCCATGCGTGCTGTCGAGATATTCACGCACCACGCCGCTTCTGTGCTGCCCAGCGCCATCCCACACGATCAACAACTTGCGCTTGAACTGCGTGCGCAACGCTTTAGAAATTCCACAATCTGCGCGCTCTTGATTGCGCCATCGTGCAAGCGAAACAGGAAATTCGCGCGGGTGAGGCCGGCAATGGCCGAAACATGCTTCCAGTTGAAGTGAAACTGGATGACCGGCGTACGTCCCTTGGGCGCCCAGGTGCGCACGCGCGTGGGACGCTCCGAGAGGCCGATTCATCAATGAACACGATCAGTCGTCGTTCGGCGGCACACTTTTTTTGAGCGCAGGCCAAGTTTTGCGCTTCCAAGTCAGCACAGCTTGCTCATTGCGTTCGATGGCCCGGCGCTCTGGCTTTTGCGAACTGAAGCCCAGCGCGCCCAGCAGTCGCCAGACATGGACCTCGCTGAAGGTGATGCCATACAGTCGCTCGATGAGCGCCCGTACGCGTTTGAGCGTCCACAACTCGGTACCGAAACCGTGTGCCAATGGACCTTGCAGCAGCGCCACGCGCAAGCTCTCCAACTGGCCCACATCCAACTGCGCTGGCCGGCCCGTGGTCATGACGCGTAACGCCTCGATGCCGCCTTCTTCCAGACGGGCCTTCCATGTGTATGCCGTCTGCCGCGCCACGCCAACGGCCTTGGCGGCTTCGGCTGGCGTCTTGCCCGCCAGCATGAGGCGTCCAGCTCGCATTCGCTTGCGCGTCGCTTCGTTCATCTTGGCCATGAACCTCATCCGTCATCAAGGCGATGATCGTATAACGCTCAAGCCGAGAATCGGTTGTCATGGATTTAGTAATACTTAATAGAACGCGTTCTTTGCCGGTCAAAAAGCAGAGCATATTGATCGTCAAGCCGAAACTCCCGAGACCCAATTCAGGATGACTTTCGCGTATGCAAATTCCTCCGAACGGCGTCGGGCCGATGTCATCAAATCAGCTTCCCTTATCGCTGGCCGCCGTTCCATGGTTTATCTGCTTGACCCAGTGGCGAGGGCGAATGCAAGAAGCGCAGGCCCTACAGGCGGACCGGAACGCCTAGACCACGGCGCGCTGCGTCCTTGAAAGATGCCAGCAGATCACCGCTGGACCGCTTTATTGGCATACCTCACCCACCCCGCCATCCTCAGCCGGCGTCGCTCACGGATAGCTTACTTCTGTCCGTACTCTCAGCCCGCGACCGAGACACATCGCGTCGTCCGGCTCAGGAAAATCACCGAGGAACGGATATCCGCGATTTCATCTCTCCTCGCGAGCTCGAGCACGAAGTCTCGCAGCACATCTGTCGACGGTACCGCGACGTGGGCAATAAGATCGGCCGATCCTGTGACCATATAGATTGCGATTACATCTGGAAGCTGTGCGACTTCGTCACAAAACGCGGCGGCGTTAGCAAGCGCCTGCGGTCGGACTTTTATCGAGATATGTGCCTCGACACTGCGTCCGATCTTGCTAAGGTTGACCGTTGCGTGGAATCCAGTGATGACGCCTTGATCCTGCAGTGATGCAACGCGAGCTAGGCAGGTCGACTCGGCAATGCCGAGCTCCCGCGCAAGCTGTCGATTGCTCAGCCGTGCATCTTGCTGAAGGCGCCGCAGAATTTCGCTGTCAATTTCGTTCATGACCCGTCCAAAACACCCAATGCACCGAAATAACTTCGGCTGTAGCATAACATTGCCGAACTATTATAAGATCCAGGTATTTCATGATTACCGGGAAACTTCGATGGCAGACAAGTTGGTCATAGTCGTGAGCGAGGGATTAGAGCGTGGAGTTGCCGCGAACATTATCTCCCTCCTCGGCGTCAGCATTGGTCACCATGTAACGGGAATCGTGGGGCCGGACGTCAGGGACGCAACGGGGCATGTTCACCCGGGTATGAGCACAATCGGCCTGCCCGTTCTTGCCGCAGCCGCAGATACCTTAGCAACCATCCATCGCGAAGCGGCTGCGCTCAACGAGCTTATGGTCTTCGATGTAACCGATGCCGCCGTGGCCTCTCCGAACTACGAGTCCTACACAGCGCGCCTTCAAGACTCACAACAGAGTTGGCGCGCTTTAGGAGTTGCAATCTATGGGCCGCGCCGCCAGGTTGACCGTGTGACGGGGCGATTGCCGCTGCTGCGATAGCATCTGCTCGGGCTGAGGTAAGCCAAAACTACCTCAGCTAGCCACCAAGGCCTGCGCCGTTCTCGCGAACGTCAGGCCATCTTGATAAGGCCTAATAGATGAAAGGAGGCGGTGAAAGCAAATGTCAGCGGTCCGACCGAACATTCGCTGGCTTATTGCGTGCGGGCTACAGCGCACGCGACCTGGATAAAGGATATCGTACGGGCTTAGGATACCGCCGCTAGCCGCCTCCAGAACCTTGCGGTGGTGCACTTGGCGGACCGACTCGCGCTTGTCCCGAGCGCCGTATGCGTCAGTGTTGTAAATCGCCTTCAACGCGATCTCCACAGCATTACCGGCGTCACTTGGAGGAAGCAATACGCAGACACCGCCCGATCCTTCGCAATCTGCACGGCCGGCACGTGCGTGAGCCGTCAACACTACATTAGACAGGTGATCCCGATGGCTCGCAAGGCGTCCTAAAGCCGCTTGACATGAACAAATGTATTGCGCAATGCATACTGTGTCGTCGGGCTACCGAACTACCGGCAGTCTTCAAAATCTTTCCTCAAACGGTCCTCGCACGGCGCAAACGGAAGCGAAGCTACCTGCCCTGCCCTACGTGTCTGGGCAGCATGTCTGACGTCCGGGTCATGTTTAAGCTCCATGACCGGTCCGTAGCCAATCAATGGAACCGACCTTGAGCCATTCGATTGATAAGCGCGGCGGCGAACCTCCGCCAAAGACTCACGTAGGAATGCCACAGTTACCCCTCCTAGGCGCTGTCGATCCACGACTCGACGTTGAAACGCACAAGATTGACGCACGACTTGGTTACTTCCGCTTTCTACAAGAATCGGCGCACTGCCTGCGCGCAGTGTCGCAAGGTCCGCCACGAAGTACATATAGGCCCCATTTCGAGTCATCGAAATCCTCCGCAGAGAAAACGGACCTTGGCTGCCACGAGGGCCACGGTCGTCGCCCGCAGTGGGAACTCTGAACCGCAGGACGCGCCCACCCGATCCGCTGGCGGACGTCGAGGAGCTCCATTGGACAGGTGACCGGACCGTGCATCTCCGGCTGTCGCCCAAAGGTATCGAGCTCACCATAGATAGATTAGAGCAGGAATCCTAAAGGAGTCCGAGAGCGCGGGAAGCCATTATATTCCGTAGTTCGCTCTGCGCTCGAGAGGGGCCAGGAATGCCGGGCGTTCGGAACGCCGCCATCCACACGAACTACGGTGCCGTTGATGAAAGACGATGCCTCCGAGGGAAAAAACCACCGCGCTTGCGAGTTCAGACTCAGTGCCAAAACGTTGTAACCGGCACTTTATATCTAAGTTGGCGGAGCAATGTTAGGTAGTCTTCGTTGTCGCTGTCCATTCCTGAGGACGCGATCCATCCGGGTGCGACGGCGTTTACTCGAACACCGGCATGCCCCCATTCGCAGGCTGCCGTCTCGGTTAGATTCCACACACCTCCCCTTGCAGCACCTGAATAGCCCATTCCGGGCATGCCCCCCAGATATCCGCGAGCATATTCACGATCGTGCCGCCATGGCCCGACATCCAGTGGGTAAAGCACTCACGCGACATTAGGAATGTCCGATGCAGATTGTTACGCACTACCGCGTCCCATCCTTTCAATGAAAAGATCGCGCGCTTTTTAAGCGTGCCTCATTTTTAGGGGCCCACAGCGGAACGCGAACGCCCGACGACATGCGTGAGCGCCGCTGTCCACTGCGGAACCTACTCGAATTGCGGCTCGCGTTTTTCCAGGAACGCGGACATTCCCTCGCGCTGATCGTGAGTACCGAACAGACGGTGAAACATGCTGCGCTCGTATAAAATTCCCTCTGCGAGCGGCAACTCCTCGGCGCGCATGATCGTGTCGCGGATGAGCCGCACCGCCGGACGTGAATAGCCAGCAATTTGGTGGGCCGCCGCCAACGCGCTTGCCACAACCTCAGCGTCAGGCAAAACGCGCGCCACGAGCCCGGCCTGCAGTGCTTCGGCTGCCCCCATCAATCTCCCGGTGAGATGCATGTCCATGGCGAGCGACCGACCAATCAGTCGGGTCATGCGCTGGGTGCCGCCCATGCCGGCAACAACGCCGAGCTTGACCTCGGGCTGCCCGAATTTTGCTCCCTCACCAGCGATTGCGAAATCACACATCATCATTAATTCGCATCCGCCACCCAGTGCATAACCATTCACCGCCGCGATCTTGGGAATTCGACAACGCGTAAAACGCTCCCATTGCGCAAAATAGTTCGTCTCGATCATCTCGGATGCAGTCTTGTCGACCATCTCCTCAACGTCAGCCCCAGCTGCGAAAGCGCGTTCCGATCCTGTCAAAACAATTGCACCGACTGTCCGATCAGCGTCGAAAGATTCTGTCGCCTCAATGAGCTCACTGGCGACGGTAGAGTTCAGCGCATTAAGCGTCTTCGGACGGTTCAACCGGATCAGTGCGACACGACCTTCCCGCGCCACCTCGATCGTCTGATACATAAACTCCTCCCTCAATCAGCGTTCTCAGGCTTCTGGCCACGATAGCTGCGTAGTTAATGGCACCCCTGATCCGTGAGCATTTCCACTGGTGTCTGTTGATGTACGAACGATGTAGCGGCCATGGCACAGACAACGCCGGATCCGCGTCAGCGCGTCACTCATGATGTCCGCCTCAGCCACCCCTCGCGATCGGCGTGCACATGGCGTCTGAGTTGGCCGCCTGATCACTCCGATCGGCCCAGCAGATGCTCAGGAACCAGCAGGTTTGGTTTCCCGTCCGCCCTCCTAACATCTCCGATTCGTGGAGCACACGTTTCCACCCCGACCGTGCATGCCAGCTGCAGGAACTCCGATGGGGCCGAAGCCAGATGGCGCCAATTTGCCAGCGGAATCCTTCGCGCGTGTACCGAGCCATATGCCAAGATTAGCTAGGTGGAGGCACTGCGGGCAATGACGTCATCGGTCAAATTGGTCGATTGACTTTGCAATATAGGGTCTTCCCTTAGGACTCCGCGCCTCCGTTGCTAGACGGCGTCAGCCTCCCGCCATAGTGGCGCCGCTCTTCGACGTAGTGTTTCGCTGCAACTCCGCATGCACAGTGACTGACAGAAGGTATCCGCGGCCACTATTTCATTTTTCCCATAGGAGCCTTCTGGAATCGCTCCAGCGCTTTGCTAACATCGCGCTGCAGCCGGTCAAGTGCGACGAATCTCGGGTTCGGTGGCTGAAGCGCTTGCCAGAGAAATTCCGATAGCTGACGCGAAACGGCATCAATATCGACTTTTTTCTTACTTATCCCGTCCCACAGCACATGTTCCATGGGGCCGTAGATCGATGATCTCAGCAAACCAAGTGGTAGGTCATCACGGATATCGCCGGCCGCGACGCCGTCGACCAACACCCTCATCATTGGGGCGGTGTAGCGTCGCTGGAGCCTCATGATTTCGTTTGCAAAGGTATCGTCTTTTGCGCGCCCTTCTGAGAGGATCAGCGCGCAAAGACCTGGACCGTCAATCATTAAGTGATACAGATGCGCGTGGATGAGATACTCCAGTTTCTCACGCGTTCCAGAGATGGGCGCTAAACCAGTTTCAATTTCGGCGATTATTCCGTCATACCAGTCGCAGATCACGCGAACACACAACTCGCGCTTTCCATTGAAATAAGTAAAAATCGTAGCTTCTGAAATGCCAAGTCTTCTGGCTATGTCAGTCGTTTTTGCCGCCGAATAGCCGACTTCAGAGAACACGTCTCGCGCGACTGCGAGAACATCTTTGATACGCTGCTCGGACTTCGTAGAAGACGGTATTCGACGAACAGCTGAATTTTTTCTTGGACTCATGTCGAGGAATTAGTGTTTGAGTATTTGTTGTAGCAGATTACTCTCGTTACAGGCTGCATCGAAACTGGCTTTCAATTGCATTCTAGCAATATACGTCAGGGGCTCAGTCTCCCGTGCAGCGCCGCAGGGGCTCTGTAGTACCGTAACTGTTCCGTCGCTTCGACGCACACAGCCGTCGGCCTCAACAATAGCAAGGCCGCACACCGCCGCCCATTGTCGATTCGATGTGGAGAGAGGTCCTTTAATCGACATCGGTTTCAACGAGCGGCTCGATGACGGACCCCTGAATACAAGGCTTCAAACATCAAGTGGGCAGGGAGT
>Ga0207426_1001910_pt1 | contig 15068 bp, 18 predicted proteins | sample AraplaMF_Cvi_mMS_FD_184265 | JGI IMG/M metagenome (GOLD analysis project Ga0207426, IMG submission 184265) | Arabidopsis root microbial communities from the University of North Carolina, USA - plate scrape MF_Cvi_mMS (SPAdes) (version 2) | ecosystem: Host-associated > Plants > Roots > Endosphere...
CACAAGGTGATTTAAGTCCTCAACGGTTAATTGCCACGTCGAACCCGCCACCTGAGCATGAGCTGCCGTAGCTAGGCACAACAAAAACATACATGCATTCAGGTGACTTTTCATAGAGCCCAACGTGGGTGAATTAACCGGCGCGCGTCAGCGCGTCCGTGTTGAATGAATGGTTAGCGCCCATTTACAATCTGACGCAGTTCAGCGCCTTTGCTCGAAGGTGACTCGGACCCAACAAACATGAGATCTTCAATGAACTGCGAATTCTCGTTCCAGAGGCCAATGACAAAGTCGCGATCCGTTTCGTGAGACAGCTTGGAAAGAAATGAAATCAGATCTTCCGAGAACACTTCGCCTAAACTCGGCACCGAAAAATTCAACCCCAAGTTCCAGTCCGGCAGATCTTCATCTTTCAGATCCGGCGTACGCAGCTTCCGATCGTTGACCACCGAAGTCGCAATCGTCTGCGATGAAGCGAAGCTCGAGAACGCCTTGATCAAGGCGGGCTCGCATTGATCAAGGTCGGAACCATCAGCGTAGACGTAGAAATTGAGCATGGGCGCTAACGTGCAGGATAACCGGCGACTGGAGCGCGTAGCGCGTAAGCCGTCCGGTTGATTGGTTTGTTAGACATATTTTTAGTAAAACTGTGAGGCATAGAGATCGTAAGTGTATAACTCACCGTCTTGATTGTAGCGTACGACAGCAAAGCAATATTTCGGATCAATGATTCCATTGCTCTCGTGTTCAACTCCGCCTACCGCACAGAAGACCCTGACCTCGCTGGAATTTGGTGCCAGGTCACGTTGCAGCACCACGGAACAAACTTTGTGTTGGCTGTTCGGAGGAATTTCAAATCGCCCTATTCCGTCCAATTCAACGGCGACGCTCTCGCACGAAGTCAGCCCAGAAAAAAGCTGATCGTTCAAATCACGAGTAACACGTTCGTCAGAGAAGAGTTCTACGAGCGTTCTCGAAACTAAACCTAAATCTTGGCCTGTGCCCATTTGGTCTAACGTTTCAAGCTAACCGGCACGACTAGCGCGCAGCGATTGGCGTGTCCAGCGAACGAAGTGAGCGAGGTTGAGCGCATTGTTGGGCTTAGCACTTGGAACCCCGCCGCGAATAGAAATTGTAACCAATGCCGCCACCAAGCAGGCTTACATAGATCAACGCTAGCAAACCGACGAAGTACGCAGCACCACTAATGAAACCCGACTCGGGCACAAAGTAGACCTGAAGCGGTAGCCACATAAGGAACAACACCGTTGCACCCGAAAAGAACATAGCCCAGGTGCGAGCGCGGCCGAACACAAAACCAAGAACCAAGCCCACAAATAGAACGAAGCCGAAAATAGCGAACCAGATTAGGCCGAGAGAATTTGCCAACCAAGTTCGCTCAATCGCAAACATTGCCACGAGCGGGAAGAACAAGATGGCGGCAATCGCAGCGATGAATTTCATGCAGGGCCCAACGTTGTGCTAACCGGCGGCTGGAGCGCGCAGCGCGTAAACCGTCCGGTTGAGCGGAATGTTGGACACCGCGCGTGAACTCGCAGCGAATACCCACCGATGGCGCGTCCGCGACAGCGCCCAAGCGAACAGCAGCATACCGTACCGGCTCACGATTGCCAAAGGCCGCAAAGCGGCCAGCGGCCCAAATGCCAGCGCCAGTCGCGCCGGCAGATTTGCCAGCGGCCCAGGAGCCAAGCGAAGTGGATGATGTATGCATGAAGTTCAAAGCGGGGCCCAACGTTGCGTTAAGCGGCGCGCGTCAGCGCGTCCGCTTGAATAAGATGTTGGGCGACGCGCGTGAACTTGCCGCGAAGACCCACCGTTTGCGCGTTCGCGCTAGCGCCCACGCGAACAGCAGCATACCGCATCGGCTTGCGCTTGCCAAAGAAGGCCGAGCCGCCAGCGGCCCAAACGCCAGCATTAGCCAGGCAGCCAGCATGACCGGATGCCTTGGAGCTGAATGAAGTGGACGAAGTGCGAATCATGATCAAAGCGGAGCCCAACGTGTTTGTTCAGCGGCGCGCGAAAGTGGGCGAAGCCCGCTGTAGCGCGTCCGCTGGAACAGAAGGTTAGAAAAATGCGTCACAGTTCCTCCGGACGGAATGACCAGTGAGGGGCTTCAATGCGAATAGTGTCGCCCGATTGAAGCTCAAGCTCAAACAGACCTGATTCGGGTTGGCGTACAGTGTTGACAGATGCGGATGGCCCCCAGCTCTCGCGACGAGGAAGCTCGATGTTCGTGAAGCCCTCAAACACCAAAAGATGCGACGGCAGGCCGACCGGACGAAATCGAAGGTCACATCGAGCAGATTCCCAGCTAACGTAAATCGTAGCCAAGACCGCGTCGTGAAGTGGCAAAGTGTTGAAGGACATTGACCGCTCTAACGTTCAAGGTAACTGGCTGCCGGAACGCGCAGCGTGGAGGCAGTCCAGTTGACCGCAAGGTTGGGCGATAACGTCAGTGCGGGGCATAGATTAGGAACCTCGTCGTGAATACAGATTGTAGCCAAAGCCACCACCAACTAGGCTGGCATAGACTAGAACCAACAACCCAATAAAGTAAGCAGCGCCACTAACGAAGCCTGATTCGGGTACGTAGAAGGCTTGAAGCGGGAACCACAAAACGAATAGCACTGTTCCACCAGCAGCGAACATGACCTTAGTGCGTGAGCGGCCGAAAATGAAACCAAGAACAAGGCCAACGACTAGAACAAAGCCAAAGACAGCAAGCCAGATCATCGCCAGGGAATTTGCCAGCCAAGTACGCTCAATCGCGAACATTACCGCGAGAGGAAAGAATACGATAGCGGCGATCGAAGCAACAGCTTTCATTCAGTGGCCCAACGTTCAAGGTAACTGGCTGCCGGAACGCGCAGCGTGAAGGCAGTCCAGTTGACCGCAAGGTTGGGCCATTGCGTCATTGCTGTACCACCTGCGAAGTGAGGACGACGAAACTCGAAACGCCTTCTGTAGATTCAACTGACCAAGGCCGATCCGTGTTCACGTGCGCCAGCTTTCGGCCCGTAGCGTCGATTGATTCCGACAGGATCTCGCACGCAATTTCTCCGGCCTGCGGATAGGAACTATCGGACCACAGATTTGCAGCTGTAACAATGGGGATCTTTTCGACGAATAGATGCGATCGTCCAAACGCGTCCACCAAGCGACATTCAACGAAGCCAGGTTGGTGGTCGTCGATGAATCGTTCGATCTGAATAGAGACGGCAGTCACGATTTTAAGCAGCCCAACGTTGCCGTTCAGCGGCGCCGTTAGGCGTCCGCTGGAACGTGTGGTTGGGCTTTTTCGGAGAGTTCATCACGGGTACCACGCGAGCGATGACCCATTAGAAAGCGCTCCCTCGTAGTGCGATTGGAACACCTGCATTTGCGGATCGTTCAGTGATTCAACCGCGATGGGTTTGCCCGCACCAATAACGATTTCGCCGAAGCCGTACTCATTCAGTTCGTGAATCGCAGCGATGTCGTGTCGTTCATCCATTTCCTGCGCCTTGAACAAGATGAACTTGTGCGTGTCCCCGAGCCGAGGGCTGTTCCATTCGAAGGAACCTGTCCCAGCATATTTTCCGGTTCCAGAGTAGAGGTAGACGATCTTCATTAAAGTGCCCAACGTTGCGTTAAGCGGCGCGCGCCAGCGCGTCCGCTTGAATAAGATGTTGGGCGATGCGCGTGAACTTGCCGTGAAGGCCCACCGTTTGCGCATCCGCGTTAGCGCCCACGCGAACAGCAGCATACCGCACCGGCTTGCGCTTGCCAAAGGAGGCCGCGCCGCCAACGGCCCAAACGCCAGCATTGGCCATGCAAGCGGAATGACCGGATGCCTTGGAGCTAAACGGAGTGGGCGAACTAGGAGTCATGATCAATGCGGGGCCCAACGTAAAGTGGACGTCAAATTGACGTTTTTGCAAATTTTAACACGCGGCCTAATCACCTATTGAGGAATGTCCAAGCCCGACATTCGATGCAATGCGATGATAAAAACTCCCAACGGCCGGAGAAAACCATCATGTCGCCTAGCCAACCAAAATTGCTTGACCAGTTGCGTGCGGTGATTCGAACCATGCATTACAGCATTCGCACCGAACAGGCGTACGTTGACTGGGCTCGCAGGTTTATCCTCTTTCATCACAAGCGCCATCCGCAAGAAATGGGAAAGGAAGAAATAGAGTCATTCCTGACTCACCTTGCAGTTGAAGGGCGGGTTTCGGCGTCCACGCAATCTCAAGCGAAAGCCGCCCTGCTCTTCTTGTATCAGCGGGTTCTGAAAATGGATGTCGATTGGCTGAAGGATGTGATAGCGGCCAAACAGCCCCAGCGAATGCCAAGTGTGCTCACCGTCGATGAAGTGAGATCGTTACTCTCACGAATGGAAGGCGTGCCCTAGCTTGTCGCCTCTATTTTGTATGGCAGTGGCTTACGCGTGCTTGAAGCCTGTCGATTGCGAGTTCTCGACGTGGATTGCGGTGCACGTCAAATCATGGTTCGCAATGGCAAAGGGGCGAAAGATCGGGTCACCATACTCCCTGACATGCTGACCGATCCCCTCAAATCCCACCTGGAACTTGTTAAGCTCCAGCATCAGCGCGACCTGGAGCATGGGCATGGCAAAGTATTTCTTCCGTTTGCGTTGGATCACAAATATCCAAACGCGCCAGCCGAATGGAAATGGCAGTACGTATTTCCAGCCAGCCGTTTTTCCACCGATCCGCGCTCAGGTGAAGTGCGGCGCCACCATGTGGAGGAGCAAATTATTCAACGGGCAGTAAAGCAAGCCGCACGAGACGCTGGCATTTCCAAGAGAGTTACGCCGCATACCCTGCGACATAGCTTTGCCACAGACCTGTTAAAGTCTGGATACGACATTCGTACAGTCCAGGAACTGCTTGGGCATAAGGATGTACGCACCACGATGATCTACACCCACGTCCTTAATCGGGGTGGGCGCGGAGTAATCAGCCCCCTCGATCGCTAACTCTTGCAAGCAGGCTTGTGCGCCTCCCTCACGCCTTTACGCTAGTAAAATGGGTATATCGTCCTGCCGGAGCGCCCCATGAAAATTACGGCCACAGTTCGCAACGCCCCTGGTTCGCATGAAGTGCACGTCGCCACAAACGACGCAGCACGGCCCTTGTCTATTCCCGAGAAGAGAGGCGGCAAAGGTTCAGCTGTCAATGGCGGCGAGTTCCTGATGCTGGCTCTGGCGACATGCTATTGCAACGATGTGTACCGCGAGGCCGAACGGCTTCACATTCCTGTCGATGCAGTTTTCGTTGAGGCTATCGCAGACTTCCCCGGCCCAGGGCTGGCTGCGACAAACATCCGTTACAAAGCACGAATCACCTCCTCTGCTCCGGACGATGTGATCGCGAACCTGTTACGCCAGACCGATGCCGTGGCAGAAGTCCACAACACCCTTCGTTCCGGAGCGTCTGTAACTCTGGAATAGAACCGAAGCCGCGCTTATTTCGTTGGAACGTCGACGGGAACGCCAAGGACTTGGCGGGTCATGTATTGCACAGAAAAAGGCAAGTGCGGAAACCGTTTGATTTCACCAATGTTGAATCCTAGCCCCTCATACCAGCGCTTCAATTCCGCATGTTCGCCAATCACGCCAATACTGATGCTTTGCACCGAGTCCGCCGCCGCCAGCTGGACGATATGCTGGACCAGCAGTGCTCCGGCGCCGCGGTTCCGATACTCAGGCAGCACGGACAATCGGTTCAGATATGCCCGGCCGGGTCCAGGACGTTCATAGGCAACGCAACCAATGGCAGCCTCACTGTCTTCAAGGATGAAATAGCGCTCGCCTCGGCTCAAATCGCCCTCAATCCAGGCCTCGGTGCAGAATGAAGGATGCTTCGGACAGTTCTGCGCATTGAGGCCGAACTTGACCGCAACATCCTTGTTTGCTTCGCTCACCAGCATGGCAAGTATGGAAATGTCGCCTGCGTCAGCCAACCTTATTTTCATTGAAGCCAAGACTCCCTCGTACTCAAGACGTCACACCTTATTTCTTCGCGACGAGCTTCATGCAGTGCTGCACCGCAGTCTTTCCTGCCGAAGGCGGAAGCGCTGCAACTGCCTCGTCAAACTGCTTGCGCAACGGGGCCTTGCTGCCGATCTCCGCGAACATATACAGGTCGCCGCCAATTTCGGGACTAAAGAAATTCGCGCAGGCTGGAGCGTCCATAATCGCTGCGCAGCCGGAAATGGCGGCGATTTCTTCCATGACCTTTGCATCAATGCGTTGCAGAGGCGGCAGTTTGCCTTCCCAATTCTTGCCCCACACCTTCTCATAACGAGAACTCAGGCTATCAGTGACTTTGCTCATATCCGCGTCGGTTGCTTTGTCCCCTGCCACGCAGCGCAGGCCGAACGGGGCATAAGCCTCACCGGCGAATGCTGGCGAGGCGCAACAGCCAAGCAATACCGCCAGCACCGCCTTGAACAGGAATTCAGGTGAACCCACGACTTAATCCACCTCGGAGTAGATGTACAGGTCGCCCGCGCCGAGCGACTTGGCCTTTTTGTTTTCCGTGCCCTTCAACGCAGCATTGATTGCCGGGTCTTTTTTGGCATCGTTGCTCGATCCAAGCATTTTGCCGTCCCAGGTGTACAGTTGCTGCCACTCGCATTGGTCGCAATTGCCGCCATTGCTCATCATGATCACGATGAACTTCTCCTTGGCAGCAGTCTCCTTGCAGCTTACCTCACTCAGGCGCTCCGAAATCAGTGGATAGACATCGCCTTTCTGTAGCGGCGCGGGCTGGAAAGTTTGGCTCCCCAATTCACGGCCGGTGCTGGCATCGCTGATGCTAAGGCGCTGCTTGGTGCACGACAGCCCTGGAATGCCTTCCTGCTTGAAGCACGCGCCTTTCAGTTCGATTTTGCGGTCGGCGCATTGCGCGACAGCGCTGCGCTGAACCAGCGGCACTTTGCCTGCTGCATTGGCAGTTTGCGCAAAGCCGGCTGCGGCCAGCAAAAGTCCCAGGAGTACAGTATTTTTCTTCATCAGTCGGCTCGTGATTATTAATAAAGCAAGTTTCCGTGCGGAATTATAACAGTGCCACCTTGAGCACGATTGAAACTTTGCAATATTTTTTGACAACTTCTATGTCGTGGCCGATCTCCGCGCGACTGCGGTCGAAATGGAAGGCGATTTCGCAAGCGTTTGGTAGACAACGCAATAGCGTTCGGTCAGGCGCAGCAGGGTCGCCAGTTGCTCGTCGGTGGCATCGGTATCGAGTTCGAACTGCAGGCGGATTTCCTGGAATCCGACCGGCACCTCTTTTGATACGCCCAGCGTTCCGCGGAAATCCAGGTCGCCTTCTGCCTTCAGCACGGCCTCGCGCAAAACAATGCCAAGCGATGTGGCGACTGCATTGAGCGTGACGCCGGCACAGGCCACCAGGGCTTCCAGCAGCATGTCGCCGGAGCAGGCTTGCAGTCCGGTTCCTCCGGTGGCCGGATGCAGGCCAGCCTCCACCAGTCCTTCCCCCGACTCGATCTTGCAGCTGACGCCCTCGCCTGCACGGCCTTCTGCGTGGAGGGTGATCATTGCCGCTTCCGGGTGGTCCTTGTAACGCTCCTTCAGCGGCGACTGAATCGCTCGCAAATCCTCTGCCTTCATGACATCCTCCCATGCTCGCTCGATCACGCAACCATTATGCGCCAGGCGGTGCGCGGGATTTAGTCGCGCTGGTACAGCGCTTCAATCGTGCTGGAGGCCAGTGAGTGGGCCTTCACCATATAGCCCGTCAATGCGCCGGATGCATTTTCAGGAAGCTCCAGTTTTTGCGAAAGCGCGTGCACGGTGAATTGATATCGGTGAACGCCGTGCTTCGGTGGCGGGCACGCGCCGCCAAAACCTTTGACGCCGTAGTCGTTGTTCATCTGCTGGCTGCCGGCCGGCGCCACAGCCCCCGCCGCAAGTGACGTCACGTCTTTCGGGATATTCACAAGCTGCCAGTGCCACCAACCGCTACCGGTCGGCGCATCGGGATCGTGGAGCATGATCGCAAATGCCGCTGTGCCGGCTGGGGCTCCGGACCAGGACAGTTGTGGCGACTGGTTGCCGCCGCTGCAACCGAACCCTTGGAATTCCTGGGCCTTGGCCATGAATTTACCGTTGGCGATGTCGGTGCTGGACAGCGTGAGCGAGCCTGCCAGCGCGGAATTAGAGGCCAGCAGTGCTGCAAGAATGAGGTGTCGCATATGTGCTCCTGTAGTTTGGAACGCATATGGTAGGCGTCGAGCCAGAACTCGTTTAGCCCCGATCCAGCCAATCTTTCGCCTTAATCGCGCATCCGTGTTTTGCGAAGCTCGGTGGGCGTCACGCCGAAGAACAGCTTGAACTTGTCGGTGAAGCGCGATTGGGACTGGTAGCCGCACCTTTCCGCCACACGGCCGATAGGCTCGAACGTCGATTGAACCAGGTGCAGGCCGTGAGCCAGCCTGGCCCTGTCTTTGATGGCCTGCAGCGTCGTGCCCTCCGCCGCCAACTTCCGGCGCAGCGTTGATTCACTGAGCGCAAGCCTTGCGGCCAGCACATTCGCGTTCATGTCATGCGCGAAATCCGCGCTGACCAGGCCATGCAGCTTGTGGCTCAGGCTTGGAGGCTCAGCGACCGCAGTGATCTGCTCATGGCCCAGGTGATAAATCAACTGGAGGATTTCCTGCCTGCGCGCAGCCCACATCGCTGGCGGCGCGAAGCCGGACCATTCCACAAACTGCTCCAGGGTCTTGCGGAACACATCGCATATCGGGCCCTGGACGCTGGGTTCCGTCCGGCCTTGCCGGGGAGGCAGGCAGTTGAAGTCTTCGTGCTCGAATTCGACGATCAGCGCCAGGTATTCCCCTTCACCGGGAATATTGCGCATATTGATGCTGGGATGGTTCGACAGCACGACGAAGGAACCCGGCGGGCATTCGATTTCGCCTTTACTGCCAAGCTTCTTGCTGCCTTCGAGCACGCAGATCAGCATCGGTTTGAAGATCGGAACGTTGACGATCTTCTGCTCACAGAACGACGAATATACAGAGAACGGCAGCACGTTAGCTGTGCCGGCCGCCCTCTTCGCCGCAACAATCAGCCTTGAATCTTCGCGGGACAATATCAGTTGCGGTCGATCGAGTGAATATGCCCGGCCTTCTGAAGGCGCTCGATTTCTTCTTTGGTGAAGACAATCGTCCCATCGAAATAGTCCGGGGACGACACTTTACCGCCACTCAAGTCCCTCGTCGCTCCCTTCAACTTACTGTATGTAACGCGAGGCGCATCGAATTCAATGTCGTTCCCGCTGACGTTCCGGACCCGCAGCACCCCATACATGACCGAGGACTCGGGGGACTTCAACAGGCTTGCGAGATCGGCGACGTAGATGTCGTTTTTCATTGGACTCGCCACCAGCGTCTGCACCCGGCTGCTCCGCTGTGAACTCTCGATTGAGCCAAAGACCCCAATGCCTACGACCAGCGCAAGCAGGAACGCCCAGCCCCAGCGGGACATGAACGGGATAGGCGGCTTTCCGAGCCGCTCCTCGACCGCCTTGGTGGCCAGCTTTTCGCCACGCTGGCAGACTTCGCAAACCTTGACGTACTGCTTGGCGGAGATCCATTTGAAGATGTACCAGATGTGGCTGACCTTGTAATGCAACTGGACCAGGAACTTCCGCTCTTTTTCACAAACCGGGCAATGTTTATGCTCTTCGGCTTCCAGTACCGCGACTTCACCCTTCGATCCCCAGACGATCATTCTCTTTCCCCTCATTAGTTTTAACAACGTCCAGCATCATGCCGTCATTTGGGGCGATTGAATCTCTCGAATCTTCACAAACTATCAAAATACAACGCTATAAAAAAAGCCGCCGGACTTTCGCACCGGCGGCTTTTCGTTTCAGCTTCGCTGATTACTGTGCAGCGGCAGCAGCTTCTTCAGCAGCGGCTTTCATCGACAGTTTCAGGCGGCCGCGCTCGTCGGTCTCCAGGACCTTCACGCGCACTTGCTGGCCTTCTTTCAGGTAGTCGGCAACGGCGTTCACACGCTCGTTGGCGATCTGCGAAATGTGCAGCAGGCCGTCCTTGCCAGGCATCACCTGGACGATGGCGCCGAAGTCCAGCAGCTTCAGCACGGTACCGTCGTAGCACTTGCCCACTTCCACGGAAGCGGTCAGTTCTTCAATACGGCGCTTGGCTTCCTGGCCGGCAGCTGCGTCGACGGAAGCGATGGTGACGATGCCGTCGTCGCTGATGTCGATCTGGGTGCCGGTTTCTTCGGTCAGCGCGCGGATCACGGCGCCGCCCTTGCCGATCACGTCACGGATCTTCTCTGGGTTGATCTTGATGGTGATCAGGCGTGGAGCGAAGTCGGACAGCTCGGTCTTCACAGTCGGCATGGCCTTCTGCATTTCGCCCAGGATGTGCTGGCGGCCTTCTTTAGCCTGTGCCAGTGCAACCTGCATGATTTCCTTGGTGATGCCCTGGATCTTGATGTCCATCTGCAGCGCGGTAATGCCGTTGGCGGTACCAGCAACCTTGAAGTCCATGTCGCCCAGGTGGTCTTCGTCGCCCAGGATGTCGGACAGCACGGCGAAACGGCCGCCTTCCTTGATCAGGCCCATGGCGATACCAGCCACGTGTGCTTTCATCGGCACGCCGGCGTCCATCAGCGCCAGGCAGCCGCCGCAGACGGAAGCCATCGACGAGGAACCGTTGGATTCGGTGATTTCCGAAACCAGGCGCACGGAGTAGGAGAACTCTTCCTGCGACGGCAGTGCGGCAACCAATGCACGCTTGGCCAGGCGGCCGTGGCCGATTTCGCGGCGCTTAGGCGTGCCAACACGGCCGGTTTCGCCGGTGGCGAACGGAGGCATGTTGTAGTGCAGCATGAAGTCGTCGGTGTACTCGCCCATCAGCGCGTCGATCTTCTGCGAATCGCGGGCGGTGCCCAGGGTCGCTACGACCAGAGCCTGGGTTTCGCCGCGGGTGAACAGGGCGGAACCGTGGGTGCGTGGCAGGACCGAGGTGCGGATCGAGATCGGACGCACGGTCTTGGTGTCGCGGCCGTCGATACGTGGCTCGCCTTGCAGGATCTGGGAACGAACAACCTTCGCTTCCATTTCGAACAGGATGTTGCCGACTTCGACCGAGTCAGGAGCGTCCACGCCGTTGGCGGCTGCGTCGGCAGCCAGGTCGGCCACCACTTCAGCGGACATGGCGCGCAGCTTTTCGGTACGGGCTTGCTTGTCCTTGGTCTGGTAAGCGGCGTTGATCTTCGCTTCAGCGAATTGAGCAACCTTGGCGATCAGGGCTTCGTTCTTGGCAGGAGCAGTCCACTCGTGCTCAGGCTTGCCGCCATCGCGCACCAGTTCGTGGATCGCGTCGATCACGACCTTCATCTGCTCGTGGCCATAGACCACGGCGCCCAGCATCACTTCTTCGGACAGTTGCTGCGCTTCGGATTCCACCATCAGCACGGCGGATTCGGTACCGGCAACCACCAGGTCCATCTGCGAATCTTTGAGCTGGGAGGCGGTTGGGTTCAGGATGTACTGGCCGTTCTTGTAGCCGACGCGCGCTGCGCCGATCGGGCCGTTGAATGGCACGCCAGCCACGCACAGGGCGGCGGATGCACCGATCATGGAAGCGATGTCCGGATCGATCTCAGGATTCACGGACAGCACGTGCACGATCACCTGGACTTCGTTCATGTAGCCCTCTGGGAACAGAGGACGGATTGGACGGTCGATCAGGCGGGAAGTCAGGGTTTCTTTTTCAGAAGGACGGCCTTCGCGCTTGAAGAAGCCACCAGGGATCTTGCCCGCTGCGTAGGTCTTTTCGAGGTAGTCGACGGTCAGTGGGAAGAAGTCCTGGCCTGGTTTTGCGTCTTTACGCGCCACCACGGTTGCCAGTACGACGGTGTCATCCATCGATACCACTACCGCGCCGGATGCCTGGCGAGCGATTTCGCCGGTTTCCAGCGTCACGGTGTGTTGGCCGTACTGGAAGGTCTTCGTTACTTTGTTAAACATGGGTTTATCCCTCTTTCTCTTTAGCCGACAGATTTTCAGGAGCTGTCGTAGCACCTCACCACGGACGGCCCGGAGGCCGCCATACTGCTTTACTGCAATAAAACTAAGGGTTTAAAAAGTCAAAATGCCTGCGGCAGCGAACTGGCGCAGGCATTTCCCGTTTAAACCTGGTAACGCAAGAATTACTTACGCAGGCCGAGTTTAGCGATCAGGTCGCGGTAACGGTTAGCGTCTTTATTCTTCAGGTAGGACAGCAGGGACTTACGACGGTTAACCATCTTGATCAGGCCACGACGGGAGTGGTGATCTTTGGTGTGCTCTTTGAAGTGGGTGTTCAGTTCGTTGATGCGAGCGGTCAGCAGAGCAACTTGCACTTCTGGGGAGCCGGTGTCGTTTTGGCCACGAGCGTTGTCGGCGATGATGGCCGACTTGTTGATGTTTTCAACGGTCATTTTCTTACCTTTCACATGCGATGCACGGAGTCTTGGGAACCCTGCACATCGTGAATTACGTTTAATATAAAAATCCGGCCGGATGGCCAGACACGGGAGTATAACCGGATTAGGGGGCGAAAGCTACCGCCGCACACGACCAGCCATGAAAACATTCCTTAGCGTTGCATTCTTATCACTATTACTCAGTGCTTGCGCCGCCGGCCCGCCCTCCTGGCAGCGCGGCAACGACAGCTTCAAGCCGATCCAGCTCGGCGTAACCACCCAGGCCGACCTGTTACGCCAGTACGGCCCGCCCGACGACCGCACTTACCTGCAGCTGCGCGACCTGAACGTCTGGAGCTACCGCTACAAGGAATCCGGCGTCTGGGATTCGATGATGCACATCATGATGGACCGCCAGGGCGTTGTGCGTGAAACCATGAGCGGCCCCGACCTCGAAAAAGAAGAGCGCGGCTTCTTCCGCTGAAAAAAAGGGGACGTACCCCTTTTCTATTGAAAAAGGGGACGTACTCCTTTTTTATGGCCTACGCCTGCCTTTGCTTTGCCTCAAAACAGGCCCGGTGCCGGCGGACATACTGGTGGGATGCCACGCCACGCCCGCATCGTTGTTCCGAACGTCCCGGTCCACCTGATCCAGCGTGGTCACAATCGACGCGCCTGCTTTTTCGAGGAACGCGACTTCGAATATTACCTGCACTGGCTCGAGTACTTTGCCGCAAAATATGGCTGCGACATCCATTGCTATGTTCTGATGAATAATCATGTCCACATTGCAGCAACGCCGCATGAGCGCGACAGCCTGGCCCACCTCATGAAGAGCCTCAACCAGCGCTTCGTGGCGTATATGAACAAGAGCTACCAACGCACTGGGACGCTCTGGGAAGGGCGCTTCAGGTCATGCCTTATTCTTGATGGGGAGTATTTCCTTACATGCATGGGATACATTGAGCTCAATCCAGTTCGTGCCGGTATTGTCGGCCACCCGCGCGATTATCGCTGGTCGAGCTATCGCGCGAATGCGGAGGGCGGCGAGAATTCGTGCATTGCCCCGCACGCTCATTACTTATTGCTGGGTTCGAACGAACTGGAGCGCTGCGTAGCGTACCGTCAACTGGTTGCGGAATCCAACAAAGAGAGCGTTGTACAGTCGATAAGATGCGCAACCAACGCCAACCACGTATTGGGCGACCCAAGCAACTTTACCGATCTGGCAACGCCGCTATTACATCGACTTCCACCTGGACTGCGCGGCCGCCCGAAAAAAGGGAACGAATAATGTGTTACGTCCCCTTTTTTTCAAGCGAAATGTGTTACGTCCCCTTTTTTGATTAGTCCTTGATTTCGAGGGCGCGGTTCAGGCTGAGAGCGGCTAGCGAGCCGGCGGCGCCGGATAGCAGGTACAGGCTCACGTAGGCCAGGCCGAAATGCGCCGACAGGCCGAGGGCGACCAGCGGGGCGAATGCCGCGCCTACCAGCCAGGCGAGGTCCGAGGTCAGCGCGGCGCCACTGTAGCGGAAGCGGGACTCGAAATTGGCGGTCACGGCGCCGGCAGCCTGGCCATAGGATAGGCCCAGCAGCGCAAAGCCCAGCAGGATGAAGATGGTCTGGCCAGCGTCCCCGCCCTGCATCAGCAGCGGCACAAAGCCGCTGAACACGCCGATCAGCACCGCCAGCGAGCCGAGCGTGCGGCGGCGGCCGATGCGGTCGGCGATCCAGCCCGAGGCGACGATGCAGGCTGCTGCGATCACGGCGCCGGCAATCTGGATCACCAGGAATTCGCTGACCGAGCGCTCCGAGTACAGCGTGATCCACGACAGCGGGAATACCGTTACCAGGTGGAACAGCGCGTAGCTGGCCAGCGCTGCCAGCGCGCCGATCACCACATTCCGGCCTTGCGATTTGAACAACTCGCCAATATCGGTCGGCTGCAGCTCGCGCTCTTCCAGCAGGCGCGCATATTCATTGGTCGACACCAGGCGCAGCCGCGCAAACAGGGCCACCACATTGATCGCGAACGCTACATAGAACGGATAGCGCCAGCCCCAATCGAGGAAGTCTTCCGAAGACAAGCTCGACAGCAGGAAGGAGAACAGGCCCGCTGCGATGATGAAGCCGGTCGGCGCGCCGAGCTGGCCCAACATCGCGTACCAGCCGCGCTTCTCTTGAGGCGCATTCAGGGCCAGCAGCGACGGCAGGCCGTCCCAGGAGCCGCCAAGCGCAATACCCTGCCCAAAGCGCAGCATGGCCAGCAAGGCCAACGCGCCCAGGCCGCTTTGCCCATAGGTCGGCAGGAAGGCCATGCCGGCCGTCGAGGCGCCCAGCAGGAATAGTGCCGCCGTCAGCTTGGTTTCCCGCCCGAACCGCAGCTGGATCGCCATGAAGGTCGCCGTACCGAGCGGCCTTGCCAAAAATGCAAACGAGAAGATCACGAAGGAGTACAGCATCCCGTCCAGCTTGGAGGCGAACGGGAAAAACACCGCCGGGAAGACCAGGACGGAGGCAATGGCATAAACAAAAAAGTCGAAATATTCGGAAGCCCGGCCAATCACCA
>Ga0207426_1001912_pt1 | contig 15063 bp, 11 predicted proteins | sample AraplaMF_Cvi_mMS_FD_184265 | JGI IMG/M metagenome (GOLD analysis project Ga0207426, IMG submission 184265) | Arabidopsis root microbial communities from the University of North Carolina, USA - plate scrape MF_Cvi_mMS (SPAdes) (version 2) | ecosystem: Host-associated > Plants > Roots > Endosphere...
CTGGAAGAACTGATGCACGTCGCCGGTTTTCTTGTAAATCGGCGACAGCGCCTCCGGCGCGAAATCGTCGACCTCGATGACTTCAGTGACGGCTTCGTGTGCCTCGGCAAGCTGCTCGCCTTCGGCCTGCGTGATCACGCCCTTGGCCACGGCGTCCATCCAGTCGCGGATTTGCGCCGCGCGCATGCGCTTGGCGATGGCGTCGGTGCCCGTGACCAGCGTGAACGCGCGCTCCAGCCGGGCGAAGCCGCCGTCGTCGTCGACATGGGCGAGGTCCGGCGTCAGTCGATCACGCGCCGCCGACGGCTCCAGCACGATGCCGGCGCATTGGTGAACGACCCGGTCGGACGGGCCGAGCACGCGGGCACCGAACGGCTGGATCACGAGCTTGAGGAAGCCTGCGACGAAACGGTTCGGCAGATTGGCGAGGATTTCCGCAAGCCTGTTTTCGATCGTCTTGAAGCCCGTCGCCATGCACCATTCCAGCGCGGCGAAGTCCTCCTTCTGCCGACCTTCGTCCTGCCAGCGTTTCAGTGCGGCAGACAGGAGATAGAGTTCGGAGAGGATATCGCCGAAGCGCGCCGACAGCATCTCCTTGCGCTTGAGTGCGCCACCGAGCGTCAGCAGCGCCATGTCCGCGCAGAGCGCGAACGCCGCCGAATAGCGCGAGAGCTGACGATAGAACGGCGTGGCGTCGCCGGCATCAGGCGCCAGCGCGAAGGCGCCGAAGGTCCAGCTCCGGCCGAAGGCCCGGAACAGGGTCTGGAAGCTGTGGCCGACATGTTTCCAGAATGCCTTGTCGAATGCTGTGAGCCCGCGGTCGCGATCGGAATCGGCCAGCGCATTCATCTCGGCGAGCAGATAGGGATGGGCGCGGATCGCACCCTGCCCGAACACGATGAGGTTGCGGGTCAGGATGTTGGCGCCCTCCACGGTGATGCCGACAGGCACGGCGCGGTGCAGATTGCCGAGATAGTTCTGCGGACCGTCGATCACGGCCTTGCCGCCATGGATGTCCATGGCGTCGTCGACCGCGGTGCGCATCCGCTCGGTCGCATGCAGCTTCATGATGCCGGAGATGACGGCGGGATGAACGCCGGCATTCAAGGCGGCACACGTGAGCCGGCGCGCGGCGTCGAGCTGATAGGCGGTTGCGACGATGCGCGCGAGCGGCTCCTCGACGCCCTCGAACTTGGAAATGGAGATGCCGAACTGCTCGCGGATGCGGGCATAGGCGCCGGTCGTGCGGGCCGCATAAGCGGCGCCGGCCGCCGACAGAGACGGCAGCGAAATGCCGCGGCCGGCGGCGAGCGCGGTCATCAGCATCTTCCAGCCCTGCCCCAGCCGCTCCTTGCCGCCGATGACGTAGTCGAGCGGGATGAAGACATCGCGGCCCCGGTTCGGGCCGTTCTGGAACACCTGCATCGACGGCAGATGGCGCCGGCCGATCTCGACGCCGGGCAAATGGGTCGGGATCAGCGCGACCGTGATGCCGAGCTCCTCCTGCTGGCCGACCAGATGATCCGGGTCGTAAGCCTTGAAGGCGAGACCCAGCAGCGTCGCGACCGGGCCGAGCGTGATATAACGCTTGTGCCAGTTCAGCCTGAGACCGAGGACTTCGCGGCCCTCGAATTCGCCCTTGCAGATGATCCCGGTGTCGACCATCGAAGCGGCGTCGGAGCCGGCTTCCGGGCTGGTGAGGCCGAAGCAGGGAATGTCGCGGCCGTCGGCGAGGCGCGGCAGCCAGCGCTCCCGCTGCTCCTTGGTCCCGAAATGCATCAGGAGCTCGCCGGGCCCGAGCGAATTCGGCACCATCACAGTGACGGCCGCCGCGATCGAGCGGGTCGAGATCTTGCGCACAACTTCCGAATGCGCATAAGGCGAGAAGCCGAGGCCGCCGAATTCCTTCGGAATGATCATGCCGAAGAACTTTTCGCGCTTGACGAAGTGCCAGACATCCGGCGGCAGGTCGCGCCATTCCCAAGAAATCTTCCACTCGTCGAGCATGGCGCAGAGCTCGTCGACCGGGCCGTTGAGGAAGGCCCGTTCCTCCTCAGTCAGTCTAGCCGGCGCAATTTTCAGCAGCTTCGACCAATCGGGGTTGCCGGTGAAGAGATCGGCATCCCACCAGACGTCGCCCGCCTCCAGCGCCTCGCGTTCGGTATCGGACATCGCCGGCAGCACGCCGCGGGCCCACGAAAATATCGGCTTGGTGATGGTGTCGCGGCGGAAGCTCATGGCTGACCTCATGCATCGGCGCGGTTGTCGGGCATTTTAGCGGAAAGTGGCCGGGGCGAGTGAACACTTCGGCTGCGACATTGACGCGGCCGGCGCGGCCGGGCGGCCGCCCAGGCCAATAACGGCTGGGACTTGAGAGCAGTTCCCGGAAGGGAATGGGGCTAGATGTCTCTCTGCGTCATTCCGGGGCGGCGCGGAGCGCCGAGCCTGGAATGACGGCCGGCCTAATCCGGCCGCACCATCTCGAACATGTTTTCCGGCTTGATCTCGAAGTAGTCGCCGCGGCGGCCGGCGCGGACGATCGGGCGGGCGGCGGCGGTCTGGTAGACGCCGTCCTTGATCATGGCTTTGTCGATGTGGACGGCGACGACCTCGCCCAGCGTCAGCCAGGCATCGGCCTCCTTGCCGTCGGCGCCCTTGAGACGGACGATGTCGGACACTTTGCACTCAAAGGCGACGGGGCTCTCAGCCACGCGCGGCACGTTGACGAGCTTGCCGGGCACGGCGGTGACGCCCGCGATCTCGAACTCGTCGACCTCAGGGGCGACATGCGCGGCGGTCGCGTTCATGTGCTTGGCGAGGTCCATCGTGGCGAGATTCCAGACGAACTCGCCGGTCTGCTGGATGTTCTCGACCGTGTCCTTCCAATTGGTGGAGGAGAAGCCGATGATCGGCGGCACGTAACAGAAGGCGTTGAAGAAGCTGTAGGGCGCGAGATTGACGTGGCCCTTGGTGTCGCGGGAGGAGATCCAGCCGATCGGCCGCGGCGCGATGATGGCGTTGAAGGGATCATGCTTTAGGCCGTGGCCCTTGGAGGGTTCGTAGAAATAAAGGTCTTTGTCGGTCACGCGCTGCTTCCTTTTCGTCCTTGCGAGCGCAGCGAAGCAATCCAGAATCCCTCCGCGGAAACAGTCTGGATTGCTTCGCTACGCTCGCAATGACGGAGTTGGTTGATCCGTCCTGGCCGCTCCCAGCAATTCACCTTTGGGACGGCCGGCCTACTTATAGGGGAAACTCGGCCGCCCGTCAGTGGCGTGGGGACAGGCCGGCGATGACGAAATCGATCATCTGGTCGATCGTCGGGCCCGGCTTGGTGGCGCACTGGGCGATCATCTGGGGGTGGAAGAAGCGGATCATCGCTGTGCAGGTGCACATGGCGGCCGATTCCAGATCCGGCGCCTCGAACTCGCCGGATGCTACGCCCTGGGCAATCATCTGCCCGATGGTCGTGGTGACCAGCTCCATATGGGCGACGCAGACGTCCCAGTCCTCCTCCATCGCGATCGCGACCATCTCATGCAGCTTGTTGTCGCCGACATAGCGCTCGGTATTCATCCGATGGATGGTGGTGAGCAGCTCGCGGAAGCGCTCCCGCACCGGACCGGGCTTCGCCACGATCCGCTGCGCCTCCAGCTCGACCTCACCCATCAGCGAACGGGCCACCGCCTGATGGATCGCCTTCTTCGATTCGAAGAAGCGATAGACATTGGCGGGGCTCATCCTGAGCTCCTTGGCGATGTCCCCGACCGTGGTCTTCTGGTAGCCGATCTGGCGAAACAGCCGCTCGGCCACCTCGAGAATACGATCCCGGGTGTCGCCTTCGATATGTTCCGCAATCAGTGTCATCTGTCAGGACTCGTCAATCCGCACTTCATCTCACTTATTCAGCCGCTTCAGCAAGCGGAATTGCGGGATGATCATCGCTGCCATGCTGCGGCGCGGCAGGCTGCTCAGGAGTACCCGCCTCGTCCAGGCTCTTCCGGAACCAAAGTGCATAGAGGCCCGGCAGATACAGCAGCGTCAGGAAGGTCGCGACGAACAGGCCGCCCATGATGGTGATCGCCATCGGGCCCCAGAACGCCGAGCGCGACAGCGGGATCATGGCGAGGATGGCGGCGAGTGCCGTCAGCACCACCGGACGGGCGCGGCGCACGGTGGCCTCCACGATCGCCTCGCGCCGGGTCAGGCCGTGGCTGACGTCGGTTTCGATCTGATCGACCAGGATGACCGTGTTGCGCATGATCATGCCGGCGAGCGCGATCAGGCCGAGCAGCGCCACGAAGCCGAACGGGGCATTGGCGACGTTGAGGCCGAACGAGGCGCCGACGATGCCGAGCGGCGCGGTCAGGAACACCAGGATCAGGCGCGAGAAGCTCTGCAGCTGGATCATCAGCAGCGTCAGCATCACCATGACCATCAACGGGAAGAGGACGAAGATCGAGGCGTTGCCCTTGGCGGATTCCTCGAAGGCACCGCCCGGCTCGATCCGGTAGGCCGGCTCGAGATGGTCCTGGATCGCCTTCAGCTTCGGCGTGATCTGATTGGTGACGTCGGGCGCCTGCACGCCGTCGACGACGTCGGAGCGCACGGTGATCGCCATGTCGCGGTTGCGCCGCCACATGATCGGCTCCTCGTGGGCATACTCGATCTTGGCGACCTGCTGCAGCGGCACGGCAACGCCGTTTCGCGAGGTGATGGTGAGGTCGCCGACGCCGCCGAGGTCGAGGCGCTCGGACGGGACCGCACGGGCGACCACGCCGACCTTCTCGATGCCGTCGCGCACGGTCGTGACCTGCGAGCCCGAGATCAGCAGCGCGAGCGCCTGCGAGACGTCCTGCGGGGTCAGGCCCAGGGCGCGGGCACGATCCTGGTCGACGACGAGCTTGAGGTAGGGCGACTGCTCGTTCCAGTCGAGCTGGACGTCCTTGACACTCTTGTTCTGCCGCATGACGTCGCGGACCTGATAGGCGATCTCGCGCACCTTGTTGGCGTCGGGGCCGATCACGCGGAACTGCACGGGGAAGCCGACCGGCGGGCCGAAATTGAAGCGGTCGACGCGGACGCGCGCCTCGGACAGCATGCCGTCCGCAACCGCGTTCTCGATCTTGGCCTTGACGCGCTCGCGCCCCTCGACGCCCTTGGCGACGATGACGATCTCGGCAAAGGCCTCGTTCGGCAGTTGCGGATTGAGGCCGAGCCAGAAGCGCGGCGAGCCCTGGCCGACATAGGACGTGTAGGTCTCGATGTCCTTGTCGTCCTTCAGCAGCGTCTCGGCCTTCTTCACCGCCTTTTCGGTGACGTTGAAGGCGGTGCCCTCAGGCAGGCGCAACTGGAAGAACAGCTCGGGCCGCTCCGACAGCGGGAAGAACTGCTGCTGGACATGGCCGAAGCCGACGACCGAGGCGATGAAGATGCCGACGGTCGCGACCACCACCGTGATGCGGTGATTGACGCACCATTGCACGATGGCGCGCAGGCCGCGATACATGCGGGTCTCGTAGACCGCGTGCGGATCGTGATTGTGGTGCACCTTGATGTTGGGCAGCAGCATGACGCCGATATAGGGCGTGAAGATCACCGCCACGAACCAGGAGGCGACCAGCGCGATCGCCACGATCCAGAAGATGCTGCCGGCATATTCGCCGACAGCCGAATTGGCAAAGCCGATGGGGAGGAAGCCAGCGGCCGTGACCAGCGTTCCCGTGAGCATCGGAAACGCAGTTGATTCCCAGGCAAACGACGCCGCGCGCATGCGGTCCCAGCCCTGCTCCATCTTCACCACCATCATCTCGACCGCGATGATGGCGTCGTCGACGAGCAGGCCGAGCGCGATGATCAGTGCACCCAGCGTGATGCGGTGCAGGTCGAGCGACATCATGTTCATGACGATGAAGACGATGCCGAGCACCAAGGGCACCGACAGCGCGACCACGATGCCGGTGCGCCAGCCCAGCGCCAGGAACGAGACGAACAGCACGATGACGAGGGCTTCCATGAAGGAGTGCACGAACTCGCCGACGGCGTGCTCGACCACCTTGGGCTGGTCGGCGATCAGCTTGACGTCGATGCCCTGCGGCACCGCCTTCATGAAGTCGGCCGTCGCCTTCTCGACCTCCTTGCCGAGATCGAGGATATTGGCGCCCTTGGCAGTGACGACGCCGATGCCGATCGCGGCCTTGCCTTCCTGACGGACGACGAAGCTCGGCGGATCGACGTAGCCGTGGGTGACGGTGGCGATGTCGCCGAGGCGGAACACGCGGCCGTTGCTCTCGACCGGCGTCTCGGCGACGGCCTTGGCGCCGTCGAGCGCGCCGGTGACGCGCAGCGGCACGCGCTGCGAGGAGGTTTCGACGGTGCCGGCCGGCGTCACGTTGTTCTGCTTGGCGAGCGAGTCGAACAGCGCCTGCGGGGTGATGCCGAGGGTGGCGAGCTTGGCGTGGGAGAACTCGACGAAGATGCGTTCGTCCTGGTTGCCGTAGACGTCGACCTTGGTCACGCCGGGCACCTTCAGCATGCGCTGACGGAAACCTTCGGAAACCTTCTTGAGCTGGGCGTAGTCGGCGCCGTCGCCGGTCATCATGTAGAGGATGGAATCGACGTCGGAGAACTCGTCGTTGACGACGGGTCCCAGGATGCCCGACGGCAACTGGCCCTGCACGTCGGCGAGCTTCTTGCGCAGCAGGTAGAAGAGATAGGGCACGTCCTTCGGCGGCGTGGAATCGCGGAAGGTGACCTGCAGCGCGGTAAAGGCCGGCTTGGAATAGGTCTGCACCTTCTCGAAATAGGGCAGCTCCTGAATCTTCTTCTCGATGGGATCGGCGACCTGAGTCTGCATCTCCTGCGCGGTCGCGCCCGGCCAGATCACGGACACGTTGACCACCTTCACCGTGAAGAAGGGATCCTCGGCGCGGCCGAGCTTCTCATAGGAGAAGAAGCCGGCGACGCCGAGCATGATCATCAGGAAGAGAACCAGCGTCGGATGGCTGACGGCCCAGGCCGAAAGGTTGAAGCGCTTCATCGCTCTCTCCGAAAGACGATCCAATTGCCAAAATAACGACAGCCACTCGGCTCAAACCGTCATCGCGAGGCAGCGAAGCAATCCAGGGGGCTGGGCAGATTCTGGATCGCTTCGCCGCTTCAGCCTTCGCATTTGCGCTCGGGCCGAAACTCGCCTTGCAACGACGAACTCGAAAAAGAGGCCTAAAAGGACAGTGACGACACGACCCGCACCCGCTGGCCCGGATCGAGCTTCTGCACACCGAGGGCAACGATCTTGGCGCCCTCTTCCACACCGCCGGTGATGACCACGTCGTTGCTCTCGTAGGCCTTCACGGACACCGGCTTCAGCGTCAGCGCGCCGTTGTCGTCGACGACATAGAAGGAGGGTTTGCCGCCTTCGTTGAACAAGGCCGACAGCGGCAGCCGCGCGACCCGCTCGGTGGCGGCATCCGACAGCGTCAGCGTCGCGGTCATGCCGAGAGAGACCTTGTCGTCGGCCTCCGGCAGCGAGAACTTTGCGAGATAGGTGCGCGTGGCGGAATCCGCCGTGGGCGCGATCTCGCGCAGCTTGGCCGCGTACTTCTTGCCCGGCTCCGACCAAAGAGTGACGCTGGCGGCGCCCGATTTGGCACGTCCGACCAGCGTCTCAGGGATCGCGACGACCGCTTCCTTTTCGGCAAAGCGGGCCACGCGGATCGAGGTCTGGCCTGCGGCAACCACCTGGCCAGGCTCGATCAGCGTTGCGGTGACGACGCCACGGGCGTCGGCGTTGAGCGTCGCGTAGGAAAGGGAATTCTTGGTCAGCTCGACCGAGCGCTCGGCCCGGTTCAGGCGCGCGCGGGCCTCATCGGCGGACGCACGGCTCTGATCGAGCTGGGCATCGGTGGTCCAGCCCTTGGCCTTCAGATCCTTGGCGCGCTGCTCGGCGGCGCCGGCTTGGGCCAGCACGCCGGTCGCGGCGGTCAGCTCGGCGACCGACTGCTCCGCCTGGAGCTTCAGATCGATCTCGTCGAGGGTCGCGAGCGGCTGGCCGATTTCGACGGTCTGGCCGACCTCAACCAGACGCTTGGCGACCTTGCCCGCGACACGGAAGCCGAGATCGCTCTCGATTCGCGGCCTGATGGTGCCCACGAAGCTGCGCTCCGGCGTTTCGGCATCGTAATGCGCGGTAGCGACCAGAACCGGCCGCGGCGGCTCTGCCTTCTCGGCGACAGTGTCATTGCATCCGGCAAGGCTCGCCGCCATCAGGGCCAACGACACGCCAGCCAACAGCCTGGAATAGCTCGACAAAACAGACCGGACGAACATCGAAGGACACTCCTGCATCTCGACTGAGAGGAATGTCGACTAATCACTGACGAAAGTCAATAATCGTCAGTCATCAGGAAAGCGTGATCGTTAAGGGGTGGTAAGGATTGAAGAGACTATTGGGAGGTTGGTGCCCTGATTAGGGCACCTCGCAAGTAGGGCACCTCACAAGTCTGTCGCCTGGACCATCCAGGCTACGCAGCTGTGGGTTGGCCCTTTACCGCCCCTGCTCGATAAACTCGTGCTTGCTGTCGTGACCGCCGACAAACACCAGGACGCCCGCTAGCAGCGGCAGCACGGCGAGCACCAGAAGACCGGTCGAGGTCTGGCCGGTGGCTTCCTTGACCCAGCCGATCAGATACGGCCCCCCGAAGCCGGCGAGGTTGCCGATCGAGTTGATCAGCGCGATGCCGCCGGCTGCCGCCGTGCCGGAGAGCCAGGCGGTCGGCAGCGTCCAGAACACGCCGAAGCAGCAGAACACGCCGATCGCGGCGACCGTCAGCACCACCATCGTCATGGCGGGGTCCGTGAGGTAGCTGGAAACGGCGAGAGCGACGGCGGTGAGCAGCAGCGGCGCACCGACATGCTTCACGCGCTCACGCGTGGCGTCGGAATGCCGCGCCCACAGGATCATGGCGATGGTGCCGAACAGATACGGGATCGCGGTGACGAAGCCGGTCTGGGCGTTGGTCAGCCCGAACGCCTTGACGATCTGCGGCAGCCAGAACTGCATGCCGTAGAGCGCACCGACGAAGCCGAAATAGATCAGGCTGAGCGCGATCACCTTCGGCGAGGACAACGCCTCGCCGAGCGAAAGGTGCTGCACCGCTTGCTTGGCCGCGATTTCCGAATCGAGCTTCGCCTTCAGCCACGCCTTCTGCTCGGCCGACAGCCAGTCCGCCTTCTCCGGCTTGTCGGTGAGATAGAACCAGGTGACGATGCCGAGCAGCACCGAGGGAATGCCCTCGATGATGAAGAGCCACTGCCAGCCCTTCAGGCCCATCGCGCCGTCGAGCCCAAGCAGCAGGCCCGAGATCGGCGCACCGATCACGGTCGAGACCGGCACCGCGATGGCAAAGGCCGCAAGGAAGCGGGCGCGATACTCGGCCGGATACCAATAGGTGAGATAGAGGATGATGCCGGGAAAGAAGCCGGCCTCGGCGACGCCGAGCAGGAAGCGCAGGACGTAGAAGCTGGTGACACCGCTCGTGAGCGCCATCAGCGCCGAGATGATGCCCCAAGTCACCATGATGCGGGCGATCCAGCGGCTGGCGCCAAATTTCTCGAGCGCCAGATTGCTGGGTACCTCGAAGATGAAATAGCCGATGAAGAAGATGCCGGCGCCCCAGGAGAAGATCAGCGGCGTGAACTTCAACTCCGCATTCATGGTCAGCGCGGCGAAGCCGAGATTGACGCGGTCGAGATAGGAGAAGAAGTAGGCCAGCACCAGGAACGGAATCAGGCGCCAGGAGATGGCGCGAATGGTCGAGGTCTCGATCGCCGACTTGTTGAAATTCTTGGCGCCGCCGGCGGAACCGGCATAGGTGGTGGTCTGGCTCATGGCTTCCCCCGGGTTGTTGCTTTTATGGGCTGGTTGCGGTTTTCAGCATCGCGGCCAAAGAGTCAATGGAGCAAGCAATGCACGGGACGCAGCCGGATAAACCTGTTGCGCTGTTATGGACATCGCTGATCCGCGCCGCCCTCGCGCTCGCGGTGATCGCCTGCGGGCTGTCCCTGCGCTGGTACGGCTTTTCGATCGGCCTGCCTGCGTTCATCGTGAAGTATGGCGGCTCGCTGTTGTGGGCGACGATGGTGTTTCTGCTGGTCGGGGCTCTGCTGCCGCGGCTGATGCGGAGGCAGATTGCGATCATCGCGGCAATGATCGCCGTCGTTGTCGAGCTCTCCCGTCTGGTGCACACGCCATCGCTCGATGCGTTCCGGCTGACCACGGCCGGCGCACTGCTGCTCGGGCGCATCTTCTCGCCGTGGAATCTGGTGGCCTATGCGGTCGGGATTGCGTTCGGGGCCTGGATCGATCGGGTGACCGCGATGCGTAGGGCGGATTAGCGGAGCGCAATCCGCCTCTGCTCTCTTCGCTGCGACAGCCGTGGCGGATTACGCCTTCGGCTAATCCGCCCTACGAAGTCGCAACTAGTCCGCCAATTGAAACCGCTCGAAACGATCGAGCTCGTCCTCGATCTTCTGCTTGAGCTCCTTGCGGCCCGCAACCTTCCTGCCCTGCCCGACCCAGGTCCATTTCTGCATCAAGAGCTTCTTGGCCTGCCGATCGGTCTTCAGATCGAGCGCGGCGACGATCTCGTCGCCGACCAGGACCGGCAGCGCAAAATAGCCGAGCTTGCGTTTGGCCTTCGGCACATAGGCCTCGAACAAATGGTTGTAGCCGAAGATGAGACTGGTGCGCTTGCGCTGGATGATCAGGGGATCGAACGGCGAGAGGATGTGGACGAGATCAGGTGAGACCACCTCGCCGTTCGCCTCGAGGGCGGCCGGCGCCGCCCAATGCTCCTGCTTGCCGGCACCTTCGATCGCGACGGGCACGAGTTCGCCGCGACGGACGCGGGAGGCGATCAGGCCGGCCACGGCCTTCTTGCGCGGCGCGTCGAGGTGGCAGATCGAATCGAGGCTCACCACGCCTTGCGACCGCAACGCGCGGTCGAGCACATAGGTCGTGATCTCCCTGGCCGAGGCGGGCTTCGGAAGCTGCTCCCAGCCGAAATGCCGCGTCATCAGCTCGTAGGTCTTGAGCATGCCCCGGCGCTCGCTGATGGTCACGGCGCCGGTATAGAAGGCCAGTTGCAACGCCCGCTTCGAGGGCTTGCGACTCTGCCACAGATGCTCCTTCTCGGTGAGCACGTCGTCCTCGATGTCGCGGATCGTCAGCGGCCCGGCCCGCACCAGCCGCATCACCTTGCGCGTGTCCGCAGGCTTCACCGAGGCGAACCATTTATGTCCTTCGCGACGATGCTCGCGCATCGCCGGCAGGAAGAAACGGAAGTCGCCGGCGGGCACGTAGGAAAGCGCGTGCGTCCAATACTCGAACACGCTTCTGTCGACGCTCTGTGCGTGGCGCAGATCGGCGCGCCGGTATGACGGGATCCGGCTGAACAGGATGTGGTGATGGCAGCGCTCGATGACGTTGATGGTGTCGATCTGCACGTAGCCGAGATGGGCGACCGCATCTGCGACGGCCTGCGCTCCCTCGCCGAACGGGGCACGCTCGTCCAGCCGTTGCGCATGCAGCCAGATCTGCCGGGCCTTTGTCGTGGTGATCGGGAGCGGTTTTGGCGTGCGTGACATTGCAGGAAGCAATGTAACGGGATTCGCGCGAGGGGAAAGACGACGGCAAGGAAGCGGCCCAAGAAAAACCGCGCTGCCAACTGCTGACAGCGCGGCCCGGTGCCAGGCGCGTCGCGCTTATTTCATCATCATCGCCTTCTGGGCCTTCATGTAATGCATGCAGGCGCCCTTCATCTTGCCGTTGCTCATGTCCGTGTTGGCCATGGCCATTTCCTTGTTCGCCGCCATCTTGCCGGGCGTGTCGGGCATACCCCCCATCATGGTGGCGGATTTCATCATGTTCTCGCTGGTGCACGCCATCATCGCGGCGGAGGCGGGCGAGATCGAGAGAGCGAGCGCAACAAAAGCGGCAGCCGTCAGCAAGGTCTTCATCGAAAAATCTCCTGCGCAAAACGAAACCGGCGTCGTACCGGCATAGGTTAGTACGGCTTTCCAACTAGAATGTTTCGTGGAGGCGATAATTTCCTTGCTGCGATGCAAGGCGGGAGGGATCAGCGGCCGTCCTTTGGCGCTCTCGATCGCTCACTGAGGCTGCCGGTGGCAATGTCCGGCTCGCAGATGGCCTTACCCCGCCCGTCCGCCTGGCAGCGATAGACGCTGCCGGTGAGCCGGTCGACCAGCCACATGTTCTCGTCATTCGGACCGTCGAGTCCGACATAGCGGCTGGTCAGCCCGGAGATCAGTGTCGACAGCAGGATCGCCACCGCGATCATCGCGGCACCGATATAGATGGGCATAGCGTTCAGGGAGACGGTCCGATCCGGCGGGGCACTGCGATAGCGCTGGTAGTCACTTGGCCTCGGCACTGGATGGAACTCTGCCTCCTTATTCGCGGTATCGATGAGGCCCTGCTAGGCGCGCATCTGGCCGAAAGCTTGTTCGCGGGCTGTCCATGCCGCGTCGGCTTTGCGACGATCGACGTGCACGCGAGCTTTCCGGGCAAGAGCGGCCGGGTTGCGAGCCCTCCCGCGCGTTACGGTTGGCCAATCAGCGATGGAATAGGCCACCCATCATGGGGCCGAACAGATTCCCCGGACCGCCCCCTCCCCCGCCACGGGTGCGACGGCCACCGCCGGAGGAACGGCGACGCGCGGGCTCGTCCGTCGAGGAGTCATCGGAAGCAAGCCGGCTGGAGACGATCTCGGACTGCATCGCCTTGTGCTGAAGCTTGTTGAGATAGCCGGTCGCGGGATAGCCGCGCGCAGCCTGCCAGCGCTTGATCACGGACCGTGTCTCGTCGTCGAACTTGCCGGTCGCCTTGATGTCGAAGCCGAGGCCGGTGAGGCGGCGTTGCACGTCGCGGCGCTTGTTCTTGTCGAGGCCGATCTGGTCTTCGGCGATCTGGTCGGCTGCGTCCGTGAAGGTTGCGGGGTCAAGCTCGACCGTGAGGTTGCGCGTGGTCGTGGACGGACCGTCCTGGATCGCGGCAATGCGGGCGAGCGCCAGCGACTTGAAGGTGCCGTTGGGATAGTTGGTGAGATAGGCGTTGAGTTCCTCGACCTTGTTGGTGTCCTTGATAGAGCGCCAGAATTCGAGCTCGACTTCGCCGGCCTGGGCGACGGTCGTGGGCGCGGTAGCATTCAACGCGGTCGCCGCGGCGGGGTTGAGGAAGACCGTGCCGGTGAGATTGGTGTGGCCCCAGGGCAATTGCGCCTTGTTGGTCTCGTCGTTGACTTGGGCGCGGACCTTCGTCATGGCCTGCTGGATCTCGAGGCCGGGAGACGCGATGTTGGCGATCAGCGCGCGCGTGAACGGGCTGTTGGTGCCGGCCTCGCCGTCGAGCGCGGTCTGGCCGGGACCGGTGGCGAACGCGATCAACGTTCCCTCGCCGGATTTCATCTCGGCAAGGCCACTTGCGACGCTGACGGAGCGCGTTGCCTTGGCGGAACGTATCTTTGCGGCGAAGGGATTGTCGCGGCAGGCATCGAGGAACACCAGCTTCACCTTGGCATCGGCCATGGTCTGCTCGAGCGTGAGATCGACATTGATCGCCGCGCCCAACTTGACGTCCATCTCGGATTTGAGGTCGGCGTCGACTGGCAGCAGATAGTTGGCGCCGTTCACCGCGATGCCGTGCCCGGCATAAAAGAAAAGCGCCACATCGGCGCCTTCGCTTTTCTTGCCGAATTCGAGCAGCTTCGCCGTCATGGCGTCGCGGGTGAGATTGGCACCTTCGACGACATCGAAGCCGACATTGCGCAGCACCCGCGCCATCGACTTCGCGTCGATCGCCGGGTTCGGCAGCTGCGGGACATTCTTGTAGGCGGCGTTGCCGACCACGAAGGCGACGCGCTTGTCGGCGAGCGCCGCGCTGCCGGTGAACACGAAGGCTATGAGAGACATTGCCGCGAGAAGGAAACGCATGGTCTTTCTCCCCAGATCCAGAACCACCGATGGCCGCAGTGTGATCTTTTCCACGGAAGCTGAATGTGATTTAGATCACGTTGGAGCTGAAGCAGCTCGAACCGGCCTCAAGAAAAACGCGACAACCGGTGTTCGCGCAGTAGCGCCCGCCCTCGATTCGGAAGCAACGCAACCCCGATCGTGCGCCCGAACGCTGCCAAATGCAGTGGGAATGAGTTCGGAGACCCTTCTGGCCAGCGTGACCAAGATCACATCAGGGCTTTTGAACCTGCCCTATGCTCGCAGCATCAAATCGCTATCAGGCGTAACAGCAAGGATACGACAATGACCCGTTTTGATAAATTCTTTGGACTGAAGGCGATTACTCTCTCTGCGGCGCTGTCGATGACGGCGGGCCTGGCTCTGGCCGGTGACAACAACGTCTCGACAGGCCAGATCCTGGATGCACTGAAGCCGAAGCCGGCGACCCGCGGCCTGTCCGTCGGTCCGCAGGCCGATCCGACGGTGCAGGCCAAGGAATCGACCTTCCTGAACACCGTGCGCAACCGCTCGACCCGTTCGCTTTCGACCGGTGAGCGCGAGCAGATTGCCGAGCTCGCCGCGACCAAGCCGAACATCGATCTGGAGATCCAGTTCGACTACAACTCGGCCGATATTTCCAAGACCTCGGTGCCCTCGGTGCAGGCGCTCGGCAAGGCGCTGTCCGATCCGGCGCTCAAGGGCTCGACCTTCGTGGTCGCCGGCCACACCGACGCGACCGGTGGCGAGGAGTACAACCAAGGTCTCTCCGAGCGCCGCGCCGACACCATCAAGAAGTATCTGGTGCAGAACTACGGCCTCAACGGCACCGATCTCGTCACCGTCGGCTACGGCAAGACCAAGCTGAAGGACACCGCCAACGGCGCCGACCCGATCAACCGCCGCGTCCAGGTCGTGAACATGGATACCAAGACCGCATCGAAGTGATGTGGGCATTGACCCGATGACGACCCAACGCCTGCCGCCGATGCGGCAGGCGTTCCCGTCGACGGCAGCTCAGACCGGCACCGGCGTGGC
>Ga0207426_1001918_pt1 | contig 15019 bp, 15 predicted proteins | sample AraplaMF_Cvi_mMS_FD_184265 | JGI IMG/M metagenome (GOLD analysis project Ga0207426, IMG submission 184265) | Arabidopsis root microbial communities from the University of North Carolina, USA - plate scrape MF_Cvi_mMS (SPAdes) (version 2) | ecosystem: Host-associated > Plants > Roots > Endosphere...
ACCCTGATCTATTCGGCCGCCGCCCTGGGCCTCGCCATGCCCGACGCCGAAGCCCCCCGGCTGCTGTGCGTCGAGACCTACGAGCGCAAGCCGCTGTCCTATATGACGGAGACGGCCGCGGCCCTGCTCGCCGAACTGGCCGGCGCCACCACGTTCGTCCCGGCCACCACCCGTACGCGCGAGCAGTACGGGCGCATCCACCTCCCGGGCCCGGCACCGGAGTTCGCCGTCTGCGCCAACGGCGGCCATCTGCTCGTACGCGGCGAGTCGGACCCGGGCTGGCAGCGCACCGTCGCCGAGCGGCTCGCCGCGCAGTGCGCGCCCCTGGACGAGGTCCGCGCGCATCTCGTCCGCACCGCCGACCCGGCCTGGCTGCTCAAGGAACGTGTCGCGGAGGATCTTTTCGCCTACCTCGTCGTGGAGCGGCCGCTGCTGCCGGACACCTGGGTGAAGGACCTCGCCGGCTGGGCGGACGAACGCGGCTGGACCGTGTCCCTTCAGGGCCGCAAGGTCTACGCCGTGCCGAAGCCGCTGACCAAGAGCGCGGCCGTGGCGGAGGTGGCACGCCGCACCGGGGCGTCCGAGATCCTCGCGGCCGGCGATTCCCTCCTCGACGCCGATCTGCTGCTGGCCGCGGACCGCGGATGGCGGCCCGGACACGGCGAGCTGGCGGACTCCGGCTGGCACGCCCCCCACGTCACGGCGCTCGACGAGCGGGGAGTCGCCGCGGGCGAGGACATCGTGCGGGCCTTCCTCCGCGGCGCCGTACCTTCGGGCCACGCCGGCTGACACGGACGACGACAGAGAGCGCCACCGCCCGTCCGGGGACGTGAGACCGGAAGAGAGGCACGAGGCGCGAGCGGAGGGAGACGGCGGAAAGCAGTTGCCGAAGGTGAGGGCTCGGTTAGTCTCGCCGGGGCGGCCGGCCGCATCGTCCGGTGATCGGCCGAGACCGCGATCCTTGATCAAGAGGAGAGCCTGTGGCTGAGTCCAAGAGCACGCCGATCACGGCGGAGATGTACGACTACGTCCTCGCCCACAACCCACCCTTGAACGCCGCGCAGCGGGACATCATCGAGCTCACCCGTCAGCAGTTCCCCGACGCGGCGGGGATGCAGTCGGCGGAGGAACAGGGGCCGCTGCTGGCGTTCCTGGTGCGGCTGATCGGGGCACGTCATGTCGTCGAGGTGGGCACGTTCACCGGCTTCTCGGCGCTGTCCATGGCCCAGGCGCTGCCCGCGGACGGCACGCTGATCGCCTGCGACGTGTCCGAGGAATGGACGGCGTACGGCCGGGAGGCGTGGGAGAAGGCCGGTGTCGGCGACCGCGTCGAACTGCGGATCGCGCCCGCGCTGGAGACGCTGCGGGCGATGCCGGCCGAACCGCACATCGACCTTGCCTACCTCGACGCGGACAAGAGCGGCTATATCGCCTACTGGGAAGAGCTGGTGCCCCGGATGCGGCCGGGCGGCCTGATCGTCGCGGACAACGTCCTGTACCGCGGCCAGGTCACCGACCCGGCGGCGACCGGATCGGCCCTCGCGATCAGGGCGTTCAACGACCACGTCGCGGCGGACTCCCGTATGGAGACCGTGATTCTCACCGTGGCGGACGGCGTGACGCTGGCCCGCAAGAGGTAGCGGCCGGGTCGCGCACGGGGGCGGTGGCACGGACCGAGGCCGCCCGGCCGGGCCACGGGCCGTGACGTGCCCACGGGGCCGGGCCGGGACCCGGCCCGGGGACGTGCCCTACCCGCAGCAACCGCCTCCGCAGCAGCCGCCTCCGCCGCCCCCGCCCTTCGGGGCGGGAGCGGTGGCGGAGCCGCCGACGGCGACCGTGGAGAGGAGCTTCACGGTGTCCCCGTGGCCCTCGGGGCACACGGCCGGGGCGGAGGATTCGGCCATCGGCCGGTTCAGCTCGAAGGTGGCGTCGCAGGGGCGGCACCGGTATTCGTAACGAGGCATGGGCACAGATTAGCCGTGGCCCCCGCTCAGCGGACGACGGTGCCGGGCGGCGCGCCCAGCATGCCCAGCTCCGCACGGGTCGGCGCGCCCTCCCAGTCGCCGGGGGACGCGACGGCGAAGGCTCCGGTGGTGACGGCCCGCTCCAGGCAGCCGGCCGGCCCTTCGCCGTCCAGCAGCGCCGACAGGTAGCCCGCCACGAAGGCGTCGCCGGCGCCCACCGCATCCACGGCCCGCACGGCCTTGGCGGGCTGGTGCAAGGAGCCGCCGTGGGTGAAGGCCGTCGCCCCTTCCGCACCGAGTTTGACCACGACCTCGCCGACGCCCAGGTCCAGCAGAAGCCCGGCCTGCGAGGCGAGGGAGGCCCGGGGATCGCTGGCGGGTCCGGTCCGGGCGGCTTCCGAGGGGGCGTCCGGTCCGGCGTCGTCCGGTCCGTCGTCGTCTCCCGGCAGGCACAGCGGGAGTTCGTCATCGGAGGCGATCAGGGCATCCACGAAGGGAATCCATTCGCGGAGGACGGCTGTGGCGTCCTCCGCGGTCCACAGGCGAGCGCGGAAGTTGACGTCGAGGCAGACCAAGGAGCCGTGTTCGCGGGCCAGTTGAAGGGAGCGGAGGGCTGCCGAGCGGGCCGTGGGGCTCAGGGACGGGGTGATGCCCGTCAGGTGCAGGACGCGGGGCGGGGCCGTGCGGAAGGCACGGTCGACGGTTTCTGCGGTGAGCCGCGAGCCGGCCGATCCCGCACGGTAGTAGTGCACCCGGGTGACCTCGGGCAGCCGCGGCTCGAAGAGGAGCAGCCCGGTCGGGGCGCCGGGATCGATCGAGGCGCCGGAGACCTCCACACCCTCGGCGCGCAGCGTTCGCAGCACCAATTGGCCGGCCTCGTCCTCGCCGACCGCGCCCGCCCAGCGGACGTCGTGCCCCAGCCGGGCCAGCCCGATGGCGACATTGCTCTCCGCTCCGGCGACGGAGACCTGCATCGTGCCGCCGAGCTTCAGTGGGCCGCTGCCGCGCAGCGCGACCATGGTCTCGCCGAAGGTGAAGACGTCCGGGCGGCCCGGTTGCCGGGGAGCCCGCGGACGGCCCGGGGTTGTCCCGGGGAGGGGAGCGGCGCCACCGCGCTGCGCTTGCCCGCCTCCGGAAGCCGGCTGTCCCGTCATTGCGCGCACACCGCCCTGAACTCCGCCGCGCGCTTGCGCAGCCCGTCCAGGTCGCCGCCGTCCGCCGCGTCCCCGACCAGCGGCGAGCCGACTCCCACCGCCACCGCCCCCGCGGCGAAGTACGCCTGCGCAGCCGCCGCGTCCACACCGCCGACCGGCACGAACGGCAGCTCGGGGAAGGGAGCGCGCAGCGCCCGCAGATACGCGGGCCCGCCGGCCGACGCCGGGAACAGCTTCAGGGCCGAGACGCCCAGCGCGTCGGCCGCGATCACCTCCGACGGCGTCATCACCCCGGCGAGCGTCGGCAGCCCCTGGCGCACGGACTCCTCCAGGCCGGCGCCGAGGCCGGGCGTGACGATGAGGTTCGCCCCGGCTTCGGCGGCGCGCCGGGCGTCGGACGCGGTCAGGACGGTGCCGGCGCCGAGCCAGGCCGCGTCGCCGAGCTCGGCGCGCGCCCGTCGGATCACGGTGAGGGCGTCCTTTCCGCTGAGCGAGACCTCGATCAGCGGAAGTCCTGCTTCCACCAGCGCCATGACCGTGCGGAAGGACGCCTCCGCATCTCTGCCCCGGATGATGGCGACCAGCCGCTCGGTCCGGAGTGCCGTGCTGAGGTCCATGGCGTTTCCTGCTTTCTCCTGCGCCCCGCCGCGTACGTGCTGCGCGGCCGGGTCGTTCGGGCACGCGGGTGACGCCTTCGATTATTCCGGTCCGGGCGGACGGGCGTGCCGGGTGTGCCGCAGGGGGCGGGCCCGGAGTGGTGGGGGTGACCTGCGGGTTCGGCGGACGGTACCGGGGCGGGTACCAGGGGTTGGTGCGGGGGACGGGGCGGTCCTGGCCCCCGTGCCGGCGCCGGAAGCTCCGTAGGGGCCCCTCACCACTCGGCGAACGCCCCGTCCTCGTGGCGCCAGACGGGATTCCGCCAGGCATGGCCCCGCTCATTGGCCGCCCGCACCGCGGCCTCGTCCACCGCCACGCCGAGCCCTGGCCGGTCGGTCCGCAGCAGTGATCCTCCGTGGAAGCGGAACGGCTCCGGGTCCACCACGTAGTCCAGCAGCTCGGCGCCTTCGTGGTAGTGGATGCCGATGGACTGCTCCTGGATCAGGAAGTTCGGGGTGGTGAAGGCGACTTGGAGGCTGGCGGCGAGTGCGACCGGGCCGAGCGGGCAGTGCGGGGCGAGCTGGGCGCCGTACACCTCCGCGAGGGCGGCGATCCGGCGCAGCTCGGAGATGCCGCCCGCATGCGAGATGTCGGGCTGGAGGATCGCGACGCCGGCCTGGAGGGGAGCCAGGAACTCTCGCCGGGTGAAGAGGCGTTCACCGAGTGCGAGGGGGATGTTGGAGGCGTTGACCAGATCGGGGAGGGCTTGCAGGTGGTCGGAGAGCACCGGTTCCTCGACGAACATCGGCGCAAAGTCGGCCAGCAGGGGGAGGAGCCTGCGGGCGTTGGCGGGCGAGACCCGGCCGTGGAAGTCGAGGCCGAAGTCCCGTTCCTCGCCGAGCACTTCGCGTGCGGTCTCGGCGCGCCGCAGGCACTCCCGTACCTCGGCGCGGGTCGCCACCGGCGTCATCCGGCCGCAGCCGTTCATCTTGACGGCGGTGAAGCCGGCCTCGACCTGTGCGGCGATCGCGTCGCGGACGGCACGGGGCTCGTCGCCGCCGACCCATGCGTAGGCGCGGATCTTCTCGCGGACCGGCCCGCCCAGCAGTTGGTGGACGGGGACGCCGTGCCGCTTCCCCTTGATGTCCCACAGCGCCTGGTCCAGGCCGGCGACGGCGGACGACAGGACGGGACCGCCGCGGTAGAAGCCGCCCTTGGTCATGACCTGCCAGTGGTCCTCGATACGCGCCGGATCCTGGCCCAGCAGGTACTCGGACAGCACCTCCACCGCCGCCCGCACCGGCTCGGCCCGCCCCTCCACCACCGGCTCGCCCCAGCCGACGACGCCCTCATCGGTCTCCACCCGTACGAACATCCAGCGCGGCGGGGCGAGGAACGTCTCGATGCGGCTGATCTTCATGGACCGGTCCGTCCTTTCGGCATACGGCGGTACGGCCGGCCCGTGCGGCGCGCGGCGTCCGGGCCGTGGGCGGGGTTCTGCCCACCCCGGGCGGCGCGGTAACGGGGGAGGTGCCTGCGCCGGTGCTCCGGCTCGTGCCTACGGATGCTCCCGCGCCGAGAGATCGAGCAGTTCGAGCATGGCCACGTAGGCCCCGTCGACGTCCCGGTTCCGCACGGCCTCCACCACGGCGGCATGGGCGGCATGCGGGTGGTGCTCGGACGTGTCGTCCGCGGCCGGCACGGCGCGGTCCCGCTGGACGAGCACCGGCACGATCACCCGGTGCATCTGCGCGTAGAAGCGGTTGTTCGACGCGACCAGCATCGCCGTGTGGAACGACGCGTCGGCGCGCACGAGCAGCTCCGGATTGTGGTCGGTCGCGGCCATCGAACGGAGCGCGTCGTCCAGTACCGCGAGGTCCTCGTCCGTACGGCGCTCCGCGGCGAGCGCGGCCGCCGCGGGCTCGATGGAACGGCGCAGTTCGAGCACGTCGGCGAAGAAGTCGGACGAGACGCCGGCCGCGAGCTTCCAGTGCAGGACGTCCGGATCCAGGAGGTTCCAGTCCTCCCGGGGGCAGACGAAGGTGCCACGCCTCTCGTCGGTATCGAGGAGGCCCTTCGTGGTCAGCACCTTGATCGCCTCGCGCAGCACGGTCTGGGTCACATCCAGCTCCGCCCTCACCTCCGGCATGACGAGGCTGTCGCCCGCACCGTATGTGCCCTTGAGGATCCGCTCGGCGAGCGCTTCGACCGCCGCGTGGTGAAGACCGTGCCCCGTGGGGGAGGAGGCGTTCCCCGGACGGCTCATCGTGTGCTCCCTGCTCTCACCGGTCCGTGTTCCCGGCTGCCTGCGGTCCGTGCCTGTGCCCCGCCGGCCGCTCCCTGGTCCTCGCTCCGCACGGTCCTGCTCCCGGTCTCCGCCGGCCCGTCGTCGGGACGGGGAGCCGCAGACGCCCCCACCCTCCGTCGTCCGTCTCCCCGGCCTCAGCCGTCAGGGCGTACCGAGCACCCCAATCCCACCTCGGTACGCCCTGACGTCTCCCCGCCCCGGCTCAGGGCCGCTTGCCGCCGGTGCCGGTTCCGGTTTCCGTGTGGGTGCCGGAGGCGGTGGTCCCCGTACTCGTGCGGGACCTGCTCCCGCTGGTGCCGGCGCCGAGTGAACCGCGTCCGGCGTGCGAGGCGCCCTGCATCTTGACCCGCGCCGCCTGCCGTGCGGCCGTCATGCCGGAGACGGGACGCAACTGCCCGCGATCGAAGCGTTCCGCTTCCTCCGGGTGCCGGGCGCGCCAGTACGGATTGTCGTGTGGGAGGCCGCCGCTGACCCGCCCGTACATCCCGAAGACCAGCAGCATCAGCCCGACCACGAAGCTGAAGAGGACGTTCTGGAGCTGGAACGCGAGGAAGTTCGCGTCGGTCTGCAGCAGGGCCAGGTTCACAAACCCGCTCAGGAGGAAGAGCACGCCGAACACGATGTTGAGGGTCGAGGCGAGGTTTCCGCCCAGCACCATCCCGGCGACGAGGATCGCGCCGACGACGATCGACAGGACGCTCAGGGAGCCGTTGGTGTTCAGCCCGGCAACGGTGTCGCCGCCGGTGTCGAAGAAGCCGATGTGGTGGGTCAGTCCGAGGACGCCGAACGCGATCAGCACCAGGCCCATCAGCCCCGCACCGATGCGGTAGACCTTGCTGAGCCGGTGGTCCACGGGCAGATGCTCATCGAGCCGGGTGCGGTGGTGCGTCTTCGCCCGATGGAACGGGTTCGAGGGCCCGTGGAGGGTCTGGCCAGTAGCCCCAGTAGCCATCTCCGGCCTCCTTCGCGCAGGTGTGCCGCCTGGGCCGTACTTCTCTCCAGGATCCGACAGCGCGGGACATCACGCCATTGCGCCCGGGCACCGAGCGTGTACGCCGCCGGGGCTGGGGGTCAGCGGCCGGGGATCAGCGGCCGGCGGCCGCTCAGCCGCCACCAGCCCCCGCCCCGCCCCTGGACCCGCGGATCTCCTGCACCACCCGGGCCGCCGTCTGCCGTACCGCCTCGGTCTCCGTCAGGAAGTGCCACCAGTCCGGATGCCGCCCCTCCAGGCCCGCGACCGCACGGTCCAGCCGCGCCACCGCCTCGTCCAGGGGACCGGCATGCCGCGGGTCGGGGGTGCTGCGCCCGGACATCGCCAGCCGCTGCGCGTCCCGGATCGCGAACCGCGTCCGCTCGACCTCCTTCTGCCGGTCGAACGACACCGCGTCGAGCCGCTGCAGCCGGTCGCTCGCCGCCGAGACCGCGTCGTCGGTGCCGTCCAGCAGCGCCCGTACGGTCGCGAGCAGGCTGGTGGCATCGGCCCAGCGCTGCTCGTCACGCGCCTGCTGCGCCTCCCGCAGCTTGACCTCGGCCTGCTGGACGGACCGCGCGGCCTGTTCCGGTACCTGCTGCAGGTCCTGCCAGCACGCCGCGCTGTAGCGCCGCCGCAGCTCGCTGAGGACCGGGTCGACCTTCCCCGCACGCGTCGTGATCGCCTGCGCCCGGGTCCGCAACGACACCAGCCGCTTGTCGATCTCCGCCGCCTTCCCCGGCAGCCGCTCGGCCTCGGCCCGTACGTCCTCGGCCCTGCGCAGCATGTCGTCGGCGCGCTGGATCGTCTCCGGTACGCCGTGCTGCCCGGCGCCCTGATTGAGCTTGGTCAGCTCGGGCCCCAGCGCCGCCAGCCGGCTCGCGAGATCATCGGCCCGCAGGCCCTGCGCACGGACCGTGTCCAGCGCGTTGCTCGCCGCCAGCAGCGCCTGCCGCGCCCGCTCCACGGCCGGGGCCAGCCGCGCCAGCTGCGTCTCGGCGGTCTGCAGCAAGGGCCCGAGCCCTTGCGCGAACCGCTCGAGCTCGCCCCTGACCTGATCGAGCTCCTCCTTGGCCCGCGTCAGATCGGCGCGCGCCCGCGCCACCGCGGCGCCGTCCAGATCGTCACGGTCCAGGTCGTGGGTGTCGACCGCGGTGATGTACCGCTGACTGACCTCGTCGATCCGCCGGCCGAAGCCCTCGTAGTCCTCCGCCGCCTTCCGCGCGGCCGGCGATGGGTCGACCGCGGTGATCGTCTCTATGGAGATCCGCAGGTCACGGTGTGCGGTGTCCAGCTCGTAGAACGCGGCCGCCGCGGCGTCCTTCGCGGCCTGCGCATCGGCGCGCTGACTCTCCCCGCGCCCGAACCAGCGCCGGGTCCCCCCACCCGCGAACGACATCGGCGCCATCGCCACCAACAACGGCAACGGCAGCAACACGAGCCCCACCACATCCCGGAGCGGACCCCCACGGACGCGACGGCGTTCTCGCTGCTCATGCGGCTGCGTCTCTGTCGCCGTCACTTCCCTCTCCCGATCGGATCGCCCCAGGACCGAATGTCATTCTCCCACTCACCGGAAACGAACACACCGGCCGGTAAGTTCGCCCTTCGAGTACTGGTTTGCCGTTCAGCCCTGGAGGCAAGGTAGTCTGTCGGCTCGGCCAGGGCGCATAGCTCAGCGGTAGAGCGCTGCTCTTACAAAGCAGATGTCGGCGGTTCAAATCCGTCTGTGCCCACCCTTCCCGCCAGTGCGAATGGCGGAGAAAGCCCAGGTCAGGGAGTTTCCTGCCTGGGCTTTCCTCTTTCGCTCCCTTTCTGCGTACGGTCTCCAACCTTCTGCGTACGGTCTGAACTCAGGGCGCCGTCTCCCAAATATCTCCCACAGGCGTGCGCGTAAGTGCACGTCAGACGCCTGACGAAAGCGAGCCCCCTCCCGCAAGGGGAGGGGCCCCGAGCGCCGGGCAGCAACGAAGGTGCCGCCTTCGGCCACCGCCCGGCGCGTCTGGTGGGCTACCGCGATGCGGCGCCGCGATCACGGGAACACGCATTCGATTCGGCGTGCAATCGCCCCAGGGGGTGACGCGAGTCCCAAAGATCAAAGAATGTGTCGACTCCACCGGGGATTCGCACAAGAGGTGCTGGCTGAACGCGCCAACGGCTTGGACAGGAAAACGATCTCGCGGATCGAGAACGGACATACGTCCCCCCATCCTCGATCACCTGTTGCTCACCGCCGCCGCGCTCGACGTGCCGTTGTCTGCACTCGTACGGGATTCGTAGCGACGGCCGGACCGGATTGGCGGCAGCAGCGAGACCCCGCCGGGAAGACGGGGCCTCAACTGCAGCCGGCTACCTCCTACTTGCCGTCCTTCGGCGCAGGCTCACGCGGCGCCTCGGGAGGCATCGGGCCGCCGTTGTGCTTCCCGCCGTCGTCCTCGGCGACCGCGGACATGTCCCGCGGGTGCCGGAACGGAACCCCTCGCCATCCCTCAGGGTCGGGTGCGCGCGTCTCGTACGTCTCAACTGCCGTGGCGCTCATCGATCAACCTCCTGTTTCGTGAGGGGCCGCACCGGTCGTACTGTCGGTGTGACCCACAGCCGCCGAGGGGTTCCTCGGCGGGTAGTCACCGCTCCGGCGGGGTGCTGTCCCGGATGTGCCGGAGCGGGGTCGTGGATGCCGGCCGCCGCGGTGTCGTGCGCGGCGGCCGGCGGCCCGCAGTGCCTGCGACGGGGGCGCGCTGACACGGCGGGGGTCTCATGGGCGGATCGTCGGCGGGTCGCCGGGCAGTCGGACCCGGGCCCGACGGGCAAGGACCCGCGCCACAGCGGGAGGTACCGGCAGCGTCGCCCCGGGGGCGCACGGCCCGCAGACCGTTACGACGCGCGCCGGACCGGTCGCCGAATCGATTTCCACATCACGCAGGTCGAGGGTGCTGCCGCAATCGCAGCGGGTCGACACCGTCACCGCGGCCCCCTCGCAATCCCGATGGCCAGTCGGAAGACGAGGGCGCCCAGGCAGGCCAGGTAGACGAACATGCGGCGTTGATCACGCGTCACGCCTGCCTCCCCAACGCGATGGCGCGGGCGGCGTGCTCGTCGCTCTCGCCGAACGTCGTGACGGTCCAGCCGCCAGCCGAGACGATGCGTTGCTGGAGCTGCTGCCGGTGGGTGTCGTCCGTCGCCAGGCGGCCCCAGGAGTGCACCAGGCACAGCACCGGCCTCCGCCCGGCCTCCGCCCGCATCGCCTCGGTCAGGGCGGCCAGCGCCGGGCGGTTTGTGCCGAGCGCATGCGCCCCGAGGTCGAGCCACGGTGGGCGCCTCCGGTCCACGTATACCTGGCAGGCCAGTAGGCGCATGTCCAGGTCACGGCGTGCTTGGCGGCTGGCGCACCGGTCGTAGACGAACGCGAGCGGGGCCTGCGTACCCAGCAACGCGGTCACGATCGGGCCTCCCGCTGCTCCAGCAGCCACAGGCAATTCCGAGCCAGAGCACGGACCTGCTGGTGAGCGGACACCAGCCCGGCACCCAGACCGACGGCGGTCTGGTAGCGGATCGCCGTCAGACTGGACTGCTCCCGCGGGCCGAGCGGATGCTCGGCTACCGCGGCGTACAGGTCCGCGATGATGAGGAGCAGTTCCTGTTCCAACGCCACCAGGTCGTCGTACGGCGGGGTGGGCCCGGACGCAGTGCCCGCTCGACCGTCTCAGTGGCCGTTTCGGCGGCGATCGGCGCCAGGCGCGGGGGCGTGTCGACACCTCCCGGGCCTGACGGCGTGCACTCTGCTCGCATTTTGTGCCCCGTTCCGTCGGTCCTCAGGTACAGGACCACGGTGCCGGGCTGCCGTACGCACAATGCTCACAGATCTGTGAGCGCCAACAGCGCTCCGTGACACCTACATGCCGACCCAGGCCGCCATGTGCCCGAGAGTGTCCGGCGTACGGCGAGCCAGGTGCACCAGCCCGCTGATGGTCTCCCGGGCACCTGGGTGATAACGGGTCTGCTCCGGGGCGGACTTCCGCGCCGCAACCAGACTGGCCAGCGCGGCGTTGGCGTGCCCCGTCTCCATCTCTGAGCGTGCTCGATCGATCAGATAGCGCGCCCGTCGAGACGTTGCAAGGCCGGCCGGAAGGCGGATCTCCCGTGCCTGGCCGAGCGCGTCGTCGTACAGGCGCATCTCGACGGCAGCTGACATCTGGTGCAACTGGACGTTGGCCGGCCCGAAGCTGAGCCAGTGCACATCGCTGGCGTCGCCGGTCTGGGCAGCGCACTCGCCAGCCTGGTCCAGATGCGCGTCCACGGCACCCCGGCCCCGGGCGCCAGCACGGGCCGCGATGACGCTCGCCCCGAGGTGCAACTGCCCTTGCACGGCGATCGACTCGCGCGTTTCGATGTCATCGACCAGGCTGTGGCCGGCGCGGATGAGGCGCTGACCGATCGAGTATTCGCCCTCGCGGAAATAGACGAGCGCCCGGCGGCCGAAGCGCCCGGGAGCTCGAACCGGAAGCCGTAGTCCGCCAACTCGACGCCTTCGAGAGCGATGCGGCGGGCCGTGGCATCACGCACACCACGTTCTCCCGGCTCGTGGCGGCGTTCGGCCTCGGGGGTGAGCAGCGCGAGAACCTCAGGTCGCTCCTGATCCGCAGTCGGCCGGAGCAGCGCCGGGCTTTCCCGCTGTGGCGCATCCCCTCCGGACCGTGAGAGCCGGTCAGGTGCGCGATGCCCGGCTGGTGCGCGGCGGCCGTCCGCGCGGCCCGGCCGGCCGGCCCGATCCACCCCCAACGGCCGCGCCGCGCCGCCTCGGGCCTGCTTCCGGGGCGCCCCTACACCTCCGTTTCCGCGAGTACTTGGACCAGGTGGTCGGCGAAGGCGCTGACCACGGCGGGGAGTTGACGGCCCGCCATCGCTTGGATCTGGATGGTGCGCAGGTGCATTTCCGGGTTGAGGATGCTGATGGCTTTCAGGCCTTCGATGCGCAGGCGTTCGTGCACGCTGATGTGGCCTATGAGCGAGACGGCATTTGTCTCCTTGACGAAGGTCGACAATGCGCTGGAGCTGGAGCTGACCAGCAGCGGTTCGAAGGCAATTCCCTCGATGGAGCAGCACAGGTCGAAGAGGCGTCTGTTCGTCGTGCCTTCTTCGGTGAGTGCGACCGGGTAGGGGAGGAGGTCGCGGAGCTGGATTTCGTCTCGCCGGGCCAGTGGGTGGTCGGATCTGACCATGGCCTGGATCGGAGCCCGCTGGGCGTGCACGACGCGGACATCGGGAGCGGGGGCGAGACTGAAGGTCACCGCCAGGTCGACCGAGCCGTCCTGCACCATTTGTGTGGCCGACGACGGTGATACCACGGGAAGTTGAAAGGTGGTGCCGGGGTGTTCCTTGCGGAAGCCGGCCATGGCGTGCGGGAGGAATTCCTGCGCGGCGCCCTGTGAACTGGCCACCCGGACGACGCTTCCCAGCCGGCCGCGGCCGCGGATGTCCGCGAGCACCTGATCGGTTTCCAATGCGGCGCGGCGCGCATAGGCGGCGAGCCGGGCACCGGCCTCGCTCGGCACCATTCCGCGGGGGCGCCGCTCGAAGAGCGGTACGCCGATTTCCTGCTCCAGTTTGCCGATCTGCCGGCTGATGGCGGAGCCCGCGACCAGAAGCCGTCTGGACGCCTCATTGACCGAGCCGGTGCGAACCACCTCGAGGAAGTATTCAAGAGCCGGACTGTTCAGCATGGCTCCAGCCTAAGGAGCCATTGCATTTCGGGCAACGGTTTGTTCTATAAATTGCGATTGTGCGAATGGTCGGGATATGCCTACCTTCTCCCTATGCCCTGCGGGCTCACCCGGCCGGGTAGACCGCGTGACCGAGCGGCACCCCCTACGGCAATCTCGTCAGCGATCGCCCAGGCCTCTTTGGCCACTCCGGTGTGTATTTCCCCGCAGGCGCCCTAGGCAGGGCAGACGCCCTAGGCAGGGGAGAACGATGAATGCGACAGCCCCCAGCGAATTCACCGGCTCGTACGCGATGCCGTACAGGGACGCGGACTTCCACTGTCCGCTGCCGCACATCCCAGAGGCCGTCGGCTTGGTGCGCCGGCGGGCACACGCGATCCTGACCGGCTGGAATCTGCCGCCCGACACCGTTGAGGATGCGGTCCTGGTGATCTCCGAAATGGTCACCAATACGGTCACTCATGCCCTCCCTCCGGCTCTGCTGCAGCTGTCCACAACGGGCGTCGAAGCGCCCCGTGCCCTGCATATCGAGGTCACCGACGCGGGGCCCGCTGCGGGTACCCGGCGAGCTGACGACGGCGGGCAGGCCGAGGAGCACGGCCGGGGGAGCGGCATCGTCACGGCCCTGTCCGTCCGGCACGGCATCCGGGCGCACCGCGGCTGGATCACGCGGTGGGCGGACCTCCGTGCGGCATGAGCGGGTGGCGGTGCAGCGTTGCCGAATAGGCAATCAGGTGTTCTAGAAGTTGCGATTGTGTGAACGTTCCGGCGGCCCTAACGTCGTCGCTCAGCGAGTTCACGAGTCCCCTTCTTCCGCTGCGGACTCACCCGTCGGCGGTTCCACCCTGCTCCACCCTGCGCGACAGTTCGCCTGCTCGATTCGAGGGAGTGACACTCATGACGACCGCCAGAGAGACAGGCCAGATGATTGCCGAGAAGCCCGACCGGAAAAGCCACGCCAGGCGTGCCGTGGTCGCGGCCACGGCGGGAAACGCGCTCGAGTGGTTCGACCTGACCACATACGGGTTCTTCGCGGTCTCGATCTCCAAAGCATTCTTTCCGGCGGGCGACCCGACGGTTTCCCTGATGCTCGCCTTCGGCACGTTCGGGGTGTCGTATCTGGTCAGGCCGTTGGGAGCGGTCGTCCTGGGGACTTTCGCGGATCGTACCGGCCGCAAGGCCGCACTGCTGATCACCATCCGGCTCATGATGGTCGGCACGCTGCTGATCGCGGTGATGCCCACCTACAATTCCATCGGCGTGGCCGCACCGGTCCTGATTCTGCTGGCCCGTTTGTTGCAGGGATTCTCGGCGGGCGGTGAGTTCGGCAGTGCGACGGCATTCCTGGCCGAACAGGAACCCGACCGGCGTGGTTTCATGGCGAGTTGGCAGTTTGCCTCTCAGGGCCTGGCGACGCTGCTCGCCGCGACATTCGGCACCGTACTGAGCCTGACGCTGTCCGGAGCGCAGCTGGATTCCTGGGGCTGGCGCATTCCCTTCTTCGTCGGCCTGCTGATCGGACCGGTCGGATATGTCATCCGCCGCCAGGTGCCGGAGACCCCTGAATTCGTCGAGGCAACCGGAACGGGAGACGTTGCGACGACCCCGATCAGGCAAGTCATCCGCGAACAGAAGCTGCGGGTGCTCCTCATGGTCGGCGCACTGGTGATGTCCACCGCGGTGACCTACGTGATCGTCTATATGCCGACCTATGCCCAGGAGGTGCTCGGACTGCCGCCCTCCGCCGGGTTCATCGGGGCGGCGGTGTCCGGTGTGGCGCTCACGGCGGTGACGCCCCTGGTCGGGCACCTCTCGGACCGGGTCGGCCGCATCAAGATCATGCTCATTGCCGGAATCGCCATGGTGCTCAGCATCTACCCGCTGTTCCTGCTGCTGTCGGGCAGCCCGTCGTTGCTGGTCATGAGCGTGGTGATGCTGGTCCTCGGCGTCTTGAAGGCCTGTTACTTCGGTGCGCTGCCCGCGTTGATGTCCGAGTCCTTCCCGACCGCGACACGCAGCACCGGCCTGTCGCTGAGCTACAACATCGGCGTGATGTCCTTCGGCGGCTTCGCCCCCGTGATCATCACCTGGATGATCGCCACGACCGGCAGCCACCTCGCGCCGGGCTTCTACATCATGGCGGCCGGCGCCCTGAGCATCGCCGCCCTGCTGGCGAGCCGACGCTTCCTCGGCCTGCGCTGACGAAATCGCCGGCGTACCGCTGAGGAATCGCTGATGTACCGCGCACGTCCCGCACGTCCCGCACGCGGTGTCCCCCCCGGCACCTGATGCCCCCCCCGGCACCT
>Ga0207426_1001919_pt1 | contig 15001 bp, 14 predicted proteins | sample AraplaMF_Cvi_mMS_FD_184265 | JGI IMG/M metagenome (GOLD analysis project Ga0207426, IMG submission 184265) | Arabidopsis root microbial communities from the University of North Carolina, USA - plate scrape MF_Cvi_mMS (SPAdes) (version 2) | ecosystem: Host-associated > Plants > Roots > Endosphere...
GACGATCACCCCGGTCTGCGCGCCGTCGATGGTGCAGTTGGCGAGGGTGCCGCCGCTGCCGTGGTCGCGGAACCACGCACCGGTCGCCGCCTCCCGGATACGGCAGTCGTCGAGCTGTACGGTCGCCCCGTCGCTGACCGACACCGCGGTGTTGCGGACCTGCGCGATGTCGCAGTCCACGACATCGGCGCGGGAGCCCCGGTCCAGCACGAACAGGGCGTCCGGCACATCGTGCACCCGTGTCGAGTCCAGCAGGGCGGTGGCGCCGTCGCTGACCCATACCGCCGGATAGTCGCCCGTACTGTCGTGGATCTCGCACTGGTTGGCGTCCACCCGGGTGCCCGGGTCCCAGACGGACAGGCCGTTGCGTCCGAAGTGCCGCACCGTGCTGCGGGTCAGCGTCAGCACCGAACGCGACCGCAGGTCGACCGCGTTCTCCGGGATGTCGTGGATGTCGCAGTCGGCGAGGGTGAGCACCGCGTCGGTGTCGAGGGTGACGCCGTCGGCGGAGGTGCGGTGCACCGTGCAGTCGGTGAGGTGGCCGGTGGCCCGCGCGGCCACCTGGATCCCCGCGCCCTTGATCTCGTACAGCTCGCAGCCCACCGCCTCGACCGCGCTGCCCTCGCCGTTGACCGACAGGCCGGCGCCCGAGGCGTGGTGGATCCGGCAGTTCTCCAACCGGGGGTGGGCCCCGCCGCGCACCGCCACTCCGGTCTGCCCGGCGGCCATCACCTCGCACTCCTCGAAGACGCCGCCCGCGCCGTCCAGGACGCTGATGCCCACCCCGCCCGCGTTGTCGACCGTGCAGCGCCGCACCGTCGGGCGGGCGCCGCCGCGCACCTCGATGCCGGACGCGGAGCGGGTCACCACCCGCAGGCCGGACAGCTCCGGGGCGCCGTCCTCCACCAGCAGCGCCGGCGAGGCCGAGTCCGTCGCCTCCAGGTGCAGATCGTGGACGCTGGCCGAGGCGCGGACGGTCAGTGCGACACCGTCGGCCGGGGCGATCCGCACCGAACCGCGCGCACCGTCCGGGCCGCGCAGCGTCACCGCGCGCACCAGCACCAGGTTCTCGCGGTAGGTGCCGGCCGGCACGGTCAGCACATCACCGTCCCCCGCGGCTTCCAGGGCGGCGGCGAGCGAGCTGTACTCCCCTGTGCGGCGCCGCCAACGCGACGTTCCGGAGTGCGTCACCTGGACCGAGCCCTGTGCCATGGCGCTGTCGTGTCCCCACTTCGTGCGGCTGTCGTCGGCCCGGCACCATCCGTCCGCGGATGTCCGCATTCCGGTCTGCGAGGCCCCAGCCGAGAGGCTGGCGCCACCACCGTAGCGCGCCCGGCGGGCGGCAGTTGACACGGTCGGCCACCCGGAAAGGCGGCCTCTCAACTCCCCGCGCCGGCCCGGCCCCAGTCCTGCCCGGCGCGCTCCCACGCCTCGTCCCAGCGGCGGAAGCGACGCACCATCAGCAGCCAGACGATCAGCCGCCGGGCGCCCTCGACCATCATGCCGACCCCGGCCGCGGTGCCCAGACCGGCCAGCACCGCGTGCGTGCCCGCCGTGCCGGCGTCCATCGGCCGCGGCACCACCCGGCCCCGGCCGTCCGTCCAGATCCGGAACCGCTCACCGGTCTCCACGGGACGCGGCGCGGCGAGCTGCCCCATGTGCGCAGTGCCGTCCCGGCCCGTCCAGCGGGCGACGACCCGGCGATGCGCATCGCGCTGCGAGGACGTCTCGGGATCGGGGTCGAGGGGGGTCCGGGAGACCAGCCGGTCGACCGTCACCCACTCCAGCTGACGCTGCTGGTGCTGTATCCGTACGGTCTCCAGCAGCGCACCATGAGTCGCCCGCCCGGCGAGCCAGCCGGCGGAGGTCGCCCCGAAGACGACCAGGAGGGCGGCGGCGAGCGCCACCCAGGCCTCGATCCGGTCGGTCCGGCGCCGCAGCGGATTGCGCCGCCAGCGCCACACACCTCTCATCGCTCGCATCCTGCCCCCTCTCCGTGTCCGTGGATACCTCATCAGGGGTGGTCCACGCGAGACTTCCGCGAAGAGAGAGCAACTTCTCCCGGTACAAAGAGCGACAACCGGACGTATGGCGCGTGAAGCGGGACCCGCGCGCCGGAGCGCGCGGCCCGAACGGCGCCGCGCTCAGCGCAGCCGCACCGCCAGCGTCACCACGGCACCCGGTCCCCCCGGCCCCGGAGCCCCAGCGGCCACCGTGAAACGGTCCGCCACCAGCCGCGCCAGCCACAGTCCGCGCCCCTTCGGCGCGCCGTCCAGGCCCGGCAGCAGCTCCGGGATCACCTCCTCGCTGAAGCCGGGGCCCGCGTCGCTGATCCGGCACTCCAGTTCGTCGCCCACCCGCCGCAGCACCAGCCGCCCCGCACCGCCCGCATGCTCCACGGCGTTCCCCGCGATCTCGTCCACCGCCAGGACGAACTCGCCGCGCCGCGGCTCGCCCAGCCCCTCCCGGGCCGCGCACTCCTCGACCAGCAGCCGCACCTGCGGCAGCAGCCGGGCGGTGAAGCGCCGCTGCAGCAGCCGCCGGCCGGACTCCTCGGCCGGCACCCCGGCCGGATCGGGGCTCACCACGCCCGCACCACCTCCGTCAGCGCCAGCCGCGGCACCGTCCCCGCGCCCAGCCGCTGCAGCAGCCGGCGCTGCCCCGCCGCGCAGCGCACCTCGACCAGATCGTGGCCCGCGGCACCCATGGCCAGCCGGAGCAGGCCGACGGCGCAGCCCACCGACAGGAAGTGCAGCCGGGTCAGATCGACGGTGAGCCGCCGGGCCGGTGCCGTCTGCGCCAGCGCGAGCTCCAGCGACCGGCCGAACGCGGTCCGGTGCGCGGCGTCCGCCTCGCCGACGAAGCACAGCGCGCCGTCCGGGGCGCGCAACGACCGCAGGCTGCCGAGGCGTTCCAGGAGGGAGCGCGGATGCGCCCGCTCCATGGCGGCGAGCACCGCGCGGTCGAACCGGCGGCGGTCGTAGGCGCAGAGCTCCGTGTAGGGCCGGCCGGTGAAGAGCGCCTGCGCACCGGTCTCGCGGCACGCCATCACCTCGACGTCCGCGCCGAGCGCGCGCACCCAACCCATGTCGATGTACGCCCGCAGGCCCGCATAGCCCTCGGCCGTCGCCCGGTCCGTCTCCGCGTACAGCCGGCCCATCTGGCGCGCCGCGGTGAACTCCGTGTCCGGCCGGATCACCTCGCGCATGCAGCTCACCACCAACTGGCCGCGCCCGCGCGCCGGGACCGTGCTGCGGCCGGGGAAGTCGAGCCTGGCCAGCACCTCGTCCTCGGGCACCCCGGGGCAGGGCAGCACCAGGACCTTCTCGCCGCGGGCCAGCCCGAGCCGGACGAACGCCGTGACGGCCTCCCAGCGCACCTCGTCGTCGCCGTAGCTCACGAAGGCGTGGTCCCCGGGCCGCAGATGCTGGACGGGAAGGAGGCGGTCGCCCCCGGTGTCCCTCGCAGACATCGGCACCCAGTTCTCCGTCTCCGTCGGGCTGCGCCGCCGGCGGCGCCGGGCGCTCCCGCCGGCAGGTGGTCACCGGCCGCGGCGGTCCGCAGTCGCCAGTCGCCAGTCGCCGCACGCCCGCGCGACCCCGGCGAACGGCCACGGCGGCCCGTCGGGCGCGTGCCGTGCCGGCCGGTCAGCCGAGTATCTCGAACGGGTCGCCGATTCGGATCGTGCCCACCCCGCGGGGGATCAGATTCTGGCCGAAGACCAGCCGGTCACCGAAGCGGCGGTGCCGGGCGAGGGTGCGCAGCGGCTCCTTGCCGCGTTCGGCGGTGAGCTGGTCGGTGGTGGTGACCACACAGCGCGAGCTGGGCTTGGCCACCTCGAACTCCACCTCGCCGATGCGGATCCGCCGCCACTCGTCCTCCGCCCAGGGGGCGGTGCCGTCCACCACCACATTGGGCCGGAAACGGTTCATGGGCAGCGGGCCCTCGTCGGCGTGGTCGCCCTGCGCGATGAGGGAGTTGAGGGCGTCCAGCGACGAGGTGGTCGTCAGCAGCAGCGGGAAGCCGTCGGCGAAGCTGACCGTGTCACCGGGCGTGCAGTGGTCCGGGTCGACGGGGCGGCGCTTCTCCGGGGCGTCGAGGTGCACCAGCCGGCACTCGACGCCCAGATAGCCGCCGAACCACTCGGCCGCCACCGGGTCCGCGGGCACGGCCTCGACCTCGTCGTTCCAGATCCGGACCGGGACCGTCTCCCCGGAGGCGGGCACCTCGACCGTCAGCGGTTCCCTTCCGGGCGCGGTGCACCGCAGGCCGCCGCCGGCCTGCTCCTCGGCGTGCGCCAACGCGAGGGTCCGCTGCTGCCGTTGGGTGATCTGCCTGCCCTCGGCGTCCACCAGCAGCCAGCGTCGGTCCCCGGCGAGCCCCCACGGCTCCACGACCGCCTCGCCGGGACCGGACCCCGCAATGGATTTGACCGGGTAGAGATGGATCGACCGGAGGGCAGGCTTGAGCATGCCCTCCATCCTGCCAGCCGCCTCGGACGGTTGGCCGAGCGGCCGGGTCAGTACCCCCGCGGATACTGCCGGCCGTAGGGGTCGTCGTACGGCGACGCCTGCCGGGGCGCCACCGGGGCGGCCGGCCGCATCGCCTCGTACCCCGTGCCCATGGGCGGACGCGGGGGCTGCTGCTGTTGCGGGGACTGGTAGCCGCGGCCGCCCGCCTGCTGCGGGATGTACGGCGCCGGAGCCTGCTGCAGCGGGGCGACCGGCTGTGCGGCCGCTCCCGGATAGCCCTGGCCGGGCGACGGGTAGGAGGGCGCGGCAGGGAGTGCCGGCAGCGCCGAGGGAAGCGCCGGCAAATAGGACGAACCCGTCTCGTACGGGGAGGGGTTCACCCGGATCGGGGCGATCTGCGGCGTACCCCGTTCGGCGACGAGGCTGTCGTAGATCGGGGTGTCCGGGAAGGAGGGCGAAGCGTAGTAGCCGCCGTAGGTAGAGCGGGGGGAGGTCATGCCTCATAAGTTAAGCCCACGATGTGCCGATTGGGGAGCCTGAAAAGAGGGTTGTTTTGCGTGTTGGGAGTGGGCGTGGAGCGCCAATGCGAGCGAACTTGTGGAAATCGGTCGCGATCGCCCGTAGGGATCGTGTAAAGACGCCGCTTCTCGCAGGTGAACAAGGTGCGTTCGGAACGGTTCGGGCCAAGTAGGTTGGGAGTGCCACCGGCCAGGGGGCACGGCGGACGAGAGGAAGGCGCGGCGATGTCGATGCTCAAGGGCAGCAATGTCCCGGTACCGGCCCCAAAGGTCCGGGTGGAGCTGGGCTGGCAGGCGGCCCCGGGGACACCGGACGTGGACGCCTCCGCCCTGCTGCTGGTGTCCGGAAGGGTCCGCGACGACGGGGACTTCGTCTTCTACAACCAGGCCGCGCACGCCTCGGGCGCCGTACGTCACGAGGGCAAGCGGTCCGCCGGCGGCGCCGTGACCGACACCCTCACCGTCGCCCTGGCCGCCGTCGAGCCCGCCGTCGACACGGTGGTGCTGGCCGCCTCCGCCGACGGCGGCACCTTCGGGAGCGTGCCCGGGCTGCACATCCGGGTACGGGACGCGGCGAGCGGCGCGGAGCTGGCCCGCTTCGACAGCCGGGACGCCGGCAGCGAGACCGCCTTCGTGCTCGGCGAGCTCTACCGCCGGCAGGGCGCCTGGAAGTTCCGCGCGGTGGGGCAGGGCTACGACACCGGGCTCGCCGGACTGGCCACCGACTTCGGCATCAGCGTCGAGGATCCGGCACCGCCGCAGCCCGCCACGCCCGCCCCGGCCCCCGCGCCGCCCGCCCCCGTCGTGCCCGCCCCGCCGCCTCCGGCGCCCGCCCCGCCGATGGCCCCGCCCCCCATGGCCCCCGCGCCGCCGCCGACGGGACAGCCCGCCGCCTCCGTTCCGGCTCCGTCCGGGCAGCCCGCGCCCGCACCCCAGGCCCCTCCCGTTCGTCTGACGAAAGTCACCCTCACGAAGGACGCCCCCGCCGTCTCCCTGACCAAGCAGGGCGGCACCTCCGGGGCGATGCGGGTGAACCTCAACTGGAGCGGCGGTCCGACGGGCAAGCGGCTCGGCAAGAAACTCGGCCGCAAGGCGATGCAGGCCATGGGCGCCCGCGGGTCGCTGCTGCCCCCGTCCGGCGAGCTCGACCTCGACCTGTGCGCGCTGTACGAGCTCACCGACGGCGCAGCCGGGGTGGTCCACCCGCTCGGCAGCAACTTCGGTGCCCTGCACGCCCCGCCGTTCATCCAGCTCGACGGCGACGACCGCACGGGTGCCGTCGCGGCCGGCGAGAACATGACCATCAACCTCGACCACCAGGCACGCATCAAGCGCATCCTGATCTTCGTCACGGTCTACGCCGGCGCCCGCAGCTTCGAGGGCCTGAGCGCGACGGTCACCCTCCAGCCCCAGCACGGTGCCCCCGTCGACTTCTCGCTCGACGCCTGCACGGTGCCCTCCAACGTCTGCGCGCTCGCCCTGATCACCAACACCGGCGGCGAACTCGTCGTCCAGCGCGAGGCCCGCTACCTCGTGCCCGAGCCCGGCGTCAGCCCCCAGCGCACCGTCGACCACGCCTACGGCTGGGGCCTGGACTGGTCACCGGCCCGCAAATGACGGCGGCACCGGGGGCGCCGCTCAGGGCGCCGGATACGTCCGCCCCTTCCAGGCCGCACCGCGCCCCCGGTAGTGCTGCACCGCCGAGTCCACCGTCATCAGCAGATACAGCAGCGCGGTGAACGGCAGCAGCGGTGCCCACCACGGCCTTTGCCCGTAGTAGCGCAGCATCGGCAGATACGTCCCGCACATCACCGCCCAGGCCGCCCCGCCGAGCACGGCGACGGTCGTACGGCCGGCGGCCAGCCCGGCCACCAGCACGACGGGCGGGGCCAGATACACCAGCGCGAGACCGAGGACCGTGCCGAGCAGCAGCAGCGGCTGGTGCCGCAGTTGGGCATAGGCGCTGCGCGAGACCATCCGCCACAGCTCGGCCGGCCGCGGATACGGCCGCACGCTTTCCACCCGGTCCGCGAGCCCCAGCCAGATACGCCCGCCCGTCGCCCGCCGCCCCGAGCCGAATCGCCGCGCGATGCCCCCGTCCGGCCGGGAACGCTTCACCGCACGGGCCAGCGTCACATCGTCGATCACCGCATGCCGGATCGCCTCCGGAATGCCCGCCCGCTCCGCGGCCTCCCGCCGCAGCAGTACGCAGCCGCCGGCCGCCGCCGCGGTCCGCGCTCCGGGCCGGTTGACCCACCGGAACGGATACAGCTGCCCGAAGAAGTACACGAACGCCGGCACGATCAGCCGCTCCCAGAACGTCACCACCCGCAGCCGCGCCATCTGCGACACCAGGTCCAGGCCGGCCGACCGGGCCGCGGCCACCAACTCCCGCAGGCTGTCCGGGGCGTGGGCGATGTCCGCGTCGGTCAGCAGCAGGTACTCCGGAGCGGTCCGCTCCCGCGCCAGCGCGATGCCGTGCCGCAGGGCCCACAGCTTCCCCGTCCACCCCGGCTCGGGCTCGCCCGGCGAGGACACCGTCAGCGGCAGCCCCCCGCGCGCGGCCGCCAGCTCCCGGGCCAGCGCGCCCGTCCCGTCCGTACTGCCGTCGTCGACGAGGAACACCTCCGCCCGGCCCGGGTACTTCTGCCCGAGCAGCGACGGCAGGCTCTCGGGCAGCACCGCGGCCTCGTCCCGCGCCGGGACCACCACCGCGACCGACGGCCAGCGCTCCGGGTCCCGGCGCTCCGGCAGCCGTACGTCCGTCCGCCAGAAGAAGCCCTGCCCCAGCAGCAGCCACACCCAGGCCAGCAGCGACCCGGCACCGATCCACTCCATCGCGCTCACGGCCGCAGTCTGCCGCACCACCACCGGCCCGCACCGGCGATCGACACGGTGTCCCGGTGCGGGACGGAGCCCAGCGGCACCCGCCCGCCGTCCGCCGCACCCGCAGGCCCGCCCCGCCGCCGTGCCCGGTATGACAAGCCGTACGTGCGACTGAGTAAAGTGTCCGGGTGAAGATCGCGCTGATGGACTCCGGGACCGGGCTGCTCGCGGCGGCCGCCGCCATGCGGCGACTGCGGCCGGACGCCGATCTGGTCCTCTCCTCCGATCCCGACGGCATGCCCTGGGGCCCCCGCACCCCCGAGGACGTCACCGCACACGCACTGGCGGTGGCCCGCTCCGCGGCCGCACACCGCCCCGACGCCCTGATCGTCGCCTGCAACACCGCGTCCGTGCACGCACTGCCGGCGCTCCGTGCCGCACTCGAACCCCAGGTCCCGGTCATCGGCACCGTCCCGGCCATCAAGCCCGCGGCGGCCGGCGGCGGCCCGGTCGCCATCTGGGCCACCCCCGCCACCACCGGCAGCCCCTACCAGCGGGACCTGATCGAGCGGTTCGGGCAGGGCGTGGAGGTCACCGGGGTGCCCTGCCCCGGGCTCGCCGACGCGGTCCAGGCCGCCGACGAGGCCGCGATCGACGACGCCATCGCGGCCGCGGCGGCGCGCACCCCGCGGGGCCTGCGCAGCGTCGTCCTGGGCTGCACCCACTACGAACTGGTCGCCGAACGCATCCGCGCCGCCCTCCAGCAGCCCGGTGCCCCCGCCCTCGTCCTGCACGGCTCCGCCGAGGCGGTCGCCGCCCAGGCGCTGCGCCGCATCGGTGCCGAACCGGCGCCGGCGGCCGCCCCGACCGGTGCCCTCAGCGTGATCCTCAGCGGGCGCCCCGCCGGACTGCCGGCCGCGGCGCTCACCTTCGCCGAGGGCCGGCTGCTCGCCGAGAGTCGTACGGACCTCGCACCGGGCGCCCCGGCCGGGGGCTCCGCCCGGGCCGACGGGGTCGCCGCGGCCGTCCGCCGCTGACGTCAGCCATGACGTCGGCGGTCCCGCGCTGCGGGCCGTGAACGACCGGCCGATGCCCTGCCGCAGCGTGCAAAGACGCGTACGCTGCGTCTCATGAGGGACCACCCCCACGAGGGGGCAGCAGCCCCCGACGACCCTGGTACGACCGATGGCGCCGACAGCGGAGCGCGCCCCACCGGCGGCTCCCATGCGGAGATCCCCGAGGTCTGGCACGGCAGTGCCACCAACCGCATCCAGTGGCTGCTGGCCGCGATCGGTGCGGGCTGTCTCGCGCTGGGCATCGAACTCGCCGTCGAGAGCAACTGGACCGCGGGCCTGGCGCCCCTGGTGATGTCGGTGGTCGGCTGTGTCGCCGTCGGCCTGCTGGTGCTCTTCGGCACGCTCGCCTACGTCCATGTCGCGGTACGCATCGACAAGGACTGCCTGGAGGTGCGGTGCGGCCATATAGGAGTGCCCCGCCGCCGCATCCCCCTCGACACCGTCGTCGGCGCCGATTTCACCCCCCAGGTCACCCCGCGCCACTGGGGCGGCTGGGGCTACCGCTGGCGCCCCGAGCAGGGCACGGCCGTGGTCGTGCGCCGCGGGGAGGGCGTGGTGGTGCGGCTCGGCGACGGGCGCGACTTCACCGTCACCGTCGACGACGCGGAGGGCGCCGTCCGTGCGATCCGCGGCCGGCTGCGGCCGCGCAAGGGGACCCCGGCGGGCGCCTGAGCGCCGAGCGGGGCGGAGGCCCGCCCAGGGGCCGGGGCCCGGCGGGGACGTCCCGTAGGGTCGGAGCATGGCAACCCCCGAATTCATCCGTCACCTCCGGACCTCCATCGGCCGGCAGCTGCTCTGGCTGCCCGGGGTGAGCGCGGTGGTCTTCGACGACCAGGGGCGGGTCCTGCTGGGCAAGCGGGCCGACACGGGTGGCTGGTCGGTGATCGGTGGTATTCCCGAGCCCGGTGAACAGCCCGCCGAGACCGCGATCCGCGAGGTATACGAGGAGACCGCGGTGCGGGTCGTCGCCGAGGGCGTCGTCCTCGTCGAGACCATGCCGCCCACGCACTACCCCAATGGCGACGTCTGCCAGTTCATGGACGTGACGCTGCGCTGCCGGGCGGTCGGCGGCGAGGCGAGGGTCAACGACGACGAGTCGTTGGAGGTGGGCTGGTTCGACGTGGACGCCCTGCCGGAGCTGGAGGAGTACGCGCTGACCCGCATCAAGCGGGCGCAGGAGGCCGGGCCGACGTGGTTCCACAAGATGGGGGAGGAGCCGGAGGGGCAGCAGCCCTGAGGCGTCGTTCCCGGGCGGGCGCCCGCACTCCGGCGGCTACAGCTCTTCCGTCGACGGCTCGTCCATCGGGCCGGAGGGCGCGCCGGGCAGCGTGGGCAGCTGGGATCCGTCCGGTCCGCCGGGTTCCCCGGACGGCTGGTCGGTCGGCTCCTCGGTGTGCATCTCCCGCTTGTCCTTGCGGCAGGTCGTGATCCAGGTGCCGGTGGGCCCGCTCTCGTACTGGCAGAACCAGCCCCGCACGGCCAGGGTGCCCCGGTCGTCCCGGCCCTCGTGCGGGACCCGCAGGAAGAACTCGGACATCACCTGGCGCGCCTCGCCGCAGTCCACCGTGCCGCCGGCAGCCGGGTCCGCGTAGAGGGTGACGTCACCCGCCTTGCCCAGTGCGTCGCGCAGATCGCCGCAGTCCATCGGTTGTCCGGGGACGGTGGGGGACGCGGAGCCGGGATCCTCGCGAAGGGTCTCGTCCGGGCCCGGCGCGGTGCCCGCGGCGGACGACGCCGCGGCCGTCGGGTCCCGGCCGCCGTCGGTTTCCCCGCAGCCCGCCGCGGCCAGGGCGAGCAGCGCCGTCGGCACGGCGATGAGCCTGTGCATGTCGGTCTCTCCCTCGGGGCGGCGGTGCGCGGACGGGGCGGCGGTGCGCGGACAGCACGCTGCGTCGTACGACGCTAGGGGCCCGACGGGGGCGCGGCGATCCGGGACGGCCGGTCGGGTGAAGCGGGCGGGCGGCCGGGAGCGGCGGTGCGGCGGCCGGGCGCGGGCGCGGGCGCGGGCACCACATCTGACGTGGGCCGCCGCCACCTGCGGGCCGCGAACTGTGGCGCCGGGCCACATCGGTGACGGACCCGGCCGCTGCCTAGGGTGCGGGCATGACCGTGATCGGCACCCCAGGCCCGGTATCCCTCGACCTCGACGGCCGCACCGCGCTCGTCACCGGAGCGGCCAGTGGCATCGGACGCGCCTGCGCGCTGCGACTGGCGGCGGCCGGCGCCACGGTGCGCGCGGTCGACCGGGACGCCGACGGGCTGGCCGCCCTCGTGGCGGATCACCCGAACGGCGGCCGCGGCGGCATCGAACCGCGGGCGCTGGACCTCACCGATCTCGACGCCGCGGAACGGGCCGCGGCCGGCACCGACCTGCTCGTCAACAACGCCGGCCTCCAGCTCGTACGCCCCCTCGAGGAGTTCCCGCCCGACGTCTTCCACCAGGTGCTGACCGTCATGCTGGAGGCGCCCTTCCGGCTGCTGCGGGGCGCGCTGCCCCACATGTACGCGCAGGGCTGGGGCCGCGTCGTCAACATCTCGTCCGTGCACGGCCTGCGGGCCTCGCCCTTCAAGTCCGCGTACGTCGCGGCCAAGCACGGCCTGGAGGGGCTGTCGAAGACCGCCGCCCTGGAGGGCGCCCGGCACGGCGTCACCAGCAATTGCGTCAACCCCGGCTATGTCCGCACCCCGCTCGTCGAACGGCAGCTCGCCGACCAGGCAGCCGCGCACGGCATCCCCGAGGAACGCGTCCTGACCGACCTCCTGCTCGCCGACTCCGCCCTCAAGCGGCTGCTCGAACCGGAGGAGGTCGCCGAGGCCGTCGCCTACCTCTGCACTCCGCAGGCGTCCTTCATGACCGGTGCCTCGCTGGTGCTGGACGGGGGCTGGACCGCGCATTGAGCGGCCCCGGTCCGGTACCCGGCCGCGGAGGCTGGCGCACCGTGACGACCCGGAGGTATCCCTGTGACCATGTCCTGCGATCAGCCGGTGCCCGAGCCGGACCCCGAGCCCGTGGCGGCGCCTTCGCCGGCGCCCGGCCCCGCGGCCGCCCGCCCGCCGGCGCCCGTTCCCCACGCCCGGGCCCGCGCGTTCGACGACGACCCGGCCGAGACCGCCTTCCTCGCGCTGCTGACCGCCGGCGCCCCCGCCGAGGACTACGAGCGTCCGGTGCTCCGCGCCCGTGCCGACGGCGCGTCCGCCGCCCGGCTCGCCGCACTGGAGCGGGCCAAGCTCCTCGCGCTGCGGGTCCGTGCCGAGCTGGAGGGCCGCCGGCGGCGCGAGGCCGAACTGTCCGCGCTGCACGCCACCGCCCACGACCTCGCCGGGCTGCGCGACCCCGACGCGGTGCTGCGGGCGATCGTGCGCCGGGCCCGTTCCCTCCTGGGCACCGAGGTCGCCTACCTCACCCTCCACGACCCCGCCGCCGGCGACACCTTCATGCGGGTCACCGACGGCTCGGTCTCCGCGCGGTTCCAGCAGCTGCGGCTCGGCATGGGCGAGGGCCTGGGCGGGCTGGTCGCACAGACCGCCCGCCCCTACGTCACCGACAGCTACTTCCACGACGAGCGGTTCCGGCACACCCGCAGCATCGACTCGGGCGTCCACGACGAGGGCCTGGTGGCGATCCTCGGGGTGCCGCTGATGCTCGGCAGCGGCGTGATCGGCGTGCTCTTCGCCGCCGACCGCCGCGAGCGGGTCTTCGAACACGGCGAGATAGCCCTGCTCGCCGCCCACGCGGCGCACGCCGCCGTCGCGATCGACACCGCCCGCCTCCTCGCCGAGACCCGCAAGACCCTCACCGAACTGGAGGCCGCGAACGAGATCATCCGCGACCGCAGCGCGGCCGTCGAGCGCGCCTCGGACATCCACGACCGGCTGACCGAACTGGTGCTGCGCGGCGGCGGGGTCCTCGACGTGGCCGACGCGCTGGCGGAAGTCCTGCACGGCGAGGTCGAGTTCACCGAGCCCGGCGGGGCCCCGGCCGCGGCGCTGGACCGCTCCCGCGCCGACGGCCACGCCGTACGGGAGGGCGACCAGTGGGTCGCCGCGGTCGGGGCGGGCGGCGAGGTGCTGGGCGCGCTCGTCCTGCGCGGCCACCCGGCCCTCGACCCGGTCGACCAGCGCACCCTGGAGCGGGCCGCCATGGTCACCTCGCTGCTGCTGCTCGCCCGGCGGACCGCCGGGGAGGCCGAACAGCGGGTGCGCGGCGAGCTGTTGGACGACCTGCTGAACGCCGCCGACCGCGATCCCCGCCTGCTCGGCGAACGCGCGGCCCGGGTCGGCGCCGACCTCGACGCCCCGCATGTCGTCCTGGCGGCCCGGACCGACCAGGCACCGCCGGCCGCCGATGCCGCCTCCCACCCCGATGGCGCCGACCGCCGCCGCCTGTGGTCGGCGGCCTCCCACCTCGCCGCCACCCGCCATGGCCTGGCCGCCGTACGCGACGGCGGCGCCGTCCTGCTGCTGCCGCTCGGCCCCGACGACGACCCGGCACACACCGCCCGGGAGATCGCCGCCCGGCTCGGTGCCGCGCTGCACCAGCCGGTCACGGTCGGCGCCTCCGCCCCGCTCCCGGCCCCCGCCGCCCGCCCCGCCGCGGTCGCCGACGCCTACGCGGAGGCCCGGCGCTGCGGGGAGGCGCTGCGCGTACTGGGCCGGGCGGGCCAGGGCGCGGCCGCCGCCGACTTCGGCTTCCTCGGTCTGCTGCTCGCCGACACCCGCGACGTGGACGGCTTCGTCCACCGCACGCTCGGCGCGGTCGCCGACTACGACGCCCGGCGCGGGACGGAGCTGCTGCGCACCCTCGGCGCCTACTTCGCCTGCGGCATGAGCCCGGCCCGTACCAAGGACGCCCTGCACGTCCATGTGAACACCGTCGCCCAGCGCCTGGAGCGGGTGAGCCGGCTGCTGGGCCCCGACTGGCAGAGCCCGGCGCGTGCCCTGGAGATCCAGCTGGCGCTGCGGCTGCACCAGCTGTCCTCCGCCGTGGCACGCGATACCGGCAGGTAGCCGGCGACGCTGCCGGGCCCCCGGCACCCGAACCGGCCGGTACCGGTAGCCGCCTCCGGGTGCGGGCCGCCGCGACCTGCGGCAACGTGGTGGCGAAGCTTTCCCCTCCCACCGCACAAGAGGAGTTCGTCATGGGTGACAAAGGCGCCATGGACAAGATGAAGGGCAAGGCCAAGCAGAAGGCCGGCAAGGCCATGGGCGACGAGCGTCTGAAGAGCGAAGGCCGCACCGACGAGGCCAAGGGCAAGGCCAAGGGCGCGATGGGCAACGCCAAGGAGAACATCCAGGGGATGAAGGACTCCCTGAAGAGCAAGAACTCCTGACGCCCGGCGGGGGCGTGGCGGACCTGCTGCCCCGTCTCCCGGAGCGTCCCCGGCCCGCCACGCCCCCGCCGAACATCAGGTTCCCCGGCCCTTCGGCCGGACCCCTCAGGACGGTACGGCCGACGAGGTTCCGCCCTCCGCCGCTTCCGGGCCCGCCGCCCGGAACGCGTCGGCCGTCGCCGTGCCGTCCACCGCGGCGAGATCCCGGCTACGGGTCTCCCGCGCCACGCCCACCGCGAGCAGCGTCAGCAGCGCGGCCGCGATGACGTACAGGGCGATCGGCGCCGGACTGTCGAAGTCCGCGAGCAGCGCCGTCGCGACCAGCGGGGCGGGCGCTCCGGCCACGACCGAGGAGAACTGGGCACCGATCGAGGCGCCCGAGTACCGCATCCGGGTCGCGAACATCTCCGCGAAGAAGGCCGCTTGCGGCGCATACATCGCACCGTGGAAGACCAGCCCGACGCTCACCGCGAGCAGCAGCAGCCCGAACTGGCGCGAGTCCACCAGCGCGAAGAACGGGAACGCCCAGACCGCGACGCCCACGGCGCCCAGCAGATAGACCGGCCGGCGCCCGATCCGGTCCGAGAGCGCGCCCCAGGCGGGGATGACCGCGAAGTGCAGCGCCGAAGCGATCAGGACGGCATTGAGGGCGGTCTGCTGCGACAGCCGCGTGTGCGAGGTGGCGTAGACGAGCACGAACGCCGTGATCACGTAGTACGAGATGTTCTCGGCCATCCGCGCGCCCATCGCGATCAGCACATCCCGCCAGTGGTGCCTGA
>Ga0207426_1001924_pt1 | contig 14969 bp, 8 predicted proteins | sample AraplaMF_Cvi_mMS_FD_184265 | JGI IMG/M metagenome (GOLD analysis project Ga0207426, IMG submission 184265) | Arabidopsis root microbial communities from the University of North Carolina, USA - plate scrape MF_Cvi_mMS (SPAdes) (version 2) | ecosystem: Host-associated > Plants > Roots > Endosphere ...
AGAACTGGGCCAGCCGGAAGACCACGAATTCGGCGGGCTTGACCGGCGCGATGCCGATCTCGCACACGACCCGGCCCAGGTCGACGGACTCGACGGGGTTGGTCTCCGCGTCACACTTCACATAGAACGCGTCCTCGGGGCGCTGCCCGAACAGGGCGCCCGAACGCCACTCATTCACCAGGAACGCCGAGATGTTGCGCCGGATACGGGCCCACAGCGCCGCGTCGTTCGGCTCGAACACCACCCACTGGGTGCCGATGAGAATCGACTCCTCCAGGTAGTTGAAGTAGCGCCGCACGTTCAGGTAGCGCCAGGCCGGGTCGGAGGCCATGGTCCGCGCGCCCCACACCCGGATGCCGCGGCCGGGGAAGGCCCGGATGCAGTTCACACCGACCGGGTTGAGCAGATCCTGCTCACCGCGGGTGATCTGGAGCTCCAGGTCGACGGCCCCGCGGACGATCTCGTTGGCAGGGGCCTTGTGGACGCCGCGCTCGGAGTCGTTACGGGCCCACACACCGGCCATGTGGCCGGACGGCGGGATGATGCGGGTCTGGCCGTTGGCCGGGTCGAAGGCCTTGATCCACGGGTAGTAGAGCGCGGCGTAGCGGGAGTCGTAGCCCGCGACCTCCTGGCGCCACTTACGGATGTCGCGGGCGTTGAGCGCCGGCGGCGGGTCCAGGATCGCCATCCGGTCGCCCATCAGCTCGCAGTGCGCGACCAGGCCCAGCTGGACGGCCTTGACCTGCTCCAGGTCGATAAGACCCTGCTGGTAGGCGGCCATCAGGTCGGGGACGGCGACCATGTTGACCTCGTCGAGCGCCTCCAGGCCGCCGAAGCCGGTGCGGTCGGCGGAGTCGCCGATGAACTGGCCGGAGGCGAGTCGCTCGACCGCGCCGTTCCCGGTGGGGGCGGGGGCGGCGGGTGCCGGGGTGGGCGGGGCCAGCGTGACCTGCTGGGCGTCCGGCTTCGTCAGCTGCCCGGCCGGGACGGCCTCTTCGATGACGATCGTCTTGGAGCGCTGCTTCACCTGCGCGACGACGTAGTTCCGCGCGCTCTTCTTCGCGCTGACGTCGAAGCTCTCGACGGCCTTGTCCCCGTCCTTGACGACCAGCTTGAACCGGTCGGCGCTGCCCTCGCCCTCGACGTCCTGCACCTCGACGGTGAGCGCCCCGCCGTTGGCCGAACCGGCCGCGATCGCCGAGACCTTGAAGGCCCCGAGCGCGCTCGGCTCACCGGCGGTCAGCGCCCTGGGCGCCTCCGGGGCCGCGGCGGCCTGCTGCGCTCCGTCGTCGGTCCCGCCGACCCGTACGACATACGCGGCGGTGCCGCCGTTGTTGAAGAATCCGTAGACGGAGTGCGCGAGGTAGTACCCGTCCGTGAACTCCCCGAAGGCGGCCACGTACTGGGACCAGTTCGTCACCAGGGTCGGCTCATTGAGCGGACCGGTGGGAGCTAGGCCGACAAAGGCCGCCACCGATGTCCCGACCCCTTCAATGGGCCGCGATCCGCTGGCGACTTCCTCGACATAGACGCCGGGGGACAGGTAGCTGGGCATGTTCTGTTACTCCCTGGATAGGCGAACCGGCCGGTTCGATTGCTTTTCGTGCGGTGTGCTGACGCTGAAGGAATGGCGAGCGATGAGGGTCAGGGCATCGCGTATTCGAAGGTGGCGGAGAAGGAGCTCATCGAGGTGGCTGCGATCTTGTCGCACCCCTTGTAGAACTCTTCCGCATCGTTCGGATCGAAGTCGTTGGCGGAGACCAGCTGGGCGAGTGCCTGGTATTCGTTGATCGCCCGCTTCTTGAAGTCTCCGTCCTCCTGGTCCACGTCCGCATCACGGTGGAACTGCGAGTCCTTGGAGCCACCGGTGGCGGAGTTCCCCTTGGCCTTGGCGAAGATGGCGTACCGGTTGAGGGCCTCGTGCAGCGTGCCGACCTCGCCGGTGACGACCTGGTTGAAGGCGGCGATCGCCACGGTCGGGTTGGCGGCGGCCCGGCGGAATTCGGCGCCCTGAATGATGGCGACCACCTTCGTGCAGTATTTGCGGCCGTCCTCGCTCATGCCCTCGAAGTCATATTCCGGCTCGGTCAGGGCCCGGATGAAATGCTTGGCGAGTTCCTTGTCGGACAGGCCGCTGCTGTTCGCGGCGCGTGCGAAGAGTGCGTCGTACTCGCCCTCCTGGGGGCCGCCCAGGACGAAGTTTCCGGTATGGCCGATGGAGTAGGCGTTTCCGGTCGGCTTGTGTTTGAACGGGTTCACCATCTTCTGGCGATTGCGGAACCCGTCGAGGTCCTGTTCCGTCCCGCGCAGCGAAAGCCGCCGGCGGACCTCGGCGAGGCGATGGATCTGCTCGGTCTCGGAGATCTTCGCTGCCGCGTGCTCCGGATTCGACGCACCGGTCTTGATGGCGGTGGGAACCACCGGCGGAAGGTGGGCCGCCGCTGCCGCGCGGACCCGCTTCTCGGCGAAGTCCAGCAGATCCTCGTACGAGCCGTACCGCCCGAGGTCCTGCTCCTCGCCCGCCATCTTGACGAGTTCGTTCCGGACCTGGGTCTTGAAGTCGTCGTCCCACCGGGCATGGCGTGCCTTGCCCTTGGCGATCAGCGATTCGACGGGAAGGACATCGTCAGCGGTCTTGACGGTCTTGTTCGCGATCTTGAACGTCCGCTGTACGGGTTGCTGTCCGCCCGTCGTGCCGTGGCCCGGCGCGGGGGCGGGGTCGGCCGTCCGCTGCACCTCTGTCGACAGCACCCGGCTCGCGTTGGACTCCGCTTCCTTCTCGAACCGGTCGGAGGGGTCGCTCACCTTCGTGCCGTCACCGCGGTCGGTGCCCGCGACCGGGCCGTTGCGCTGCTGGATGACGTGCGTCAGTTCGTGCGCGAGCATGTGGCGGCCGGACGCGGAGGACGTGTTGTAGCGGCCGCGCTGGAAGACGATGTGCGAACCGGAGGTGTACGCGTGCGCCTGGACGGCCTCGGCCGACTCATGGGCGGAGGTGTCGGTGTGCACCCGCACGTCGGAGAAGTCCGCGCCCAGGCGGGTCTCCATGTCGGTGCGGACCGGCTCGTCGAGGGGGCGGCCCGGTGCGCGCAGGACATCGTGGACGGCCGAGCGCTGCACGGCGGGGGGTGCGCCGTGTCCGCAGCCCGGGCCGTGTCGGTGCTGCTCCTGGCCGGCCAGGGCGGCGGTGAACGCCGCGTTGCCCACGGCCCGTTGGAGGGCGGCGGCCGCCTCCGGGGTGAGCCGCTCCGCCTCGCCGGCCGCTGTCTGACGGGCCGCGTCGGAAGCCGGGGAGGGCGTCGTACGGGCGGGGTGCGCCGCCCCCGGCCGTTCGCTCCCCGAGCCCGGCTGCCGATCCTGTGCCCGCACGTCGTTCCTCCCCCATACCCTGCCGGCCACTGCTGGCCGTCTTTGCGCCCTACGCTTTCAACCCTGGCCGACGGGCGGCCCCGGCTGTAGAGACGAACGGGCGCCTTCGGGGGCAGAGCGCACTGCCCGTTCGGTCATGTGGGCGGCGCCGTCCGTGCTGCGTACGCCAGGTTCTGGCCGCGGATGGCGGTGTCGAAGGACTGGTCGGTCCCGGCCCGCCCGTACAGCGCGAAGTAGCCCAGGGACTTGCCGTGCTGAACCACGCTGGTGCGGTCGGCGGCGGCCTCGTACGTCAGGGTGTCGGAGCCGTCGCGCAGGATGACGGCGGCGAAGTGATTCGCCCAGCCGTCCGGGGCCGCTCCGGTCAGATCGACGTAGTGGTTCTCACCGACGGCGGGGGCGTCCCGCCGCACGCTGAGCCCGCCGTCCGCCGGCCTGCCGATGAGCTGGGCAGCGGCTGCCTGGCAGTCGTTCGGGAGCGTGATGAGCAGCTCGTGCACCTGGGCCTCCTGGTTCTCGACGGCGGGGAGCCCGGCGAGGAAGTCGGAGGTCAGGCCGGGCATGAGGACGGCGAGGTCGGTCAGCCCGTCCCGGCCCGTGCGCTCCGGGTAGGGGAAGTGCGCGGCGACCCAGCCGCCGCCCATCGTGGCCACCGCCAGCTTCATGGCCTCGGCCCGCAGACCGTCGACGGTGGTGCTGCGCGGTTCGGTCCGCGCCTGGCGGGCCGTCACGATGCGCTGGGTGAGGGCGACGAGCTGCCGGAGTTCCGGGGGGTCGGCCAGGGACCGCAGGTAGGCCGCACGCTTGTCGTCGCGCTGGGCCCCGGTGTCCCCGCGTACCGGCTCGTGACCGGCCCCCTCCGGATTGCGGCCGGCGGCCCGTACGGCGGCCTCCGCCCTGGCTGCGTCCTTGTACACGGGCAGCACCCGGTACAGAGTGCGCTCACCGACCTGCACCGCCGCCCCGCGCTCCAGGGTGATCGGCACCCGGTCCTGGGAGTCGAGGCTGTGCGCGGCGGCGGCGATCATGTCTGCGTCGGCGTACGCCTCCTGCCGCCCCCGGAGGGCGATACCGCCCTGCGAGGAGACCTTGTCGAAGCCGTGCGCGGCCTCTCCCTCCGCGTACCGCTGCACCTGCTGTGGCTCTCTCGCCGGTTCCGGCGCCAGCGCGCGGGCGATCGCCGCGTTGCCCGCGGTCCGTTGGAGGGTGCGCAGCGCATCCGGCCCATGGGTGGACAGGGCCGATGCGGGGGTGCGGGGGCGCTCGGGTCCGCGGGTAGCGGTGCGTGGCGCCGATTCCCCTCCCGTGGCCCGCCGTTCGTGTGCGTGCACGAGGGCTCCGTTCTGGCGGCCGGTGATTCTTTGGTCCGGGGCACTTCCTGAGTGGCTCCGTGGCCTGACCCAGGTGGCCCCCGCCGATTTTCGGCCGCAGCGCTGATCACCTCCAGAGGCGGAAGGGGAGCCGAACGGGCAGCGCGATTGCCCTGCCGGACACCGATGTGCACGGGAAACGCTGGTGAGCGGCGGCGAGGAGCTCTGGCGGCCGGAGAAAAAGGGACGAAGGGGCGTTGGGTCAATATCAGACGTTTTCTTGGAATCAGTGTTCGCATGCTGGGCTACGTTTGGTACGGCCGGTGCATCAGTGCTGGTCCAAAGGGGTGGCGTGGCAGGTCGACAGGGGCAGGGGAGCGAGCCGGAGGTGCACAGCGACGCGAATGAGCCGTTGGGCGCGGAGCGGGCGGGCAGCCCGGACCGGGCCGGACGGCTGCGGTTTCAGGTGCTCGGCCCGGTGCGGGCCTGGCGCGGAGACCGCCCGCTGCCGCTCGGCCCGCCCCAGCAGCGCGCCGTACTGGCGATGCTGCTGCTGCACGCCGGCCGGCCGGTCTCCGTACCGCAGTTGGTGGACGCGCTGTGGGACGAGCGGCCGCCGCCGCGCGCGGTGGGCACCGTGCGGACGTATATCTCCCGGCTGCGCGGCCTGTTGGAGCCGGAACGGGCGCCCCGGCAGCACGCACAGCTGCTGCTGTCGTCGGGCGGCGGCTACGCAATACGGCTCCCCGGCGAGGCGCTGGACGCGGCCGGCTTCGAGGAGCGGCTGGCCACGGCCCGCCGGTTGCGGCGCGCGGGCGACACCGCGGGCGCGTACGAGCAGCTGAGGGGTGCGCTGGCGCTCCCGGAGGGGGTGGCGCTGGCCGGACTGCCCGGACCGTACGCCCAGCGGCAGCGCGACCGGCTCACCGAACTGTGCGTCACCGCTCAGGAGGAACTCTTCGACTGCGGGCTGGAGTTGGGAGGCCAGTCCGGTCCGCCGGGCGACTCGATCGCCGGACTGCGGGCCTTCGCCGCCGAGCATCCACTACGGGAACGCACCCAGGCCCTGCTGATGCTGGCCCTGCACCGCGCGGGCCGCCGGGCGGAGGCCCTCGGGGTCTACGCGGCCACCCGTCGCACCCTTGACGCGGAACTCGGCACGGGGCCGGGGGCCGAACTCCGGGCGCTGCACGGCGAGTTGCGGGAGGGGGGCGGGAGCTACGGGCGTGCCGGGCCTGGGACCGGTCGTCCGGGCACCGGGCCCGGGGCCCGTCGGGGGACCGGTCCGGGGGCCGGGCGTGCTTCCGGCCCCACCCCGAACGCCCCGCAGATCGCCCCCCAGATCGTCCCGCCGTCACCCGTACCGGCTCAGCTCCCGCCCGACATCGCCGATTTCACGGGACGTACGGAGGCCGTCGCCGACCTGGCCTCGGCGCTGCGCGGAGCGGCCCGTGGGCGGGCGCCGGTGGTGGCCACGCTCAGTGGGCTCGGCGGGGTCGGCAAGACAGCGCTGGCGCTGCATGTGGCGCATTCCGTACGGGCCTGCTTCCCCGACGGGCAGCTGTATGTGGACCTGCAGGGCACCGGCCGGGCTCCGGCCGACAGCGGCGCCGTGCTGACGCACTTCCTGCGCGCACTCGGCGTCGCGGCGAGCGCCGTACCGGACGGGCTGGAGCAGAAGTCCGCCCTGTACCGCTCGCTGATCGCCGACCGCCGGGTCCTCGTACTCCTCGACAACGCCCGCGACAGCGCACAGGTGCGGCCGCTGCTGCCCGGGGCGCCGGGGTGCGCGGTGCTGGTCACCGGCCGTACGCGGACGCTGGCGCTGCCCGGCGCGGGCCGGGTCGACGTGGAGGTGCTGGACGAAGCGGAGGCGCTGGCGCTGCTCGGCGCGATCGTGGGGGCGGAGCGGGCGGCCGCCGAGCCGGAAGCCGCCCGCGAACTGGTCGCCGTCTGCGGCGGGTTGCCGCTCGCCGTACGCATCGCCGCCGCCCGCCTGGCGTCCCGGCCGGGCTGGGCACTGGCCGACCTCGTGGCCCGGCTGAGCGAGCGGCGGCGGCTGGACGAGCTGAGGGTGGGCGACCTGGGAGTGGAAGCGACCTTCCGGGCCGGCTACGAGGCACTCGGCCCCGGCCTCGCCCACGCCTTCCGGGCCCTCGCCCTGGGCATCCTGCCGACGTTCTGCCGTGCCGCCGCGGCCGCGCTGCTGGACACCACCGACGACGCGGCGGAGGCGGCGGTCGAGGCGCTGGTCGATGCCGGGCTGGTGGAGGCGCACGGCGAGGACCGCTACCGCTATCACGACCTGGTCGGACTGTTCGCCCGGCGGCTCGGCGAGCACCATGAGAGCCCTGCCGAGCGGGCGGCGGCGCAGCTCCGCTGCTTCGACCATGTGCGGGCCACCGTCCTGACCGCGGCGCGGCTGATCAGGCCACCCGGCGCCCCGCCGGATCTGCCGCGTCGCCCGGACCGCCACGGCCGTGCGCTCGCCGATGCCGACGCCGCCCGCGAGTGGCTGCACACCGCGCACCCGCGGCTGTACGCGGCCGTCGAGCGGGTCCTGGACGCGACCCCCGGCCTGCTGCTGGGCCCCGCCGTGGACCTCCTCACCGCATGGTCGTATGCGCTCAGGACCACGTCGCGCCACCGCGAGCTCGAACCGCTCATCCGCCGCGCCGTGGACAGCGCCCGGCGGCACGGCGACGACAGGGCCGCGGCACGTGCCCGGCGCCTGCTCAGGGCCCCGCGGCCCGGCACCGGGACGTACGGCATCGGGGCGCACGGCACCGGGACGTACGGCCGGCCGGTGCGCGCGCTCCCCGAGAGCCTGCGGCCGGCCCCTGAGCCCCTGCTCGGCGCCAAGGACGCACACGAACTTGCCCTCGTGCTCGCGGCGGGCCGGGAGCGCACCGGACCTCCGTGCCGGCCGGCGGTCCCTCATCGGCAGGCACAGCGGCGGTGCCGTCGTGCGCAGCACCCGTGCCGGGAGGCGCTGACCTGGGCCCGGCGCGATTGCGGTGACCGGGGCGGGGGCGGCCGAGCGGGGTCCGCCCGCGACCGGGCGGTGCCGGGCCCCGGCGACTCCGACCGGGGCCCACCCCGCCCCGCTCCCGGCGCGAGCGGGGCCGGCACGGCGCTGCGCGGCCGAGGTGGCGAACGGCGTCGGGCTACCGGACCTCCCATGGGCGGTCGGCGGGGCACGTGGCGGTGCAAGGAGCCGTAAGGACATCCGAATCTGCCCCCGGCTCTGCCCTTCCGCACGCTGACCCGGACCCGGCGCAGCCGGTTGACTGCACTGGTGAGTATGTGGACTTCACTGGAACCGGCTTCGACCACCGTCGACCCCGGGTCCGTCGCGAGGGTAAGGCTGCGGGTACGCAACACGGGCGACACCGTGGAGGAGTACCGGCTGCGGCCCGCCGGCGACGCAGCGGGCTGGACACGGGTGGAGCCGGATGTGCTGCGGCTGTACCCCGGCGCCGAGGGCACGGCGCAGGTCGAGTTCGCGCCTCCGCGTACGCCGGACGCCGTGGCGGGGCCGACGCCGTTCGGCATCCGCGTCGAGCCGACGGAGCACCCGGAGATCCGTGATGTCGTCGAGGGACAGGTCACGGTGGGGCCGTTCTCCGAACTCCGCTGCGAACTGGTGCCGTTGACCGTACGCGGCCGGTGGCGCGCCAAGGCGTCGGTCGCCGTCGACAACCTCGGCAACCAGCCGCTGACGGTGTCCCTGTCCGGCCGCGAGAACGGTGATGCCCTCACCGTCGAACCCGAGCCGACCTCGGTCCAGGTCGCGCCGGGCCGGGCGGCCTTCACCCGGCTCAACATCCGGCCGGGAACGGTGAGTTGGGTCGGCGGGGTCAACAAGCACCCGTTCACCGTCTCCGTACAGCGCGCGGGAGTCCCGGAGCCGACCGAGCTGCACGGCAGCTACCTCCAGCCGTCCGTGCTGCCGCGCTGGGCGATGGCGCTGCTGTCGCTGCTGCTGGTGGCGGTGATCGCGTTCGTGGCCCTGTGGATCCGGTCGGTGCCCAAGCTGACGTCGAGCGCGCGGGAGAAGGCCGGCGCGACCCACAAGATCCCGCCGAAGGAGGACAAGCCGTCCGCGCCGGCGCCGTCCAAGCCGCCGGAGGAGAAGCCCGAGGAGAAGCCGCCGGAGGAGAAGCCCGAGGAGCCCGCCGGAGGCGAGGAGCCGAAGGACGAGGGACCGGCGCAGCAGACCATCCGGTCCGGCGGCGACGCCGGCTGGTACCTCCAGGCCAACGGGGGCAGCCAGGTCGACGGCACCCAGATCGGCCAGAGCCCCCAGTGGACGGCTGACCAGTTCGGCCGCAACCAGTGGTGGATCATTCACCACTACCCCGAGGACAACTCCGTCGCCCTGGAGTCGGCCAGCGCCCCGGGCAGCATCGCCCAGCTGAAGCCGAACACCAACCAGGTCGAGCTCTGGGCGGCCGACCAGGAGCAGCTGAAGTCGGGCCAGCTGCCGCCCCACCAGAAGTGGCGGCTGACGGACACGGACGACGGCCACACCCGTATCGTCAATGTGAACAACGGGGAATGCCTGACCGATCTTCAGAACGACAAGGGCTCGCTGTCCTGGAAGTGCGCCGACGGGCCCAACGAGCGGCAGGACTGGACGCTCGGCGAAGGGCCGTGACACCGGCCGGGGCCGGCCGGAACAGCGTCCGGCCGGCCCCCGCGACATCCCCGGAGGGTCAGTCCCACAACGGCGAAGCGTCCGGCACCAGCCGCCCCATCTTGCGGTACTCGCGCCGGGCCCCGGCCCGGATGTCCTCGGCCGACACCGCCTCGCCGCGCCCCGCCGCGAGATAGCCCGCGGTCACCGCCGCCGACCGGATCGCCCCGCCGGACAGCTCGTACTCCTTGGCGCAGACATCGAGAGTCAGGTCGTCCGCGCACGGGGTGGCGGCCAGGCAGGAACGCCACAGCGCGATCCGCTGCTCGGCGTCCGGGAACGGGAAGTCGACCACCAGATCCAGCCGCCGGGTGAACGCCTCGTCGATGTTGGCCCGCAGATTGGTGGTCAGGACGGCGATCCCGTCGAACGCCTCCAGCCGCTGGAGGAGATACGCGCTCTCCAGATTCGCGTACCGGTCGTGTGAGCTCTTGACCTCCGAGCGCTTGCCGAAGACGGCGTCCGCCTCGTCGAAGAGCAGCACGGCGTCCGTGCGGTCGGCCTCGGAGAAGATCCGCTCCAGATTCTTCTCGGTCTCCCCGATGTACTTGTCCACCACCGCGGACAGCTCCACCACATAGAGATCCAGGCCCAGTTCACCCGCCACGACCTCCGCGGAGAGCGTCTTTCCGGTCCCGGATTCCCCGGCGAACAGCGCCACCACGCCTCTGCCGCGCCCGCCGCCGGTGCGCAGCCGCCACTCGCCCAGCACCTTCTCCCGGTGCCGTGCCCGCTGCACCAGTTCGTGCAGCAGCGTCAGCGGTTCGGGCGGCAGAACGAGCCCGTCGAAGCCGACGGCGGGCCGGATGCGCCGGGCGTGCCGGTCCAGCAGCGGTGCGGACTGCTGACGCGCGCTGTGCTGGACATGGGCGGCGGTCACCGGCGTCCCGTCGAAGGCGGCGAGAGCGGTGGCCGCACGGGCCGCCCGGCGGATCTGCGCGGCGCCCAGCCGGTACGGCGCCACGGCCGCCGCCAGGTCGAAGCCGTCGTCGACGGCGCCGAGTTCGGTGCTCCAGACCTCACCCGCCGCCGCCCCGGCATCCGGCGCGTCCAGTGCGAACAGCCCGGAATCCGGGGCCCAGCCCGGGTCGTACGGCTCGCTCCCGAAGAAGATCACCGGCACGTCCCGGCCCGCCAGCGCCCGGACGAGCCCGTCCGGCTGCTCCGGCAGCGGCCCCACGACGACCGCGGCCCGCCGCAGCCGTGCCTCCCGCAGCAGCGCGCCCGCAAGGCCTGCCCCGTCACCGCGCGGGCCGTCCGGCCGATAGCGCAGCACCGGCAGACCGGCGCGCCGCAGCCCGTCGGTCACCGGTGCGGCGGCGGTACCGGGCCGGCGCTCCCGCAGATGTACGGCGAGCGGCCGCTCGCCGGCGAGTACGGCGAGCCGCCCGGCGAACGTCTCGTCCTCGGTCCGGGCATCGCTTCCCCTACGGTCGGCGGCCGACTGCTCCACCGTCAGCAACTCCACGTCACCGGCGCCGAGTTCCGGATCGAGTCCGTCGTCCCCCAGCAGATGGGCCACCACCCGCTCCGGCACCCGCAGCGCCCGTCCCGGCAGCGGCCGGTCCTCGTCCTCGATGACGAGCAGTCCACCGGACAGCAGCGGCGCGGCGGGGTGGAAACGGGCGCGGGCCGCGGGCTCGTACGGGCCGGTGCCCGCCAGGTCCAGCGCCAGTGCGACGGTGGCGCGGCGACGCCCGACATCGTCGTTGAGGTACCCGTACAGCGGCTCGAAGCCCCGGTCGACATCGGGCGCGAGCGCGGCCAGGAGGATGTGCAGGTCGAGGGCCGACAGCCCGAACCGTGCGGCGAGCGCGACCGATCGGTCCGAGGACCGCGAGGGGTCCGTGGCCTCGTCGGCCGGCTCGTCCGTAGACGCCTGACCCGCCGCAAGCCTCTCGCCTATGTACGGCTCGGCCTCCCTGGGCGCCTGCGTGGCCAGCCGGCGGGCCGTCTCCGGGGTCACATACAGGCCGCGCAGCGGGTCCGCAGCCGTGGGATCGTCGGCGCTGCGCCGCTCGACCAGCCCGGCGACCCGCTCCCGCAGGCCCGCCAGCCGGGTCAGCAGGGCGCCGCCGGGGGTCTCGCTCGCCGTCGTCGCCGTCACCCTTCCTCCTCGCTGTCCGTCGCGGGCGGCGAGGCGTCCGGAGCGGACCGCAGCATCCGGGGCTGTGAGTCGCCGGGGACGCCGTCGATGCCGCGGATGACCGTGACCGCGCCCTCCGTGACCGGCGGCGCCACGTCGTACGACGGCGAGACCGGGACGGGCACGGTGACCACCACGTCCAGGGACGGCTTGAGTTCGCCGCCGAGCGCCGACCAGATATCGGCGATCGAGCGGGACTCGGGCGGCGGCACCGCGACGGTGAGCGGAATGCTCACCTCCAGCCCGCGGAGCGCGTCCGGCAGCGCGGCCGGCGGCAGGATCTCGTGCGAGAGCAGACAGCCCAGCGCGGCGGACAGCAGCCGGTGTTCGTCCTCCGGGCGGGTGGTCCACGCCGTGACCAGGTAGGACAGCCGGAACCAGCGGGGCGGCTGCCGTCGGCGCACGACCACCCCGCGGGCGTCCCGTTCTGCGATCGCCCCGCGCTCGCGGCGGGCGACGTCCTCGCGGATGTCGTAGAGATACGCGTTGAGCGTGGGGGCGTTGCGCCGCGCCGCCCAGTCGCGGGTCGGCGCCTCGAACGCGACGTCCCCGGTGCCCTCCGGCAGTACCCCGCCGCGCAGCACCCGCCGGATCGCCTCATCGACTTCGTGCATCATGCGCGTTCCCCTGCCCGGCGACCCGCCGCTTCCCGTGCCTGCTCCGTCACCGCTGTACCCCTTGCTCTTGCCTTCGCGCCTGTCCCAGCGCCCGCGCCTGTCTCCGCGCCCGCACCCGTATCCGTGCCTGCTGCCGGCCCCATCAGATGTAGCCCTCCCGCAGCGCGTAGGCGACGGCGTGCGCGCGGTTGTGCAACTGGAGCCTCGTCATCAGGGCGTGCAGGATGTTCTTGACGGTGCGTTCGGAGTAGGCGAGCTTCTCGGAGATCTGCCGGGTGTCCAGCCCCTCGGCGATCAACCGCAGCACATCGACCTCGCGCGGCGCCATCCCGAGCGTCGGTACGAACCCGACGGAGGGCGAGGTCGCCACCGACCGCCGCAGCTGCCCCACCTGGGTGAGCAGCGTGCTGATCAGGTCCGGTGGCAGGTCGCCCTCGCCGCGCGCCGCGCTCTGCACCGCCCGCAACAGCCGCTGCGGGGTGGCCTGATGACGCCACAGGATGGCCCGTACGCCGTACTCCACGGCCGTCATCAGCTCCGGCTCGCGCAGATCCCGGGCGATGAGGACGACGCGCTGCTCGCCGCCCCGTACGAGTCGTCTCAGTTCGGCCGCGGCCAGGTCGTCGAACCGGTCGATGGGCATGATCGCCACGGTCCCGACCGCCTCCCCGCCGTTTTCCTTCGCTCTGCCACGTTCCGCCTGCTCCGTCCGCTCCCTGACCGCCGTTCCGGTCTGGTTCTGGACAAGCTCGACGGTGGGCTGGTGCTGGAGGTGACTGACCACTCCGGCCCGACTGAGCGGGTCGGCGGCGTGCACCGTCACCGTGACACGTGTATCCGGCACTTATGTTCCTCGTCTCGCCCCCGATTGACCGACGGTCACAGAGTGGGTGAAGGCAATCAACAAACGTTTACCGGGCAATCAACGCCAGAAGCGGAGCCTTCGGCGTCGGGGCGAGGAGGGGCACGACCACCGCATCACCGTGGGGAAAGCGGGGCGTGCGGAGCCGGGGGGACGCGCGGTGGAAGAACGCGCGTCACCCCCGTGGCCGACGGGGCCGGTGGCCGCCTAGTGCGAGGGGGAAGCCGTTCGGTCCGGCGGCGAGGCCTGTGACGGGTTGCTGCGCGGGTGCTGCGGGTTGAGGAACCACTTGCGGGCGGAGACCAGCCACCAGGTACCGGCGAAGACCAGCACCACACCCACGGCGAGGGGCGCGTAGTTGAACGTCTTGAGGGTCACCGGGCTCAGCTGCGGCAGCATGAACAGCACGGTGATGATCGCGACCCAGCTGACCGCGATCACGCCCACCGGCTTCGACCAGCGGCCCAGGTGCCAGGGGCCACGCCGGAAGTTCTCTCCCTGGCGCAGCCGCAGCAGGGTGGGCACCACGTAGGCGATGTAGAGGCCGATGGTCGCGATGGAGGTGACGGCGGCGTACGCGGTCGTGTTGAACAGGTACGGCAGACCGAGGACGAACGCACCGCCCGCGGCGAGCCACACCGCGTTGGTGGGGGTGCGGGTTCCCGGGTGGAGCTTGTGCCAGACGGCGGAGAACGGCAGCGCCCCGTCGCGGGAGAAGGCGTAGATCATGCGGGAGTTCGCGGTCACCGACGCCATCCCGCAGAACAGCTGGGCGCCGATGATGACCAGCAGCATCAGCTTGCCGGTGCTGGCGCCGAGCGCGTCCAGGAAGATCTGCGCCGGCGGCACCCCGGTGCCCGACTCCAGGGCGCCGTTGTAGGACTGGATGGCGAAGGTCAGACCGAAGAGCAGCACGAATCCGGCCGCCCAGGACACCACGATCGAGCGGACGATGCCCTTCGGCCCCTCCACCGAGGCGTTCTTCGTCTCCTCCGTCATATGGGCGGACGCGTCATAGCCGGTGAAGGTGTACTGCGCCATCAGCAGACCGATGAGCGCGACATAGACCGCGGAGCCCCAGCCGGTGTTGTTGACGAACTCGGTGAAGACGAACGCGGGGGACTGGTGCTTGTCGGGGATCACCAGCAGGGCGCCGACGATGACCACGACACCGATCAGATGCCACCAGACCGAGACGGTGTTGAAGAAGCCGACGACGCGCACGCGGAAGGTGTTCACGATGGCGTGCAGCAGGAGGATCACGCCGAAGAGCGTGATCGTGTGGACGGGGGTGGCGGCGTAGTCGAATTGGAGATTCAGATAGGCGTTGAGGAAAGACGCGGCGCCGAAGTCGATGCCCGCGGTCACGGCCACCTGGCCGAGCGTGTTGAACCAGCCGGTGAACCACGCCCAGGCCGGCGCGGACCGCGTCGGTGCGAGCTTGTGCGCCCAGAAGTAGAGGCCGGCGGAGGTCGGATAGGAGGAACAGACCTCGGCCATCGCCAGGCCCACGAACAGCGTCATCAGGCCGACGACCACCCAGCCCCACATGATCAGGGCCGGCCCGCCGGTGTTCATACCGAAGCCGTACATGGTCAGGCAGCCGGACAGGATGCTGATGATGGTGAAGGAGACGGCGAAATTCTGCCGCCCGGACATCGAGCGGTCCAATGTCTGGGCGATGCCCAGTTCGGCGAGGCGTTCCTCCTCCGTCTGCGTGACGCTTGGAATCTCCAGTGGCATGGCTGGGACCTCTCCTGTTGGTGGCGCGGTGACGTGCGGAACAACCTCGGCCGGGGCTACGGGGCGGACCCCTTCACCGCCCATTTCCGATGCCGCGCGAAGAGCTGCTGGGCGTCTCCGCAATAGCTCCACGGCACATCCGTGGCGTACGGGCCGATGGCGTCGAACACCTCGGCCGCCGCCCGGTGCTGATTCGCGAAGGACATCGCATGGGCCAGGTAGT